>Ga0315274_10008014_pt1 | contig 15285 bp, 12 predicted proteins | sample YL17G02_20_MG_FD_203700 | JGI IMG/M metagenome (GOLD analysis project Ga0315274, IMG submission 203700) | Sediment microbial communities from Yellowstone Lake, YNP, Wyoming, USA - YL17G02_20 | ecosystem: Environmental > Aquatic > Freshwater > Lake > Sediment | place: USA: Wyoming | collected... | reverse complement strand
TAATTGAGTGAGAGCAAAAAGTTGCCAAGGATTGTTTCTATTTTGTCTGACGATAAGATCGTAGGTTCCCAGGGCATGGTCTAAATTTCCCAATTGGATGAGGCATTCTCCTTTCATAAATAGACATTCTTCGGAATATTTAGAATTTGGGAATTCGAGCAATAAAATATCTAAGTTGGTGATGGCTTCCCTGAATTTATTTTCAAAAAAATATCCCTTTCCTATTTGGAAGAGGGTTTTTTCTCTATACCTTGTATTGAGAATGTTAAAATAATAGGGCAGGGAGTCAGATATTCTTCCTTCGGAAAAGATTATTTCTGCGTTCAACCATTGAATCAATACTTTTTCATCTTCAAAAGGGTTTAATTTTTGTAACCTCTGAAAAATCCTATTGGCCCCTTCCATTTCACCGAGATGGACATAATTCCAAAAAAGGGTAAGGGCAGAGACTCCCCATAAAATATTTCCTTTCGGTTGATTAAAAATGGTATTTAATTCTTTTATCGAAGAAGGGTAATCCCCATGGGTCAAGAATATTTCTCCCAGTAAATAGTGGGTATATGAAATAAGTTGGGAATCCTTAAATTCTTTCTTAAATGACTGGAAGATTTCAATCGCATCCTTGATATTTCCTAAACGATATTCACAAAAACCCAGTCTCCAATAGACCTCTGAGATTAATGGATCGCTTTTAAATTGTTCATAAAATGTTTTGTAATTTAGTCTGGCATCATTAAATCTGCCTAATTTTAACTGTGACTCACTCAACCAGAATAAGGTATGCTTTAGATATTCCTTCGGAGCAGATTGAGGATCCTCCCAAATCGTCTTAAAATAACCGGCGGCAACTTCGTAATTATTTTGTTTATAATAGAGAATGCCTAACCAGAACCAAGAGGATCGAATTAATTCGTTATTTTTAGATAGGAGAGAAACTTTTTTGAAAGAAGATTCCGCGAGATTGAGTTTATTTGATTTAAAATCAAGGAGCCCTAACCGATAGTAGGAATAATCGATCCATTCAAATTTGGGAAACTTCTTAATGATTGAAAGGAGAAATTTATAGGCATCCTCTCCATTGCCTAATTTCATTTCAATTTCTGCCATCCAAAAAAAGCTATAACCCATATATTCAAAATTTTTACTTTCATTAATAATTTTTAAAAAAATCTTTTTGGCTTCTTTGACTTTCTTCAGATTCAATAGAGTTTTCCCTAATAGGTAATAAACATCATATACTTTAGCATGGTTCGGATAATCTCTTATAAATTGTGAAAACTGCTTTTCAGCGATATCATAAAAGCCATCATTGTAGGCCCCGATTCCGACCAAAATCAATTGATCTTCCGGACTGATATTTCTTGAATACAGATTCTGAACGGGAAAGATCCCCCCAATCAAAATAGAAATCATGAAATAACAAGCGACCTTCTTTTTCATTTCAGAAGGATTGTCTCCCTTTTTTTATTAAGAGTAATTCTTCAGGCGTATTTACATTAATAAACGACTCTTTCATGGGGTCTAAAGAAAAAAATTCATGCTCATCTACGATTTTAACTTTAACCATCGGATAGAAATCAATAATCTTATACTTTCCTTGTTCCATAATTTTTTTCATAGGTTCTAAACAATTTTTAGAATAAAAGGCATGTAAAGGTTGGAGACCGTCTTCCGTTTTTGGAACGACAACATCATAATTATCAATCTTTCTTATCAAATATTGAATGATGGATTCTTTCAAAAAGGGCATATCACAAGCAACGCAGAACGAGAATGAAAAGGAAGAAAAAAAAATTCCGGTATACAGTCCTCCCAAAACACCTCGATTTGGGATAAGGTCGGAATAAATTTTTGCATTTAAATTTGAAAAAAGGTTTTTTTTTTGTGTGACGATAATAATTTCATTGAACAATCTTTCAAATAAGCTGTGAATTCTATGGATGATAGGAGTTCCTTCAACCTCGATAAAGGCTTTATTTTCACCCATTCGGGTACTTGTACCACCTGAAAGAATAATTCCTGCTAGATTTTGATTCATAAATTAATGTCTGATAATATATATTATGTTAACTATTACTTTTATTTTTCAATTTTAAAAAACTTCTTCCATCCTTCTCCTTCTCTCTCTTTCTTCATGCTTATTTCCTCAAATTCTCGAAGGAGTTCTTCTTGTCGTTTTGTTAAATTTTTTGGTGTTTTCACAACGATCTGAACCACTTGGTCACCTCGACCATAACCCCTTAATTTCGGGAAACCTTCACCTTTTATTCTAAATATTTCAAGAGCTTCCGTACCTTTTGGTATTGATAAATTCCTTTTTCCATTTAATGTCGGTATTTCTACTTCAGATCCCAATGCAGCCTGTGTGAAACTTATAGGTATCTGACAAATTATATCATGTCCATCCCTTGAAAAAAAATCATGAGGTTCTACATAAAGAAATAAAAAAAGATCACCAGGAGGTCCTCCTCTTTCTCCCTCTTCTCCTTCAGCACGGATTCTCAATTTGGATCCTGTGTCAACACCAGGAGGTATTTTTATTTGAATCTTTTTATTACTTCTTACCCTTCCTAATCCTCTGCATTCTTTACATGGATGAGGAATAAATTTTCCATCGCCACGACACTGGCTACAAGTGGTGCTGATGGTAAAAAATCCTTGCGAACGAATGACTTGACCTGTTCCTTTACAATTCGGACAAATCGCAGGATGCGTCCCGGGTTTAGACCCCGTTCCATTGCAGATATCACATAATACATTTTTAGGGATCTCAATTTCAGTCTCTTTTCCAAATGCTGCATCATAGAATGAAATTTTTAGATCATATCTTAAGTCTGCGCCTGGACGGGCTTTTGTCCTTCGTTTATAGGTTGTCCCAAACCCGAAAAAATCTTCAAAAATATCTCCAAAGGCAGAAAAGATGTCATCAAACCCTCTGAATCCTGTAAATCCAGTGCCCTTCAAGCCTTCCATTCCATAATGATCATAGATTTCTCGTTTTTCTGGATCTCTGAGAACTTCATACGCCTCTGATGCAACCTTAAATTTTTCCTCTGCCTCCTTATTCCCCGGATTTCTATCGGGATGGTATTGCATCGCAACCTTTCGATAACTTTTTCTTATCTGCTCCTCAGTAGCATCCTTGGAGGCACCAAGAATTTTATAATAGTCTTTATCTTCCATATTTCCTTTTAGGGTTTATAACTATTTATTATATTCATCAAGAATCTTTCCCGTCCTCCCTTTTTCCACAATCTCATCCATTTTAGATCCCAAATCGACGCCCAAATCCTTCATCCTCTTTTTGGCCCATAGTCCGACGTTTCGCGAATCTTTATAAAAATCTTCTCCCCTCGGTTTTGACGTGTCGAAATTTCCCAATCGAGATTCTTCAGTTTGATGGACGCAAAAAGAAGATAATAATTTCGTTAGGTTACTGCTGTTACAAAACTTACATTTGACCTTATCTATTTCTTTAGGGTTGATAAATAACTGACTGAATTCCTTTTTACATTGATTGCATCGATATTCATAAATCGGCATAATTATTTCCCTTTTCCCTTTGATTTCTTCCTTACGGCCTTCTTTTTAGGCTGGATTTCACCTTCCTTTTTTGATTCAAATTCCTCGAAATTAACTGAAAATCCTTCGAGATTGAATAATTTGTCACTAACATCTGGCAATTTAGACAAGTAGGTTTCATAATCCCTATGAGTAATGATCCCGTTCTTGATATTTCTTTCAACATTTCTTTTGTCAAACTTTTTGTTTTCATCGATGTGCATATAATTCTCCTTAAAGGTTATCATAAACAATTAGCATAATTTTATCGTTCCTTCAAGATGTTTTGTAATCCAGTATAATTAAAGAAGAAATCCTCCTTCGTTGCTTTTATCGTCAAGATAGAAAAGGAAAGAGAAATAGAATTGTACAAAATTGTTGACATAATTTTAAAATATCTATAATAATAACCTCAAACATTGTCTACTTGTTCGGAAGGTAATCCTATAAGAAAAAAGTGTTTATATCATCAACCCATATTTAGATGAATGAAGCAACAGCAACAAGTTGCGGGGTATCTTAATGGAATTCTCCGGAGCCTAAAACCCTCCTGCACTAATCTCTTCGCCGCACAAGTGCTTTGGCAGGCAGGAGCTAATGAGGGTTCTCTTTGCCATCTATCCCCGCTCTAAGCACCGGGGTATCCTGGTGAGGGAGTATAAATGGAAAAAACAAGAGTTGTTATAACGGGGATGGGGGTTGTTGCTCCCAACGGTATTGGAATAGAAAATTTTTGGGATTCTTTAATTCACGGACGATCAGGAGTTAGGAAGATTACTCACTTCGATGCCTCCACATACCCTTGCCAAGTCGCAGCAGAGGTCCCTAATTTTGACCCAACCGGTTATATGGATCCAAAGACTGCTAAGAGATTAAGTAGGTTCGCCCAATTTGCCTTAGCGTCTGCTAAAATGGCAGTGGAAGATTCTAGTATCGATTTTGATCAAGAAAACCCTTATAAGTTGGGAGTCTTTGTTGGGACCGCTATTGGAGGGTTGGATATTTTTGAAATCCAACATTCCATTTTTTTAGAAAAAGGGATAAAAAGAATTAACCCGTATTCAGCTGTCTCATGTTCTACCCATTCCGCAAGTGCAATTATTGCTTGTGAATTCAATTTAAAAGGGATTAATACAACCATTGCAGCAGGTTGTAATACGGGGTTGGATACAACGTTTTTGGCTTTTAACTCAATTCGTCTTGGGGATGCAGATATAATCCTCGCTAGTACAGGTGAGGCCCCCCTTACACCTCTTATCCATGCAATATTTTGTGCTACAGGATATATGTCACGAGTAAATGGAGAACCCCAGAAAGCCGTAAAACCATATGATCTTAATGCCGATGGAATGGTATTGGGAGAAGGAGGGGCCTGTATTATCATAGAAGAACTCGAGCACGCCTTAAAAAGAAATGCAAAAATTTATGGAGAGATAGTAAGTTATTCTGCTCTAAATGAGGCCTTTGACCTTATGGAGGTTGACAAGGATGATAAGACGATGGTTTTCAATTTTAAACAGGTTTTGGAGAAAGGTCATGTTAATATTAACGAAATTGATTATATCAATGCCCACGGAAATGGCATAATATCTTATGATATCATTGAAACTAATGCCATTAAACGAGTATTTGGTGATCTTGCATATAGTATCCCTGTTACATCGATAAAACCAGTTACTGGTCATTCTATTGCACCTACCGCAATTTGGCAAATCATTACATCTTTGTTAGCCATAAAATACAATATTATTCCGCCAACAATTAATATACAAAACCCTGCTCCTGGATGTGATCTGAACTATGTTCCGAACCATCTTCTAAAGAAGGAGGTTCAAACTGTCCTTATTAACACACACGGATTTGGTGGTCGGCTTACAGCCTTGGTCCTGAAAAAATTCTTTCCTGAGAAGTTGGTAGTGTAAGATGGAAAAATTAAATATCCAAAATGGCCTCTTATTGTTTGCTTTCCTATTGAATCTTGGGTTGGGTTTGCTAGTCTATTTAAGAGATACCCCTTACAGACGAGTTAACATTTCGTTTTCCTTGTTTTCTTTGTCATTAGGTGGTTGGGCATTCAGTATATTCATGATTTTTTTGTCTAATGATCCGATGTGGAAGCTGTTTTGGGTTAGAATGAGTTTTGTGACTTCAAGTAATGTTCCTTCCACCTTCCTTTATTTTTCGTTAATTTTTCCTAAAGAAAAACGTTATATTTCTACTTCCAAAATAGTGCTCATCTTTCTTTTCTCATCCATTTTTGTTCTTATTTCTTTCACTGAATTTATAGTACGTTCTGCAAACTGGGAAACCTTTACTATAAATTTTGGTATAGCTCATAAATTTTTTTCAATATATTTAATTTTATCAATGGCTGGAGGAATATTTTTTCTAATAAGATCGTTTAAAAATTCAATAGGATTGGAACGTATTCAAATCAAGTATTGTTTATTAGGCATATTTATGATGACTATTTTGGGAATTACATTTAACCTCATTATTCCTATGGTTAGCTCATCCCGGTTAAGTCATTTAGGACCCGTTTCGACAATCATAATGGTGAGTTTTATCACTTATGCAATTCTTAAACATCGTCTGATGGATATTAATATTGTCTTGAAAAAAGGGACGACTTATGTTCTTCTAATGCTGCTCCTTTTTATTCCATCTACATTCATCATTATCCTTAGCCAAAAGCTTTTCTTTAAAGAAATGAATTACCTATTTTCAGCAATTATTTTATCGCTCCTTTTGTTGGTCGCTTTCTTTTTCCATCAAATCAAACCAGGCACGGAAAAAGCAGTGGAGTATTTCCTCTTTAAAAATAAATACGATTACCGTAAAACTTTAGGAAAATTTAGTAAGGCCATGGTCTCCATACTCGACTTACAATCCTTATCAAAAAGGATTATAGACACGATCGCCCAGACGATGGGGGTTGAGAAGGCATCTCTATTTTTAATGAACGAGGAAAAGGGAGGATATTTTTTGCAGGAATCGAGAAACATAAAGATGGCCTCGCCAACTCCATTACTCCAAAAGGGAGATCCCCTCCCCTGTTATTTACAAAAAATAGGAGAGATTATTGTTCGGGAAGAACTGATCAAAGGGGCAAATATTCCTGAATTGAAAAGTGTTATTGAGCAAATGGGTCTCTTAGGAGCTGAGGTCAGCATTCCCCTTATTTCAAAGGATCAACTCATCGGTATGATTAACTTGAGCCAAAAATTTGATAAAGATATTTATTATCATGAGGATATTGAATTGCTCAGCACTTTGGCTAACCAAACGGCCATTGCTATTGAGAATGCGAGGCTCTATGAAGATTTGAAGAAATCTAAATCCTATATGCGAAGGGCGGATCGTTTGGCTTCTTTGGGGACCCTCACGGCAGGACTGGCCCATGAAATTCGGAACCCCCTAGTTGCCATTAAGACCTTTACCCAACTACTGCCAGAACGTCTTGAGGACGAAGAATTCAGAAACCATTTTATTAATATTGCCTCTTCGGAGGTGGACCGAATCTCATCATTGATCACCGAACTTCTTGATTTTGCAAAACCTTCTGACCCAAAGTTTGAGTTTGAAGATATCAACAGCATTTTGGATGGAATGATTCTCTTGGTTTCGACCGAGAGTAAAAAGAAGCAAATCAATATCATTAAAAACTATATACCAAATTTACCTCCTATCAAGATAGACCGGGAGCAGATCAAACAGGTTTTTTTGAATATTTTGTTGAACTCGGTTGAGGCTACACCGGAGAGAGGGGAAATTACTGTAAAAACTCGTTCCTTTGTTGCGAAGCCCGGGGGTGAGCCCTATATTCAGATTGAACTTGCCGACAACGGACGCGGCATTCCAGCAGAACATTTAGAAGATATCTTTACTCCTTTCTATACTACTAAAGACAAAGGGAGCGGATTGGGATTATCGATCTCTCATCAGATCGTTCAGGATCACAGAGGATACATTGATGTGGAGAGTGAGTTGAACAAAGGGACCTCTTTCTTTGTTAACCTGCCACTTAATCAGGAAGACCCGAAAAGAAGAAGAGAAGATTTAAGAAATCATCCAGATATTTTTAATTCTTTTGAACAATGATGAATTATCAAGAATTGCTTCAATCTCCTATCATTCCAGCTCAGATTGTCACATTGACTCAGAGAGCCGCCCAAAATATTGCTCCGGTTTTAATCCAAGGAGAACAGGGAACCGGCAAGGAGTTGATCGCAAAGATCATCCATTATACGGGGGATTGGAAAAATTATCGTTTTTATAAAATAGACTGCAGAATTTTAAAAGAAGATGGGTTTCATGCTCAACTTTCCCATCTTTTTAAGGAAGTCAATTATGGGACGATCCCTGCTACCCTTTATTTAAAAGAAGTTGAGTATTTAGGACAAAGCACCCAGCTCAAGCTCTTAGAGTTGATAGAAGACGGATTATTACAAAATGGTGATGAGAAGAAGATTATCCAAAATATCCGGTTCCTTTCATCCTCTTCTGAGAATTTAAAAGAGAAAGTTGCACAGGGAAAATTTTCAGAGGATTTATATTACCAATTAAGCACCTTTTCAATTTTTGTACCGCCTTTGAGAGATCGGTCTGAAGAGATTTCAACGATTGCTCAATATATTTTGAAAGAATATTCTAAGAAGATGAAGATAAAAAAGGTTGAGATTTCCAATCATGCCCTGATGTTATTAGAGAATTATTGGTGGCCAGGAAACCTGAGAGAATTAGAGCATGTGATCATACGAAGTGCTATTTTTTCAGATGGCGAAAATCTGATAGAAAAGGATCTTTTTTTTAGGACAGCAACTGAAAACAGTTCGTTTTCCTCCTTCCTAAAAAAGACTGAGATGAAAATACCTGCTTTCAGGGAGAAGCGTTTCTCGGATGAACAAAATACCCACACTTTATCTACCTTTTTTATTGAGTTGGTTCATCGTATAAAAAACCCTCTCGTTTCTATCAAAACCTTTACTCAACTTTTACGAGAAAGATTTAACGATGCGGAATTTAGAGATCATTTTTATAGAGTGGTTACCGAGGATATTGAGAAGATTGATTCAGTACTGAATGGTCTCATGAATTATATTAAGATCATTACCCCTATTGAAAAAACGAACACTGTTCATTTTGTTCTCGAGGATATTTTAAAGAAACATGAGGTTCAACTTAAAGATAAACAGATAAAAATATTTAAAAAATACGAAAAAGACATACCCGAAACGATCGTTCACGAGGAACAGCTGAGATATATTTTTAATTCACTTCTGGAATATATCATCCCTTCCATTCCCCCAAACGGAAGCATCGGATTTTTAACCCAATCATTAAATACTCATAAAGAAACGGAACCCAATAAAGGTCTACCGAAAGAGGATAAAGGATTGATTGAGATTATGATTGTTTCCACAGGCTACAGGAAGCCGAGTGAACAATTAAAAAACGTATTGGGAATTCCAGCTCCTCAACAGGAGGAGGCGATAGAATTGGAATTGCGATTAATTAAAGAAATTATTCAGAAAAATCGAGGGAGTATGAAACTTGAAGTCAATGACAAGAAACCGAGAACGCTCATTTCACTGACATTCCCTATTGAAAGAAGAAAGGTCATTTATTATCCATCGATAAATAACTAAAAAAGATGAGTGGTTGAGGAGGTGACCGTGAAAAGTGTTTTGATCGTTGATGACGAAGTAGGGACCAGAGAATCGGTCAAGATGATTTTGAAGAATGATTATGAGGTCTTCTTAGCAAAAGACGCTGAAGAGGCATTTCTTCAAATAAAAGAGCATTCTCCAGATGTCGTCCTGCTTGATATTATTTTACCTGATATCGATGGTTTAAAGGTTTTAGAGAAAGTTAAAGAGAGCGATCCTGATTTGATCGTGATCATGATTACTGCGACGAAAACCATCAAGACTGCTGTTGAAGCGATGAAACTTGGAGCCTATGATTATGTCACAAAACCTTTCGATATCGATGAACTTCGGTTAATTATCAGTCGGTCTCTTTCGACCCAGGCCCTGGAGAAAGAGGTGAAATACCTTCGTAAAGAAATCGATAAAGGTTTTAGTATTGGAAATATTATTGGCAAAAGTAAGGTAATGGAAAATATTTTTAAAGTGGTTAGGCTAATCGCGGATTCAAAATCGACCGTCCTCATCATGGGAGAGAGCGGAACAGGAAAGGAACTCATCTCCCGGGCGATTCATTATAATAGCAACCGGAAGAATTTTCCTTTTGTCACCATTAATTGTGCTGCCATCCCAGAGACGCTGATCGAAAGTGAATTGTTTGGACATGAGAGGGGAGCGTTTACAAATGCAATCGAGAAAAAATTAGGCCGTTTCGAGATCGCCCAACATGGGACACTCTTTCTCGATGAAATCGGTGAATTGAGTCTGAGCACTCAGGCAAAAATTCTTAGGTTCTTAGAGGAGAAAGAGTTTAATCGTGTGGGGGGATCGAAGACGATCAAAGTCGATGTCAGGCTCATCACTGCTACCAATAGAGACTTAAACCAACTTTTGAAAAAAGGGGAGTTTCGAGAAGACCTCTATTATCGAATTAATGTTGTCCCTATTGTTATTCCCCCCTTACGTGAGAGGAAAGAGGATATTCCTATGTTATTAGAAAATTTTATAAAAAAATTTAATGCTGAAAATAATAAAAATATAAAAGGAATCAGTAAAGAAGCCTTAGAATTAATGATGAATTATGATTGGCCGGGAAATGTTCGAGAATTAGAAAATTTGATCGAGCGCATCATTGCTTTAACCTCCAATGAATATATTCAGCATAATGATTTACCTTTTTCATTGATAAATATACCTAAAATCAACGGGTTAAAAGAATCTGTTTTAAATGGTAAGGTCTCTTTCTTAGAGGCAGAAGAAGAGTTTGAAAAAGGAATCATTTTAGATGCTTTAAAAAGGGCAAATTATGTTCAATCTCATGCGGCGGAGATGTTGAGAATCAGTCGTCGAATCTTAAAATATAAGATGGAAAAATTGGGAATCAATCAGGATAGACTTAAAGATTTTTGACCGGCAAATGCCCTGTAAGCCCCACCTTCATAGGCGAAGGAAAGAAGCATAATATGAAATAATATTTCTTTTCCCGGATGTCCCGCCCGGTAGGCAGGAAGATTCAAATAATTACAAAATTGTTAATCAATGTTCAATTTTGAGCAATGTTAATTTAATTTACAATTACAAGAACTTATAATCTAAATTAAATAAAACATATGAAAATCCTACAAAAATCAGAATATATCTACCTATCTTATCCCACAAAAAATTCATGTCCCTTAATCATTTCAAAATTCCCATTAAATATCAAATAATTATTAACCATCCTAAACCTTATATTTTATAAGCACCTGGCAAAGTTCTTGCTTAAGAAATATAGCCTACAATGAAATCACCCCTTAATTTAAATTGAGGAAGCTTATGGAAAACCAAAATAATTTACCCAATATCCTCATTGTGGATGATGAAATTGGGCCAAGAGAGTCTTTAAGAATGATCTTAAAGCCAAACTACAATGTATTTACCGTTGAAAATGGGAATGCTGCCATTCAGATGATTCAGCAAATTGCGATGGATGTCGCCACGTTAGACCTCAAGATGCCTGGTATTTCTGGGATCGATACTCTGAAAGAAATACGCATGATCGATCGGGATGTCATGATTATTATCATCACTGGATACGGAACTCTAAAAAGTGCAATTGAAGCGATTCGATATGGTGTCTTTGATTATATCCCTAAACCTTTCAATGTCCCAGAAATCATCTCGATTATCGATAAATCCGTCCAACGAAGAAAGCTTAATTTGAAGATTAAAGAGGTGGTCAGGAAGTTTTTCGATCCTTCTTCTTTTAAGGAATCACTGTTAAATGGGAGTCTGTCGATTCAAAATGGAATCAATGGGATCGCGGATAACAAATGGAATGGTGAAGGTTTTTCAGATAACCAAAACTTTTTGAAATTTGCTAAGGTCCTTGCCCATACCCTTGAGGAGAAGGATCCGTACACCTCAGGTCACTCCGAACGGGTCTGTTACTATTCTGATTTTATTGCCAAGCGGCTTTACCTCTCCCCAAAGGAACGAAGCGAAATTCAAGTTGCGGCCTATCTCCATGATGTTGGGAAAATTGGCATTAGCAATCGATTCATAAACAAAAAGGGAACCCTCACTCCTATCGATTGGGCCATCATCAAACAGCATACTAAGAAATCGATTGAGCTGTTAGTCCCTTTAAACTTATCTTCCAACATCCTTTCGTATATTCAATATCATCATGAACGCTTCGATGGGACAGGTTATCCGGATGGATTGGCGGGTGACCAAATCCCCATAGGGGCAAGGATTATTGCGATCTCCGACGCTTATGACAGCATGACCTCTGACCATCCCTATCGAAAGCCACTTTCCCAGGGAGAGACAAAGAATGAGTTATTGAATGGTGCCGGAAAACAATTTGACCCCAATTTGATCTCTGTTTTTTTAGATGTTTTAAAGGAAATGGAGGAAGTTTTTCTGGTGAGGGACCATTTAAAATCCCCCTCTATTTCCTATTAAATGTGAAGCTGCGCACCAAAAGGGGGAAGCTTCCGGGTAAGGTAACTACATTTAATATTGTCCCGCCATAAAGGCGGGACTTTCCCGCAGAGAGGACTTATATGAACGAGCTCATTCGTTGTATCAGTTGTGATGAAATTTTTCTAAGGACTCCTTTTGATCAATGGCCAGAATATGAGTCTTACCCGAATGGTTCATTACAATCCTTCCGGACTATAGAAAGAGATGATTTTCAAAATTTTTTAGAAAGTCACCATGGTCACAGATTGGAAGATTTGAAAATTCTGGAGGACTCTTCCGTCAACGAAAAGAACTATGCCGAACCAGTCAAAATTTCTTATTTTAAAGCCACCAACGGAAAGGAGAGCTTTGTCGTTAAAAAATTTAGAGAGAAAATTGACGAACCACTCAAATATCAATTAATCCATGGGGATTATTCCTTAAGGTGTACCAATATCGAAATTCAATCGAAAGAGATTGTAAAACAGTGGAAGGCAGAATTTAAAACAAGTCCTCTTCCTCAATATCAAATGGAGGCTTTCCTTCAACTGTTTCAGTATATTGCTAAAACCATCGATATCCAAAAGCTCGAAAGAATTCCCGAAGAATCTCCGAATTCATTAGAAATATATTATAAAATAGATGATATCAGTTTGGTCTACTTATTGAGGAACTGCCGCAATATTTTCAAAGGCCAGGAATATTTGAATATCGAGGATTTCATTCACCGTCATAAAGACGACGGTGTATTATTATTAAAAGCGACTTATGAAATTCAAATCAGTGAAATGGCCCAATCAAGAAAAAGGGTTATAGCTGCGCAAATTCGTTCAGAAAAGGGAAAAATCGCAGCGAAAGGATAGCCGCAATTCCTTCTTTATAGCTTATCTATAAAATCCTTATAGGGAGCCAATTCCTTTCTTCTACGAAGAATCATCCGAAAAATCTTTTTTTTGAGAAAACCTGGCTTCTTACTCCTACTCCTTCTTACAACAATTTTACCATCAAACAAATCATAATGCCTTATCAGGGGTACACATATCGGTTTTTTCTTATTAAGGAGTATGAAAACAGCCTCGGCAGCGGTAACAGCTCCGGAGAGAGTACAACTCGTCGCAAAAGAAGGGATAGGCTTATTTTTTTGCATCGCTTCAAGATAAGCTGCCAGATTTATATATTTTGGAAATGAGGGAAAATAGGAGCGCCCGAAATTCATCGCATATTTAGCATCTATTTGTTTTGGTATGGGGCCAAAGAACTGGTCGAAACTTGGCCCCTCAGGAGAGAAAACCGCTAAGGACGTTCCAAACCCAAATATAGGGCAGCTGAGAATATAAAGCCCTCTTTTTCTGCATGCATCGAATAGACTTTTTCTTATCGACAAACAGAAAAAATCCAAACCGTCTATCACCAACGAAACTCCTTCTAAAAAGTTCTCCAAATTATTTTCTGTCAAACCCTCTGGAAATCCGTAAATCGACACATAAGGATTTATTGACTTAAGTGCTTGCTGTATAACCTCAACTTTTTTAGACCCTACAGTGGTATAGACTGAACCCTGTTGACGGTTTAAATCCGAATAGGCAAAATCCTCAGGATCAGCTATCTTTAGACTGCCAATCCCAATTCTCACTAAGTTAAACAGTGCAGCTCCACCCACACCACCTATTCCTGCAACGGCTATTGTGGTCTCTCTGAGCTTTTTCTGTTCTTGCTCGGTAATATTGCCAATATTTCGGCCAAACATCTGCTGGTAATCATCTTCCATACCGCCCTACCCTCATCCAATCTAATCTTTGACAGGGATGATATTTTCCCTTTAATCCAATTAAAACCTTTTTGAGGTTGGGGATTTTGTTTTATCCCTCTCTGCCTCAATGAAATATATTTTCATATGCTCTTGATCATGATTTATGTTTATCGCAGCGAAAATTCTCTTCTCGGTAAACCACTATAGGATATAGTCCAAGGGGTGTCAAGTAGAAAAGGTTCCTAAAAGCGTTGACATATATACAATCACCTGTTATTTTATGATTTGAGCGCTCATTATTTGATTATGGAGTGAATTATGGTTTTACCCTTCTCTAGCCAAACACTATTCAATATGTCAATGGGCATCTATCTCATCAGTTCTTTTGGCTATCTCATCTTTGCTACCTCTCAAAATAAAAGACTAGGGGCTTTCTCTACTTTCCTATTGACGGCCGGCTTAATCGTTCACTCAGTCGGTTTAGTATTCCGTTGGGTGGAAACACACCAAACAGGGTATGGGTATATCCCACTATCTAATATGTATGAATCCCTTATCTTCTTCTCATGGACGATCGTCTTGGTCTACCTGATTCTTGAATTCAAATATCAGCAGAAGATCATTGGCGTTTTTGTAACCCCTTTTGCTTTTCTGGCCATCGCCCTCACCTCTATTATCCCCGGTATTGACGCAAAGATTACCCCTCTTGTACCGGCTCTTCAAAGCAATTGGCTGACCATCCATGTCACCACTTGTTTTTTGGGATATGCATCCTTTGCCGTTTCCTTCGGAATTAGTATCCTTTACATCATTCGGGATAAAAAAGAGGATCAGAAAGAAGGGGTCTTAAAATGGTTACCTGCTACCCCTGTTCTGGACGAGATTAATTATAAATCGATTGTGATTGGTTTCCCCATGTTGACTCTTGGAATTATTACAGGTGCGGCGTGGGCAAACTATGCCTGGGGAAGCTATTGGAGTTGGGATCCGAAGGAGACATGGTCACTGATTACTTGGTTTATCTATGCGGCTTTTTTACATGCTCGATTTACAAGGGACTGGAAAGGAAAGAGGACAGCTGTCCTTTCCATTGTAGGATTTATTTTTGTTTTGTTCACCTATTTCGGGGTCAATTATCTCATCTCAGGACTTCACAGTTATCTTTAATCGCTTAGAAAATAGAGTCTGGGGTCTAACGGTTAGGGTAACGAAGCCAGTTTCGTTAAGAGGTTACGTCAATCGTTTTAAAACCCTTACCCTCACCCTTTAACGTTAGACGATACGGGCTTCCTAACCTTAACCCTAACCACCACTCCCTTCATAGGGTATAGAGTTCCTCATCGTACATATGAACCCAATTTTTTTTCAAAACCTGGA
>Ga0315274_10008012_pt1 | contig 15287 bp, 13 predicted proteins | sample YL17G02_20_MG_FD_203700 | JGI IMG/M metagenome (GOLD analysis project Ga0315274, IMG submission 203700) | Sediment microbial communities from Yellowstone Lake, YNP, Wyoming, USA - YL17G02_20 | ecosystem: Environmental > Aquatic > Freshwater > Lake > Sediment | place: USA: Wyoming | collected... | reverse complement strand
TCTTAACTTATCTTCTTCTTCCTTTCCTATCGCATGCATCTCTTCCAGATCCTGTTTGGTTTCTTCTATGCTTCTGTGTAAATCCTGTACTGCGGCCATGACTTCTTTGTACTTGTTTATTTTAATGTATATATGTGGTGGATGTACAGGTCCAACTTTTGCTGTTGCAGACATTTCAGGAAATGAGCTTACTTCTTCTGGATACATTCTTGTTGGAGGAAGTGGTAATGGTCTTTGCATTTCCCTTGGCCTTGCAATAGGGGGTTTCATTTCTTGCATTGGTCTAAACCCTGTTCTGAACTCTTCTGCTTCTAGCCCAGACTCTTCTGGTAAAGGAGGCAATCCTAATTCATCAGAAGGAACTTCTTCTCCAAGTTCTGGAAGTTCGTTTGGTAATTCTGGTAACTCTTCTAAAGGTGGCAAAGGAGGTAATTCTTCTTCACCAAGAACTTCAGCTTTTTCTTCGGAAGGATATTTTTCTTCTTTTTTCTTGAACATGCCAAATGCCATATTGATTTCACCTTTAATTTTTAAATTGGTTTAGTTTAATAAACCTTTTTAATAAGGTAAGCGCTTAGTATATATATGTCATACTATAGGCTGGCTGTACTTGTCCTAGTTTTTGCAACGATAATCTCTCTAGGTTATGCGACTTTGTCGTATACAATAGATGCTCCAAAAGAAGTTCAGACAGGCGAATGGTTTAATGTTTCAATTTCTGTAACCTCAGATGAGCATGAAAACCTGACTGTTTACTCTTATGTATATAGAGACATGAATGTGATATCCCAGGGATGGGCAGCAAACAAAAAGGAAACATCATTAGAACCAGACAAGCAGGTGAATATTACTCTTGAAGACATGATCAAGTACAATACAGAAGAAGGGATTTACAGTCTTAGGGTCAGATTCAGGTGCGGAGGAGATATTTTAAACGAAACTTATCAAATAAAGGTTTATTCTGAAACTAAGATTTTTGAAGAAAACTATTTATACTTTATACTGGTTGTTGTCTCAGTAATCGGGCTTGGTTTAATATTCATATCCAGAAGGTGATAGATTGGCAAATATATTTAAGGACAAATCAAGGATGAAAGTAAGGATTTTTTTTGAAGTAATGGGGTGGCCAGCAGAAGCTTTGACAGAACACCTGAAAAAGGCTATAAATAAGCTAAAGAACAACTGGAAAATCACAGCTGAACATTATGAAAAGCCAGTGCCAGTAGATGAAAAGAATCCGAAAATGCTTACAGCACATGCTGAATTTGAAGCTGAAATACCAAGCTTTGCTGAGCTGGCAATATTTTCTATTGTTTATGCACCTTCTGTAGTTGAAATAATAGAACCTTCAGAGATTTACCTTAAGGCAAGTGAAATTCAGGATATCTTGGCAGATGTCATATCAAAGGTGCAGGGCATGGACAAGGAAATCAAGATTTTGGCTGCAAAGAACAGACTTTTAGAAAATGACAACAAGCATTTGAGAGACAAATTAAGCATAAAAGAGCAGGAAAGAGTGTTAACTAAAGAAGAACAGGAAAAAGAGGGCAATGAATATCATTCAGCATTGGATGAAGGACAGACAAACTCAGGATCACATAGTAAAAAAGATCATGTTAAGATTTGAACCTGGAGAGCAGTTACAAAAAGGTTCAAATACCATTCTAAAGTGATGAAAACGCTTTTTTTGCAGAGAAAGTCTTAAATAGCCTATAAAGAGTTGTTTATCTTTGTAAAAACCTTAGAAACAAAAGGGAGTAGTTATCCGTGATTGGAAACTATTTCCAAGGTTTGCAAACCAATTAATAACCTCAATGGAGGTAGGTGAAAAAAATGGAGAAATTGAACAGAACCATAAAGCGAATCGCAGCTTTGGCTGGAGGAGCAGTAATGGTAGGAGCAGCACTTTCAGGTGCATTAGCACAGATTGACAAGTTGCCAACACCATTCATAACCTCAGCAGGAGTGATGGATTCGTACGTAGTAGTAGGTACCATGGGATGGAACCCAGACTTAGCATTTAATGCAGCAGCAGCAACAGGTTTGGCAAGTGACGTCGCAATTGGTATTGACGTAGGAGCAGCATTTGCACAAAAAGCAACATCAGCAGCAGGCGGTGGAGCATCAGGAACAATTGCTGGCGGAACAATGGTTGAGAAGGCAGGAAATGCACTTAACTATGAAGAAGGTATCGACGATGTGGACGGCACATTTGATGATACAGATATGTCAGTATTGTTAAAAGATGGCACATACAAAGAAACAAAGGGAGAAACCAACAATGACGGAACATACACACAAAGGTTAACCTTTACTGCAGCTGGTACAGAAGTAGTAATTGACAAAAACGACGATGACAAGGCTGGACAGTACTTATTTGTTGACAGCACTGTAACACCAACATACACATACAAAATACACTTTGACAACCCAATACAATATGATGACACAAGTTCAGCAACAATGAAGGAAGACTTCAAAGGCACAAAATTATCGATATTAGATAAAGCATATACATTATCTGATGTCAGCGATACAGGTGCAGGCGGACTAGTTGATGGTATAACTTTGCTTTCAGGAGCATTAACTGCAACACAAGGAGAATACACAACACAAACATACACACTTGGTGACACTGACTATGAAATTGAAGTGTTAATAATTGCAGATGTACCACAAACAGTCAAATTCAAGGTAAACGGTGAAACAACTGATGCATTAGCAGCAGGAGACATCTATGAACTTTCAGACGGAACAGAGATTTCAGTTGATGAAGTCATGCCAAACGAAGGTTCAGAAGCAGCAGGCGCAGACCAATGTACATTCTTCCTTGGAGCAAACAAGGTAGCACTTGTAGACACTGATGCTGTAAAGATAAATGACCAAGACCTTGAAGATGAGGGCTATGACACACTGGTAACATTTACATACTCTGGAGCAACAGATTGGATAACAGACATTGCAATTGATGTAACACCAAATGACGACAAGTTTATTGCTGCAGGAGAATGGTTCCAAGACCCAGTCTTCCAAAATTGGGGATTATACCTTGGAGGATTTGAAGCAGGAACAACAGACATCATAAAAGCAACAACAAACGGAGATGACGGAAAAATAACCTTTGTAAACAATGCAGGTAAAAACATTGAACTTACAACATGGCACGACGATGTATCAGGTGATGTAGTACTTGGAGACGAGGATTACTATGGACTAATAGAAGACACAGGTGCAGCAGCACTACAAATCGGAATGATGACCGATGATGCCACTGAAGGAGCGGGCGGCGCAAGCACATGTGATGGCGCAGTAGTGTCAGATTGTGAAGGAGTAACCTTCATTGCAACCTCAGCAGCTGGAGAAATCCATGTAATTAAAATAACTGACATATCAGATGCAGGTTTAGTAACAGCAACAGTTGACTTAAAAGACCTAACAACAGGTAAAACATACAATGACCAGCCAGCAGCTACAGCTAGCACAATAGACCTTGGCTTCATGACCATTGCATTAGATGCACAAGCACCAGCTAACGGAGACATCCAAGTAGTAACATCAGACTTGTTTGATACCACAGACTTAACCCTCGCTGCAGTAACAAAAGAGAATGCAGGAATAACCATCGAGAACATCGTTGGTTGGGGTACTGATGGCGGAGAAGCAGCAGTCGGACTTGACATTTGGTATGACCAATTTGCAGCGGACCCAGACTCAACAATAATTGAGGATGAGACCGGAGGAGCAGTAGGAGATGACACAGTAATACTTGAGCCATTAGCAGCAGATGTCAATATGGTACCAACAGAAAAGGACTCTGACTGGAGCGTTGGTTCGTACGGAACTGAAGCAACACCAGTTGATGACTGGGGTACATGGTGGTACTGGAACAATGATGCTAAGGACAGCTTGACAATAACATACTACTCTGAATTAAGAGATAGTGCAGGCGTTCTTGCAGACTTGTTTATAGCACCATACGGTGGAGCAGTGGCTGGAGGAACATCTGGAGCAGTTAATGTAAACTACATTAATGCAGCAACAGGTATTGCCAGAACAGACGCAGACTTTGCATCAGCTGTACCAACAAAGAACGTCATCTTAATAGGCGGACCATATGTCAACGAGCTTGTTAGTGACTTGGCAGCTGCAGACAAGACAGATGCAGCAGCAGACTATGTAGCAGACACAGCAATAGTACAATACATCACAGATGCATTCGGCACAAATGATGCATTGGTTATTGCAGGTTATGCAGCAAAGGACACCAAGTTAGCAGGACAAGTTGTAGCAGCTAATATGTTACAAGGACAGTTCGCAGACAAGATGACCGGTGACAAGGTAACAATAAACACAGCCGGAGCAACAACTGTTAGTGGAGTAACCTTCGCATAATAAGGTGTAAACCTTATTCTTTTTTTCTTTTTTATTTTAAAAACTTTAGCGTAAGCTTTTATGAAAAACACATACTAAACTTTTTAAAAGCACAGAAGATTGGGATTTGTTATGAAGAGCACTGAGAAAATGATAATTTTTTTTGCAGTGGTTATTATACTAAGTATAATTGCATTTAATTATGTTTCAAATCAAAAAGTTTCAAATTTCTATTATGAACACAACAAGATGTGCGAGATGCTTACAACAAGCCTGAAAGAAGAGGTTAATGAGAATTCAACATGCATTGATTATTACTGTTATTATGCACCATATACTCCTCCAGAAGGAGCTCTTCAGAACAAGACAACAACTCTTTGCATATGCGACTGCAGAACAAGAAACGGGACTGTTGCTACAATACAAATACTAAGCGCACTACCAACGCAGACCAGGACTGTTTAATCAGCATATGCTGAAATTACTGTTATAATCGCAAAGAATTTGTGTTGTCTGGTTTAAGTCTGAATAACCTCTATGTACTTCTCCATTTATTATTAAAGTGGGATAAGAGGTTATGTCGTAAGATACTTTAAGAGCATCTACTATGTTAACGCCAAGGTCGCTATCAAGAGCAAAAATCATGATATCCTGTTTTAACTTGCCTTTTAGGTAGGATAATACAATACCTTGGTCCTGGCATTTGTCACAGTTTTTGTTAGAGTAAAAGTAAAGCACTGTTGCATATTTTGCATCGCACATTTGCTTTATCTTTTCTATTGTTAACCAGTCCCTTATAAGTACAATATTATAGTTTTTCTTTAAAGCATTAAATGTAGTCTCATCAATCTTTTGTGATATTTCATAGCGCTCAACTTCTTTGCCGAGCTGGTCAGATTCAGTTCCAAGCTGGGATGCCTGGCGGTTAAGATAACTGCAGGAAATATTGCTTTTCATTGTGTCGAGGAACATGAACTGAAGTTCAGTATCCTCTAGATTTCCTTTAAGAACATTCAGGGTTTGTTCAAGTTCGTTTACTTTCTGCTCGCCCATCCACATGCCGAGGAGTACTCCAACAGCAAATATAGCAGTAGTAACCAATGCTGTTTTGATGTACATCATATTACCCATATAGAACACTTACCATTTAATCCATTTATTTACTTTTCCCCTGAAAAGTATGAATGTGCTTGCTGAAAGCCAGCATAACCCGAGCAAAAGACTATAACCAATAAGGTAAAAGGCATAAAATGGAAACTTGTTTCGCAGGTCAACTTTCTCGCCTGCTATTTTAAGGCCCATATATATTACAGCAATTCCCATGAACGTGAACATCAATGACATTACGATTACATAACTTGGAGTGAACCTGAAATAATCCCAGAACGATTCAATTAATTTTTCTATGAAAAGCTGCAGGTCAAAACCAACAACAAAAAGACTTTTTATCGGAACTGCCATTAACGCTATACTATCATAAAGTATCTTAAAGAAAACTGTGAGCACTATCAGGACCCATATTATTGCAGAAGGTATCATCCACATGCCAAGATGTGAGTACTTTGGATTAAATATCATGTGCTTGTATTGCTTTGCTGTGTCATAAAAACCTGCATGCCATCTTATCCTTTGTTTTATTAAGTCCAATAAAGAAAGAGGTGCAATTGTGTCAACATCTGCCTTTGCACTGTTTTTTATTGTATATCCATTGTCCTGAAGCCTGAATGCGATCTCCATGTCCTCAACAAGGCTTTTTTCATTAAAACCGCCTATTTTACTTATGACATCCCTGCGATACATGCTTCCTGGACCAGGAACAACATAAAGCACATTAATCATTGAGCCAAGCTTTCTCAGGTAAGTTGCAAACATGTATTCTACCCACTGCACTTTCTGGATTATTGTTTTTGGATCAAGAACTTTTACACTGCTGCATACTGCACCAACTTTTGGATCTTCAAAATATCCAATCATGTTTTCAAGCGAATCACTTCTAAAAGAAGAGTCTGCATCAAGGCAGCAGAACAGTTCGCCTTTTGCTACCTTTAAACCAGCATTCATTGCAAGAGCCTTGCCGCTTTCCTTTAATTCAATAAGAGTTATCTGCCCGTCTTCAGCATACTTTTTACATAATTCAGCTGTTTTGTCTGTGCAACCGTTTGCAATTACAATAACCTCCTTGTTTGGGTAAGTAAGACCAAGGCATGATTTGATAGCTCTTTCAATTGATCTTTCTTCATTATGTGCTGGAATCAGGATACTTATGAATGGGAAGCTTTTGGGCTTTGGGTCATGTCTCAAAATATGCTTGTTTTCAAAATACAAAAGCATCCAGAAAACAGTACTGTAAAGCATGAAATACGTTGCCCCGAGCATGAATACTACATCTAATTGCATATACATAGGAAGCACTCTTGAAGTCTTTAAATGTTTTTCTTTACTTGATAAACGCGGTATTCCAAGCAGTTGTCATTTACCTTTTTATAAAGCTCCAGGTAGGTTAAGCTGTCCCAGAATGCAAAATCATTACCATAAGGAGGCCAGCTTGCATATTCTGAAACAACAAAATAGGTTATGTTATAGTCAGTAATCCAGGCATACATGTCATCTTTTTCACCAGGCATTGCTCTTACTTGGACACTGCCGTAATAAGCTGTCTGCGGCCAATAAACTGACGCAACAATACCATCCAAACCCTGCGCGCTCTCATTTATGCCTGTGCAGTTCACACCCCAAAATCCAACATATAAGAACTGTGAAACATATAATGCAACAGCGCCAGCCAAAATAATCACAATTGCCTTGCTGCGATATTTCGAAATCAACTTTCCTGTTGAATCAGCAAGCCATTTTGATGCAAGTATTATTATGAAAGGGAGAACAGGCAAAAGATACCTTATTTCTTTGTGCGCAAAATATGTGAAATATGCAAGGAATACTATGATAAAAATAAATAATGGTAAGTAACTTTTTTCCTTAAACATCCTTAACGCAAAAATAATACCAGGCACAAGGAAAATCAATGTTAATGAAAAAGTTTCAGGCAAGTGCATGATATAGTAATAAATTGGTTCGCTTGGTGCGAGTGAAACCCAGTACTGGCTTTCATTTAATGACCTAAACCAGTCATTGTAGTATATCTGGTTATAAGCAAGCCAAGGTAAAACAAGCGCAGTAACTATTAATGCACTTATAAGAACGTTCTTCAAAGTGATTTTTTTATTTATAATAAGCACAGCAAAAATAATTGGTAAGATCATGCCGCATGGATATCTTGTAAGAAAAGCAACTGTTCCAAAAAACACTGACAGGTAAATATATTTTCCTTCTTTAAGCCCCTTGTAAAGGAACAACATTGAAAGCATCATAAATAGCATAGCTGTTATCTCAGTGTACTGCTGCGGGCTCCAGTATAGATGTAGTGGATTAAGCATAAGAAGCAATGCGGATATCAGTCCTGCTGGTTTTCCAAATACCTCTTTTGCAAGAAGGTATACAACAAATATTGAAAGCACTGAAAGTATGATTGGAACTAATTGTATAAGTGCTTCATTAAAACCTATCTTGTAAAAAAATCCTAATATCAAAGGAAAAGCTGGCGGCCTGAGTATTTCAAAATAAATCTGCTGCCCGATGAACCACTTTGCGTTCATAAGATAAACTGCGGCATCCCACATAACAATTTTTTGCGGATTGAACAAGAAAATTCTGGATAAAAATGCAAATAGCAGGACAAGCATCCATGTGTTCTTTTTGAAAAAGTCCATGATATTATTCACTATACTCACCAATCATAGCAAAAAGTACAACAGTTGCATAACTCCCCTTATCAAGCGTGAACTCTACTTTCGCTATATTGTCTTTGACATCAATTATTTTAAAACCCTTTGGAAAAACAAGTGCATCTCTTAACATCCCTGGCTCTGATATCTCAGGCATACGCTTCAATCTGAATTCATCAAGATTAATTTGCTCTTCTTTCAATATTTTTTTAATTATTTCCCCAGCATTGCCCTCCAGTTTGGTATCATAACCAATTATATAGAGCTGTTTTGGAACTTCCATTTGGTTTTCAATTAGTTCAGATAATGTTTTGTTAAAAACAAATGACTGGAAAGCATGTACAAACATTCTCCTTATATTTTTTGGCAGTTTTCTAATTGCATTTGCATAATCTTTAGGATACTTGACCAAGTAATTAATCACAGCTGCTTCAAGCCCAAGAGTTCTTGGCCAGATTTTCAATATTTCATTCCAATTCCCCCAATTTTTTGCAGCAAATTCCCTTGCTGACCTAGCTTCTTCATTTTCATCTCCAGCAGAAGTGAGAAAAATCATTGCAGCACCCTCAAAATTTCCGAGCAGCAATTGTTTGCCAATAAGATGGTTAGTAGTTCTTTGGATTCCAAAGCGCTGCGGGCCAAAGAAATTAGGGATTCCCTTTTCTATTTTAAGCTGAAACGTTGTAAGTATATCACGAAAAGATTCAGGGTTTTTTATTTCTCTCACTGTGATAGTAAATTTATTACCTGTTAAGTCTCCAAGCGAAATTCTTTTGTCACTATAGGAAAAATTCTTGAGTCTTAAGTCCTTGAGATTAATCATCTTAACTTTTTCCATGTCTACATTCCAAATGCTTATCCTCTGGCTGGTAATCGCTTTTTTGTCCTTTGTACCAGCAAAACCAATCCTTGTCCTGCTTATCCGTAGTGCATGTGATAGCTGAGAAATCGCACGTTCAGTTGTATAACTTCTTTTTACAAGCGTAAGATGGACGTGTTCTTTTTTTGTTTTAGGCAGAACATCAGTAATAGCTTCAATGAGATTATAACCAATTGTGTAAACTTTACCATTTAAACCCATCTCTTCTACAATAAAATCTTCTGGAAAAGTCTTTATTCTACCGCCAATTTTTTCTGTTGAAAAACCAGTAATGCCATACTTTTCAAGGTTTATCATTCAAACACCATCTTTGTATCACCAAATGAGGTTTGGTTTGGAAATTCTTCGAACAATAAGTAACCATATGGATATGAGACTGAATGGAACAGCACAGCCCGATTGTTATGGTCTTCTGAAAGCCAGTCATGCAATGGCTGATAATCAGCGTGATTGAACACCCGCGCAGCAATTAGAGTTGAATTACCTTCTTTTGCAGCAGCAACAAGCTTATTCGTCTGTCCGTAATCATCAACATTTACTTTTATGATTTTTAATTTATTGTCTAAGAGTTCAGACATTCTGTTGAAGTAAGCATAAGGTGTGCCATAATAATGTAAAGTTGAATTTTCAGTTGATTCAGCAACCACTGTTTCACCTAAGTCCATAACAATTGACTGATTACCGATTATTACATAATTATCATATTCTTTTATTGGAGCTGAGCCAACAATTGTGTTTGTTGTGTTAACACCAAGCAGTGTATAGACATACTTATCTGTTAAACAGTAAACATCTATGCCGTGCTGAGCAAGATAATGAGCTGCATATACTTTCCCTTCTGAATCACAGCAGCCCATAACAAATGTGACATTATTTCTGATAGACTGTTCAACCATTGATGATATGCCGTGTGTGTCTACCATAGTGCCAAGGTCCTCAGATAAAAAGCGCACTGTCGGATAATTTTCAACTTTGTCTGACAGTACATGAAATTTGAATACTCCGTTTTCGTCTGGGGCAAACCACTTGCCATTTATTTTCTTAACAAGTGTTCCAACCACTGGTATGACTGTAACATTTGAACTGTTTAGAATATTTTTTAATCTTCCACCTTCATGCCATCCAATATCAGGTCTAAGTTCAGAGTAATTGTATGAAAGTTTTTCATAAAAAGTATAATAAACATTATCTTTTGTCGGGATTGTGAATGGTGAATATCTCATTTGTCCTGTCAGCCAATCGCGAGTAACCCGCTCATTTTGAATGCCAATAACTGAACTTTTGTCAATCTTAATGTAAGAAGTACCAATCCTTATTTTGGTTTTATTTGTGGATAGGTTAACTGCTGGCAGTGTATACTCCCGAAATTCTGTTTTACCATCCAAAACCTGATTTCGCCAGGACATGTTACATTTTAACCATTCTGTTTTTGCCAAAGCCATATAATATGTTTTGTTTAGATTACAAGATTCAGCTAGACTCGCAAGTGTTTCATAAACTACACCACGTTCTTCACAGTTAGTGCTGTTGTCAAGAACACTTTCGTAAAAATTTAGATGATTGCAAATATCAGTTTTGTTCAGTCTCCACAATGTGAAATATATATCACCCTTTGCAAAGTCATCAGCTTGGTCTAGTTCAGAAGTTAAGCGTAATGTGTAATTGTCCCTGTTGCCTTCAAGCCAGTCTATTACAAAATTATTGTAATTATCATAAGATGTAGTCTTGTTGGTTGTTTCAGTGGTAGTGCATCCAAGCGCAATAACTAGCAATAACAGTAATGCTGGAAACACATTTATACTGAGTTTATACATATTATTTTGAATGAAAATCATAGTTTTAAGGCTTGGGCATCGCGTGTTTAGGGACAAGCGACTTACTACACATATTTGCCTTATAGCAAGGGCATTTGGCGCAGATTCTGTTGTTTTTTCAGGTGAAGAAGATAACTCAATAATCGAGTCTGTTACTGACATAATAAATAGATGGGGCGGGCCTTTTGAGGTTAAGTATGATAAGAACTGGAAAGCTTTCCTGAAGAAGCATTCTGATTTTGAAATAATCCACTTAACAATGTACGGTTTGCCATACCAAGAGCATATATCAGAAATTAAAAAATCAAAAAAAGACAAGCTGATAGTTGTTGGTTCAGAAAAAGTCCCTGGCGAAGTTTATCATGCTGCACAGTATAATCTTTCTGTTACGAGCCAGCCGCATAGCGAAGCAGCTGCACTTGCTGTTTTCCTGCATGAATTCTTTGAAGGCAAAGAGTTAAAAAAAGAGTTTAAGAATGCAGAGCTAAAAATTGCCCCAAACAAGTGTGGTAAGACTATTATTAAAGCGAAGAAATAGTGCTTTTTCCAGAGACCTTTTTTACTTCAAATCGATAGTCAGCAGCATTCTTCAGTTCTTCTTCATGTGTTACAATTATTATTTGTGGGATTGTTCGAATATTTCGTAGTGCTTCTGGAAGAGCCTTTACATCTTCCTGATCAAATCCTGTTGTTGGTTCATCAAGCACCAGTATTTCGCTTGGTTTAATTGCAGAAACCTGTGCAGCAAGATTTGCAAGTGCAAGCCTGTATGCAAGTGCTACAGATGTTTTTTCACCGCCAGATAGATTCGAAATTGGAACTTCTTCGCCAGAAGATGTAAATGCGACAGGCTCATAATCATTTTTAATATCAACAGAGTATTCCTCTTCATATTTTCTTATTTCTTCAAATTTCTTTTGGAACTCTTGTTTGAAGTCTTCAAGGAAGTTATTCCTTATAATTTCTCTAATATTCCTTATATCCTCACGCATCCTTGATAGTATCTGTGCTGTCTGTTCAATAGCATTAATATCAGATTTGCTTTTTTCAAGTTCAATAAGTTCAGTACCTTTTTCAGAAAACTCCATTTCCCGCCCATTAAATTCAGATGCCAATACGTTATTTTCGCGTGATATGCTTTGCATCTTTGCTACAAGCCCAGTCTCTTGTTTCTTAAATGCATTCAAAGTATTTTCTACTTCAGCAAGGTTCTCAACACCACTAGGTTCTGTTATTTTTGAAGAAATATCATTAAGTTCATTTTCCATATGCTCCGTAGATAATTTTTTCTCGGAAATGCTTGATTCTATTCTTTCGAGGTTTTCTTTTAATAGCTTATGTTGTCTGGCGCTTGTAAGAAGAGGTATCAGTTCAGTTTGTTTTTTCTTTATATGTCCAATATCATCCTTAATCTTATTTTCAATTTTGGAAAATTCTGCTTCTAAATCATGTATATGTCGTTCACTTACATCTTGTTTGCACGTAGGACATTTGCCTTTTCCAAGCTTTTTAATATGTTCAAAATCAAGTTTTGTTTTTGACAGTTCTTTCTCTAGCATTTCTTCTGTTTTAATGTACTCTATGTTCTTTGACTGAAGTTCTTCAATATTTGGCACGTGTCCTATTTTAGAAAGCTGAGAATTGATCTCGTTTTTCTGTTTAAGCAAAGTTGCATTAATTTCCTTCATTTTTTCAATATCTTTCTTAAGGCGTATTTCAGAACCTTTCAACTGGTCAAATGCCCTTCTCTTTTCAAGAATTTCCTTATATTTTTTATCAGCAGCCATAACATTTTGGTTGATGCTTTCATATTTGCTTTGTGTGATAGACAATTCAATTTCATTTTCTTTTATCTTGCTTTTCAAATCAATTAGTTTCTTTTCTATGTCTATTATTTCCTTGCGTAGTCTGTCATAGCTTTCAAGCCTAACCTTTTTTTCCTTTAGTTCTAAATCAAAAAAGTCAAGAATAGGTTTCATATTCTCCCAAGTTTGTTTGTACTTCGCAAGTTGAAGTATCTTATCTATGTAATCCTGTCTTTTTTCTGTGCTTAGTTCGATTATTGCACGTATTTCATCCTGTCTTGTATAAGAAGTTATTTCAAACAGTTCTTTTGGTTTAATATCAGAAGGGTAACCTAATATCTGTATAATTTGTTCATTTAAGTCTGTTGAACGGCCTATAAGAGGTAATAACTTTCCATTCTTCAGTATTCTCATATTATTAACGTCAACTGTTATGTTTGAGCCTTGTTTTTTAAGACTACGCACTATTGCATACTCATCTCCGCATTCTTCAAATTCTAATTCAACCTTGCAATTTTGTTTTCCTCGGCGCATTATGGCATTGTTTGGAACTCCTGCTTCAGCACCAAAAAGAGCATACTCAATAGCCATTAGTATTGATGATTTGCCTGAGCCTGTTCTACCCGTGAATATAGAAATGCCATTAAGGAGATTGACATCGCTAGTTTCATGTGACCTTACATTCTCAAGCAGGATTTTCTTTATTTTCAATTAAAGCACCTTTTACTAATGTTATAGCATCAGATGTGACTGAACTTAACTCTGAAGGACTTAGCTTTTTCCCAAATAGGGCTATCATCTTTTCTGCTATTTTTATTTCACTGTCGCTGTAACATTGTTTTTTAAGATATTCCCTTTCAATATCAAGCGCAGAACGTGATTTAGTACTTACTTTTGGAGTATCTGGGTTTTCCAGATCACTAATGTTTATCTTTGTGTAAAAATATTTGTTTTCTAAAGCAAAATTGTTTATTTTATTACGGTCTACTTCTGATTTTATCCCTCTTTTTAGTTTGCCAACAAATTTTATTATTAGTATTGCATTATCATTCTTTTTTGGAATGTTTTCGATTGCTTTATCAGCTATACTCCTTGAATCAAGTCCATCACAATTTACTTCGCAGAAAACAATAGGCCTTGTATGCAATGGGACTTCCGTTAATACAGTTTTTCCATCTTTTATTTCAGCAAGAATATAGTACTTATGTTTGTCTGATATCATCTCATTTAACTCATTGTATTCTGTAGAACCTGCATAAACTAATACCCCATCTTCGTGCTGCATTTTGGCAAGTCCATGCCAGTGTCCTGCAGCATAATAATCAAAACCTTTTGGTAAGAGTGATGAGGGTATATCAGAAAATTTATCAGCAATTTCAGAGGTAATGTGATGAAACACAAATATATTATATTTACCACGCTCTGTTATCTCCAAGTTAGAATAAACTTCAGAAATCTGATCCCGCCTGCCTTCAACACCACATATGAACACATCCTTGAACTTTTCACCACTAAGTAATATTTTTTTCCCGTCCATTTTTCTATAACGAGGAGAAGCAAGGTTTGTCAATAATCCTAATTCATCAAGAACTGAAATAAAAGTCCCATCAATCCCTATATCATGCGAGCCAGGCACTATGTAAAATGGGATGTTTAGTTCCTTAAGGCGCATGAGCTGCTTGACGAGAAATACCAATGTTTTTGTAGGGGGTCTTGCGCGGTCAAATATATCCCCAGAATGCACGACAAAATCAACTTTTTCTGAAACGCATCTATCAATAACCTCTTTGAATACGTTATGGAAATCTTCTTCCCTCTGTTCGAGCTTTTCTTCACTTTTGCCAAGATGCGTGTCTGTGAAATGTATAAATCTCATAGGAACCAATATTGCAACTATTGACGGGTATAAAAACTTTTTTAAACGATTCTTTCTAACATGACAATTTTTTCTTTAAAACCAAGAGCTGTCCAACTTGCCATTCCAAGTTTATTATTTTTATAAGCATATATCACTGCTATTTTAATCCCATTCCTCTTGAACCATTCGCTTATCTTCTTAACAAATTCTCGCGCAATTCCTTTTCTTCTATGTTTAGGCAAGATAAAGATATCATCAATGTGACCTGCTCTTTTTTCTTTGAATATGGACATTCTTTTTTCGATTGAAGCAAGCGCAAAACCAACTACTTTGTTGTCTATTTTTGCAACAAGAATCATTTTTTTCTTGTTGTTTAAATTCTTTCTATGGTACCTTTCAAATATTTTAGTTAATTCTTTGGCTTTTTTAAGTCCTGGGTCTATCGTGCATTCATACTTTTGTAACATTAAGGCAAGTTTAATTGTTGATTTCAGGTCTTTTCTTTGTGCTTTTTCTATTTTGTATTCCATACTAACTATCCATAAGAAATTCTTTTACATTCCATGGGATGTGTTCAATGAAATTATCAGGAAAGTGAGACATTGCTTCTTTTTTTGGAACCCATTTAACTTCAACAAGGTCATCGTTCGGTACAGGTTCTTTGTTACTTGTTGGTTCAACTAAAAACCAGACAAAACAAACAATCCCTTTTTTGCCATTAACAATTTGGCGGTTTACATAAACGTCAAATAATTTTTTGATTGTAACTTCAAGTCC
>Ga0315274_10008011_pt1 | contig 15287 bp, 13 predicted proteins | sample YL17G02_20_MG_FD_203700 | JGI IMG/M metagenome (GOLD analysis project Ga0315274, IMG submission 203700) | Sediment microbial communities from Yellowstone Lake, YNP, Wyoming, USA - YL17G02_20 | ecosystem: Environmental > Aquatic > Freshwater > Lake > Sediment | place: USA: Wyoming | collected... | reverse complement strand
GATCCCAGCGTGGCGGTCGGCCGGACGGTCGCTGCCGACTACTTCAATGCGAAGGTCCTGGACCGGCTGGGGATGTACGAGCGGCGGATCGAGGGCAGCCTGTACAGGACCATGAAGGAGCTGCAGAACCGACGCCTCCTGCGAAAACCGGGTCCCGCCGACGGCGGCGTGGCCGATGAAAGCCCCGCTTTTCAGGAGCCGATGGCCGATTGTGCAAAACAAAGCCAATTGCCAGGGCCGGCTCAGGACCCGGGAACCCTCCCTGCTGGAGATGGTGACCTATCGTGCAAAACAAACCCAATTCCCGGCGGCCAAAGCGATGAAACCCCTGCCGGCGGGGAGTTGACGCCCGGTTCTGCAAAACAAAGCCAATTCCCGGGCGCCAGGATTGCCTCGTCGCCATGCTCCTCCCAATGACATAAGAGCGGCCGTACCTCGAAATGACATGAAAGGGGACGCTCGTCCTACGAACGGGGCATCGGGCGCCTTCCGCAGGTCGTGCGTCGTTGTTCCTTGGACAGCCGTGGGTCGCGTGCTATGATGGGAGCGACCGGGAGTCGCGTTTGTGGCTGGTCACGGCGTTTCTGAAGACAGCGACGAAGGGGTGCAGTCTATGAAGATGAGGACGGTTGCTATCGCGGTCGTTGTGGTGGTTGTGCTGATGCTGGCGGGTGCTGCAGCTTTGTTCATGATGCCACACGGGCCCCGGCTGGAGGACGTCAAAGACCTGCTGGAGCCGCGGATCACCGCGCTGCCCGGCCAGCGGATGCTTGTCGTCGAGGCCAAGGGCGACCCGACGGTCGTGGGAAGCGAGGCCTTCGGCCTTCTGTTCAAGACCTACTTCAAGCTCAGGGGCGTGCCCAAAGGGCCGAAGCAGCCGGCGCCCCGGGCGCGCTGGCCTCTGTCGCTGAACACGGCGAAGGAGCAGTGGGTGGGACGGTATGCCATGCCCGTACCCGAGGACACGACGCTGCCGTCCGGCGCCGAAGCGAGTCCATCGGGCCTGCAGGCGCAGGTGACGACGTGGGAGTACGGCCAGATCGCAGAGATTCTGCACGTCGGGCCGTATGGCGAGGAGGAGCCGACCATCCGCAAGCTGCTGCAGTTCATCAAGGACAGCGGATACACGACTACGGGCGAGCACGAGGAGGAGTATCTCAAAGGGCCCGGCATGTTCTCGGCGGGGAATCCGAAGAAATACCTCACCATCATTCGATACAGGCTCAAGAAAACGGAGTGACGGGGCCGATGACTGTCCAACGTCTTGATGACAGAACGCAAATCGAGGCCTTCCTGCGTCAAGACCCCGAGTTGCACATTTACAGTCTCGGGGACCTGGATGACTTCTTCTGGCCCTATACGACGTGGTACGGTTGGCAGGAAGACGGGCAACTGAAGGACGTCGCGCTGATTTACGTGAGCCGGACGCTGCCCACGGTCGTCGGGGTCTCACGGCAGCCGGCGGTCATGCGAAGACTGCTCAGCGAGATCGCTCCTGAGCTGCCGGAACTGTTCTACGCACATTTGAGCCCGGGCGTGGAGCGAGCCTTCTCCAAGAGTCACGTACTGGAGTCCCAGGGCCCGCACTACAAGATGTCGCTTCGGGACGTCTCATGTGTCCGCGACCTCGACTGCTCCGAAGCGACTTCGCTGACGCTTCGCGACTCGGCGGAGCTGGCCCGGCTGTACCAGGACAGTTACCCGGGCAACTGGTTCGATCTGCGGATGCTTGAGATGGGCCAGTACTTCGGCCTGCGGCAGGACGGCCGGCTGGTCAGCGTGGCGGGCGTGCACGTCTACTCTGAACACTACCGAGTGGCGGCCCTGGGCAACATCGTGACGCACCCAGCCTATCGGCGCAGAGGGTACGCCCGGCAGGTGATGGCCCGCTTGTGCCAGTCCGTTCTCGAGAAGGTGGAGCACGTCGGCCTCAACGTGAAAGCGGACAACGACGCGGCGATCGCCTGCTATGCCAGGTTGGGATTCGAAATCATCGCCCCCTACGGCGAGTTCACGATGACGGCAAAGAAGTGATGCGGATTGCGACCGGTCTCAGCGGGCCTTCTCCGCGAGGACGAGGGAATCCATGTACTCATCGCGATGGACCAGCCGGACATCGGAGAAGCCGATAGATACGAGGTCTTCCTCGAACTCATTGAACGTAAACGTGCCGCCGCCCTCGGTGCCAGCGAGCATATTGACGGCGAATAGCGCTCCGCCCACCGGCTGCGTGCGGGATGCATCCATCACGACGTCCCGGATTGCCAGGAGACCTCCGGGAGTCAAGGCGGCCAGAACCTTCGCATACAGGGCGCGGTTCTCCTGCCGGGAGTTCTGGTGGACGATCGCGCTGAGCCAGGCGAAGTCGGCGCCGCCCGGCAGTGGGCCGGCCGTGAAATCACCGGCCACGAGCGTGACCCGGTCGATGAGGCCCGCGCGGGTGAGGCGTTCTCGTGCCAGCGGTATGACTTGCGGCAGGTCGAACAGCACGGCGGTGGCGTCGGGCACGGCCCGAAGGAACGCGATCGTCCACGTGCCTGAGGCGCCTCCGATGTCCAGCAGCCGCTGGAATTGCAGGGGCGACAGCTTCTCGACAAGCTGCGGTGCAACGGCGGCTGTGAAGTTGTTCATCGCACCGATGAAGGCCTCGCAATCGGCGGCCTCGCCGCGGATGCTGGGAGTCCTCTGGGCAGGCCGGCCCGTCTGGATCACGCGGGCAAGCTCGGCCCAGCGGCGAAGGCAGTTGGCCTGGTGGCGCACGGCGGGCAGGACATTGGCTGGCATACTCTCCGTGAGCAGCTCGGCCACGTCCGGCGGCACATGGTACGTGTCGCCCCGCTTCGTCAGCAGCTCGAGGGCGACCAGGGCGTCGAGAAGAACGGCGGTCGCGCGCGGGTCCGAGCCGATCCGCCCTGCCAAGGCGTCCGCCGCGACAGGTTTGCCATCCAGTGCCGTAAAGACATCCAACTCAGCGGCAGCAGCGATGACGCACGCCCCCTGGAACCCTCTTACCGTTTCGAGAAGCTCATCCGCCTTCCATGACTTCGCCATTGCATTCACCTGCCAATTCGACGATTTCAGCCTTATTGGCCGTCATTATAGCACGAGGGTCTCCGGCCCGCGGATCCAAATGTTGCTATACAATTTCCGGGGCCGGCGTCATTCACGTCTTGTCCCTCACTTTTTCCCTTTCTTTATGCTTGACGCGCGGCGGGAGCCTCGTTTTACTATGCCCGTTGGACACGCCGGCGGCATGGCAACGGGGGAAGGCGGAGACCCGTTATCTGCTTGCCGGGCCGGTAGAACGATGGTTGCTGAGCTGTATAAGGAGCGACACGATGACAAGGATAGTTGTAACTGCAGCAATGATCGCACTGTTGACCGTATTCGTCGGGTGCCAGAATCCGAACCAGGGACGCAGCCAGATGCTGCCGCAGCGCGGCGCTGCGGGCCTGGAGTCGTCAACCCCTGTGCCGGTGGAAATGGTAGCTTCGGCCGATGAGATCGACCTTGTGGAACAGATGTCCACGCAGCGTCAGGCCTACCGGAGCACCCTTGAGAAGCTCGTCAAGTTTTATGATGTCTCGGGCGACAACACCAAACTGAACTGGGCCCGGACGGAGCTTCAGGGGCTGGACCGGATCCCCCAGTATCGGTATGTCATCGAGGCCCAGGTGCTGCCGGCGGATCTCAAAGCCACGACACAGATTCAGGCGTGCGACGACATGTACGCCAAGGCGATGGAGACGGAGCGAAAGGCCGGCGTGCTGCCGTGGCTCAAGAATGAGGAACTGCTGCGGGCGGCGATCACTCAGTACAGCCAGTTGCTCAGCCAGTGCCCCACCAGCGATAAGATGGATGACGCCGCGTACCGGATGGCGAGCATCCATGAGTACTTCAAGGACTACGAGATTGCCCTGCAATTCTACCGGAGGGCCTACCAGTGGGACCCGGGTACGCCCAATCCCGCTCGGTTCAAGGCGGCGGCGATCCTCGACTGGAGACTGCATCGCCGGGCCGAGGCGCTGCAATTGTACCAGGAGGCGATTGTCAAGGAGGCACAGTTCACCGAGCTCAAGGCAGCCGCCGAACGGCGTATCCAGGATCTGTCCTCTTCGGACGAGGGCAGCCAGTAGAGCGGATTAGTCCCCTCGACGCTTGACGGGTCTGGCGTGAAGTCAGACCCGTTTTCATTGGCGAGCATCGCAGATCGGGCCCGCGGAATGGTCTGATGATCGGGATCGTGCAAGTGTCCGACAGGATGGAACAGAAAGTGGCCGGATTCATTCGCCTGCACGGGTTTTTCGCAGGGGCCGATCGTATTCTGCTCGCAGTCTCCGGCGGAGCGGACTCGACCGCCCTGCTACATATCCTGTGGTCGCTTCGGGCAGCCGGGATCATTTCAGCAGACCTCGTCTGTGCCCACGTCAATCACCAGTTGCGCGGCCCGGCCAGCGACAAGGATGAGCGGTTCGTAGTCGAGCAGGCGACCCGGCTGGGGCTGCCGGTCGTCACGAGGGCCGTCGATGTGCGGGCCCATGCCAAGGCGTATCGACTGTCGGTGGAGACCGCAGCCCGGCGGCTGCGTCTGGAAGCCCTCCGCGAAGTCGCAGAAACCTCCGGCTGCACGTGGGTGGCCACCGGTCATCAGAAGGATGACAACGCCGAGACGATCATTCAGCGGCTGCACCGCGGGACCGGCTTTCGCGGGCTTGCAGGCATCTGGCCGGCCCGACGATTCGGCGAGGGCCCGTGGTTCGCCAGGCCCCTGCTTGATATCACGCGACAACAGATCGTTGCCTACCTCAATCGGCAAGACATCAAGTGGCGGGAAGATCGCACCAACGTCGATCCGGCGTACGTGCGAAACTACATTCGGCACGGACTGCTGCCCGCCCTGCAGCGGGAATCCGGCGGCTCGCTGGTTGCAGATCTGTCCGAGCTGGCGGCATCGGCGAGGAGGCTGTACGATCGGGTGCAGCGGGACGCGGAAGAAGCGATGTCACAAGCGGCACAAGCACAGGAAGGCGAAATCATGCTTGCCGTGTCACGTCTATCGTCACTGCCGGAGTTGGTCGCGGTTGAGCTGGTCCGGCAGGCACTGGTGAAACTCGGCTGCGGCGAGCAGAACCTGACACAGAATCACTACAGAGGCATCATGCGACTTGCCCGAAGTGCTGGCGCAAGAGTGCTGACCCTGCCCGGCGGATTCGTCGCCCAGCGAGACCGTGAAGGAATCATCCTGTCGAGATCAGCACCGTGCGCGAGTCCGGTGGGACTTGCCCCACCGCCGCCCTCTGAGCCCCTTGCGCTCCGGATACCGGGCCAAACGCAGTTCGGCGGCTGCCGGATCGAGGCGAGCATCCTCGACGCGGTAGACCTCAAAACGAGCCAGATCGAGGGAGACAAGAGCCCTCTTTGCGAGTATTTTGATCTCGACCGCATGAGGCAGCCTGTCGTCGTACGGCCCCGGCGGGCCGGGGACAGGTTCCGACCTCTCGGCTTGGACGGAGAGAAGAAGCTCGGCAAGTTCCTGACTGCCGCCAAGGTGCCGCGGGAGGTACGGGAGCGTATTATGGTTTTCGCCGATCGAGAGAAAGTCATCTGGGTCTGTCCCGTTCGGATTGGCGAGCCGGCGAAAGTCACCGGGGAGACCCGGCGCATTCTCCTGCTCAACGTCGTACAGACTGGAGGGAACGAATGATCAGTAGAAGGCAACTGCTCGAACACGCCAAGGCGCAGGAAGCCACAGACATTCACATCTGTGCCAACGCCCCGATCCTGTTTCGCGTCGGAGGCAAGCTGGTCCCTGTGACCAAGGAGAACCTCACCCCGCAGCAAAGCCGCGAGGTCACGCTTGACCTGCTCACGGATGCCCAGAAGAAGCTCTTCGAGGATCGGCTCGACTATGACCTGATGCTGGCGGAGGAGAGCGGACGATACCGCGTGAACGTCGGCTATTTCGACGGGCAGTTGGGCGCGACGATCCGCATCCTGCCGACGCATCCGCGGGCCATCAATGACCTGCTGCTGCCGGACACCGTGCGGGACCTGGCGCACCGGAGGAAGGGACTCGTGCTGATCACGGGGGCGACCAGTCAGGGCAAGACGACCACGCTGGCCGCCATGATCGACGAGGTCAACGCCACCCAGGAAAAGCACGTCATCACCATCGAGGACCCCATCGAGTACGTGCACACCAACAAGACCGGCGTCGTCCGGCAGCGGGAGATCGGCAGGGACACGCAGACCTTTCACACGGGATTGAGGGCAGCCCTGCGCCAGGACCCGGACGTCATCGCTATCGGCGAGATGCGCGACTACGAGACGATCAAGATCGCCCTGACGGCGGCGGAGACGGGGGTCCTTGTCCTCTCCACACTGCACGTCATCTCCATCGACAAGATTCTGGAGAGACTGCTCAGCTACGCGCCGGCAGGCGACGAGGGCCAACTGCGATTCCTGCTGGCCGAGTCCCTGCAGGGCGTCATCCACCAGGAACTGGTCCCCACTACCGACGGCAAGCAGCGCGTGGCGTGTGAAATCCTCGTCATCACCAGTGCCGCCAAGAACATCATCCGCCGAAAAGGCGGCTACTTCCTGCGGAGTGTCATCGAAACGGGCAAAAAGCAAGGCATGGTGACGATGGACGAGTCGATCAATGGCCTCCTGGAGCAGAAGGTCATCACCGAGGGCGTGGCGAGAAGCATCCTCGTCAACTACAAATGAGGCGTCAGAACTCGCAGACGCCGCCGATGCAGCCGCCGGCGTAGTCGGTGTCGGCGGAGATGAAATCAGGCGTCTCGTCGTGCTGGGCGTCTTCCGCCTCGCTCACGGACAGGACCTGGCCGGACTTGGAGCCGTAGCGGTAGATGGTGATGCCCTTGCATTTGAGGCGATGCGCCTCCAGGTAGATCTCGCGGACATCCTCGACCGTCGCATCGGCGGGCAGGTTGATCGTTTTCGATACGGCGTTGTCCGTGTACTTCTGGAAGGCGGCCTGAATCTCGAGATGCTGCCGGGGCGGAACGTCGAACGCCGTCACGAAAAGTCGCTTCACATCATGGGGAATGGTCTTGATCTGCGCCAATGACGGATGCCTGGCCACTTCCGCCAGCAGCTCCCGGCTGTGGAAGCCCCGGTCCTTGGCGATCTTCTCGAAGAGCGGATTGGTTTCGAACAGGCGTGTCCCGGAGAGCACGTTGCGAACGAAACTGACGGCGAACAGAGGCTCGATGCCGCTGGAGCAGCCGGCGATGATGCTGATCGTGCCCGTCGGTGCGATCGTGTTGACGGTGGCGTTGCGCAGCTTGCGGTCCCCGCCCCCGTAGATCGACTTCTCGAAGTTGGGGAACTCCCCCCTCTGTCGGGCCAGTGACTCGGAGGCGGCCAGCGACTCTTTGTGCACGAACCGCATGAGCCTGGCGGCAAACGCGACCGCGTCGGGGGCGTTGTACGGGATTCCGAGCCGGAGGAGCAAATCCGCGAAACCCATGACACCGAGCCCGATCTTTCGGTTGGCCAGTGTCGTCGAGCGTATGGATTCGAGCGGATAGTTGTTGACGTCGATCACGTCGTCGAGGAACCGCACGCCCCAGTGGATCGTGTCACGGAGCTTGTCCCAGTCCACGGCAGCCCCGCCGATTTCGTCATCGTCAGCGGAACCCTTTGTCATCAGGTCGAGGTTGATCGAGGCCAGGATACAGCTCTCGTAAGGTAGCAAGGGGACCTCGCCGCATGGGTTGGTCGCCTCGATCCGGCCGACCTGCGGCGTCGGATTCGTCCGGTTGATCTCGTCAAGGAAGATGAGTCCAGGGTCCCCCGTCCTCCAGGCGGCATTGACGATCAGGTCGAAGAGGGAACGTGCGCCGAGCTGCTTGACGCTCTCGCCTGTTCGCGGGTTCATCAGGTCGAACGGGCGGCTGCCCGCGATGGCTCGCATGAATTTGTCCGTCGCCCCAACGGACAGATTGAAGTTCCTGAACGCGTCGGAGCCAACCTTGGCTTCGATGAAGCTGACGATGTCGGGATGGTCGCAGCGGAGCAGGCCCATATTGGCGCCCCTGCGCCGGCCGCCCTGGACGATGACCTCCGTGGCCTTGTCAAAGATGCTCATGAAGGAGATGGGACCTGAAGCGCGTCCCTTAGTCGAGCCGACGATGTCGCCTCTGGGGCGCAGGCGCGAGAAGCTGAACCCGGTGCCGCCCCCGGTCTGGTGGATCCTGGCCATGTCGGCGAGGGCTTTGAAGATGCCCTCGACCGAGTCCTCGACGGGCAACACGAAGCATGCGGAGAGCTGGCCCAGCCGTGTGCCGGCGTTCATGAGGGTCGGCGAGTTGGGCATGAATTCGCGATTGCGCATCATGCGGTAGAACCGATCCTCGACGTCATCCACGCTCAGATCCGAGCTGTAGTTGACTTCGGCCTGGGCCACATGGTGCGCCACCCTTCGAAACAGCTCGCTGGGCGTCTCCACGATCCGCCGGTTCTCATCCTTGAGCAGATACCGCCTCTTGAGCACCTCGACGGTGTTGATGGGCAGCTTGAGATCATCCTTGAGACCGAGGGCCGATTTGGCAAACCGCTCCTGTGATTTTCGCTCGCGATAAAGGATATAGCTTTTGGCGATCTTGCTGTACCCCTGGTCCATCAAGGCGGTTTCGACGGTGTCCTGGATGTTCTCGATGCCGGGCGTTTTGCCCCCGTATTCCTCCGCGAGCCTCTCGACCACCACGCCGGCGACACGCCGGGCCACGACCTCCGCTCGTTTCTCGTCGTGCAGGACCTCCCGTGCCGCTCGTCCGATGGCGCGTTCGATCTTGGAAGCATCGAATCCGACGATGGAGCCGTCTCTCTTTTTGACCTTCTCTGGCACAGTCTGCGTCGCCATGGCTCATTCCCCGACTTCATCCAGTCTGCAAACCATTCGCAACGGGCAGGCGCATGAGATGCACCCGCGTGCCGGTTCCAAGGAAACTGCGACTACGTCTGCCCATTTCGGGACCGCCTGCACACGTACACGAAAGCCGGCGGGAAGTTCCGGGGCACGAATCTTAGTTGCACCTCGGCGAAGTACCGGCGAATCTCCCGGCTCAGAACAGGGGTATACTGCAACTGGATGTATTTTCCGGATCTGCTCGATATGGCCAGAATCTGCTCCATAGCCTGCCTGTTGAACAACGTCAGGGGAAGGCCAGAAACCACGCAATCCGCATTCTCCACGTACCGCTCGCAGTTCTGTGCATCATCATTGATGACACGTAATCTCGGATCGCCAATCTGGTCCAGACAGCGGCAGAAATCCGGGTTGATCTCAAAACAGGTCAGGCGGCCGTCCTCAGGCAATTCCCTGAGAATTTCTCTCGTGACCGGCCCGGTGCCCGCCCCGAACTCAACGACTCGGCAGCTTCCTCTGATCTCCTCGGCCATCCGTCTGGCAAGCACCCTGCCACTCTCCGTGAACGTTCCACACTGCTTCGGGTGTCGAAGAAACTGCCTGGCAAAACGCAGACTCATCATATCACTGCCTCTGTCCATAAGAACGATCTCTCGTGGCCTCCACGATAAAAGAGATGCATAACCGTCGTCAAGAGTTTTATGGATTTGGCGAGATCCTGGGTCGGACCACAGATTTTCATTAAGCCGCTTGACCGAAAGCACGATGTAGATTATAGATTTGTGGGCGCTCTTTGCGCTCCGTGCGCACGGGGGCACGAGAAGGTCCCATAAGTCCAACGAAAGGAGACAGACGTGAGTTGGTCAACAAAACTCGGTACGACGGTGCTGCTGGCCTGCACAGGTCTGATGGCAGGGTGCTTTTCCTCCAATCCCGAGGACATCCAGGCATTCGTCAAGCCCTACGAGGTAAACGTCACTGCGGAGAACTACGTCCTGCAACCGCCGGATGAGATTGAGATCCATTGCACTCAGGTTCCAGAGGTCCACCTGCAGCGCCAGCGGATCCGTCCCGATGGAAAGGTCAGCTTCGAGGGGATCGGAGAGGTCGAGGCTGCCGGCAAGACCCCGGCGCAGGTCGCCAACCTGCTCAAGGATAAGATCGCCCAGTTGTATTCGGTGCCTGGCGACCACCCGGTCGATGTGCGCATTGCCACCTACGCAAGCAAAGTCATCTATGTGATGGGACAGGTGTCGCGTCCGGGGCCGATGAACTACACAGGCCGCGACAGCGTGCTGAAGGCGTTGGCCATTACTCAGCCCAATCCGATGGCTTGGAAGTCGCGTGTGCAGGTAATCCGGCCGGCCGCTACTGAGGACGTGGATCCCAGGATATTCGAAGTGAACCTCAACAAGATGATGGTTCACGGCGATACCAGCAAGGACGTGCTGCTCCTGGAGGGCGACATTGTATACGTCCCGCCGACCATCCTGGCCTCGGTGGCTATGGTTCTGGAGGAGTTCATTTCCCCGATTGCGAGGGCCTTTTATGGTGCGTACCTGATTGGGAACCCACCAACCACCTACGGGGGCGGCTACTATCCGGCCGGCGGATACCAATAGAATCAGAAACATTCCTCTCCGGGGCAGCGTGTGCCGCCTGAGGGATGAGCATATGACGGCAAGGCGTGCCTTGAAGCTGATTCACGTGGTGAGCACCATCTGGTTCGTGGTGTGCGTCGGCTATGTTTTCGTGCTGAAACTGCTCGAGGAGCGCTTCAAGTGGTGGGTCATCTTCTCCCTGTCGGGCCAGTCGGCCATCGTCATTTCCGTCCTGATCAGCGTATACCTGTTTGCGCTGGTCCGTGACATGAGCGGCACCCAGCAGATTCAAGTCGAGCACCCCTTCACGAGCACACATTACTACATGGGGTTCTATGTGGCAGCTCCGCTGCTCGGCGGTCTGGCAGGCGTCTTTGGCATGATCGGCACCGGCGAGCTGAGCCGATACGTATTGGGTGGTATCGCCCTGGGGACCCTGGGAACCACGTTTTGCGTATGGGTGGTGCTCGATCCGGTGATCGGGCTCATCGAGATGCTGCTGCCCGCCAGCCGCATACATCGAACCGAGCGGCTTGCCCGGGCGGAAGTGGAACGAAAAGCCCGCCAAGAGAAACGCGACAAGCTCTTGGCTGACGCCGTCGCGAGAGAGAAGCAGGAACGCGAGCGGTGGCGGCAGCTCCTGCAGCCGGAGGCGCAGCGTCTTGCCGCCCTCCTGACCGATGACGCTCCCGGCCGACACGCCGAGCAGGAGGCCGTGGACATCGGCGCCCATGCCTGGCACCTCGGGGGACTCAACTGCATGCGCCAGCTCCGGGACATGGCCATGGCGATCTCCGGGCCCACAAAAGCCGCCGACTTCATTTCCTACTGGTGGGACGGCATCGGAGACTGGCGCCGGCCCTCCCTCGATTGAATCCCTCCGTACCGGCCGACGACCGGTCGCAATCCCTTCACGGCAATCTCCATTTAACGAGCAGGGGAAGGACCGCATCCGTTCGATCCTTCCCCTGCCACACAAGCGCTTATGGTATACCTTGATTTGTGACCGCTCGCATGATCCGTCCGAGCGACGATTCAACTTATCGCTATGGCTTAGCCCCCTCTCTGGCTGTGTTTCACGCCACAACCCATTGGGCTACGGGACTCCAAGGGCACAGGAAGGAGCTCACGTCCATGTGACTCCCCTTCCTGGTGTGCCCTCAAGTCGGATCACCCACTCCGCTACAGGGCTCGCCGGCGGCGCAGCCAGCCGAGAAGACACGTTCCGATGCCTGCCAGGACAACTGCACCCGGGGCAGGAATGGCGGTGCACTCGGTATAGACCTTGATGTAGTCCAGCTTCGTGCCGTTATCGACGAAGTCAAACCACAAAGACTCCCAGGGAGGATTCGGCTGAATCTGCCATTCAATCGTAACGATGTGCCAGCCGTTCGGACTTGCCGGGTTCTCCGGCACATCCACAACGATCGGCGATAATACCGTGTAGCTGTCGTCCGGAAGCTCAACGCGATAATCCACAAGCACAGGGTCGTACCGCATCTCCACCCAGATGTTCTTGACGGGATTGGGCACGTCGGAGTTGGGAATCCACATCCCTGATCCCACCGAGATTGCCCACGCGTGGAAGTAACCGCCTGCGGCATTGTAGCCTCCATCGACGCCGGGAACATCATCGTACACGGTATCGACTTCGACCATGGCAAAGGGGTCGCCAAAGGGGTTACTGTAGACTGTCGGCTTCACCTTGTAGGTGTAGAGATCCGAGTTGGAAGGGCCGCCGCCAGTCGCGACAATCGGGCTGCCCACGAAATCACCGGGCAAGAAGTCAAACATCTGGTAGGTCTGTGGCGTCCAGGACGGCCCCGCAAGAGCCGGAGGTCCCGCGATCGCACACAGGAGGATAAGAGGGAAAAACCGTTTCATCTATTTCTCCTTGTCGATGCTGCATTCTGCAAATCCATTCTTGAAAATAGGGTGATCTCATCGCCGGCTTGGGGGACCCCGGGCCAAGGCCGATCTTAGAAATGAGACTGCGTATCCGAAGGGCTCGCGATCATGAGGAACAGCGAGGGAATTGACTTCAGGCGGGCGGGGAAATACATAACGTTTGGCGTGAGGGGAGTCAACCGGGCGCGCGCGAACTGCACGGGCAAGCGAGACACTCGCCATGCCCGTTAGACTCCTGCCACACAACCCGTGGGTGAGCGAGACTTGGGTTTCCCTGCCGAGGGACATCTCCCATCTCCTTACGGCTCACCCTCCTCACTCCATTGCTGTTATGCGGACAGCCACCCCGTGAGACACGCGGGGCGGCTTACTCCTGCACATGTACGTTCCGCATCTTACGCGGTGCTGCATGCGGGTCAAGAAAAATTGTGCAAAAAAAACAATGGCCCGCACGAAGGCTAAGACCTATCTCGGAGATCGGCGATTGAGATTGCTTCGCTACGCTCGCAATGACATATAATGCCTTATTTATGTCATTGCGAGGAGTGCAGCGACGAAGCAATCTCTTCTGGCTTAGCCTTCATGCGGATCGTTGAAAAAAGACGCAGACCATCATCACGCGTTTGACGAGTCCATGTCCAGCGCAGCCCGTTTGGAGTCCCTGCACACGGCGAGAGAGTATCGCATCACGGCAGCCCCAGGGGTGTGCCTCCAGCCGTGCCTCAGGTTCTGCGGCATCGGCGCATAAAAAACCCGGGGCAGACCTGGAGGTCCGCCCCGGGGATAAATGCATGGCCTTGTTACTCGACCACCCGCATCACAGACTCCGACGTCTCCTGAGCCAGCCGATCAGGGCTGTGCCAATACCCGCGAGCACAATCGCGCCCGGAGCCGGGACAACCGGCGGAGGTGGCGGAGGTGGCGGCGGAGGTGGCGGCGGAGGTGGCGGTGGCGGAGGCGGCGGCGGAGGTGGCGGCGGCAGGATCCAGTCATAGGTCACGCTGAGCTTTGACCAGTCCAGCCGATACATGTCGCCAGTTTCCACGCCACTAAGCGTCACAGCCAGTTTCCCATCTCCCAAGGCGGCCAGGATCGCCGACAGATTGAACTGCGTCTCTTTCCAATCCATGCTACCACCCTTGCCCAACTTCCCCAAGGCGTTGCCGTCACCAGTGATCGCGGCATCGCTCTCCACGCTGTACGCGCGGATCCGCAATGCTGCTGACTGGATATCCAGTGTGGCCAAGGGATCAGGCAGTGGACCGTAGTCCACCTGGTGGAGCCAATTCAAGCTCCCCTCGTAGCCCCAGTGATCCTTGTCGAAGGTGGGAGTGTTGGTGACGGTGTTCTCTACCGTCGTAGGTGCAGCATTTGCCACGCCCACGAGTAGTGCCATGCAAACCATCAACACTACTACCGTTCTCATAATTCCTCCATAACTTCTCTTCATCAGACTCTACCGTTCCCTTCCACTGTTCGCGGCCTCAGCCCTGCAGAAACTCTTCTCTGCGGTGGCTGACTCCTCCTCGAACGCGCGTCGTTTCCGGGACTGCGCGAGTCCGAATCCGAGACACATCACGGTCAGATTCATACGATCCTTCTGCCCCGCCATTCAGGACGACCGTAACTCCCAAGTGACGGCGGTGCTTCTACAATCCCTTTTTCAAGGCGTTGATACTTACTGTTCCACTCACGAACGCCCAGACACCGTGGTGGACGATCACATGGCAGTGCCACTTTCTCGACGAAAGGGCCTTGCGCGCACTGGCCCTTGCCCAAAAAGCGTCATGTGCGCCTTGTCTCAGTGGCGTCACGGAGGCCCACGTGGCACCTGCGCAGCCGCCAACGGAGACGCGAGAGGTAATTGTGGGTTTGAATACAGGGTCATACTCAGGTATAAACGCCGCAGTGCGTTTTGGAGACTTGGACAAATGGGGCACAGGCATGGCAGCACCCTGCCGGCCCAAGAGTGGCGAAGGTCGGTGCCTACGGAGGTGGGATCGCAGTTCGCTCCTATGGAGCCAGAGTCCCTTTTCCGTGAGACGGAAAGGGTCTGTCTGTCACACCACACTCTCCACCTTCTTTCCAACACCGCTCCTCCTGCTCACGCGATGCCCCCCATGCTTGCCGGAATGGACACATTATGCCACTCTCGCGCATCACCAGGGCACCATTCTTCTCCCGATATACCCTCCGTGGGAAAACGTAGCAGTGAGAGTCCTCCTCCTGTGAGGCACCAGCTATCACACACAATAATTGTATCCTCTTCGCTGGCCAACTGTCAAGGACTTTCCAAGAAAAAGATAAAAAAAACTCATCCGGTTCTTTGCGTGCTCCTTTGCCGTGTGGGGACAGCGTCCCCGATCACTGGATCATTGGGCACTGCGCTCCCCAAAAGTACGCAAAAACCGGATGACCCCCCAAGAAAACACGCACCGCGGGCATTCTCAGGATGGCATCATGAGGGGACCGGACAGAAGGGCGGGGTGGAGGGTTGGATGCCGACAATCCGTCATTGATACCATAAAAGTGGTACTACTTTAGTGGTATGTCGCAGAGAACAAGAGAGGAAACGGGCCGCTGATGGAGCGGGTATGGGCCTGCGGGATACAGCAAAGGCAGGACAGTCGCCGCCCCTGACGTGGATTGAGGCGATGAAGGAATGGTGAGAATCGTGCGGTGTGGGGGAGGATCCGCCGGACCTGATTCCAGGCGGGGGATGTGGCCAACGGGCTACGTGGTCATTTCGTCTCGTTGACGAATTTAAGAAGCATATTGATTTTGCCTCTGACCTTGATCTTGCGGTAGATGTTGCGGACATGGGCCTGCACGGTGGCAGGCTGGATGTGGAGGAATTCGGCGACGCGGCTGTTGCGAAGGCC
>Ga0315274_10008010_pt1 | contig 15289 bp, 11 predicted proteins | sample YL17G02_20_MG_FD_203700 | JGI IMG/M metagenome (GOLD analysis project Ga0315274, IMG submission 203700) | Sediment microbial communities from Yellowstone Lake, YNP, Wyoming, USA - YL17G02_20 | ecosystem: Environmental > Aquatic > Freshwater > Lake > Sediment | place: USA: Wyoming | collected... | reverse complement strand
CGCGGCCGTTGCGGAACGGGAGGCACGCAGGAGGGCTCGGTCAACACGTGACGTGGAGAAGCGCGATCTTTCTTTTTGAAGACGAGTTGTACGCCCTCAAGGCATCGGGCGTGGCCAAGGCCACAACCTTGCACCCCTTCTCCTCGAAGAAGGACCGAGCTCCATTCGAGAGCACGACTGTGTCGTACTGGCCTGTACCGACGATCAGTTCCTCGCATCCTTCCTCGTAGACGAACTCCGCCTCCTCCCTGGCGATCTTGTGGGAAGTGCCGTACTTCTGCTTCGAGAGTTTCTTCTTGCGCTTCACTATCTCCCCGGAGAGCCGAATCACTACGTCGTGCTCATAGGTCTGGCCGTCGATCGTGACGCTGCCGAATTCCGTTCGTTCGAGTCTCATCGCGCCCTCCTTCCGCCCTCTACCGCCATCGCCGGCATGGCCCGAAAGATCGAGCGTCCGCGGGACGCCGGTAATCCGTCTGCGGGCCACGGCGTAATACTCACCACCAAGACACGCAGATTCCATTCTTGCTTCATCGACACTCAGCGCCATCCCAGCAATAGGTGCAGAGCTTCTCTTTCGGAAGGCCGATGGCTTGCACCAAGTCGCCCAATTCCTGGTACTTGAGCGACGTCAACGCGAGATACCGGGCGATTTGTTCGACCATGGCGCAATACTTGGCCGTGCCGTGGCACGAATACTCCTCGAGGTGCTTGTCGTGCCGCCCTTCGAGTTCCTTGATGGCTTTGCGTCCGGCGAGATCCAGGACCGAACGCGACCTGGAGAAATTCAGAAACTTGCAGCCGAAGAGCAACGGCGGACACGCGGGCCGCATGTGAACTTCGAGGGCGCCGTAGTCGTAGAGCCGCTGCACGTTGTCGGCCAACTGTGTGCCCCGCACGATCGAGTCCTCGCAAAACAGGAGGCGCGCGCCCTGCACGATCTCCTTGATGGGAATGAGTTTCATGCGCGCCACGAGATTGCGCACCCGCTGATCCTGCGGCATGAAACTCCGGGGCCAAGTGGGCGTGTACTTGACGAACGGACGGGCAAAGGGAATCTTCGCCTGGTTGGCGTAGCCCAGACCGTGGCCCGTGCCGGAATCGGGCAGTCCCGCCACCATGTCCACTTCTACGCTGTCCTTGCGCGCGAGGGTCGCGCCGCAACGGTTGCGGGTTCTCTCGACGTTGATGCCCTCGTAGCTCGAGGCGGGGTAACCATAGTAGACCCAGAGGAACGCGCAAATCTGCATTTTGTCCCCCGGCGCCTTCTTCTGCTCTACCCCTTCTTCGCTGATTAAGACGATCTCGCCGGGACCAAGGTTCCGGACGAACTCGAGGTCAAGATTGGGCAGAGCGCATGTCTCGAGGGTCACGGCGCACGTCCCCGGTTTCTGGCCGATGGCCAAGGGCGTGCGGCCGAGCTTGTCCCGTCCGGCGTAGATGCCCTTGGGGGTCAAGATCAGAATGGAGCAGGAGCCTTCGATGGCTTCCTGCGCGGCCCGGATGCCGTCTTCAAACGTCGCCTCGCAATTGACCAGGGTGGCGACGAGCTCGGTCGGATTGATCTCGCCGCTGTTCATCTCGGTGAAATGGACGGCTCGCCTCTCGAAAGCTTTCTCGGTTAGACGCTCGGCGTTGGTGATTTTGCCCACGGTGACGATGGCGTATGGCCCCAGGTGCGACCCGATCAGCAGGGGCTGGTCCTCGTAGTCGCTGATGACGCCGATGCCCCGCGTGCCGCGCATTTTCACGATGTCGGTCTCGAACTTCGAGCGGAACTGCGCGTTCGTGATGTCGTGAATGAAACGCGTGAAACCGTTCGGGCCGTTGACGACCAGCCCGCCCCGCATCGTGCCTAGATGGGAATGGTAGTCGGTGCCATAGAACAGATCTCGGACACAGTCGTCTTTTGAAACGACGCCAAACACGCCACTCATTTCTCGTCTCCTCTCGAAACCGGTCCTCGTGCGTGCCCATCTTGGGCGAAATGCCCCAAACCGGCAAGGGAAAAAGAAACCGGACTTTCTTCCTTTCTGGAATCTCGAACTCGGGAACTCGCGGAAAATCTGGAACTCAGGAACTCACGAAAGAAGACGAGAGTGTCCGTCGCCTATTCAATGATTTCCTACGAGATCGGAAGTTCTGTCGCGTGCGCGCGTTCTCCCTAGAGTTTCTGAGTTCCAGATCTTCTGATTCGTTTCCCTGCGGTTGTTGCAGCCCAGGAGTACGACGTTTCCGGGTCAAGCGGGCATGGATACTTCGCATTCTAGACTCTTGGGAGTTCCCGCCGTCCCGCCGGCACAATCCGAATAATGTCTCGATAATCCCCGTACGTTCTGATAGGAGTGGCGAACTCAGGAGAACCCGCCCCATGGACGCCCAGACCTTCCTCGAGCGCGTTCGGAGCCAGAAGTTTTTTTTCGACCAGATCGTGCATGTCCGGGCGCTACCCGAGCGGCCCGCCGTCTTCGCGGATGTTCCGGGCGGTCTGCGCCCCGTCATCCGGGAATCTCTCGCGAAACAAGGCATCCTCCACCTCTACTCGCACCAGGCCGACGCGATCGACCGCGTGCGGCGCGGACGCAACGTAGTCGTCGTGACGGGCACGGCGAGCGGGAAAACGCTCTGCTACAACATCCCGGTGATCGAGACCCTGTTGGCCGACCCCATGGCCACGATGCTGTTTGTTTACCCCACGAAGGCGCTGGCTCAGGACCAGCTTCGCGCCATCGGCAGGTTTCTCGATCCTGAGAAAGGGGTGGATTTTCTTGCCGGCGTCTACGACGGCGATACGCCGCCGAACCTGCGCCGCAAGTTGCGCGACGGGGCTAACGTGATCCTCACCAACCCCGACATGCTGCACCAGGGCATTCTGCCGCAGCACGCGCGCTGGAACCGGTTCTTCACCCATTTGAAGTACGTTGTTATCGACGAGGTGCACGCCTACCGCGGCGTTTTCGGTTCGCACTTGGCGAACGTCGTGCGCCGGCTCGGGCGTATCTGCCGCCACTACGGCTCGTCGCCCCAGTTCATCTGTTCCTCCGCCACAATCGGCAACCCGAAGGAACATGCTGAGGCCGTCACGGGGCGCGAAATGGACCTTATCACGAGCGACGGTTCGCCGCGCGGTCCCAAGCAATTCGTTCTCTGGAACCCGCCTGCGCTCGATGCCGCCGCGCGCGGCAGAACCCCTGGCGCCAAAAGCGCCGACGCATCCCGCGCCGAGAGCGCGGGCGCACCGGCTGTCAAAGGCGCCGGCAGTGACTGGCGCGTCGGCGGCGACCGTCGGAGCGCGTTGTGGGAAGCCGTCCAGCTCATGAGCAACTTGGTGCAGGAGGGTGTTCAGACCATCGCCTTCGTGCAGACGCGCCTGGCGGCCGAGATGATCTTCAAGAACTGCCGCGATCTTCTGCGCCCCGTTTCGCGCCGACTTGCGCAGTCGATCCACGCCTACCGCGGCGGCTACCTGCCCGAAGAGCGCCGCGAGATCGAGCGCCGCCTGGTGAACAAGGAGATTCTCGGCGTCGCCAGCACAAGCGCTCTCGAGCTCGGCATCGACATCGGCAGTCTGGACGCCTGCATCCTCGTCGGCTATCCCGGGACAATCGCCGGGCTCTGGCAGCGCGCCGGACGCGCCGGACGCGGCCGCGACGAGGCCGTCGTGTTTCTTGTGGGCCAGAACTCCCCGATCGACCAATACCTGATGGTCCATTCGGAGTATCTCTTCGCCCAAAACCCCGAGCAGGCCGTGGTAGACCCCGACAACCCGCACATCGCCATCGGTCACATCAAGTGCGCCATTCAGGAACTCCCGATGGCCGACGAGGAAGCCGCGGCGTTCGGACCTTATGCCCAAGTGATTTTGCAGTTGCTGGAAGAAGAGGAGCTCGCCCGCCGCATCGAGGGCCGCTGGTACTGGGCCAGCTCGGAGTACCCCGCCGCCCAAACAAACCTGCGCAACATCTCGGGCGTCGTCTACACCATCCAGGACGAGGCCGAGGGGGAGCACGTCATCGGCACGATGGACGAGATCAGCGCTCTGTCGCAGCTTCACAGCCACGCCGTCTACCTGCACGGCGCTGAAACCTATTTCGTCAACCGGCTCGATCTCGAACAGAAGATCGCCCACGTCGAGCGGCGCGATTTGGACTACTACACGCAGTCGGTCCAGGTCTCGCAGATTCGCATCGACGAGACGGAAGAAGAAAAGGAATGGCTCGGGGCCATGCTTGGCTTCGGCGAGGTGACCGTGACCACGTCCATCCCGATGTTCAAGAAGATCCGCTTCCACTCGCGCGACAGCTTAGGGTTTGAGGAACTCGAGTTGCCCCCGCAGACCCTCGAGACGGTGGCCATGTGGTTCGTGCCGCCGCCGGATGTCGTGGCCGACATGCTTGAGCGCAAACTGGTGGTGGGCGAGGCGCTGATCGGTGTCGCCAACGTCCTCGTCGAGGTAGCGCCCATCTTCGTCATGTGCGACACGCAAGACATCGGCACCGTTGTCGACGCCTCATGCATCGGGCGCGACGCGCTGTTCCTCCATGACCGCTATCCCGGCGGCATGGGCTATGCGCGCCGCTGTCTCGAACGCATGGACGAGATGATGCGGACCATCCGCTCCGTGATCCGTGAATGCGCGTGCGAGGACGGCTGCCCGTCGTGCGTAGGTTCGGCGATTCCGCCCAGCGCCATGACCGACCTTGACAGCGCCGTGCGCGGCCGCATTCCCAACAAGGCCGCGGCGTTGTTCCTGCTCGAAGAAATGTTGAAGTGAATGCCCGGCTCCGGCGCAGCGGCGCCGTGCGGCTCCGCATCAGCGCCGCATCAGTGCGGCGTTGAACCCGCCTTCACGCCGATCTCCAACTCTTCCTTGTTTTTCGCCGTGCTCACGCGCGCCGTGTCGCCCTCTTTGAATTTGCCTTCGAGGATCATGAGGGACAGAGGATCGAGCAGGTATTTCTGAATGGCGCGCCGCAGGGGGCGGGCGCCATAGGCGGGCTCGTAGCCGACGCGGCTCAGAAACTCGCGAGCCTTCTTGTCGACCTCCAGCCTGATCTTGCGGTCGCCCAGGCGCTCGGCGGCCTTGGTCAGCTGAATGTCAACGATGGCGGCCAGGGCCGTGTCGGAAAGATTCTTAAAGATGATGATTTCGTCGATTCGGTTGAGAAACTCGGGCTTGAAGTGTTCGCGCATGGCCTCGCGCACGTGCGACCGGGCGCCCTCCGCGTCCCCCGTGCCCATTCGCTCGAGAACCTGCGAGCCTATGTTCGACGTCATGATGACGACGGTATTCTTGAAGTTGACCACGCGGCCTTGCGAATCGGTCAGCCGCCCGTCCTCGAGAATCTGGAGCAGCGCATTGAACACTTCGGGGTGGGCCTTCTCGATCTCGTCGAAGAGAACGACGCTGTAGGGTTTGCGCCGAACGGCCTCGGTGAGTTGGCCGCCCTCCTCGTAGCCCACATATCCCGGAGGCGCGCCGATCAGGCGGGCCACGCTGTGGCGCTCCATGTACTCGCTCATGTCTATGCGGACCATGTTCTCCTCGTCGTCGAACAGGAACTCGGCCAGAGCGCGCGCCAATTCCGTTTTGCCCACGCCCGTCGGGCCGAGAAAGATGAAGGAGCCGAGCGGGCGATTCGGGTCCTGAAGGCCCGCGCGGGCGCGCCGCACGGTGTTGGCGACTACGCCGACGGCTTCGTCCTGACCCACGACGCGCTTTTTGAGCCGCTCGTCCATTTCCACCAGCTTCTCCATCTCAGTCTCGATCAAGCGTGTCACGGGGATGCCCGTCCACTTCGCGACGATCGAGGCGATGTCCTCCGCGTCGACCACTTCCTTGAGCATCGGGTTGCCGTTCTGGAGTTTTTCGAGTTGCTCTTCTTCGGCCCCGAGCGCCTTGTCGAGTTTGGGAATGGCGTCGTAACGCAACCGCGCGGCCTCTTCCAGGTTGGTTTCGCGTTCGGCGGCCGCAACCCGTCCGCGCAACTGTTCGATCTGCTGCTTGATCTCGCCGATGCGGCTGATGGACCGTTTTTCGTTCTCCCAGCGGGTTTTCATCCGCGCGAGCGACTCATTCAGATCGGCCAGATCCGACTCGATCTTTTCCAACCGCTTGACGGCCGCTTCGTCGTCTTGTTCTTTCCTGAGGGCGGCGCGCTCGATCTCCAGCTGCATCACGCGCCGCTGCACCTCGTCGATTTCCTGCGGCACGGAGTCGATCTCGATGCGCAGGCGGGCCGCGGCCTCGTCCACCAGGTCGATGGCCTTGTCGGGAAGAAAACGGTCGGTGATGTAGCGATGGGAGAGCTCGGCCGCCGCGACAAGGGCCGAGTCGGTGATGCGAACCCCCTGGAACACCTCGTAGCGTTCCTTCAGGCCGCGAAGAATGGCCACCGTGTCCTCAACGGAGGGTTCGGCCACAAGGATTGGTTGAAACCGGCGTTCGAGCGCGGCGTCTTTCTCGACGTACTTGCGGTACTCGTCGAGCGTGGTCGCGCCAATGCAGCGCAGAGCGCCGCGCGCAAGGGCGGGTTTCAGCAGGTTCGACGCGTCCACGGCGCCCTCGGCTCCGCCCGCGCCGACGATGGTGTGCATTTCGTCAATGAACAGGACTATGCGACCGTCGGCCTCTTCGATCTCGCGCAGGACCGCCTTGAGCCGATCCTCGAATTCGCCGCGATATTTCGCGCCGGCCACCAGCGCGCCTATGTCCAACGCAACGATACGCTTGTTCTTCAGGCTTTCGGGCACGTCGCCCTCGACGATGCGGCGCGCCAGTCCCTCGGCGATGGCCGTTTTGCCCGTGCCGGGATCGCCGATCAAGACGGGATTGTTCTTTGTGCGGCGCGACAGGATCTGGATCAGGCGGCGGATCTCGCTGTCGCGGCCGATGACCGGATCGAGCTTCCCCGCGCGGGCAAGGTCGGTCAGATCGCGGCCGTAACGCTTCAGGGCCTGGTACTTGTCCTCGGGATTCGGGTCGGTGACGCGCTGGGTGCCGCGCACCTCGGTGAGCGCCTGAAGAACCGCCTCCTCGTCGACGCCATGTTTCTTCAGCAATCGCGCCGCTTCGCATTGTTGCGCGCGGGTAAGCCCCAGAAGCAGGTGCTCGGTCGAAACGTACTCGTCCTTGAAACGCTGAGCGGCCTTCCACGCCTCGTCGAGCGTGGTCGAGACGGCGCTGCTGAGCGTGGGCTGGCCGAGGCCTGAGCCGGAGGCGCGGGGCAGCGCATCGAGACGCCGTTTCGCCTCCTCGCTGAGGCGTCCCAGGTCTACGCCGATCTTTTGCAGAACAGGCCGAACCACCCCCTCCTGCTGCTCGATCAGAACCGCGAGCAGGTGCTCGGGCGTGATCTGCGGATTGCCCCGTTCCGAGGCCAAGTCGGCCGCGGCCTGCAGGGCTTCTTGGGATTTCAGCGTAAGTTTGTCCAGACGCATTTCGAGCCGCTCCTTGATGAGATACGCGCCGTTTCCTCGCTGTCAGAGCCCCGCCACCGGGGACCCATCAGATCTATGGGCATGAACTATACCAACCCGCGGCGAACCGGGCGAGACCATGTAGTTTATTGGAAATAGCACAGTTACGCGCTCCAAAGGACGTGGCACTGCGCACGGCGACCATCCCGTCCCAAAACCAAATGGAGAAGAATGACACAAAGCCGGATTTCACGTTCGCGTCGGGTCAGAATGACACATACTTCCGGCCGCGGAGCAAGTGGGTCTTCTCCGCTATCCCACCGCAGGTCGCCGTCCTCTCACTTTCCAAAGAACAAGACCGTGACCAGAAGGAACAAGGGCACCAGAATCCCGACGCTGTAGAGCATGTACCCAAAGAAACTCGGCATCTTCACCCCGGAGCGTTCGGCGATGCTCTTGACCATGAAGTTCGGGCCGTTGCCGATGTACGTGTTGGCGCCCATGAAAACGGCTCCGCACGAAATGGCCGCGAGCAACGCAACCGGTATCGAGCCGGTGGCGGTCACGACGTTGTGCATCAAGACGGAATGCGAGGGCGACAGAGCCCCGGCTGTCTCGAAGTAGACGACGTAGGTGGGGGCATTGTCGAGAAAACTCGAAAGAATCCCCGACGCCCAGAAGAAGTGGGCTGGCGTGGTGAGGCCGAGCTCCGGGCCGCGGATCTGGAGGAACTCGATTGGCGTCTGCATTGTGATGAAGATGCCGATGAAAAGGCAGGCCACCTCGGCGATGGCGTGGAAATTGAACTGGTTGTACGCGCGGACTTCCTTTGGAGTGATCCACAACGACAGGGCGGCCATCGCAAGCTGCGCGATTTCGCGCAGGTAGAGGTTCGGAACGATCCACGATGTGCCGGGGAATTCCTTCCCGGGGACGAGTGCGGCCACGGCCAGAATGACGCCCAGAAGAAGAACCAAGTTTCGTTTGCCGTGGAGCCGCAACGGAACGCGAATCAGCTCATCGAGGGCGATGACCGCCTTCCCTTCCGTGCGATAGGCGATCGTGTCCCACACGCAGTAAACGACGAGCAAGATGCCGCCGCACACGGCCCATTGAGGAGCGAGATGAAGGGTCCAGAGAAACGGCACGCCGCGCAGATAGCCGAGGAAAAGGGGCGGGTCGCCGATGGGCAGCAACAGTCCGCCGATGTTGCACACGAGGAAAATGAAGAAAATCACCGTGTGGCGGACGTGGCGTCGCTCACTGTTGATCTGAAGCAGCGGCCGAATCAGGAGCATCGCCATTCCGGTGGTGCCTACGAAGCTCGCGCCCACGGTACCAACGGCCAGGAGCGCCGTGTTGGTCAGCGGATGGGCCGGAATGTCGCCGCGCACGCTGATGCCCCCGCTGATCGTGTAGAGGCTGAAAAGCAGAATGATGAAGGGGATGTAATCATCCAGAACCGCGTGGTGGAGGAGTTTGCCCACGGAAGGCAGACCAGGCTCGGCGTGGAAACCGTGGCTGCGAAAGAGATAATATAGACAGGTGATGGCGGATAGAACGAGAGAAAAGACCAGCTTGTTCCTGTTGCGATCCCACCAAGGGGCCGTGCGCTTGAGCAACGGCAACACGGCGATGCCGAGAAGAAGAACCAAGAAAGGCAGGATCCAGACAAGGCCCGGAGCCGGACCCAGACCGAGCCCCGGCGCAAGGCCCGGCGCGGGAACATCGGACGACTCTATGACCGGAGCAGCGGCGAGCGCGCATTGGGGGAGGACAACGGCGACCGCGATCACGGTCAGCAGCAGAACAAAGACCGTGTGCCACAGCCTGCGCTCGCGAGGGAGAATTCGGTTCCTTGTCGCCATTTTCAGAAGTCCTAAACGCAACGAAGAGTACAGCCAAGCAAACATCTCAGCGCCGAACTGTCAAGGCGAAAGGAAAACGCGGCTGGCCTGAGTATGCTACTCGGCGGCACCAGGCCCGCGCGGCGGAAATCGCCCGCAATGCAGATCCGGGCTCCATTCCGGTTGAATCCGAACCTGGAAACGAGGAGAATCCTCCTTGTCGGAGAGGAACAACGCCCCCGCGGATGGCCGAATGGGAAATGTCGGCCAATCCACCGGCTGACATATGAGTCTACCATCTTTTCTCCAACGCCTCTTCGCGCAGAAAAAGCGCCGGTCTTGGCTGATGCATTTGCTGGCCTTACGGGTATGGGCGTCCGAGAATCTACAGTTCAGCGACCTGCAGAAGACGCTGCTCTGGGCCGGAGTAATCGGGGTGATCGGCGGGTTCTCCTCGGTGCTTTTTTTGGATTTCATAGCGTTTCTGAATCAGTGTTTCACGGGGCATTCAGCGGGAATTGTTGAGAGTTTCGAAGGACTCACGAAATGGCGACGCCTCGTCATTCCCGCCATAGGCGGGGTACTAGCAGGGGCGACCATCTTGCTTGGCCGGAGACTGGGACAGAGCAGGCATACAACGGACTACATGGAGGCGGTCGTCTTGGGCGACGGTCTCCTTTCGGCGCGGTCCAGTCTGACCAAGTGCGTGTCGGCGGCTTTCTCCATCGCTTCGGGCGGCTCGATCGGGCGTGAGGGGCCGATTGTTCAGCTTTCGGCTTTACTGGCATCTCTGTCCGGACGCCTTAGGGGGTGGAGCGCGCCACGGCGACGGATGATCGTGGCGTGCGGAGCGGCGGCCGGCATTGCCTCCGCCTACAATGCGCCCCTTGCCGGCGCATTGTTCGTGGCAGAGATCGTCTTGGGATCCATTTCGATGGATACCATGGGGCCGCTAGTTGTGTCATCGGTCCTGGCCACTCAGGTCGTGCGCCATTTCCACGGAAGCATGCCGCTCTATGACATTCCGCTGTTTGAGCTTCGGTCTACCTGGGAACTCTCGCTGTACCTTTTGCTTGGTATCGTGGCGGGTTTGGCGGCCCCGCTGTTCCTGAGCTCTCTGCGCTGGAGTGAGAAAGCATTCGACCGTCTGAACCTGCCGCTCTACTGGAAACTGGGCATCGGCGGGTTGATAGTCGGCGCGCTGGCGATCTGGTATCCGCAGGTTTGCGGCAACGGCTACAGCGTGGTGGTAGGGATCCTGAACCAGAAATGGCCTTGGACCGCCCTCGCGATACTCTGCCTCATGAAGATGCTGGCCACCTGCGCTACGTTCGGTTCCGGCGCGGTGGGTGGGGTATTCACGCCGACGCTCTTCACGGGGGCCTGTTTGGGCTACTTGTTCGGCGGCCTTCTCCAACTTTTCGGGCACGGCGCCGTGCCCACTCCGGGAGGTTTTGCCCTGGTCGGGATGGGCGCGTTCCTCGCCGCCGCGACCCATGCTCCGATCATGGCCATTCTGATTGTGTTCGAGCTGACCCTGGACTACCAGATCATCCTGCCGCTCATGCTGGGGTGCGTTGTGGCCTTCTACGTCTCGAACGCCATCTGCCGGAATTCGATATACAGCGAATCGCTGCAACGCAAGAAGGCGCAAGAGCGAAGGGAGCCGATGGGATCTCTCAAAGCGGCGGACCTTATGAGACCGGGTCCCGCTCATATTCGGGAGGATTCACGGTTTTCCGAGATCGCCCATGTATTCATCATGAATGACATCAAGTACCTGTTCGTCACGGACAAAGAGAACCGGTTCAAAGGGGCCGTTGCCCTTCACGACATCAAACCCTACCTCACCATGCCTGAACTCGCCAACCTGGTGATCGCAAAGGAAATCGCGCGAGCCGATATTCCCACTCTTACGCGCTCGACGACGCTGGACGAGGCGATGAATCTTTTCGTGCGGCACGGCGGCGAAAGGCTGCCGGTGGTGGAGAACGCGGAGAATCCCTTATTGATAGGGAGCGTGTCGAAGATGGATGTCATCCTGGCAATGGCGCAGATCACGAATTCGGACGCGCTCAATCATGAGGAAGCGCCCTAAAGCGCAAATAAGAGCTCGGCTGTAGTCCAACGATCAAGGTCATGCGTTCTGAATTGCTGCGGCCGTGCGGCTATTCAGGATCGCACGGACCTTCCTGTTGGTGACTCTCCTGCGAGCCATTGGCCGCCGTCTTGCCCAGCTTCTCTACCCAACGTAGGGCTAGTGGTATGCGCGACAGATGATCATTGGCCTCTGCCTTGCTCATCTTCTCTCCCCAACGGAAGCCAGTGCACTTGTGTCCAGTGCATCGTCTCATCTCCCAAGGATTGACTGTGTTGCATTTCAGACATGTCCAGTACCATGACTTGGGCCATAGGGCTTTGCCGACGAAGTACACGAGCACAAGAGAACCGAATCTGGACCAGCTAAGAAATAGATTGGGGTTGTCCTCGGACTCTTCGGCGGCAATTCCTGGAACGAGCGCCTCGACTTCCTTACAGAGGTACCACCAGAGAGAGAGACAACCGACAACAAGGAAAATCTTCTGCCAGTTGATCCCGTCGAGAAAGGGACGCTTCCGGAAGGTATTTCGCAGTCCCACGGTGACCACCCAGCTCAAGCCAACAGCAATCCCTATTTGGAAGAAAAACTCGAGTAGCGGGGCATCGTGCCAACGGAAATCGCAATCGAGAATCTTCTCAAACAGAATCGTGGCCCAAGTGAAGACGTATTTGCCGTAACCAATCAGGCATGCTAGGAATACCAAGGCCAGTGTTGCGTAAGAAAAGCACTTCTTCATGTCGAAACCCTCTTGAAAACTGTCTTGGGATTTCGTGTGGTCTTCTATTCTTCTGCTTTCGGAGCGACTCAACCTACGTGATTCTACGCCGCCGCCGAGGGTTCACAGAATACGCCGGATATCGCTGTCCGGCAAGGCACAGCCTCAGTGGGCGTGGACGAGGGACTTTCGGACAACATCGGGGACTCGGATGGGAACGAAGCGGTCTTGAGAGTAAAGGTAGTCTTCACCGCTCTCGTCAACCACCCGTATGTCTCCGTCGTTTTCCGCATCCGCATCCGGCACCGTCCTGTATATCTTGTGCAGTTCCAGGGACGCGGGGTAGCCCGTGTTGTTCACGCACACGACAAAATGATCTCTGGTTTCTCTGGATGTAGTCATAATCAATCCAAGTGCCGTGTTTCTGCGAGTCGTTAAGATTTCTGAGATCTGTCTTCTATAAGACGAAGAGCAAGCTCAAATCCTTTGTAGGCGAGGTTGATCTGCTCCTTGAAGAGGTCTGGCAGGCAAAGCTTGATTTCCGTTTGCTCACGTTGCTTGTTGCCCTTTGCAAGGATTACCGCATAAAAGTGGCTTGTGGGAATAGACTGATTGTGAACATCCTTATTTCGTTCAGACAGGAGCGGGCGTACGTGGTTTATGTAGATGTTGTTGATCTGCTGGAAACTGGCCGATGCCTTGTGTTCTACCGGAAAGCTGTTGAGAACGCAGCCAATATATACCCTGTCATCTGATAGCCCTGTTGCAAAGAAACAGTGTAGGAGATCTCCTATACGATCCCAGAACTTGTAAATGGCAGAATGTAGCACGCTGGCGCAAGAAAGATACCTCGCATCGTACAGACTCTGGAAGTACGTACCGGCTTCCTTCGTAGCGTCATTGATAAAAGGCCTTAGTAGGAAGAGAAGCGGCGTGAAATGCACAAAGTCATTGCTGACAAAGAATAAATCATCCCACAGAAACAGGGGCACTTCTCTAAGGCTTGCATGATGGCTCGTTACTTCGTAATAGAATGCCAGAGAGGGCTTACCGTCTATAGTAAGTTGATTAATGTGTAGAATCCCCTCGGCCTCCTTGATGTCTTTGAGCCGAAAGAACAGTCCGTCTAGAAGATCCTTGTCTTGTATCACAGATCCCTCGTCGCACGAATAAGGTTACATTCAGACATCCTTCTTTCCATCGTCATCGCGAGCCGTGTCCGCCGCCCGGCGGTTTGCTGGCCGCATTATCTTGGAGGCCGCATCATCGGTATGCTTCTTTCCGGTCATCTACGGTCAGAATGAACACGATCCGCTCGTCCTCATCCACGGTGTAGAAAACTCGATACCGGCCTATCCGATACCGCCATGTGGCAGGCTGATAACCTTGCAGTTTGCGGATATTCGGCCCGAAGTACGGCCCTTGCCGCAACTGCGGGTAAACGTACGTTGCGAGTTTCCCGAGCAAGAACCGAGGCGGTCCCAACCGCGCCAACGCCTTCCTGAACTCCTCGGTCTCAAAGACTCGGAATTCAGACGAATGCGCCGCGGCGGTGCTTGGCATCGCGATGTCCTCGCTTCAAACTCTGGTTGAGTTCGACGTTGCCTCGAATCTCCCCCATTTCAAACTCATCCACGCTTTCGTGTTCCTGCACGAAGCGCATGACCGCGGTCTCGATGAAATTCGAGATCGGTCGGTTCTCCCGCTCTGCCGCACCTTTGAATAGATGATACACGGACTCGTCGAGTCGCAGTGTCACCGTCTTGGACATCTCAACCTCCAATTCCCCGTTCAGTTGGAAGAAGAATACAGTAGAAGACATCTGCTGTCAATGTCGTTCTTAGGCCAACGACCAAGCTCACTGGCGGCTATAGAGCGCAACGGAATAGCCGTCCAGTGCGGCGCCTTGTTAGTCTCATTTCATTTCCTTCATGCGATCAAAATCACGATTTACTGCTCGAACGCTTTGCCGTTGTATCTCTTCTTGTTGCTTCACTATATTTTGAATGGATGCAATATATGAATTGAACCTTTCCAGATCGCTATCGTTGTAAAACAGGATTTGCTCTCCTTCGACGACCCACGCACCTTTCCTGGTAGACAATAAAGTTATTATGTTCTCGAATTCTTTGATCGTTTTGTCTTGCAGCGACCACATTGCGTCTATATTCTTTTTGGCTTTTTCCATTCCTCGGTCAAAACTTGATAGCATTTTCATTTTTGAAGATTCGCTAATGTTAAGAGACCGTATATTTTCTTTAGCATTGCTAAGCAGCGTGTTGGTTTGATTCCTATACTTTATTGCAACCTCTTTTGCCTTCTGTATTGTAGTTTTGCTTTCAACAAATGTCTTGTCAGCTTTTATGCGATTTGCATCTAATATGCTATTCCATCCAATGGCTTCAAGCTCAAGTAAACAGTCATTCCTCTGTGACGCCATGTGGTCCATGCATTCCTTCGTGAATCTTTCTATTTCACCAAACTCCCCGCGTGCTTTAGGGGTGGTATTGATTGGTTGTTCTATACGCTTGGGCAATCCTTGTGCGTCAGTTGACGACTCAATCATTTCAGAATATTGATGCTGTATTTGTGAAAGCGCCTGTTTTGCCTCCCGCTTCTGCTGAGAATACCCGATCAAGCCGCTTGCTATCATGCAAATAAATATGGCTAGAAATGAAAAGCCTCCAATTTTTGCTCCCCGTTGTTTTGGTACCACTGCGTAAAAAAGACACGATATAATCAGCGCTAGGGGAAGGTTAAGCCCAATCAGATATGCGAGATCAGCTGTTGTGTTCTTGGAATAGAAGAACCCATAGCCAAGTATTCCTATACAAACAAGGGCGAGTGCTATTTTCCAGATATTGTCATCTGGTCGCTGCATCATTTCTTTTTCCTCCATAGGGCGCTCCTTCTTTTTACAAGCCCAACAATGATTAGACTGATCCGCATAAGATACCGAGTGTTCGGTTTCTGTGTGTATAAAACGCCTCTGGATTCTCGGCCGAATGCATGATAAGACCAGTTCCTTCACGGTTCGAATATCGTAGCCGCCTTCCAAATAGATGAGTCGCGAAAGAATGCCGAGGGGTGTTAGCGATCCCTCGCCTCTTGCGGTTCTCTATCCTTCTGCTCCGGGGCGGTCCAACCTATGTGATTCTACGAAGCCGTCCTCCACCCGTCAAGAGATGAGAGCATGACGGGCGCATT
>Ga0315274_10008009_pt1 | contig 15290 bp, 15 predicted proteins | sample YL17G02_20_MG_FD_203700 | JGI IMG/M metagenome (GOLD analysis project Ga0315274, IMG submission 203700) | Sediment microbial communities from Yellowstone Lake, YNP, Wyoming, USA - YL17G02_20 | ecosystem: Environmental > Aquatic > Freshwater > Lake > Sediment | place: USA: Wyoming | collected... | reverse complement strand
TGCAAAAGTTACTGGCCGTAAAGTTTTTGGCAGTTTAATTGAAAGAATAGAAAAAGGCGAAATATATGGCATTGTTGCGTGGAACCCCGATCGTTTAGCAAGAAACTCCATAGATGGTGGAAAGATTATCTACTTGATTGATGAGGGTAAACTTCTTGATTTAAAATTTCCAACTCATTGGTTTGACAATACCCCGCAAGGTAAGTTCATGCTTTCAATTTCATTTGGTCAATCAAAGTATTATGTAGATAATCTTTCCCAAAACGTCAAAAGAGGCTTGCATTTCAAAGCCATGCAGGGTGAGTGGCCTGGTTTTGCTCCATTTGGTTATGTTAATGACCGAAATACTCGGTCACTAAAAGTTGTGCCTGAACAAGCAAATTTAGTAAAAACTGTTTTTAGCAGGTTTGCTAATAGCGAATTTACCTCTTTGAGAGAAGTTAGAAGCTATTTGTTCAGGCACGATGTAAAAAGAAGAGGTAACAGGCCACTCCACTACAATCAAATTCGTGATATGTTGACTCGCAATCTTTATTACGGAATTTTTACTTATGCTGGTGAAACTTACGAGGGAAAGCATGAACCAATTATTTCAAAGAAATTATTTGACCAAGTTCAAGGGGTTTTAGCCAACAAATATAATCGTAAACCCCAGAAACACGAATTTGATTTTACTGGCTTTATCAAATGCAAGAATTGCGATTCATTCATTACGGCCGAAAGTCATAAAAAATATTATAAAACAACCAACCGAGAAGCAGTCTATGTTTACTATCGCTGTGTCAAGAAAAAGGGAGTTTGTTCTCAGCCGTATGTCACAAATAATGATGTTGAATCGCAATTAAGGGAAATTGTATCAAGCGTCGCATTATCTGAAGTTTGGGTTAAGAAAATGCTTGAACTTTTAAAGAAAGATGAAATCAAAGAAAAGGGTGAAGTCAAAATTGAGCTTGCTCGCACAGCAATTTCCCTTGAAGCAGTTGAAAAGAAGCTAGACAAGTTACTCGAGTCATATCTTGAAGAAATAGTTGACACTGAGGGCTATCAATCCAAAAAAGATCAACTACTTCAACAAAAAACAGTTTTAAAAGAAAAAATCACTGAAATTAAGACAAAAGGAAGTAACTGGCTCGAACCTATGAGAGAATTTCTAAATGTGGCCGCCGATGCGGCCAAAATCGCGCGCAGAAAAAATAATTGCGATGAACTTTCAGTCATCGCAAAAAAAGTCGGCTCGAACTTCTTACTGCAGAATAAACGAATTGAGTTTTGCCCGATTCCACCGAATGATGCGCTTGCCGCGCGGCCATTCGCGGCTCGCGCATACCCATCTGATCCCTTTGTGTGCGGACGACAGGACTTGAACCTGCACGGATTGCTCCATACGCACCTCAAGCGTAAGCGTATACCAATTTCGCCACGTCCGCTCAACAAGGGGTGCCGAAGGTGGGAGTTGAACCCACACGCTTTTAAAAAGCACACGTCCCTGAAACGTGCCTGTCTGCCATTCCAGCACTTCGGCCTGTCACTGCCTATTATATCAAAAAACTTCTGCTAAAATTAACCAATGGGCAAATTTAGGAAATTTTTGTTTTTTCTAATAACATCCTTGACTGTGTTTGGGGTATCAAACAAAAATGTCTTGGCGATATCTGATCCGCAATCCGTACCCAATAATTCTTTTGGCATTCATATCGCTAACATTCAAGATCTCGCTGACGCTGCGAAACTGGTCAATTCGGGTGGCGGAGATTGGGGCTATGTCACCCTGGTTATTACCAAAGATAATCGGTTAAATAACCTTTGGCAGGATGTTTTTAATCAAATGAGAAAATTGCACCTTATTCCGATACTGAGAATCGCTACATCCGAAAACGAGGGGAATTGGGAAAAGCCTGACGTCAACGACATTGATAACTGGGTGTCATTTTTCAATTCATTAAACTGGGTGATTAAAAATAGATATGTCGTTGTCGGCAATGAAGTTAATTCGGGAAAAGAGTGGGGTGGAGAAGTTAACCCCGAAGAATATGCGGTCTATTTAAAACTCTTTGCCGAAAAACTTAAGGGGGCAAACCCCGATTATTTTATCATTTCGGCCGGATTTGACGCCTCACTACCGACCAAAAAGGGGTCCCTTGAAGAAGGGACATATTTAAGAAGAATGGTCAATAAGGAGCCTGGCATTTTCGACTTGGTCGACGGCTGGGCCTCCCATTCCTACCCCAATCCAAACTTTTCCGGATCCGAATATGCTTCCGGTCGCGGTAGTATCACAACCTTTGAATGGGAATTGATGTACCTTAAAAACCTGGGGGTTATTAAAGATCTCCCAGTCTTTATCACCGAAACCGGTTGGGCCCATCAAGTGGCAGGAAATACTAAAACCAAAGGTTTTGCTAAGGAAATTACCTTAAGTCAAAAATACGTGACCGCTTATAACGGGGCCTGGGGTAGTAAAAACATCGTGGCCGTGACCCCGTTTATCTTAAACTACGAATTTCCTCCTTTTGACATGTTTTCCTGGAAAAACGCCGGTGTCTTTAACAGCCTCTACTCCAGCCTACTCGGCTTAAAGAAAAACCTGGGGGAGCCAGTTCAAGAAGACGTCGCCGCAATCTCCAAGATATTCGTGCCCGCGATTGGTTTTCTTGGCTCCGACTTTACGGGCATCTTTTTTATCGAAAATAAAGGTCAGGCTATCTGGACAAAAGACGAATTATCTATCCAAGATAATAACGGGGATAACATGACCTTCGAAAAATCATCTTTTGATTCACTCGAACCGGGCGAATCCGGATTTATTGTCTTTAAAGGAAAAACGCCGACAAAGGCGGGCCCACACGAAATAAGTCTTCACCTAACCAGAAACAAAATAAAAATAAGTAACGATTCGACTTTCAGAATACTTTCGGTAGAAACTATAGAGATGAAATTCCGGTCGGTGTTTGACAGGTTAAGAAAAATGTGGCATCCTGACAGTTGATGAAAGATAGGTTTCGCTTTTGGAAAAATCTTGTTTTGCTGACACTTTTTTTTACCATGACGCCCCTGGCCCTGGGAGTAAGCCTGTTTTCGCTTTTTTCGTTTTCCAAATCGCCTCAAAACCCGACTATCTCACCAGTTAACGGCCTGAAAGTTTACGCCTCTCTCCCCTCGATCTTTCCCTCCGTCTCGGGTGCTGCCCAGGGGGCAGATGCCAGAGCCGAAATAATCAGGCAATACCTCCAAAAATATGATTCTCCGCTTACCGCCTTTGCCGACTTAATCGTTAAAGCCGCCGACGAATACAAAATCGACTTTAGATTAACAACCGCCATCGCCCAGCAGGAATCGAATTTGTGTAAGGTCATTCCTCCCAAAACTTATAACTGCTGGGGGTGGGGAATCCATAGTCAGGGAACTCTTGGCTTTTCTTCTTATGAAGAAGGGGTAAAGGAAGTAACCAGGGGACTTGCCGAAGATTATATCTCCCAAGGCTACGATACTCCCGAGAAAATAATGAAAAAATACACCCCCCTTTCAAACGGCTCCTGGGCAGGTGGAATTAGTGAGTTTTTGTCGGAGATGGAGTAATTATATGCCAGCGGCTTACGATACATACGACTATCCTGCCTACTGGAAAGAAAGGGAATATGAACAGGGGGCGGAATGTGCCGCCCTGAGAACGCTTCTCAGTAAAATCCCTAAAATTGAAAAAATTCTTGACGTTGGCTGCGGTTACGGCCGTTTGTTCTCAACTTACGCCTTTAGGGCCAAAAAGATCATCCTTTCCGATCCTTCGGCCAAACTTTTAAGTACGGCCAGGAAAAATACCAAAGATAATAAAAAAGTGGAATTGGTGCAATCCTCTCTGGAAAATTTACCTTTTAAAGTAAAAAGGGCGTCGGTGGACCTAATCGTAATGGTGAGAGTCTTACATCATCTGGAAAATACCAAGGATGCCTTTGCCATCATTTCAAATTTATTAAAAGATAACGGTTATTTAATCCTTGAATTTGCCAACAAAGGCCATTTCAAATCCGTAATTTTGGAAATGTTTAAAGGGAATATTACTTTCCCTCTTGATCTTTCGTCAAAAGATATCCGCAGTGAGAAATCAAAAAAGGCTGGGACTCTTCCTTTCGTTAACTATCATCCGGACGCCATCCTTCAGGAATTAAAGGATGCAGGTTTTACCGTTTTAAATAAACTTTCGGTCTCCAATATCCGATCGACGTTTATTAAAAAAGTCGTTTCCACCCCAACTCTTCTTGCGGCCGAAAAATTCTTGCAGCAACCCCTGGGTTATATTAACTTCGGACCCTCAATCTTTATTCTGGCCCAAAAATACCCCTAACTTGACATCCTATAATTGGTATGCTATAGTACTTTCAGATATCGAGGCTTGTTCATGCAATACTGAAACAGGCGTTGGGATTTTTTTTGAGGGGTGCCGCAAGGCACCCCTCTTCCTTTTGTAGAGGTTTTAGCCACCAAGAAGTTATATAATATCTAATATGCCCTCGTGGCGGAATTGGCATACGCGTACGCTTTAGGAGCGTATTCCTTACGGATTAGAGGTTCAAATCCTCTCGAGGGCACTAAAATACATTGCAAAAGGGGTCAATTAAAATTACAATGGTTATTTGATGGTAGACGATATAATTCACCTTCAGAGGGATCCGGTCAGCAGAAATCACAACATCTTTCTTCTTTTTATTCCCATCATCATTTTTGCCCTTTTGGTCGCATTTCTGTTTTCTCTTTACTCTAAAGGCCAAATTGCGGGTATACCAAAGCCCGAACCTGTTTTAGGCACCCAAACCGACAATTAACTTTGATGAGTGATTTTAAAAAAATAATTCTGCCGATTTTACTGGTCATTTTCTTTATTATTGGTGTGGGACTTCTTTACCGAAAACTTGAGGGGCTGACGCTTCCGCCAGGAAAAAACACCGTTAAAATAAAAGATGTCTCCATAAACGTCGAGATTGCCAAAACCAACGAGGAAAAACAAAAGGGCCTTTCCGGAAGAGAAAGTTTGGCTAAAGACAGTGGCATGCTTTTTATTTTTGATCCTTCCTCCACCCCGAATTTTTGGATGAAAGACATGAAGTTTGCCATTGATATTATTTGGATCAAAGAAGGCAAAATAATCAAGATCGATGGGGGCATTCAACCGCCATCAGCGGGTACTCCCGACAATAAACTTAAAATTTATACTCCGGGAGCACCCATTGATAATGTCTTGGAGGTCAACGCCGGCTTTGCCGAGACCAATAACTTCAAGACAGGTGACAGTGTTTTAACCCAGTGAGCCAAAACCTATCCGGTCGGGAACATATTTTTCCGTGCCGTGCATTCTGGCGGAAGAAACGACAAAATCCCCCCAGCGATTATTGATCTCGTCAATGGCCAGAGTCAATTTTAATTTCTTTTCCACGTCGGTAAACATTTCCAACTGTAATTGTTTATTTTCGACCAGATTAAAGACGGAAACGGCGATACTCCCCACCGGTTTTTGGGGGTTCGCTTGTTTTAAAAGCTTGATAATTTCTTGGTAGATGTCTCTGGAATCAAAAATGAATTTTTCGCAAGTTGCACTTTTGTGCCAAAACGTCCCGTCCTTAAAAGAAATGGCCAAATGCACCCCTTTGGCCAAATTTCCGGACCGCCTCAACCTTGAGCCTGTTTTTTCGACCAGTTTAGAAACAATCGGCGAAAGATCTTCCGGTTTAAAAAAGGGCTTAGGCAGGGCATACGAATTGCCATAGCTTTTTTGGAAAGTCTGGAAATCATCGATTTCATACCCGTGCAATCTAAGATACCAATAGTAGCCGCAAATTGAATGAAAGGCCGCCTTAATTTTCCAAAGAGGGGAGTGACAAAAATCCAAAACGGAATAGATGCCGACGGAATTTAATCTCACGGCACTCCGGGCTTTTATGCCGGTTAAATCCGTCAACTTAAGTTTTGAGTAAATAGCCAAATAGTTATCCTGATTAATTTCGGTAAGTCCGTCTGGTTTATGGAGATTTGAGGCCACTTTAGCCAAGTACCTATTGGTTGAAATGCCGATAGAAACCGTTAAGGCTTCCCCAACTTCACTTTTAAGCCGTTGTTTTATTTCTTTGGCAACTTCAAACATGCTTTTTGATTCCAAAACCGGGTAACCCTGCAAATCAAGCACGAATTCGTCAATCGACTTAGGGTATAAACAATCGGTATAAGAAGATAACAGTTTTTTTAATTCTAAGTGGACCGCCCGATATTTAGGGGGATCTGCCGGTAAAACTTTTAAATCGGGGCAAAGAGTCTTTCCTTCCTCAACTTTCATCCCTGTCCTAATACCCAATTTTTTGGCCTCAATTGACGCCGCCAAAATACAGCCATTGGAGGTAACATAGGCGGCCACCACGACAGGTCTGCCACGAAGAGAAGGGTTAGCTTGTTGTTCAATTGCGGCAAAGCAAGAATTAAGATCAACATGCATTACACAGGAACGCCCGGGATTAAAGTCCACTCTTCAGACTATCCCATACAAAACCCGAAATCAATGGTTAATTTTACAATTAACGGTCAACTTGAGGTTTAGCTTCGTTAACGTTAATCTTCCTTCCTTTAAGGTCGGCACCATTAACAGTTTCGATCGCTTTTTTAGCTTCCTCATCCGAACTCATTTCGACAAATCCGAATCCACGGGAACGACCAGTCATTTTGTCCATAATCACTACGGAATCAACAACTGTTCCGGCTTGTGCAAACAAAGCCTTAAGGTCATCACCGGTGACGGTATAGTCCAAATTGCCTATGAATAATTTAGCAGCCATATATAAAAATCTCCTTTCTAATCCCTCTGGCAAGACTTATCCTCGAAGAAACGAAGTCGAAACTTCTACCTTACGAAGCTAACGCTTAAGACGGCAAAAGTATTATATAATACAAAGATGGCAAATGCAAAACAACAAGCGCCGCTTGTCAAAAGTAAGCTTGGACCGGCTTTGGGCTTTAGAACGCCTAGCTTTTTTCGTGCTTCCAGATTCGGAGAGAGTAAGCCTCCTGTAGGACCCAAAATTACACGGTCTGCCGCGGTTATTCACCCTTCCCAATTTAGAACCCAGCACAAAGGCGGATAATTATGTTAAAATACCCATCATGACCGAACCTAATATTACCTCCGTCGTTGCCAAAAGCGAGGACAAAACAATTCAAATTAGCTTCACCGTACCGTTTCCTCTAATCAAAAAGGCTCAAGATGAAGTTCTGGCAGAATCTGCCAAAGACACTGAGATTCCGGGCTTTAGGAAGGGAAAAGCGCCTCTTGAAAAAGTCAAAGAGAAAATTCCGGCGGACATTCTTATTCAAAAATCTTTGGCCAAAATACTGCCTCCGGCTTTAGCTAAGGCGATCGAAGAACACAAAATAAAACCGGCCATTTATCCCAAATTTGAGTTACTCTCCGCCAAGGAAAACGAGAACTGGCAAATAAGGGCAACCACCTGCGAACTGCCGCAAATTATCCTTCCCGATTACAAAACGAAAATCAAAGAGCAATCTATCAAAACCCTTAAAGAACCTGCCAAAGAAGAGAAGGAGCAAAAGGCAATTAAAATACTCCTGGATTTGGTCAAAGTCACCCTCCCTAGGCTTCTTGTCTCCGAAGAAGTTGATGCCCGACTATCTTCCCTTCTTTCCAGAATTGAAAAACTCGGGCTTTCCCTTGAAGGCTATTTGCAATCAATCGGCAAAACTCCGGAAACCTTAAGGGCCGAATATGAGCTTCAAGCCAAAAACACAATTACTCTTGAACTGATCTTAAATGAAATCTCGGTAATCGAAAAAATCAAAGTTGAAGAGGGTGAAATTGACGGGACCATTAAAGCCGCTGCGGCGGATACCAAACTGGCGGAAAACTTAAACACCCCCGAACAAAGAAGACTGATAAGAAGCGTTCTCTCTAGACGTAAAACCCTTGACTATTTGGCCTCCCTGGTATAATCTTTGCCTAGATAAATATGGACAAAGCACAAAAAGCCAAAATCCAAGCCGCCGTCAGAAAAACCAACGTCCTTGAATCTTTAAAGGACATCGGAAGCGGGGTAACCAATTCCATCAAAAAAGATCTTCTGGAGGATACCTCAAAGAATCTTATTGAACAAATTTTGGGCAGGGGAGCTTATTCCCCAAAAAGGTCGGGCGAAATTCATGCCGGGGAATCTTTGCAGCTGACCGATCTTCTTTCGGGTAAACATGAAGAAAACCTCAAACTTAGGAATCAAATTGCTCTGGAAAGAAGGCTGATCGAGGAAGAAAAGGTAAGATCGACTCAAAAATCGAATGAACTTAAAATTCAGCTTCAAGCTTTAATCCAGGAAGTTTTGGCCCTGGCCAAATCGACCCAAAACTTGGGCGAGCGTGTTGAGGTCGCGGCCATGCAGGCCCCGTCTCAACCCGGAATTTATCATCTTATCTTTTTCGAAAAACTCTTGTCGTTTGTCAAAAGCTTTAGATTGAAAATCGATAATGCCGTCGTTTGGCTTGGAGCGTCAAACAAAAGAGCCGAAAAGAAAAACTTCTGGGCGATGTATAAGAAAAGAGGGTCATCATTCCTTCTTTCGGGCGAAAGCTACTCACAAAGGTCAGCTGGATAATTGACTTCAAACTCTGTAAAATAAGGGTGTTTTAAGGACTCGTAGCTCAGCTGGTTAGAGCGTTGCATTGACATTGCAAAGGTCCCCCGTTCGATCCGGGGCGGGTCCACTTCGTCAAACTCAGAACATTCCACCCACGAGGCGGAGTACTGAAAAATTGAAGGAGGTGATTATAAATGACAGATAATAAATTTAAACCGTTTCCTAAAAAAGAAGAGCCTGAAAGAGAGGCTGAAAAGCATCATCCACACCCTCCTCATCCAGAACTTCCTCCTCACATTTTGAAGGAGATTTTTGATCTAAAGGAGAAGGTCGGCAGACTTGAGGGAAAAATGGACGTTTTAACAATGATCGTTGGGAAGTCCAACAAATAAACTTTCTTGATTACTTTACAAACATCCAAAAAAGAAGGGCGAGGATAATTCGATAAACCCCAAAAGAAATAAAACTATTTTTTTTGACGTAATTTATTAAAAACTTGACAGCAATTGTGGCAAAGATAAAGGAAATAAGAGAACCAAATAAGAGGGTGGGGATATTGGTCGAATTTAAATAACTTAGAGATTTATAAATATCCAGTGAAGTGGCCGCAAACATCGTAGGCACTGCCAAAAGAAAAGAAAATTCTGTTGCAGTTTCCCGTTTTAACCCAGTTAAAAGTCCTCCAACAATCGTAGCCGCCGCCCGTGATACTCCGGGGACAACCGAAATAGATTGAAAAACTCCTATTAAGAAGGACTGCTTGTATGTTATTTCAGTTGTGCTTTTATTTTCTTTCTTTTTACTCTTTAAATATAGCTCAACTAAAATTAAGACGATACCTCCCCAGAACAAAGCGTTAAGGGTAACTGTCGAACTTCCTAATAAAAATCCTTTAATAAAAGGGTAAAGGAGAAGCCCGACAATGGCAGTAGGGATAAAAGCAACAAACAGTTTTTTATATAAATTAAAACTTTGAGTAAACTTCTTAAAATACAAAACTACTACCGCCATAATTGCCCCCAACTGAATGGCAATCTCGAATGTTTTTGTAAAATTGTTCTCCATAATTCCCAGTAATTTAGAAGCTAAGATTAAATGTCCTGTTGAAGAAATGGGAAGAAATTCAGTAAATCCTTCAATTACTGAAAGGATTAAAACATGCGATAAACTCATGGTATAATTCTAGCATAGGGTTTACCCCCTCGAAACTCGGGGCAAGCCTGAGCGTAAAGAAGGGTTTATCCTGAGATCATATCGAAGGGCCCGTAGTATACCGGTAGCACGCGCCCATGGCATGGGTGAAAAGAGGGTTCAATTCCCTCCGGGTCCACCTCGTATTATTCGGTGTGAACACTTAAAAAAATGACAGAAAAGAAAAACGTAATTCAAGAAGCCATAGAGGAAGTTGCTAAAAAGCGTGGTGTCCCAAAAGAAGATGTTAAAAAAGAAATGCAGGAAGATTTAGATAAACTTAGAAAAAGTGGAATTCCCGGAGCTGAGCAAAGCGCTGATGAACACGAAAAACTAATAAAAGAGCCTAAAAAGAAATAATATATGAATAATAATCTAGAAGAAATGAGACATAGCTGTGCCCACCTCATGGCAGCAGCTGTTCTTAAACTTTGGCCTGATGCAAAACCTACCATAGGGCCTGTTATTGAAAACGGTTTTTATTATGATTTCGATAGTTTAACGGTTTCCGATTCCGACTTCCCAAAAATAGAAAGGGAAATGAAAAATATAGTTAAAACATGGTCCTCTTTCGAAAAAATAGAAGTAACGGCAGATGAAGCCAAAAAAACATTTAAAAATAATCCATACAAGCTCGAACTTATCGAAGAATTAACCATTAACTGTCAACCATTAACTATTTATAAATCCGGCGGATTTGTCGATCTTTGTCGTGGGGGACACGTCCCAAATCCGAAAGAAATTAAATATTTTAAACTTCTTTCCGTGGCCGGCGCTTACTGGAGAGGGTCGGAAAAAAACAAAATGCTTACCCGCATTTACGGAACGACTTTCCCAACCCAGAAAGAACTCGACGAATATCTTAAGGCCCAAGAGGAGGCGGAAAAAAGAGACCACCGGAAATTAAACAGGCAATTAAAAATTTACCTGGCTTCAGATGAGATCGGGCAGGGTTTAATTACACTTTTACCCAATGGTGCAATTATTGCCCAAGAGTTGGAAAAATGGGCAATTGAAACCGAAGATAAATGGGGTTATGTCAGAGTTTACACCCCTCACATCGTTCCCGAAAAATTATTTAAAACTTCCGGCCATGTCCCTTACTATATTGCCAACATGTTCCCTCCCATGAAAATGTCGGAAAAAGACAAAGAAGATGACGAAATTTACTATATTAAACCCATGAATTGTGCCGGCCATCACCTGGTTTATAAATCCGAACCCAGAAGTTATCGTGACCTGCCTTTAAGAATCGCCGAATACGGGACGGTTTACAGATTTGAACAATCCGGAGAACTTTTGGGAATGATGAGAGTCCGGGGCCCAATTCATCAAAACGACGCCCATATTTTTTGCACGGAAGAACAGGCTGAAGAAGAGTTCCAAAAAGTCATGGAACTCCATGAATACTATTACAACACTCTTGGTATTGGTAAGAAAGATTATTATCTTTCTTTTGCCACCAGGGATCCAAAAAATAAAGAAAAATATACCGGCGATGAGGCCATCTGGGAAAAGGCGGAAAAAATTGCCATTAAATACATTAAGAAGACCGGAATCCCTTACGAAACTGAGGTTGGGGGAGCGGCCTTTTACGGACCTAAAATCGATTTCAACATTAAAACCGTTACCGGAAAAGTCTTTGCGGCTTCAACCAATCAATTGGACTTTTTCCTGCCCAAAGCTTTTGGCTTAACCTACATTGATAAGGAGGGAAAAGAAAAAACTCCGGTTTGCATTCACCGTGCCCCCCTTGGCGCCCACGTCCGCTTTATTGCCTTTTTGATGGAGCACTTTGCCGGTAATTTCCCAACTTGGCTGACACCACTCCAAGTCAAAGTTCTACCGATTACCGAAAAACACTTGGATTATGCTAAAAAGGTTGGAGACAGATTAAAAGAAGAAGGAATAAGGGTAGAAGTAGATGAAAGAAACGAAAGACTACAGGCAAAAATCAGAGATGCCCAACTCGAAAAAGTCGCCTACATGTTAATTGTGGGCGATAGAGAAAAAAAAGAAGAAAAAGTTGCAATAAGAAAAAGAAATGGACAAGATTTAGGACCCAAGAAATTAGATGAATTTATCTCCACAATCAAAAAAGAAATAGATGAAAAAGTCATCAACTAGAAACACATTCTTGATACTATTTACAATATCAGTTAAAATTCACTTTGTAAGTTGAGAAAAGTAAACCTTTTTTGGCGGTTAAACGAAGCGATCCGTGTCCCGGAGGTGAGACTCATTGGCAAGGACGGAAAGCAGGTTGGGGTGGTTAAGATTAACGAGGCTTTAGACCTGGCCAAAAAGGATGGCCTGACGCTGGTTGAAATTGCCCCGGGGGCCAAGCCTCCAGTTGCCAAAATCGTCGAATTTACCAAGTTTAGGTATCAGGAAGAAAAAAAAGCCAAGGCGATCGCCAAAAAGCAAAAAGGAGGGATCTTAAAAGAAATCAGATTCTCGCCTTTTATCGCCGAAGGGGATTACCAGACCAGATTAAAAAGAGTCAAAGAATTTTTAACCGAGAAAAATAAAGTTAAAGTCGTCGTCGTCTTTATGGGCCGGCAGATGGGCAGTAAACCCTTAGGCTATGCCCTTTTAGACAGAATTTATAAAGATTGCGGCGAGATGGTAGTGATCGACATGCAGCCGAAATTCTTGGGACGGCACTTGGTAACCATCATCTCGCCGACTTTTAAAAAAATAAATGCCAAAACTAAAAACCAGAAAATCGTTAATTAAAAGATTCCGGATAACCAAAAACGGAAAGATTTTAAGGCGTCAATCGTTCAGACGTCATCTTAAGGCGAATAAAACAAAAAAGAGACTTAATAATCTTAAAAGGGTTATAGAGCTTAAAGGTTTTTATGCCAAGAAAATCAGAAAGGCACTAGAATATGGCCAGAGTTAAATCAACCGCCAGTAGAAAACATCGGGTTCTCTTAAAGAGAGCTAAGGGCTTTAAGCAATCCAGAAGAAGAAGGATTCAGGTGGTTAAAGAAGCGTTGCTTCATGCCGGCCAATACGCTTATGAAGGCAGAAAGTTAAGGAAAAGGGATTTGAGGGCTCTTTGGATAATGAGAGTTAATGCGGCTGTTAGGAAAAGGGGCCTTTCCTACAGTAGATTTATCGCCGGTCTCAAAAAGGAAAAAATCGAAATCGACCGAAAAATTTTAAGTGAAATTGCCGTCAAAGATCCCGAAACATTTGAAAAAATTGTCAAGGAAGTAGGCTCAAGCTCCAAATAAACTCTCCCGCTCTACAAAAGAAGGCCCTTTAGGTTTAAAATAGAGAAAGACTATGCGGGAGGAAATAATTAATTGCAAAAATCAGGCTTTGGCACAGATCATGGGAGCTAAGGACATTAGCGAATTGGAAGAAATCAGAATTGCCCATCTTGGGAAAGGCGGAAAATTAACCAATTTTATTAAAAGCATTAAAAAGGTTCCGGAAGAGGAGAAAGGACAAATTGGGGTTTTAATTAACGAGGCCAAAAATACAATTACCACCGAAATTGCCAACAAGAAAAACTCATTTAAGATAACAACCAGAGAATGGTTTGACCCAACCGTTCCGGGAATTAAACAAAAAATCGGCCATTTACATCCAACCTCAATTGTTATTTCCGAAATGATTGAGATCTTCAAAAATTTAGGATTCTCGGTTACGGAAGGGCCTGAAATTGAAACCGATCACTACAATTTTGAATTGTTAAATCTTCCTAAAGATCACCCGGCCAGGAGTTTACAGGATGTTCTATACATTGAAGAGCCGGAGATTCTCTTAAGGAGTCATACTTCATCCGTTGAAGCAAGATGTTTGGAAAAATTAAAACCGCCATTTAGAGTTGTTGTTGCGGGCAAATGCTACCGATTTGAAAACGCCAATGCCTCAAATAACGCCATGTTCTATCAATTTCAAGGTTTTGCTCTCCAAAAAGGAATTTCAATGGCAGATCTTAAGGGAACACTTTTTAGATTTGTCAAAACTTACTTCGGAGAAGACAGAAAAATAAGATACAGATGCAAATATTATCCGGAGGTCGAACCCAGCGTTGGTCTTGATTTGGATTGCAAATTTTGTCAACAAAAGGGGTGTTCCGTCTGTAAAGGCAGAGGCTGGATCGAAATGCTTGGGGCCGGCATGATTCACCCGAAAATCTTGAAAAACTTCGGCTATCATCCCAAAGAAATTTCAGGCTTTGCTTTCGGCATGGGGCTTGATCGAATTGTCATGGACAGATTCAAAATAAAAGACATTAGAAGTTTATATAACGGCGATCTTAAATACTCATGAAGATACCTTTAAATTGGCTTAATGAATTAGTCACTCTTCCCAAAGATAAAAAAGTGCTAACAGATGCCTTAACTTCTGTAGGGCACATGCTGGATAAAGTAGAAACCATTAATGGGGAGACCGTTCTCGATCTTGAACTGAGAGGCAATCGTGCCGACTGCTACTGCCTTGTCGGAATTGCCAGAGAAGTCTCGGCCATCTTTAACAAAAAGGTTAAATACCCACCGACTATTGATTTAACCAAAGTCGAAAAACTTAAAAATACCAACCTCAGAGTTACCACTCCTCTGGTTGAAAGGGTGGGGATGGTAGAAATACATAACATAAAAATAACCAAATCTCCCGATTGGCTTTCCAAAAAACTCGCAGTCTATGGGATAGACTCAGTCAATAATATTGTTGATTTAACAAACTACGTGATGCTGGAAACCGGTGAACCAATGCATACCTTTGATCTTAATAAAATTGGAAAAAACCTCGAAATCAGATTGGCTAAAGATGGGGAAAAAATTACTACCTTCCAGGATTTAACTCTTACCTTAACTAAAGAGGATCTTGTTTGGGCTAAAGAAGGAAATATTCTATCTGTTGCGGGAGCAGTCGGAGAAAAATATCATTCTATATCTGAAACAACCAAAAATGTTTTACTTGAAGCGGCAAATTACGACAGGGCCAATATCAGAAGAACTGTTTATAGACACAACCTCTTAACCGAAGCAGGCATTAGACACGAAAAGGAACTGGATCCTAATCTGGTCGAAATTGCCATTGGCAGATTCCTCTACCTACTTAAAGTAAATGGTTGGGGCGAATTTAAGCCGGAGATGTACGATTACTACCCAAAAAGACTTAATCCTTGGAAAGTAAAATTAGATTTTAATTATCTTAAACGTCTTGGCGGAGTTGATATTGAAAAGAGAGAAATTAAAAAAATACTTTCTAATCTCAACTTTAAGATTATTAAACAAAGTAAAGACGGTCTTGAAATTGAAGTCCCCACTTATAGAACCGATGTAACTTGCGAGGAGGACCTGATTGAAGAAGTTTTAAGGATCTATGGCTATGACAAAATACCGACTCACACTCTTTCTTTGGAAATTCCCAAAAATATAACGCCTGCCTTTATTAAACAGGAAGAAATTTTAAGAAATTCAGCCGTCGCATCCGGCTTTGACGAAATCATCAGTCAAT
>Ga0315274_10008008_pt1 | contig 15290 bp, 9 predicted proteins | sample YL17G02_20_MG_FD_203700 | JGI IMG/M metagenome (GOLD analysis project Ga0315274, IMG submission 203700) | Sediment microbial communities from Yellowstone Lake, YNP, Wyoming, USA - YL17G02_20 | ecosystem: Environmental > Aquatic > Freshwater > Lake > Sediment | place: USA: Wyoming | collected... | reverse complement strand
TGACCGAATCTGCCAAACAAAGCCAATTTCCCGGGCCAATCCAGGACCGGAAAGCACCCGCTGGGGAGGCTGATGGCCGGGAGACGGACGCTGATTCGGCGGTTGGGTGTCACGGGGCGTGATGCTGTAGGCCGCGGTGCCTGTGTTCTACCCGTTTGAGTGGACGGGGGGCCATTCACTGTGGTCCTGGTCTGGCTTCGCTCAGGCTCAGAAGGCGTTGAAGTACTCGGGGCGGCCGTCGTCGTTGTCGTAGTGGGTGGCGTCGTCGACGTCGGACTTCACGCAGATGCGCTCGATGTGCTCGGCCCGCTTGGTGTTGCTGTCCACGGTGACGATGATGCCGTTCATGCGGACGTCGCCGGTGGCGATCTCGAAGGGGATGGGCATCTGGGTGCGGAAGGACTTCAGGACGCTCTGGGTCTTTCGGCCGAGGACGGAATCGTGGGCGCCGGTCATGCCGATGTCGGTGATGTACGCAAGGCCCTTGGGCAAGATGGTCTCATCGGCGGTGACGACGTGCGTGTGCGTGCCGAAGCAGCAGCTTGCCCGGCCGTCGAGGTGGTATCCCATGGCGATTTTCTCGCTCGTCGCCTCCGCATGGAAATCGACCACGATGACATCCGCCTGCTGCTGGAGCTTGGGAATCCACTTGTCGGCGGCGGTGTAGGGGCAATCCGCCGGCTTCATGAAGAGCCGTCCGATCAGGGCCAGAACGCCCACGGTCGGCCCCTTGGCGGTCTGGTACACGGCTGTGCCCCTGCCGGCGGCGTGCTCGGAGAAGTTGGCCGGCCGAACGGTGTTGTCGGCCGTCTCCAGGGTCTCGATGATGTCCCGCTTGCGGAAGGCATGGTCGCCCAGCGTGATCAGGTTCACGCCGTAGTGACGCAGCTTCTCGTGAATCTGCGGGGTGAGCCCGGACCCGCCGGCGGCGTTCTCGGCGTTGACGATGACACAGTCGATGGCCCGCTCGTTGACGACGGTCCTGAGCTTATCCGCCAGGACCCGCCGACCCGGCCGGCCGACAACGTCGCCTATGCATAGGATGTTTATCTTCATGAAACGGCCCCGCGGCAACAAGAGGTCCCCTAGGACCAATGAGGCCCAATGACCCATGTTGCCAACGCTTCATTCTTTACAATTCGTGGGCTTATTTGGCGTACTCGACGCAACGGACCTCGCGGAGCAAGGTCACCTGGATCTCGCCCGGATAGGTCATTTCCTGCTCGACCTTGAGGGCGATATCGCGGGCGATCTTCATGGCCGCCTCATCATCGACCTGGTTGGCATCGACGATGACGCGGATTTCGCGTCCGGCCTGGATGGCGTACGCACTCTCGACGCCCTTGAAGCTGGTGGCGACTTCCTCCAGCTTCTCCAGGCGCTTGATGTATCGCTCCAGGGTCTCGCGTCTGGCGCCGGGCCGCGATGCACTGATGGCGTCCGCGGCGGCGATCAGCGGAGTATATGGATTGTCCGGCGGCACATCGCCGTGATGGCCGGCTACCGCGTTGAGGACGATCGGCGATTCGCTGAACCGCTTGAGGTAGCTGGCCCCGATGTCCGGGTGGCTGCCCTCGACGTCATGGTCGATGGCCTTGCCGATATCGTGGAGGAGTCCGGCCCGGCGTGCCATGGAGCCGTCCAGACCCAGCTCATCCGCCATAACCTGAGCGAGGAACGCGACTTCGACGCTGTGGCGCAGAACGTTCTGGCCGTAGCTCGTCCGGAAACTCAGGGCCCCGAGCACGCTCAGAATCTTGTTGGGCAGACCACGGACGTTGGTCTCGACCGCCGCATCCTTTCCGAGTTGGAAGACCTTGTGGTTTACGTCGGTCTTCGTCTGGGCGACCAGTTCCTCGATCCGGGAGGGGTGGATTCGGCCGTCCTGGATGAGTCTTTCCATGGACAGGCGGGCGACCTCCCGGCGCACGGGGTTGAAGCCGCTGACCACGACCATGCCGGGTGTATCGTCCACGATGACATCGACGCCCGTGGCCTTCTCAAAGGCCCGGATATTGCGGCCCTCGCGGCCGATGATCCGGCCCTTCATGTCGTCGTTGGGGATGTCCACGGTCGAGACGGTCACCTCGCAGGTCTGTTCGGCGGCATAACGCTGGATCGCCGTGCTGATGATATGCCGGCTCTTCTCCTCCGACGTCTCCTCCGCCTCCTCGACCTTGCGCTGGATCAGGGCCGACATCTCGTGCTCGCACTCGTCCTCCAGACGCTTGAGCAGGAGCTCCCGGGCCTCCTCGATACTCATCGCGGTGATTTTGAGCAACTGGTTCTTCTGCTGAGCGATCAGGACCGACAACTGCTTGTCCTTCAACTCGATGTTGCGGAGTCTTCGCTCCAGCTCCTGTTCTTGCTCTTTCAGGCCCTTCTCCTGCTGTTGCAGGAACTCACTTTGGCGATTCAGGGCGTCTTCGCGTTTCGAGAGCCTGTTTTCGGCCTCCCGCAGCTCGGCGCGCGTCTGATTGGCCTCAGCGGTGAATTCTTCTCTCTTCCTAATGGCTTCAGTGGCGGCCTCGATCTGGGCGGACTTGATGATATTCTCCGCCTCTCTTTTCGCTCCGTCGATCTGCCTTTGGAGGTCCTCTGCCCGTGTCTTGGCCCGTGTTCGTGCGAACATCTGGATCACAATGGCACAGAGGCAGACCCCAAGGGCGAAACTGACGAGCGTGGCGAGGCCGGCTTGAAGCGTTGTCACCTGCATCAATACGGCATCCATGATTCCTACCTTTCCACACCACGGAGTTGCGATATAACGGCTACTGGGGACGCCATACCGATGGGCCGGCAGGAAAGCTCAAAGAGATGCCGTGAATGGCAGAATCATCTGGCGAAACAGGGAAAATCAGCCTGGCAGACGCGCAAGCCCCCTCTGATCCGGCAATCTACGGAATTGCAGATTCGTCGTTGCCCGGACTTTCGCCGATCTTATACTCAATACCGCCGCTCCCTCGCTGGAAAGCGATTCAAGTTTGCGAGTCGATTCTGTTTCACGTCAAACTCGCCCTCACGGGCCGCGAAACCGCGGAAGCCATCGCGGGCTTCTTGCGTTCCGATGCGGCTTCATGAGGGTGTCTCTGCAACTTAGCCACCGTTTGAGACAGGCTCTAAAATGCCCATCCCACAGCATGCCGTCCGTTTCCGCGTTAGTCTTCGCTATGCCGCGGAATATGGGACGGCCAGCAACATAGTTCGTCCACAGTTGCCTATTTCGTCGGCTATGTTAGGGAGATGCTGAACGTCAGTCAAGAAAAAAACACCAAAATTGGCGCAATGAATGTGACTTTTGGCATGTGATGGCACGGCAGGATCGGGAGTGGGGCTTATCGGACGCGGCCTCCCTTGCCTGTCAGCACCACATCTTCAGGACCTTCGGCAGGACCTTGAAGTGAAAGGACGTGCCTTTGCGATAGACGTTGCCGTCGATCTGCGCGTAGCGTTCCCGTTGCATGGTGATCTGGATCTCGCCGGCCTTGCGGTAAATGCCCAGCCTGTTCTCATTGAGGAAGGCGTTGGCCATGTTCTGGACGATCTCGCCCCAGCTCGAATTGACGGCGAGCAGGTGCAGGCAGCCGTCGTCAAAGACCGCATTCGGCACGACCTTCATTTTGTACCCATAGTAGGGGATCTTCGTGACGATCACCGTCACGGCATTCGGCACGGACAGCTCCTGCCCGTCAATGAGTATGGACGTGTCGCTGCGTTCGAGATCGGCAAAGAACGAGCCAAAGGTCGCCATGGCGTACGCCTGGGGGCCGGTGATGCCGCTTTCGCGAAGCACCTCGCGACGATTGATGATGTCGCCCTCGATCCCGATGCTGCTCATGAACGCCTTTCGCCGGCCGTCGCACAGGATCAGATCAAGATGGCGGAGCCGGCCCTCTTTGATCTTTTTGGCCGCTCTCGTCAGTTGCGGCGGCACATCCAGCGCGTAGCCCAGCGCGCACCCGGAGCCGAGCGGCAGGTACGAGAACACCGTGTTGTCGTCCAGGGCGTTGACCGCATCGGAAAACGAGCCGTCGCCGCCGGCGACAATCAGGACTTCGGCCTCCCGGGCCAGGTCGGCCCCACACCGCAGAAATTCCTCGCGGGAGCGGGTATCCATGCCCCGTATCTCGCAGTCGCCCAGGATGCCCTTGACGGCCTGCAGCGTTCGAGCCTTGCGGGCGGCGTTCGTGCCTCCCGCCGCCGGATTTACAAGTATGCCAAACTTCACGAGTCAACGCGCTCCATCAATTGTCTTGCCTGCGTGGCGTCGGCCACCCATTCGATCACGACGGTCTGTCTGCCCCTCCACCCGATAGCCAGCGGCATGTATTATACGAATCTGCAGGACTTTCGGCAAGCGGTCCGGGAGATGCACGAGCGTCCGTTCGAAGGACACGCGGTGAAAAGACAGAGGGGCGACGAACTGCTGGGCCTTTTTCGGGAAATAAAAAGGGAGACACAGGGAGAGTACTCCCGTAGGTAGTCCTTCATCACCCTGTTCTCCCCGCCGCAGCGTGCCTTGATGTCAGTTTCACTCCGATTGAAACCAGTTTAGTATCATGTTGCACGTGCGACTGTTCCCCATTGTCGCATGAGTTGTCGCCATGTCAATAGCCAACATTACGTATTTTAACATGACGCGGAAGATTGTTAAGAATAGCCAACCGTCCAGCGAGATGTCAGCAGGGGGAACTGCCGAGATCGGCACTTGTTCTCATCCGGGCTGGTGTCACGTGTCACCTGCGGCCTCTATGCTATGTTATCTGTCACTCTGCGCAGGGCAATTCGCGCGCAACTATATTCTCGACACATGGTTACGACATGAGGGACTTCTCTGGAAGCGGAGAACGGAGCAGGAGGGATTCGAACCCCCGGTGCCTTTCGACACAACGGTTTTCAAGACCGTCGCCTTAAGCCACTCGGCCACTGCTCCACGTGCACGAGAAGAAAGTGCTCCGACAAATCCTCCCGTACTTTACACGAGGGCGGCCCAGACTGCAAGAAGATCGGGGCAGGCTCGCGGGGCGAACGCAACATCGCCCCACCCGGGTGACTACCCTGACCGTGAAGAACCCGTTCGCAGCCTATGTCATTGATCCTTCATCCACACGATGGAGCCAGCGGCTTGACGACCGCGGCGGTCGGGGCCGGGGGGGGCACCACCGGCATCTGTGCCGCCGCTGCGAGTGGCCGTGGAATCGCGATTGACCCGGGCGTAGTTGGGGATTGCCATCAGTGCGGAGCCATCAGTCCAAGTACCTGTGATGACGAGCACTCCGCCGAGCAGATCGGCCTTCCACTCGGTGGTCAAGGCGGACTTGGGATCGAGGACCTTGGTAATGTCCTGATCGACCTGCTCGACATTGTAGATCAGCGGGCCGTACCGCAGGGCCACCCGGCCGGCCGTGGCGGCGATCTTGTCGCTGGCCTTGATTCTCTGGACCTTCATCGGCAGCACCAGATCGATCTTGTCACCGGCTTTCCAACTCCGCGCGATCACGGCGTAGCCTTTCTCGATGGCTGGCGTGATCGCGGAGCCATTGACGGCAATCGAGGTAATCCCGTTCGATTCGGGCGTGCCGGTGCAGATCTCGCTGACAGTGCGGTTCGGCACGCGGACCTTGACGCTGAAGCTCTTCTCGGCCGAAGGATTGATGGTGATGGACACGTTGCCGCTCCAGGGATAATCCGTCTTCTGGACGATCTGGACATCAGTGCCGGCGACTTTCTCCACCGTCACGGTGCTGCCGATGAAGAGGTTGACGTAGATGCCGTCGGTGCCCTTGACGTACATCCAGGTGGGCAGCATCAGCAGGGTCCGGGGAATATTGCCCACGCAGCAGGGGCAGGCGTGCCAATCGTAGCGTGGGCCTCGCGAATCCAGCGGGTTCTGGTAGTAGAAGTTTTTGCCTGCCAGGTCGACCGAGCCCAGCAGGGCGTTGTACAGTGAGTCCTCGTAGAGATCAGCGTACTTGGCATCGTGGTAGGCAATATTCATCTTGTACTGGAAGAAGATCAGGCCGCATGTCGAGCAGGATTCACAATAGGCGTCGTTTCGCAACGAGTAGTTCGGGCCGAAGCCTTCGGAGGTCTCGCCGCTGCCGATGCCGCCGGTGACGTAGTACTTCTTGTTGACGATGTTCTCCCACAGGCTCATGACGGCGCTCTGGTAATCCGTGTCGTGCGTCTCGGCGGCCACGTCGGCCATTGCCGAGTAGTTGTAGGCCGCACGCACGGCGTGGCCCACTGCTTCATACTGCTGCTGCACCGGCACGTGGCTCTGGTCGTATTCGCTGCCGTCCCGGCGGCAATCGAGCAGGAACTTGGCGAGCCTGATGTAGCTGTCGCCGTGGCTGCCTGGGCCTTCCATGTCGTTGACGAAGCGGCCGAACCGCACCAGGGCCTGCTCCATCTCCTGATGCCCGTCGTACCAGTCCTTTTTCTGGGGACCGAGGTTGGCGACCCAGCAGTCGGCCAGCTTCTTGGCCCCATCGTACAGCCGCTTGTCTGTGCCGTTGGTCAGTGTGTAGTGGTTGATCGCCGACTCGATGAAATACCCGGCGACGTAACCTTCATGGTCGCCTCGGTTGCGCGGAGACCATCGCTCGGGCCAGCGGCTGCGGTCGGCCAGCGTATAGGCCGTCTGCAGATAGCCGTCGGGTTCCTGGGCGGCCAGGATCTTCGGAATCCAGTCCTCCAGTGTTGCCTTCATCCGCTCCTGGGCCTTGATGATATCCGCATCACCTTGCGGATCGACCATCAGCGCGATAGCCATCGACTCGACCGTCTGATGGACCCAGGCATTGGAGAACACGTAGCCCTTGTGAGGGCTGTGCGGCTCGCCCCGCAGGGCCTTGGCTGCTTCGATGAAGTTGTCGATTCCGCCGTCGCCTCGGCCTCGCGGTATGTCCGTTCGATTGATCTGGTCAATGCAGTGGGGAATCCAGTTTACGATCAGCGCCCTGGCTCTCGCGTTCCACAGCGGATTGTCGATCTTGTACTTCTTCGTATAGACCACATCCAAGCGATCCGTCGGAGGTGGCAAAACCACCTTGATGGCCAGCGTGGATGAGTCGCCCAAGGGGGCCTTGCCCGCGGTCAGCTTGAGGACGTAGTTGCCCACGGCGGAGAAAGTTGCCGTCGTCGTCGGCTCGCCGGCACTTGCGAAGGTGACTTCGCCGGGCCCCGATTCCTTGCTCCAGGTCACGGCCGTCGAGACCCCACCTTTGCCGGCCAGTGTTTTCACCGTTCCGCTCAGGTAGGTCTTTCCGCCCAGCACGACGGCGCGGTCGATGCCCGCCGTGACCCTCGGCGGGAACTCGGGCGACTTGCCGGTATCATACACCTTCCATTCCAGAATGCCGGTCGAGAACGTGTCGTTGGAGTCGACCTCGAGCCTGAGCTTGGACGTGACCACTTCATCGAAAGTCGTCGTATTGTACCGGTTCCTCGCCACCCCGAGCCCGGACGGATTGCTCACAGGGGCGAACGCATTGCCGTCCCAGCATAGCAATCGGCACGCCTTCGGTACGTTGACGCCTGCGCCATCCGCCCACCAGTACACATCAACCTTGTTGGTGCTGATGGGCTGGCTCCAGTCATACTGCACCCACTGGGTGCCTCTTCTGGGCCAGTTGCCGTACGACCCCCGGCGGGCGTCACGCGAGCTTCGAGGATCGTAGCCGTCGCTGAGAGCCGTAAGCGTCGTGTCGCCTGACACATAGGAGCTGGATGGCTGCGCGACCACAGCGAGATTCACGCCCGCCGATTCCTCGGCCGGCTTCTCCTGCGAGAAAACGGGGCAGGAAAAGGCTACGGCCGCGAGCATCGACATCAAACCAACTGACCGTGTTGTTCTCATGGCAAAACTCCTCATGCTACGATTCATGTATCAGGTCCTCTCGACCTATGTCTCATCGCTCGGCATCGGCACGAATCATGCGGATGCCGAATACGGCGGCGATCTCATTTTCGTTGGTGGCCTGGAAGCGCACGGTCACCTTCTGCCTATCCTTCACAAGCTCCGCCGGAATGGCGTACTCCACGTCGAAGAACCGCACGGGTCCGCCTTTCTCAATGGTCTGCTCGCCGATGCGCTGCCCCTCAACGAGGATGTCAAAGGTGCGCTTGCGCCACTCGTCGGTGTAATAGGTCACGACCAGGGCCATTGGCCGGGCGGGTTCCACGGGAAGATCGAAGGAGAACCATTTCGTCCCGCGACGCCCCGGGCGTCCCATCACCCGATCGGGCGAGCTGTCCTCGCCCTGGTAGTTGAAGTCCCGCTCCGGCTGCATCTCGCCCGGCTGCACGAAGGCCACCGTGGCCGCTTCGAGCTTGCGTTGCCGCTGCCGTTCGGCGGCGATTTCGGCCGCTCTCTTGTCCCATTCGGCGGGCGTGAACAGATCCCAGTACACGCCGTAGGTCCGCCGATGCAGACGATAGAACGGCACGAAGTCCACGTCGCTTTCACGCCCGACGCCATCGGTGCGAAAGTGGCCCGGCTTGCCGGCGACGGGTTTGAGCCACTCCGTCACAGGCCGCTCGGCCACGACGAACACAGGAACCGTCGGCTGCTCGGAACGGGCGCCCCTGCCTCGTCTCTGGGCCTCGGGGCCCAGGTCGCCGGCCAGCACCAGCGGGCCCCACAAGATGGCGACGCGGCGCGGATTGTCGGGCAACGGCTCAAGGCATAGCGTCTTGGGCAGGGTCAATTCGACAGTGTCGCCGGTTTTCCAGGCTCGCTTTAGCTCGACGTATGAGCCGGACGGCGGCAATGACTGCTCCACACTGCGGCGATTGCCCCGCTGCCGCCCTGGGTCGCCGGCAGGAGGAGGGCCGCTCGTCGGGTCCGTCGCCACGGCCTCGCCACTGACCTTTACCGCGAACCCTTCCCCGGCCCACCAGGGGCGGCGCAGGGCCAGAGTGAATTCCTTCGGCGATTCGAGCGTCAGCGTGAGCTTTGCCGAATCGCCCTCTGGGAAGTCGGTGTCCATCGCCAGCTTCACGCCCGCGGCGGTCCAGTCAGCCGTGGAGGGTACGTACAGGTTCACCCAAAGCCTGTTGCCCGATTCGTAGTAGATTCCGTCACCGTGCAGCGCATGGCTCTCCATGCCCGATCCCACGCAGCAAGTGAAGCTCCGGAACATCTCCTGGTACTCGTGCTGCACGCCTCGACCGACGGGCACCATGTAGCAGGTCCGGCCGTCGTTGGGGTCAATGGACGCCAGGATGTGATTGAACAGTGCCCGCTCGTGGAAGTCGGCGTAGTGGGCATCGGGCCGCAGCGAGAAGAGCCGGCGGGTCAGCTTGAGCATATTGTAAACATTGCACGTCTCGGCCGTGCGCCCGTCCACACGATCGCTGAGCTTATCCGGCTCCCCGAAGTACTCGTCTTTGCCGTGCCCGCCGGTGGCGAAGCTGTGGTGCTGTACGACGCGGTCCCAGAAGAAGCCCGCCGCCATGATGTCCGCCGCGTCACCCGTGTAGGCGAAGCGGTCCGCCGAGCCGATGAGCTTGGGTACCTGTGTGTTGCCGTGCTTACCCTCGAGATTATCCTGGTGACGCTGGAGGGGGTCGATGAAGGAACGATGCTCGAATCTGTACGAGAGGTCCAGCCAGCGTTTGTCGCTCGTATCGGCGTAGAGGTCGGCGAAGATCTCGTTCATGCCGCCGAACTCGGTGTTCAGCATCCGCTGGACTTGGGCATCGCTGAGCTTGGAGACAATGCCCTCGGCCCACGCCGAGAACTTGATCTCGACGTCGAGGGCCATCTTGTTGCCCGTGTAGCGATAGGCGTCCCGCAGGCCGGCGTAGGTCTTGTGCAGTGTATACCACGGCGACCACATGCCGTTGAGGTCGAAGCCGCCCGAACGGATATTGCCCTGGGACACCTGCTGGAAGAGCGTCTCGCCGTCGGCGCCCTGATTGTCCGTCAGAGCGCCGCAGTAGCCGTTGCCTCGCTTGTCCTGCACCTCCTTCATTTCCTTGACGAGGTAATCGGCCCGCTCCTTGAACCGGGGATCGCCCGTGGCGGCGTACATCAGGCTGACGGCCGAGAGGTAGTGTCCCGCAACGTGGCCGGTCAGTTGCTTGCCCTTGACCGAGTCCCACCCGCCGTAGCCCTCGGCTTTGGCCTCCAGCCCGGCACGCAGGCGGTAGCCCGCCATCATCCGGTCGGGCTCGAGCTTCAGCAGATACTCAGCGTCCAAGTCCTGCGCATGCTTGAGAGGCCCGCCAAGCAGCCGCACACGATTGACGTCCAGGGGCCGGGCCTGGAGCAGCTTCCCCTCGAAGGCATTCACGGCAGGATTGGTCGCCTCCGCAAAAGTCCGACCATGAACCGTTAGAACAAGCAGGACAGAGCTTACGATGATCTTCTTCATGATGATGCCCCTCAATTCTGTGTCGTACAGGCTACCGGCTTGTGAGTCGCAACACGGTGAATGAGTGTGCCGGAAATTCATGGGCAAATTCCCGGGCGGCTTCGTTGAGCGGACTCTCCACAGGCGCGACCCGCATAGGCTCATCGAGGCTATTGTTGTCCGAGAGTCCACTCGAAGTCAACACCGTAACAGTTCCGGTTTTGACCTGGCCCGTGCTGCGCAGGTTCAACGTTGCGGTGACCGGCTCCCGGGCGGTGTTGATCGCCTTGACGACAATGTCGCCGCTGGCTTCGTCGCGTCCGGCTACGGCGTAGAAATGCTCAGTCTCGGGGGCGGTGGTGTCGTGAATGAGCTGCCCGTCGAGACAGCAGCGGATCCGATTGCCCGTGAGTGCCACCCTGATGTCGTACCAGCGGTCCGTCTCGACCCGGCCTCGCACGGGCCGGCCTACCGGACTCTGGTTGAATTCGATTGCGTGCTGGCTGTTGTTCCAGCCGCCGATGTTCCACCAGTACTTGCCCTCGCCCTTACGCCCGAAGACCACCAGGAAGCCCTCTGCCCCGGCGAGCTTGCGTGCCTTGAGTGTCAGCGTGTAGTCGGACCAGCTCTGGTTGCCGATGTAGCTCAGACCCACGGCGTGTTCATTCTGGCGATACGCCCCTTCCTCAACTGTCCACCTGCCGCCGTCCGGTTTCCAATCCAGCGTACCCTTCAAGAGATCCGCCGCATAAAGGGTCTGCCCATTCTTCTCCACGCGGATGTCCTTGAACTCGGCCGAGGTGTTCCATGTGCCCACGCCGATGGCTCCGGCGATGGCGGCTGGTTCGGCTGCTTCGACTGTCACGTCGGTCTGGACGGTGCAACTGGGCCGGTTCAGCCCGAAGAGCTTCCAGAGGTAGTATGACGCCGTGCCGAAGACACGCGTGCCATCGTGGTAAATCATGCCATGCCAGCCGCCGGTCCGTCCGTTGACATGCGCAAGCAGCGGGGCGTACGACACCATGCGGACCACGTCGGCGTTGCGCTCGCAGCCCATCAGAAACACACCCTCCGCCAATGCGGCCAGGAGATTACCGCGATACGGCCCGCCATCTTGGCTGGTCACCGCCACTTCGCCGAGATACAAGGGAGCCAAGCTGCGGTCGCGCTCGTCATACTCGTGAAAGCGGTTCATGAACCACATCGGATTATTGTAGTAGTGCCGATCCGCAATATCGTAGAGCCCGGTGGGCATGTGATAGAAGGAGAGGTCGGCCAGGTATGTGATGTCCGGGTACTTCTCCTTCATCGCGCTGTGTACAAAGCGATAGCGTTCCTCGTAGGTGCGTTCGGCGTTTTCGTTGCCGATCTCGATGAATTTGAGCCCGAATGGCTGGGGATGGCCGGCCTGGACGCGCTGAGAGCCCCATTTTGAGTCCGCCGGAGCGTTCGCGTATTCGACGATATCGAGGAAGTTGTCTCGCACCCAGCCCATCTCCTCCATGGGCACGTTCTCCAGTTGGCGGAAGATGCAGGTCTGGCCACAGAAGCCGACCCACAGCGGCTCGGCTCCCAGGTCTTCACAGAACTGGAAGTATTCGTGCAGTCCGATACCGTGTGTGTAACGGTAGTTCCACGGACCCCATCGCTCCTGGCGCTGCTCCAGCGGGCCGACTGTCAGTTTCCAGTTGTATGCCGTCTCGACGGTGCCGCCTTCGACGACGCAGCCGCCGGGGAACCGCACGAATCCGGGCTTGAGGTCGGCAATCATCTGGGCGATATCGGGGCGAAGGCCGTTTGGCCGATCCTTCCATGTCTTGGCTGGAAACAGGGACACGAAGTCCAGCCACAGCTTGCCCGTGGCCCCGGCGAGGACAACTAAGCGAGCCTTGGGCTCGGTTTTCGACGCCGTGAGGGTCGCCATGAATTGCCGCCAGTCACTGGTGATATTGTCCACGCGAGCGGTGTCCGAACACGCCTTGCCCGAAGCGTCCTCCAGTTGCAGAGAGAGCGGCCCGGCGAAGCCGTCCTCGCCTCGGGCGTAGAGCGACAGGGCCAATTGCTCGTTCTGTTTGACGCCGATGCCGAAGAAACCTTCGTTGGCCACGCCGATGCGCCCATCCGTCATGTCTCTGATCTCGATGCACAGGCAGTAGGAGGACTGTTTCGTGATGCCGCCGGTGGTCTGGAGGGACATCGTCCCCTGGGCATTGCCTCGCTTGACCAGCGACCAGAAGGGCACGCCATCGGTGACATAGTGAAACTCGGCCAAGCCGGCGTCATAGCCCTTGGCATCCAGCCAGCGTCCGTCCCGCAGCGTGAAGCCCTCCGGGGCACGCGAGTCCTCGAAGCCGCGGTTGCGGATCAACTCGGCGTACAGGCCGCCATCGACCCCGTGATTGATCTCCTCCAGGAAAACGCCGTACATGCGTGGATTGATCCTGGGGCCCGGCTTGGCCGCATCGATGGTGATGGTGGCAGTGCCTGCCTCGAGCGAGCCGGTCAGAAGTACAAGGATGAGTGCGACAAGACTACGCTGCATGATCTTCATGACTTCTTCCTTTGCCAAGTTCACATTCACATCAGGTCGATCCCCTGTCGGCGCCGGCGATCCGACCTGTCAGAAAGCTCTCCATGCCTTGCCATTTCTTGCCGTGCGTCCCACGCAAGCGAACGGCCTGGCTGAGATTCTTCAGGAACTGTCCCACCCCGGTTTGTTTCTTGGTGGTGATGCGGGCAGTCTCGTTGAAGTTCCACCACTCGATATGAGAGATAACCTCAGCGGTTGACTCCAGGCAGCCTTATGGTCTACTGACGCCACAGCAGCACAATGGATTATCCACATCGCGCTCTTATGAGGCAACGCGTTATTGCGTTTTTCTTTCACCATTTTGCGGAATCCTACGGTTTAAGAAGGATCAGCACATCCTGGCCTATACAGTCGGTGCGGCTCACACGTCGAGGAGAGAAAGATGGCGGGTGGCAGTGGATTGCGGCGAGGTTTTCCGCGGCCTGCGGCGTTGACTTCGGCGTCTGGTTTGCGTATACATGAGTGAAAGGCTCATCGATGAAACTGATTGCCCATCACAAACTGGTCCTGGGGGCCGTCCTCGTCAGTGTCGTGTTCTACTTGGCGATGGGCGTGGCTTGTGCCGATTCAGGCCCTTCATCCCAGAGGGATCGCCGCGCGGCGGGGCCGTGGAGCCGGATCGAGCTCGTGGATCACTATTCCTTTGCGGGCAACGTTCTGGAGGATACGAATCTCAGCGGCATTGCGTGCCTCTCCGACAAGAATTGCCTTGTCGGCACCGACGAGGGGCGGGCGGTCCAATTCGTCGAGCTGTCGCGCACAACGAAGATGCTGAAGGTTCTCAAGACCGTTCCGCTGTTGCAGTCGGGCAAGGAGATCGACATCGAGGCCATCGCCGCGGAGGGCGACTCATACTACGTCATCGGCTCGCACGGCATATCCAAGAAGCAGGGCGAGCAGCAGGCGAACCGGTTCAGGATCTTTCGGCTGAAGGTGGACCGTGCGACGGGCGCGCCGGCGGGTGTGGACGTTGCGAGTCTATCAGGGATCCTGCGTGGCGACTCGGTTTTGGGCGAGCACTTTCAGATGCCCTTGCAGCAGAACGGGGTGAATATCGAAGGGCTGGCTGTACGCGATGGGCGGCTGTTCGTGGGTTTGCGAGGCCCGAACCTGGGCGGCGTTGCCTTTGTCATGGAAGTCCCTGTGGAGGAGGTCTTTGCGGGCAGGCCGCGGCCTGTGTACGCGCTTCACAAGCTGCGCATAGGCGAGGGACTTGGCATCCGCGAGATTGTCGCCGCCAGGACCGGCTTTCTCATTATTGCGGGTAATGCCGGCGCCGAGCCGTCCGAGAAGTTCACCGAGTCGGAGAACTACGAGAAAGATCGCGAGTTCTCGCTGGTCTTCTGGGACGGCAAAGGCTCCGAGGTCCGCCGGATCGGCTCGATCCCTGATCCACCGGGCAAGGCGGAGGCCATGACAATACTGGAGGAGTCCGCAAGCGAAATCACGGTGCTGATCCTCTTCGACGGTCCCAAAGGAGGCCGGCCCTCGGTCTACCGCATCTACTAATCGCATGTCCGTATCGGTGCAGAGATCCAGAATCAGTTGACGGGGTCATTCTGGACGTGAAAACATGCGACAAAGTAGTTGTTCGCACGCTGACCTCATGGGTCCCTTCGGGTGCCGCTTGAGAGCCATCGTCCGCCCGCGAGTTGTCGCATCCTCGCTGTCCGCCCCGTCTGCGGGCAGCCGCAGGTGATCAGCACATCGAGGCACATTACGCAGGGTATCGTCGATGTGCTCGAAGAAAAAATGGGACGGCGGCAACCAGACGCTGAGCTGCGTGGTCGCTAATGCCCCCTATGAATTGCGTATCGCTGCTATGGGACCGTCGGACCCGTGCGAGTGACGGGGGCAAGCGTATCCCGGGACGACGCCACGGCTGGTACACGCATCACGCTGCTTGGACAACAGGATTGGCGAGTGCGCGTCCAGATTGATTCCACGGAGGGTCGAGACGTGCACTGGTCGATCACGGTCGCCGCCTCGCCGGGAGCGATTCAGCCTACCCGGTGAGTGAAAATGTACTTCCAGTCGAGCTCGATACCCATGCCGGGTGTTTGGGGGATCGTCACGCGGCCCTGCTCGTCGCATACGGGCTCCGGCGTGGCCCTGCCGGGCAGGAGGTAAGGCTCCCGCGAGGGAGAGGGCAATTCGAGATACTCGATCAACGACGGTGCAGTGGCGGCGATCAACTGCAGATGGGGGTAGCTGTCGGGACCGAGATCAGGCAACTGCAACGGGATTCTGGCCGCGTCACAGGCCGAGGCAAGCTCCATGCAGGCCGTAAAGCCTCCGTGCAGAACGGAGGCTTTACGGCCTGCATGGAGCTTGCCTCG
>Ga0315274_10008006_pt1 | contig 15291 bp, 8 predicted proteins | sample YL17G02_20_MG_FD_203700 | JGI IMG/M metagenome (GOLD analysis project Ga0315274, IMG submission 203700) | Sediment microbial communities from Yellowstone Lake, YNP, Wyoming, USA - YL17G02_20 | ecosystem: Environmental > Aquatic > Freshwater > Lake > Sediment | place: USA: Wyoming | collected... | reverse complement strand
TCCGTCATTCTCCTGGACAAATCCTGCCACTCCGCGCTGCGCCGAACTCCGTCTCGCCGCCGCGAAACATTCCAACGACTCTGGCTTCCGAGGCCCCCTCTGTCAATTCAAAACCGAGATTCCCTTTGCCAGAGACACGTGCGAAACGTGGGACGCGCTGGTTGTCAAGGGGCGACAGGCTCGAAAACCAAAGGCAGATTGCCGGCCGGCCCCACGATCAATACCGCGGCCACTCTTTGACCGCCGTTCGGGTGCGATCGGGGATATTGTCAACAACCCACGGCTCCCGTCCGTGGGTCGGATCAATGGCGGAGAAAAACAGCCGGTCGCCGATTTTCGTCAACTCCTCCGGCGCCGACGTCGCCGTGCCGGGATTGATGTCTGCCAGCATCACGGTCCCCGCCTCTGTTCCGTCGCTCCTCCAAAGCTCTCTTCCATAGGTTGACGTGCTGGCCGAGAAGAACAGGTTGCCGTTGACGGCGGTCAGATAGTAGCAACTTCTCGGGACCGGCGGCACGGTTTTGACACGAACGGTTCCGGCGGCCGTGCCGTCGCTTTTCCAGAGATCATCGTAACCGGCGATGAAGAACAGCAGGCCATTCATGCTCGTGAAGTAGGAAACATCGTCGGGCGTGGTGGTGATCTCCATACTCTTGACCATGACGGTGCCCGCCGTCGTGCCGTCGCTTTTCCACAGGTCGTGGCCGGTTGTGCCAGCGTCACCCGCAAAAAATAACGTGCCGTTGACGTTGGTCAGCTCCTTGGGCATTCCGATTTTCTTGACCAGAACGGTGCCCTGAGCAGTCCCGTCGCTCTTATAGATCCCGGCGCCGCCGGATTCGGTCCAGGATACTGCAAAAAAAAGCGTGCCGTTGACGTCGGTCAGATGATGGGGACTGGAGGGGCCGTAGGGGGCGATGTCCTTGACCATGACGGTGCCCGACGCGGTCCCGTCGCTTTTCCAGAGTTCCATGCCGCTGGTCCCGTCGTCGGCGGCAAAATACAGGATGCCTCCCATGACGAGTTTGCGTTGGTTCTTCGGCACGGCGCCATCGGAATCAATATAGGACAATCGCTTGACGATGACCGTGCCCGCGGCGGTTCCGTCGCTCTTCCACAAATCGTAGCCGCGGGAAGGCTGGTCGGCCGGCGGAGAGAAAAAGAGTGCGTTATTGGCATGGGTAATCCACTGGGGCGGTCCGGCGAACGCCGACAGGGCGGGCCAGAGGTCTTTGACCATCGCCGTTCCACCCACCGTTCCGTTGGTTCTCCATAGCTGAGTTCCCTGCGTCACATCCCTCTCCATGAAACAGACGGCCGGGCCGGACCCACCGGAGGGGAGGAAGGAAAGCATCGTGCTCTGGACCTTCTTTAGCCGGATGGTTCCGGCCGTGCTCCCGTCGCTCTTCCACAGATAGGTGCCGTCGTTTTCGGTTGCATAGAAGAATGCAACGCCATTGGCGTCCTCGAAAAGTCGCGGCGACGACGAACTGTTGGACAGGCTGCGGATGTCTTTGACAAAGCGGACATCTTCGGCCCACGCGGCGGAAACCGTGAGGACCAGCAATAAAGGTAAACGCCTCGCCGTCATGACGATCCCCCGACCAAAAAGATTCATGCAACCTGCAACCGCCGACGCAAAAAGGCGGACACATTCCAACGCGCGAATGTCCGCCTCCTTCACGTCGGCGACTGCCATTTATCGGAGAGAGATGCCGGTCCGCTTCCTTCCTGTCGCCAATCTCCTGCCTTCGACTTCCACCCTTTCACCTTTTGCCTCCAGCCTCTGACCTCTCACTTCTCGCGCTTCTTGCCGCCGGCCTTCTTGCCGCCTTTGGCCGGTTCGGCGCCCGGGCCAGTGCCGGGAACCGGAATAGGCGGGGCCGGAATCTTCGCCTCGAAGCTTAGCTCCTTGGGCAACAGATCGAGATCCGAATTCAGGAGCCCGTCCCACGTGAGTTTCCTGCCCGTGTAAGCCGCCTCGCGTCCGAAAATCGCCGTGAACGTGGTTTCGGCAATTTGCATCGCTTCATTATAGTAGCGGCCTTTGCCGGTGATGCTATTGATCAAGTCTATATGTTCCTGGATCGAGCCGGATTCGCCCTCGTCCTTCAGAGGCTCACCGAGGTTATCGCGGCAGTCGCTCTCGCGCTGAGTTCCCACAACGACCTCTGCGACGATGCCGTCGCTGTTGACCCAATGGCGCGTCAGGGTCGCCATGTGGACCGTGCGACCGCCGATCTCATACTCGTAGTCCACGGAGATATTGTCCCAGATGTTGCCCATATACTCTTGCTCTTTGGTCTTCCAGGCCCTTCCGCCCGATCCGAAAGCTCTGACGGGGTGAGCGCCCAATGCCCAGTTCATGGCGTCAATACTGTGAATGGCCTGCTCGACGATTTGGTCGCCGCTGAGCCAGCAGTACGAATACCAGGCGCGAATCTGCCACTCCAGGTCGCTCCACTTGGGGTCACGTTCTTTGGCATGGAAGACCGGTCCGCGGCAATCGTAGCAACGCGCCGCAAGGATCTCGCCGATCTTGCCGTCGTGAATCTTCTTGATCGTTTCGATGAAGCTCAACGTGTGACGGCGCTGCGTGCCGGCCACAACCGACAGCTTCAGTTCTTCGGACTTCTTGGCGGCGGCCATGAACTTGCGCGTGCCCACTGCGTCGGTGGCCACCGGCTTTTCGGTGAAGATGTGCTTCTTGGCCTCGACGGCCGCAGCGAAATGCATGGGGCGAAAGCCGGGAGGCGTCGCCAGGATCACATAGTTCACATCGCTCTTCAGCAGCTTCTCGTGACAATCTAATCCCGAAAAGCACATTTCGTCCGTCAGTTTGATGCTCTCGCGCAGTCCTCCGCCTTTCGACTCCATGAAGCGCTTCTTTGCGGCGTCAACCTTGTCCTTAAAGACGTCGGCCAAAGCAACCAGCTGGACCGGCACGCCGGCAATTTCAGCCGCTCGGAGAGCGTCGCGGGCAGCGCCTGATCCGCGCCCCCCGCAGCCGATCAGACCGATCTTCAGTGGCCCTGACTCGGCGACATAGCCAGGCCGCGGCGCGCCAAGCACTACCGCGCCCGCCGTCGCCGCCGCTGCCGTTTTCAGAAAACCGCGTCGGGTTATCCCTGGGTTGTTCCTCTGTTCCATTGCCATTCCTCCTCAAACAGTCTCTTCGAGTTCGATCGTTTCGTTGTGGCTCCGCCGCGCGATGCAATCTGCGGCTGAGTGTTTCTGCTTTTCCAGCCCTACGCTTTCGCTTTGGCGGCTTTTTTTCTTCCGGCCGGCTTGGGTCGCTCGGCGCCCGGCCCGCTGCCCGGAATCGGAACGGGCGGCGCCGGGATCTTCGCCTTGAAGGTCAATTCCTTGGGCAGAAGATCGAGGTCGGAATTCAACAGCTCATCCCAGCCCAGCCTTCGGCCCGTGTAAGCGGTCTCGCGCCCGAGGATGGCCGTAAACGAGCTCTCGGCCACCTGCATCGCCTCGTTCATGTGCGGTCCCTTGCCGATGATGCTGTTCATCAGGTCCATGTGTTCCTGGACCATGGCGGCTTCGCCGCCGCCTTCCGCTTTCGCACCCAGATTGTCGCGGCAGTTGCTTTCGCGCTTGCTGCCGACGACTGCTTCGCCGTTGGCGCCGGCGCAATTGACCCAGTGGCGCGACATGCTCAGCATGTGGACGGTTCGGTTGCCGACCTTGTACTCATAGTCCACCGAAAAGTTGTCCCAGATGTTGCCCATGTAGGGTTCGTTGGTCTTCCAGGCGCGTCCGCCCGAGGCAAAGGCGCTGACGGGATGGCCGCCCAACGCCCAGTTGATCACGTCAAGGTTGTGGACGTGCTGCTCGACGATGTTATCGCCGCAGAGCCAGCAGAACGAATACCAGGCGCGCATCTGCCATTCGAGATCGCTCCATTCGGGCTTGCGCTCGCGCGCCTTGAAGACCGGCCCGCCGCACCAGTAGGCTCGCGCGGCCAGAAGGTCGCCGATTTCGCCCGCTTGTATCTTCTTGATCGTCTCCCGGTAGTTCCGGTCGTGGCGGCGCTGCGTGCCGGCGACCACCGACAGTTTCATCTCCTCGGACTTCTTGGCCGCCGCCATGAACTTGCGAATTCCGACGGCGTCGGTCCCCACGGGCTTCTCGCAAAAGACGTTCTTCTTGGCGGCGATGGCGGCCTCGAAATGGATCGGACGAAAACCGGGCGGCGTGGCCAGAATGACGTAGTCCAGGTCGGTCGCCAGCAACTTCTGGTAAGCGTCCAGTCCGGCGAAGCACGTTTCGTCGGCGAGCTTGACGTTCTCTCGCGCTTTCTGGCCTTGCAGCCGCTCGCGCGCCCGGTCCACCTGATCCTTGAAGGCGTCGGCCAGCGCGACCAGTTGGACGGGAATGCCGGCGGCTTCGCTGGCGGCCAGGGCGTTCTGCGCCGCGCCGGTTCCGCGTCCGCCGCAGCCGATCAGGCCGATCTTCAGCGGCCCTCCTTCGGCCACGTAGCCGGGCCGCGGAACCCCGACCGCGGCCACGGCGGCGGTCGCCGCGGCGGCCGTTTTCAGGAACTCGCGACGGGTTGTTCGGATGCCGTTCTCGTTGTTCATCGTTTACTGTCCCCCTGAGACAATCGGCTGGGCGATTGCCCTCTCTCTGTGAAGATGGTATGGATGTGGCGCGATGAAACCGTTTCCACGCTATTCATCCGGCGGGCTTCGTCAAGAACGAATTGCCGCCGATGGCTCTCCTGGGGCATCGGTGTGGGTAAGGATCGCTTACGGATAAACAGGAGACGGAAGGACTTTCGGAACCGGAGGGATGGCCGGCGTCTCGCTGGTCTCGCCGCGCGCCTGCGCCGAACGCCTCTCCTGCGTGTCGGCCAGATTTGCAATCGTTGGCCGCGATGCCCCCAGCGTGAGCTCGATTACCCTGGGCAGCAGATACTCAATCATCGGAGTGCCTTCGACGTCCGCTCGATAGAGCAAGTGGTTCACGTAAACGCCGTAGTGGGGTCGCGGGCCGCCGGCATAGCGAATGATTGCCATGGCCGCCCCATAGTCCACACCCGCATCGTCCACAAGGCGATAGATCGGAAACAACGTCGAGGGCGTCGTCACGCGGTCGTCCGTGATGGGGCGAAAACGCGCATCCGAGATCATCGGGAGTTCGACTTCGGCCGGAAGCCCTTCGCGATAGGGCGACGCGCGGTTAAGAACGAAGCGCAGATGCTGCCCCTGGTTGGGCGGCAACTGGAACGGCCGGGCTTTGGGCGTGCGCCGATCCACCGTCGCAATGTCCATCTGAAGCGGGGCGTTGAGATCGGCCGGCGCGCGGACCGTCCGCCACCGGCCGCGGTCGGCCACGTAGGCTTGCGCGAACGGCACGCCGCGCGCCAAATGAACGAGCGTCCCGCCCTGCTCCACGTATCGCTGGATCGCCTCGAACCCGTCGCCGCGCGCCCGCACCGTGTAAAACAGCCGCTCGTTCTGGTCGAGGTTGATCAACACCGGATAGCGGTCGGGCGAAAGTCCTCCCGGTTCGATCATCTGATAGGCGTCGAGCCACCGCATCTCGAGGCCGAGATTCACGAGCGCGCGCTGAATGGCCTGGATTGTCTTGTCTTTGCCCGCTGCGGCCGAAGAGTCCGGCTCTCCGATCACCGCGACATAGCGGGCCGCCTGCGCAGGCCACGCCCGAGCAATCCGTTCGCGGCAGCGGGCCGTGGCGCTCATGACGAAATCCATGCTCAGAACGCTGCTGAGCTCCAGACGGATCGGTTTGGAGAAATGAGGCGTCACGGTGACCGCCGCGGCGGTCAACGATTCGAGCGCGCCGGTGAGCTGGTCGCCGTTGGCCAGGCGAACCCGGACGATGGCGGGGAAATCCGCCGGCCGGAACAGAAACTGCGTCTCCGAATCGGGACGGTTGGGTTGCAGCCACGCGATCCGGTCCAACGAAACGCCAGAGGTTTCGCCGTAGCGCGGCTTGATCTGAATTCGATTGGTTTTCAGTCCCTCGATGCGGCCTTCGGTCCACTCGCCGTTGCGGCCCTGAATGCCCCGGCCCGCCGCGTTGGGTTCGAGCTCCTCGTTCCAGGCCACGGCTGGCTGGGCGTCGAGCGTGACCGTCGGCCCTCGTTGCCGATTTCCCAGGATCGCCCGCAAAGGTTGGAGAATGGTCATGCCCCCGGAGCGGGCCGTCGCGCGGGTGTTTCCCGCCATCGGCGCGCGATAGTTCATCCAGGCCAGGTCCACCCAGTCGGGATCCACCTCGATCACCTGGTTGTTGCAGCGCAAGAGCCATTGATGCGACGAAACGGCAACAATCTCGCCCGAAAGACGGTCGCCATTGGCCAACTGCAAGCGAACCGCCGGCGCGGCGGACCCGGCGGATTCGGTTTCGGCCACCAGGTCGCAGACGATGCGGTAGCAGAATCCGACGTAGTTCAATTGTTCGGCGGACGGCGCATTGGTCACGCGCGCGGCCAGCAGATTGCGGCCCGGTTGCAGCAGATGCGTCACATCCCAATGAGAGATTTTGCCCACAAGACTGCCCGTCGGCATCGCCACCGACGCGCCGTTGATGAAAAATGACTCGATTTGATCGTCGGCGCTGACGTCCAAATGGGCGGCAACGAGCGTGGACGTCGTGGGGATAGAGAACTCGTGGCGAAACAGAACTGTGTCGTCTTCGCGCGACCGCCCCGGGCGTTTGGCCCAAATCCAGCAGGCGCGCGGAATATAGCGCCACCGATAGAAGGGCGCCGTCGCGGCCGCTTTCTCCCAACCCTCGACCGCCGCGTCGGGCTGATACCAGCCGGACGGCTCGGGCAGTTTGTCGGGCCGATGGCCCAGATACAGAACTCTCACCGTCGGGTCGCTGCGAACGACCATCTGCTCGACGGGCCGAACGAGGATTCGCCGGATTTCCGTCGTCGGGATGGCAACCGGGCCGCCGGCCAGGTTGACCTGCACCGCTTCGGGCAGCCGCTCGCCGGTTGTTGCGACCGGCTGCGGACGCGCCCAGTTTCCGGCAAGGCCCACGAGTCCGCCCTGATGCAAGGAACCGTCGAGCATCTCAACCTCGACCGGTCTCGGCGCAGTCCGCCGGACCAGGTCGGGCCGCGCAAAGGCCCCGCCGGCCGCAAGACAAAAAACGAGCGCGGCAGCAAGCACGCCGCACTCCACATAGGCATCATACCCACGTGGGACTTTCTTCCGGCTGACTACCACAAAGCGCCACCTCAGACCTGCCGCGGGCGGTCCGGGCCTCCTGCTCGCGACCGCCAACTACGCCTTCATCAACGTGCTTTTTCCAGCGAACGCAGCCGTTCCTGAACCGTCTTGATCTTCTCGGGGTCCTTGGCCTTTTCGAGAATCTTGGTGTATTCGAGGACCGCCTGCGAGCGATTTCGCACGCAGAAGTTGGTCACGTCGGCCAGCCCCAATTGCGCGTCAAGGGCCAGCGGATGGCCCGGATTCTGATCCTGGAACTGATCGAGAACGTCGAGGACCGTGTTGACCGCCGTCGTGTCGTCGGCCACCTGGCGGACGATCCGGGTCATCGCCCCGATGGTCGGTTCGATCAACGGACTCTGTGGGTATTGCTTCAGGAGAGTCGAGTAGAGGCCCAGCGCCGCCGCCGGCTGGCTGGTCGCCTCCGCCTGAGCAAACGTCCGCAGCGGCCCGTAGCTGTCCGTGCTGTTCTGCGTGATCAGGTCCACGCGCTCGTGGATTTGCTCCTGGATCGCATCGGAGAGGAAGTGGCGCGGGTATTCGTTGAGACACAGGTCGTAGTCAATCAATGCGTTCTTATAGTCGCGGAAGCGCTCGAAGCTGATGTTGCCCATTTGGTGGGTCGCCCGCGCCGCGAGATAGGTTCCGGGGGCCTGGATGACGACCATCTTGAACAGCCGCATGGCCTCGTCGTAGCGCTTGCGGATCAATGCCTCCTCGGCCTTCTGATAGGTGTCGAGATGGGCGAACTCCGAGGCCTGCGTGTCGCGCGAGGCCGCCGCCAGACGACTGAACACTTCTTCGATCCGGTGCACATCGGGAATATAGTCGGTCTGGCCGGTTCGAACCAACTGGAGTTTGAGGTCCTGAAGCCGATTCAGAATGGTCGAGGCCTGGACCTGGCGCGAGACTTGCTGAATCTGACGGAGCCGCTCGACTTCGTCGGACGGACCCATCTTGTCGAGCAAGGCCAGGGTCTTCTGCCACGTCTGAACGAGCGTCGCCGGATCCACAGCGGGCCGGGGCGTTTCATCCACCTTTGTGATTAAATCGCCCTCATTCTCGGCAACGGCCCCTTTGGCCATCATCGAACTGCCGGTGTCCGGGAGGGTCGGCGAGAACGTCGGGCCGACCAGCGGCGGCAGAGCGGCCTGTTCGGTCGGCATGCTCGTAACGATGTCCGCCACCTTCGTTTTTTCGATCTGTCCGCTCTTGAGCCCGCGCGCGATCCCCAGCCCGGCCACAACGCCGACGGCCAGGAGGGCGGTCGCCTGCACGAGACCCGCCATGCCAAAGCGCAATCCGGTCAGCAGGCCCCCGACGGCATCAAGCCATCCTCTCGCCTCCGACCTCTCTCCGTTGACTTCTGTCGTTTCGACTTGAGCCTGCGCGACGGCGCGCCGGGCCAGCCGCGCGAAATAGGGCGCATCGGGCACGGCGGCCGGCCGGGCCGTCTCGCGCAACGCGAAGCGCAACGCCTCGTTCTCCTGCCAGAAAACCGAGCACACGGGACACTCGGCCAGATGGTCGCGCACCTTGCGCTGAAGGTTTTCCGACAAAAGCCCTTGCGCCGCCTCGTCATAGATCTTTTGGCATTTCGTGCAACGCATCGGTCACGATTCCTTTCCTGTCCGCCTCACTTCCAACTCCCGACCTCTAACCACCAACCACTGACCACCAACCTCTAACCTCCAACCTCCGACTTCCGTTCCTTCTGGCGCTCCGAAGGCCGCTGCCGGACATATTGCCGGAGCGACAGCTTCAGCTTCTTTCGCGCCTGGTGGATGTTAAACTTCACCGCTCCTTCGGAGCACTTCATCGTTCCGGCGATCTCGCGGATCGAAAACCCTTCAACCTCGAACAGGACGATGGCCGACCGCTGGCGCGGGGGCAGCTCGCGGATCGCCTCGTTGATGTCGGCCTGAATCTCCTTTCGCATCAAAACCTTGCGCGGATTGCCGGCGTGCGGATTCTGCCACATCACGTCGGGCTCGCTGATCTCCACCATCTCGTCGGTGCTTTCCATCGCCGTCCGCGACCGCTTGAAGCGATGGCTGTGGCACTGGTTGACGATCATCCGGGAAATCCAGCCGGGGAACTTCGCCACCTCCCGCAAGGTCGGCAGATGCTTGTACAGGCGGATCAGACACTCCTGGAGAATCTCGTCGGTGTCGTCGTGATCGCGCACCTGCGCGTAAATCATCTTGTACAAATCCACGCCGATTCGCGCTACCAGGTCTTCAAACGCGGACTGGTCGCCCTTTTGGCACCGTACCACCAGTTCGATCGGGACGTCCTGTAGGGCCACCCATGCGAGTCCTTGGCAGGATCAGCCCCCCATGCAATCCGATAAATATGACCACCGGAGGGCCGCTCAGGGTTTGGCGGGGGAAGGCGATCGGCTCGATTTCTTCGGCCGCCAAGGTCCCTGAGACACTGGAAGACGAGGGTAGGCGAGCGCGCCGGGCAAGTCAAGCGCGGCGGAGGGTAATGAATGCGGAATGGGGAATGTGGAATGCGGAATGCACCGAAGGCGGAATGCGAAGTCTCAGGTTGCAGGGGCAAGCACAACAATGACGTAGTTGGGGGACGAAACTGGTTCGCCGCTCCGGCTTCTCTTTCGTCGCTTTTGTCGCTTTTGTCCCTTCGGTCCCTTCACTGTGCCGGGCTTTACTCAGGCCGCCGTGGAGCCCGAGTCGCAAAAGACGCCAACGGAGCGTTCAAGGCGCCGGAACCACCAGTTTCCGCACCAGCTGATAGTTGTTCGTTTCATCGGTCTCGATCACCTGGTCGAGCCGGTCCACAAACGCAATCAGCGTGTAGGTGCCCGCCGGAACCGAGTTCCACAGGAACGGCTGGCCGGTGTAGGGCTGCACAGCGCCCGACCGCAGGTTGTCCACGTGGATCGAATCGCAGGCGAATCGGTGGAGCCACGGATAATCCTCGTCGCCCGGACACAGCCAGAACTCGACCCAGAACGGCCCCGAATCGGCCGTCCCCTGGTTGGCGACCGAAAGGCCGGAAAACGCGATCTGCGGCGGAGAACCGACCACCTGCGCGCCGCTCAGCTGGATCGTCAGGTCGGCGCCCGTCGGGGGGCGGATGACCAGCAGGCGCTTGCCGGCGATGACGCGACGATTGTTCACCTTGTTGGTCTCCGTCACGTCGTTTGGACGGTCGGCGTACGCCACAACCGAGTATGGGCCGTCGGGAACACCGGTCAGCGACTTCGTAAACCCGACGTGGCGGGCTTCGCCGGGCGCCAGACTCGACACCACGTCGGAGATGGCCAGGAAATCGGACAAAGTCACGCCGCCGTCGCGCGATCCCCAGTATTCGAGCCAGAAAGGCCCCGTGTCGGCGGTGCCCGAATTGATCAGGTCAACCGCGAACGTAACCGAGTCGCCCGGAGCCAACTGGGTCGGCGCGGCGGGCGAGAAGTCGGCCGTCACAATGCGAATATCCGGCCCGGTCGTGCCGTTGTTGGCCGCGCGTGTGACCGGCGCCGGAGCGTTGAATGTCTGCCCCTCCACGAACTGGTAGTTGTTCGTCTCGTCCAACTCGTTGATCGAGTCGTCGCGGTCGGCGAAACAGCCGATCGTAAACGTCCCGGTCGTGACGTTGTACAAAGTGCGCGGGTAGTACGACAATTCGACCGTGGCGCTCACGTCGAGGTTTTCGACGTAGATCGAATCGCACAGGAAGAAGTTCAGTCCCGGAAATGGCTTGTCCCATGAACCCCAGAACTCGATCCAGAACGGCCCCCTGGCTTCGCTGCCGCGATTGACCACTCGACCGCTGAAGGTTGCCTGTTGGCCGTCGTGCGCCGGATTGGGCGTCATTCCCCCGAAGCCCTCGACCGCCAAATCAACATTCGTCTGCGGGCGGATGACTAGAATGCGCTTGGCCGCTACCACGGCGCGGTTGTTGCGCTTGTTGCTTTCGACGACCTCGCCGAGCCGGTCCACCGCATAAACGACCGTGTAGGGCCCGTCGGGAATCGAGTAGAGCGGCAGCGGGGTATTCCAGCGGTAGAGCTTGCCGCCCGGCAAACCCGTCCGCTTCGAGTCGGTCAAAAACCGATCGAGCGTCAGTCCGCCCGTCCGCGATCCCCACACTTCGATCCAAAAGGGCGGCGCCCAGGGCTGATCTCCGTTTTCGACGAGCGCTGAGACTGTGATTGGATCGTAGGGTCGAAGTTGCACGGGCGTGATCGGAGCGATGTCCACCTGCCTGAAGAAAAGATCGGCCATGCGAAGAACATAGACCGTCGCCGGAACGAAAACGGCCCCATCCGGCGCGTTCCAGCTGATCAGCAAACCGCCGCTGTAGTAAGCAGGGGCAAGAGTGGCTGTGTCGAACCAAACCTGGTGTATCCTCTGTTCGCCCGGCTGCAATGTGCCCGACGTGGGACTCACGCCAACGATGGCCGACGGCGATGTGCTGATGGAGTAGATCGCGGTTTGGCCACCGAGGTTTGTGAGTTGGATGGTCTGTGTGGCCACCGTCTGGCCTACGTAAATTGTGAAATCGAAACGGGTGGGCGAAACATCAATAAACGGCGGAAGGTCTTGCAGGAAATAATGATAACCCATGTCCACCACGCCCACGTCGGGGCCGTAGTCCGTGCGCGTCGTGAGACCGTGAAGACGGAGCGCCAGAGCGCTGCTCGATCCGCGATCCACACAAGGACTATCCAGCGATTGCCCGGCGATCTTCTGGCTCAAGTAATATGCGCCAAGCGGTCCGGTCGTGAACAACGGATCAGCGCTGATGTTGCCGACACCGCCGCCCGTCCATCCTTGAATACAGGAATAGGTTGGTGTGCTGCATTGGTCCATCTGGGCCGGGCCGGTCGGGGCGGTGTTTCCCCACACGATGCAGTTGACGATTGTCCCGCTGCAATCGAATAGCCCGCCGGCGCTTGGATACGAAACTGAATTGGCCACGACCGTGTTGTTCACGATTGGCCCGACATGGTCCTTGACCCCACCACCCGACTGCGCTCGGTTGCCGGCGATCACGTTATTGAAAAGACTGCCCTGACAGAGACACAACCCGCCACCGTGATCCGCCGAGTTGTTCATGATTTGGTTGCCCTCGATTGTTCCAATGCAGGACCACAGACCGCCGCCGGCTATCGAAGCCGAATTGCTCGTAATGACATTGTCGCGGATTGTTCCTTGGCAGAACGACAACCCTCCGCCAAAGTCATCTGCCGTATTGCCCGTGATCGTGTTGTTCCAGATTATGCCTGAGCAGGAACCGAGACCGCCCCCCGCGGAGCCGAAGTTGTTCGCGACGGTATTATATTCGATCAAGCCCTCACATCCCGAAAGGCCGCCTCCCTGGAGGAGCCCCCATTCCCAATTACGAAGAATAAAATTATTCCGAATTGTTCCCACGCATTGACTCAACCCGCAACCGAAATTGGCGGTGATTGTGTTGTTCTGGATGATGCCGGAACAATAGGCAAGACCGGCTCCAGAATTAGCGGTGATTGTGTTGCTCTGAATTGTCCCGCTGCAATGGTACATCCCTGCGCTCGTGTTTGAGGTGATCGCGTTATTCTGGATTACCCCCTCGCACCACGACAGCCCGTAAACGTTACTCGTGACGGTATTGTTTTGAATTGTTCCACTACACGAGCTCAAGGCAGTGTTGGTTTTCATGATGGTGTTGTTTTCGATTCGTGAAGCCGATCGCAGGCTACCAACGACCTCTGTTCCCAAGACACCGATGCTGCCGTTGCGGATCGTGAAACCCGTCAACACACAGCTGGCGGATTCCGTTCCGGCAAACGTTACGACAGGGTCGTCTGTATCCCTTTCGATGATCGTCGCCGCCACGGTCGCCGTGTCGGTGGGATTGGTGCTTCGCAGGACAATGCTCTTGCCCTTGAAACGGACGGCCTCGGTGTATGTGCCCGGATAGACGACGACGGTGTCGCCGGTGGTGGCCGCGTCAATGGCCGCCTGGATGGTGTCGAAGTCGTGGCCGCCGCCTTTGCCGACGGTGAGCGTGGCGGCGTGGGCCGTCGGGCTGGCGGCGAGGGCCAGTCCCAGCGCAAGAATGGAGAGTGCAAGACCGCGGCGCAGGGCGAGACAAGTTTGCAGCCCCACATTCAGGCGGAACAGAAGCCCCACTAAAGTGGGAACTACGAACTTCGCTGAAGTAGGAACTGCGAACCTTGTGGAACACAGTCGTGATGCACTTGTCGTGATTGCGCTTTGGCCCGACATGTGAAGCCCCCGAACCGAGGATGATAACCGTGGCTGCTGGAGTTTTTATGTTGCAGACCGCAGAGACTGTCAACGCGAAATCACGCAGAAAGGCAACCCGGTGCCCTTTGGTGCCGGTCTCACGCCCAGGCGCAAACAGGGGGCCAAAATCCGCAACCCGGCCTCACCCGGTCATTGCGAGGAGCCGTTCTGTGGCGACGAAGCAATCTCACGATCGGTTTGCCCACGGAACGGGATTGCTTCGTCGCGAAGAGACGGCTCCTCGCAATGACGGGAAAAGAACGACCTCCTGGACGGTGATTCGATTTTGATTCCCCTGTTGTGTTACGGTGTACTTAGCGTCTTGGCGTGAACGAAAAGATCCAGGGTCCAGGGCGGCGCGCCGACGGCGGCTTTTCGCTTGATTCGACCGGCGCGTCCCCTCACGGTCGAGCAGACAACATTTTTCCGAAAGCGAGGCCCGATCGAGCATGGAAATCCTGGTCATGATCCTGGTCGGACTGGCCGCCGGATTTCTGGGCGGAATGTTCGGCGTCGGCGGCGGCATCCTCATGGTTCCCGCGTTCCTGTTCATTCTCAGAGACCGCATTCCCGGCATCCACGTTGCGGTCGGCACCTCGATGGCCGTCATCGTGGCCAATGCCATCGCGGGGACGGTCGGCCATGCCCTCCACGGGCGGGTCAACTGGCAGGTCGCCGCGTGGGTCGCCGGTTTTGCGGTCATCGGCGGATTCGTCGGCGCGAACGTCTCGGGTCTGGTGGCCAAGGCGACGTTGCAGCGATTGTTCGCCATTTTCCTGGTCGTGGTGGCCGCAAAGATGTTCTTCTCCAAGCCTGCGGAGGCGAAGCGGCCCGAGGTTGTTCAGACGGAGGCTCAGGTGGAGAAGTGAGTCGAATGCGGAATGCGGAATGTTCCGAGTGCGGAATGCGGAGTGCGGAGTGCGGAGTGCGGAGCACAGACAATTGACCGCTGATGGCTGATCGCTGACGGCTGATTGGCTGTTTCTGGAAACGACAGGTTGGCAACCACGAGCGTTCAATGGTTTTGGGGCGACGAAAAGCTTCTTGGACAGGATAACGGGATGCACCGGATTGAAATCTCCGCGATAGCATCCTGTAATTCCAAGAAGAGATCCGGTGGATCAAAACTATGCGCATGAAGCGGCGGCCGAGGGATCCGCGTGATGTTGATTCACGGTTCTTGGCCGGCGGGGGTGAGTATGCGAGACGGAACAGACCGCAAGCACGCCCGCACTGTCTTGGTCTTTCGTTTGAATTGAAAGGGAGCGAAGGAGTCGGGTACAGCGGACGGATGGACAGGATGCCCGACAATCCAGTGCATCCCGTTATCCTGTCAAAGAGGTCTTTGCCCTCCGAAAACCATTAAACGCCTGCGGTTGGCAATCTGTCTTACCTTCACACCTCGTCGGCAAAGCGGCCGGAGTAGTGGCGGAAGACGGCGCGGCCGATCAGAAAAACAATCGCGGAATTCACCACGGCGATTCCCAGATAGATCAGGAGCCGGGCCGCCGGCATCTCGACGTCGCCGTAGGCCGGCAGCAGGATCGTCCGGCGATAGGCCGCCAGAATCGCCGCCATCGGATTGAGCATGTAGGCCTCGAAGACCCACCGGGGCAGCCCGCGCGAGGTGACCTGGCGCATCGGCTCGTTCAGCGGATAGAGAATCGGCGAGAAGTAGAACCAGGCCGTGATGATGATCTCCATGATCGAGGCGACATCGCGATAGAAGACGTTCAGGCCGCACAGCAACAACGCCAGCCCCAGAATGAAGAAGGTCTGAATCGCGATGATCGCGGGCAGCAAGATGA
>Ga0315274_10008004_pt1 | contig 15292 bp, 9 predicted proteins | sample YL17G02_20_MG_FD_203700 | JGI IMG/M metagenome (GOLD analysis project Ga0315274, IMG submission 203700) | Sediment microbial communities from Yellowstone Lake, YNP, Wyoming, USA - YL17G02_20 | ecosystem: Environmental > Aquatic > Freshwater > Lake > Sediment | place: USA: Wyoming | collected... | reverse complement strand
AATGCCTCTGTCGGGCCGTATTACCTGTTTAGCTACGTCATGCCATCGGCAACTGCATCCGGCGACTATTGGGTGAGGGTTGACGCATCATACGGCATCAGCTTCCGCACCACGCAGTGGGAGAGCTTCAAGGTCTCGCGCGGCGGGCCCTATGACGTCGAGGTCACGCCGCTCGAGGACGAGGTCTATCGCGAAGACTATTTCGACTTCGAGATACTGCTGAAGAACATGGGCGATTACGGCCAGGACGTGGATATAGAATATTGGGTTACGTCAGCGGACAACGACACCTGGTACTATAAAAACTTTACGGTATATACGCCAGCTGCGGACAATACGACGATTACAAGGAGCGCATACATCTATTCAGGCCAGCCGCTGGGCCAGCATGTCATACACATAAAGGTCACCTATGACACGATACAGCCTTCGATAACGGCATCGGCCAAATTCATGGTAGTGCAGAAGCCCGTTGTCGTTCCGCCATCCGTCCCCCCGTCCGCAGCCCCTGGGGCAGCCGTGCCCACGCCTACTGTAACGCCATCGAGGAACATGTCCATAACAGAGTATCCCACTGAGATAGGCATAGTCAGGGGATGGGAGGACGTACGTTACGTCAAGGTCAAGAACACGGGCGACACGTCGACCAAGAACATAAGCCTCGTGCTTATAGGCATACCAACGCCCTGGTACAGGGTTAAACCTGAGCAGTCCCCGACTGTGCGGCCGGGTAACATAACGGTCTTTGTAATCACGTTCAACATACCGACCAATGCCGTAACAGGCGAATATGCAATGAAGATAGTAGCATCCGATGGCATTGCCGGAGATGAAAAATCATCAAAGCTGGTGATATTCAAGTCGCAGAGGGAGCTGGTCGAGAGCGAGCTTGCAAGGGTTAAGGAAAGGTATGAAAAGACCGGTCTTGAGACCGGCTTGGCAGAAAAATACGGCAAGGACGTAAGCAGCGTCAGGGCTTTGCTGGCCGAGGCCAAAATCCATATAGACAGGGCCGAGACATCATTCAACAACGAGTCTTATACCGAAGCCATGTCGCACATAAGCACGGCCTCTGACCTGATAACAAGGGCTGAGGAGGAATTAGCCAGGACAAAATACAGGCCGGAGATGATAACTGAAGGCATACCTCTATGGCAGATGGCCATAGTGATTGCGATAATAATTGCCGCCTTCATAATAATATTCCTGCGGGAGAGGAGGTCGTCCAAGAAGATAGACTTCAGGAAGGACCTCATGAAGCTGAAGACCATGGTAGGCTCGGTAAGGAAGGAGAAGCCTGCCGGTCCCGGCGTTGAGGAAGGGGAGAAGAGGAAGCTGGCTAGGGTGCTGGACCTTCTGGAGAGTGAGATGAAGGAAGGCATAATAACGGAAAAGACCTACCAGGAGTTGAAGAACAGGACAGAGAAGAAAATGAAAAAGATGAAATGAGGCGGGAGACGGGTAATATTTTTAATATAAATATAAAAAATGATTATAAATATTATATATAATTAATATAATTAAAACATTAATAATAATTTAGGTGATTAGGTCATTTTCGGACCAAATTACCTCCTTTTGTTATATTGACCAGCAGCTTAAAAACATCCTCGTTTCTGTGGTTAAACCTGAACTCCATCTCCTTCAGGTATAGAGGATAGTTTTGCATGTTGATCCCATGATACTTATGGAACCGTTCCTTGGCATATGACCAGAAGCCTTCAATGCCATTGATGTGATTATGGGATTTGCCAAATGTGTATTGGTGGTTGATTTTGTTGTGCTTGCCATACTGCTTCAACGACTTGTATGACTTGAAGCAGTCAGTATAGAAGACGGAACCTTTCGCGGCTTTGCCGCGAATCTCAGCCATCAACGTCTTTGCTTTGACATTAGGAACGACCTTTGTATATACCTTGCCATCGCGTTCCATTATGCCGAAAACAATGGCCTTGTTGAACGCTCCACGGCCACGTTTTCCCTTTCTCTTGCCGCCGAAATAAGTTTCGTCAAGCTCAATCTTGCCACCAAGCTTGACGAATTCTTTGTCGAGGTAGTCGGCTATGACCCTTCTGAACTCCATGTACTTGGCGCTTACGGTCCTGTATGAAACGCCAAGCTCCCTGGCAGCTTTGTGAGCTGATACTTCGATGTAGAAATAGTACAGTGTGTCCAAATCTTTCCTTAACTTTTGCAGGCTGTATGCACGCCTGCAATGCCTGCACTTTATCCTTCCATCACCCAGCCTGTAAAGCCCGTAATGGCCGCAGAATATGCACTTTTTGCCGTTCAAAATGTTGTCTGGCACCCTTTTCGCTATCATGCTACTATATTTTGGTCCGGAACTTTATCAATCACCTAATTTAATAGCCCGGCCTGTTAATATTATTATAGTAATAAATTAATATAATTAATATTAATAATTTAATAATTATATATAATATAAATAATTAATATATTATAAATATCATAATTACATTATAAATATCTCTATCCCCCAAACCTGGCAAGGATACTTCTGAGAATACCCTGCCTTGGGGCAGCATATTCCTCGCCGATAAGCCTGCCGGCCAACTCCATGAAGGCCCTGCTGGCCCTGTCATTCGGCTCCATCTTGATAACCGGCGTCTTGAAGTTGGTGCTCTTCAAGACGGCATCGCTTTCAGGTATCTTGGCTATGACAGACAGGCCCGTGAACTTGTGTATCTCCCCTTCCCCCAGCTCGTATGACGCATTCTTGACGCGGTTCAGTACTATGCCAATAGGCTTTGCATCGCCCTCCTTCAGCATCTGGCATGACTTGGCTATGTCCACAACGGACGGTATGTGCGGGGTTGCGACAAAAATAACCTCGTCCGCGCACCTCATGGTCAGCATCGATTCCTGGCTGAGGCCTGGCGCAGAGTCCAGGATGACAATGTCGGCGTCGTATTTGTCGAAGGCCGACCTTATCATTGAGCGCAGCCTGTGCATGTTCATCCTGCGCAGGTCCTGCGTTTCGAATGACGCGGGGATTATTTTCAGGCCCGTGGAATGCTCGTACATCACATGCTCCATGCGGGCCCGCCCCCTCAGGACGTCGTTCAGCGTGGCGGGCCATGATGAGAGGCCTCCCAGATAGAGGCCCAGATGCGGGTTGTTGATGTTGCAGTCCACCACAACAGCCTTCTTTCCAAAATGAGAAGCGAGAGCAGCGCCTATGTTGGCCACTGCAACGGTCTTGCCAACGCCGCCCTTGCCTGATGCGATGCTTATTATCCTGACCATGAAGCCACCCCGGCTTTACTTCCCTGTTTTCCCTCTTTTTATTGCTTTTTTCCTGGTTCTCCTGCCTGCCTTTGCGGAAACGTCACCTGAAACTTCATTGGACCGGTTGATCTCCTGGCCTATGCTTGAAAGCATGTTCTTGACCCAGGCCCTTTCGGATGACCTTGAAATCCTCCTTTTCCTCATCGCGAAGGCGAATGACACCGAACCGACGAATATGGCTGCTATGTAGACGGCCAGCGCCCCTGCTCCTGCCCCGATTCCTGCAATGAAATTCCCTATGATGGATAAGCCCGCATCCGGCTGGAGGCTGACGCCGGCTGCAGATGCCTGCTGGCTTGCTGCACCAGCCCTTATTTCCAGGGTAATAGCCATGGTTCTTTCAGCAAAGGTCCCGTCCCCGGACTCGGCCCGTATTACAAGGGGGTATGTGCCGCTGGAATTCGGGTTGTTGGACCTGAAATCAACCGAAAGAACCGCCTGCTCGAGCGGTTCCATGTCACCGAGGCTGTCTGGGTTTAGAACAGCCGTTACGGCCGCGGGAACGTTGCTAATGGAAAGCGAAACGGATTTCAGGACCGCCTGTCCGGTGTTCTTGACAGTGAATTCAACGGTCTTGTTTTTCCCGGACTCTATCTTTACGCCGCTCTCAGAACCTATTGAAATGCCTTTGCTTTTTGACACAAGGAAGGCCTTAGCCGCCTTGGACTGGTTGTAAGGAGGCTTGCTGGCTGTTATTTCAGCCGTGTACTGCCCTTCAGCATCTGCCGCCAGCGTGATGGAAAAAACACCCTCGCCGTTCGTCTGGACAGTCTTCGCCTTCGCCGTGCCCCTTATGACTGCGGAAACCGAAGCCCCTGCAACAGAATTGCCATAAGCATCGCTTACTATGCCCTCTATGCTTATGTTCTCGCCCGTATGATAGGACGACTTGTCCATCCTGGCGTCAACCTGCAAATTCTCGATTGTGCCGACAACAAAGGCCGATAAGGAGCTGACTGTCAGCTTTGCCATGTTCCTTACTGTGTCTATGGTTGCGGGAACCTCTACCCACTTGGAATGGCACGAGTCCCCGGTCCATTCAGAGCATTTGTAAACGCCAAGCTCGCTCTCAGGCCCTTCAACCTTCCTGTCGTCATACTGCAATTCCATGTAAGCGTCGGAAAAGTCAAATGCGGCCTCAAAGAAGAACAGGCCGGCGGTTTCGATGCCGTCTATGACCCTGTCGGAGTCGTAATAGTATCTGATTGGGTCGTCGAATTCATCAATGTCAACGTCGCTGAAGGTTATCTTTGCTTCGGAATGCTTGAGCGTCACCTCGTATATGCCAGGTGATATGGCGCCGGAATACGCGCCGCTGCTGTCTGTGGAAAATACCTTCTTTGCCCCGTTATCGCCAACAAGCTCTATATCGGCCGCTATGCCCTTGCCATTCCAGCTTATCTGGCCTGATATGGGTATGGTGTATTCAATCTGCCTGGTCACGGTGCTCGAGTAGCCGCCTCGCGTGAATTTTATCTCAAGCGTATATGTCCCGGGTGAAAGGTCGGGCGCGGTTATTTCAACGTTATAGGCGCTGCCGTCCTGGGCTATGCTGCTTATCTCGGCGTCCTCAGAGTCCAACTCAATGGAAAGGTCTTCCTCGTTTATGGAAAGGGCGCTGCCTCTTTCAGTGGCTCTGAGCCTCAGCTTTATCTCATCAGGCCCGCTGAGCGAGGATTTGTCAATGCTGAGCAGCTCCAGCGTCATTATATTCCTGACCGTGAACTTGGTGGAATTTATTACATCCCTTCCCTGATAGGTTGCCTTAAGTTCAAGCGTGTATTCCCCGGGGTTGGCCGGAGCTGCCATCCTGAGCCTGTGTCCGCTGCCCTGGAAAAACGGGATTGGCTGCTGGATGGTTTTCTGCTCGTTGTTCAGCTTCGCCCTGAACTCAAGGCCGGATGCCAAGGGGTTGCCGTCCTTTTTCACCAGCAGGTATGCATCGAAATCGTCGCCTGAATAGACAACGGCCTGCTGGTCCGGATAGCTTACGTCGGTTATGCTGCCTATGGCGGCCGACAGCCTGGAAACGGTGAATGAGCCGGACTTTGTTCCCTGCTCGCTGGCATTGTTTATGCACCCCGCATTCACAGAATAAAGGCCGGTCTTCGTCAGGTATCCGCTGGCTATGCTGGCTCCGTACATCCCACCGCCAGAGGCCGCCGCCAGATCCAGAGAAAAGCTGATGCCCTGGCCGCTCACGTTGGCATAGGCCCTTGTTACGGTCCTGTTGGTGCCATCGCTGCAGTTGATGTCTATCCTGACATTGTCCCCAAGCCATGGGTTGGCAGGCGATATAGAAAGGTTGTTTATCTGCGGGATAGCCAGAACGCCGCAGCCAAGCATAGGCACGGCAAAACACAGCGCTATCACAAGGGCGACTATCTTTTGAACTTCCATAACAACCTCTTGAGCGCCAGGTTCTTCTCCGCGTATTCCTCTCCGGCTATCCTGGCTGCCACCTTTTTGTACGCGACAGAGGCGGGCGAGTAGGGGTTCAAGAACATGGCCGGCAGGCCGCGGAATATGCCTCTGGCAACTGTTCTGTCTTCCGGCACCACGCCGATGACCGGGATTCCGCATGCGGATTCTATCTCCTTCGCGCTTATCTGCTCGGACGAGTGCCTGTTATACCTGTTGACAATCATGCCAAGGATGTTGCAGCCATTCTCCCTTGCCGCTGATATGCTCTTGATGACATCGGCCACTGACGGCAGATCCGGCGTGGTTATTGCAATGACATCGGTGCAAGCCTTCAGGACGGCCTGCGAGTTGCTTTCCATTCCCGGAGGGGCATCAACCATTATGAGGTTGCCTTCGAGCGAAGGGTCGTCAAGCACCCTGGGAAGCCTTGATATGCCGGCCTTCCTTATGCAAAGCGATGCGGGTATTATCCTCATGCCGGAGGAATGGATGTACATCGCCTCCAGCATGCCTGCTTTGTTCTCCAGGACGTCGTTCAGCGTGAACGGGAAATGGAACATGCCAAGCTGCAGCCCCAAGCCTGACGCATTTATGTCCGCATCAACCATGATGACGCTCTTCTTCATCTGCATGAGGGCTGCTGATATGTTTATTGTAGAGGCGGTCTTTCCCACGCCGCCCTTTGCAGAAACAATTCCTATGCTCCTTACCACCATAAGCCAACCCCCCGCAAACGCATTACCGATGCTGAATAATTGTATAATTAATTAATAAGCTTGCCAGGGTTTGGCAAAAACAAAGGCCATTCAGGATTTAAGCTATGTAAGCATAGACCGTCATGGTGCTCTGCTTGGTGTTGCCGGCAGGAGTCCCTCGCGGTATCGAGGCCTTGATTTTGAGCTTGTCAAACCTCTCGCCTGGCGTCAGGTTGGCAGTTGCCATGTATGCGGAGCTGGTGCAGTCCTTGAAGCCATTGGCCTTGTCATACTTGTACAAGTATATCCTCGTGCAGTCGTAGTATGCGGCGGCGCACCTGCCCTTTAATGGCCCTGAACCAAACGAGAAGAACGTCCAGTCCGCGTTGGCCGCGTCTGCGGAGCCGGTCGAAGTAGCCAGGCTCAAATCCCTGTTGTAGTTGGTGGAATTCTCCGGATTCATCTTTATTTTCATGACAGCGCTGGTGGAATTGCACCACGTGCCGTTGGGCGTTGTCCCGTTCTCCAGCTTCCATAAATACTCATTCCCGTTGGCCAGCCTGTACCAGCCATGCGCGTACTTTTTTACACCTGCGCCAAGGTTCAGGACTTCGGTGTCCATTACCTCCGAAAGGTTCCATTCAAGCCTGCCCAGAGGGAAGTAGTCAATGGTGGATGTTTCGTTCCTGAACAGCATCAGTCCGCCTGCTGCATACTTGCTTATGTTGCCTTTGCCCACGGGGTTGGAATTTTCCTTTACCTCTGTGTTCACATCAATGTAGATGTCAGTCATGTTGTATGAGCCTATGTTCTTGACGCTTACGTTCCTGACAGTGCCGTTTGAGCCTGGAACTATCTGGAGCCAAACAATACCCGTAGGCAGCACCTCTATTGCCGCCAACTGGCTGATGTTGACGTCGAGCGTCATGTTGTCACTGGCATCATAGGCGACCAATGATACAGAATTTATTAGAACAAGCACAAATATCAGGGCGCCTGCTGTGAGCACGGAACCCGCTGCACTGCTTTTGAATATTTCTTTTGTATACATTTTTTCTACCAAATATACTTTTTATGAATAACTAAATTATTATTGTATAAACATCCTTAAATACTTTATTTTAATATATTTAATATAATTATTGTCATTATTCATAATCATCTTTATAAATATACGCATCTGAGCATCTGATGGGCATTTGCGGTTCTTGATATCCTGGCAGGAGCCCGTGGCTAACCCGTTGATGCGTAAATGGTCAGAACGCTCGTCTTGGTGTCGCCTGCTGGAATGCCTCTGGGTATCGAAGGTTTTATCTTGATTTTGGTCATTCTTGAGCCTGGCGCCAGCTCCTTGGCTGTCAGGTAAGCGGCGCTGTTGCACTCCTTGAAGCCGTCTGCCATGTCGTACTTGTACAGGTATATCCTCGTGCAGTCGTAGTATGCGGCCGCGCACCTGCCCTTCAGCGGGCCGCTGCTAAAATAGAAGAAGGTCCAATTCTCGTTTGCGTAGTCAGTTGAGCCGGTCGCAACAGCAACGGCAAGGTTCCTGTTATAGCTCGTTCCATTCTCAGGGTTGAGCTTTATCACCAGATTGGTGTCAGTTGTGTTGCACCATGAGCCCAGATTGTTGCCGCCAGTCTGCGTCCCGTTCTCCAGCTTCCACAGATACTCATTGCCGTTGGAGAGCCTGTACCAGCCATGGGCCCATTTTGTCACGCCCGCCCCTAGGTTGAGCACCTCAGTGTCCATAATCTCGGTCAGGTTCCACTCAAGCCTGCCCAGAGGGAAGTATTCAAGGGTTTCTGTTTCGTTCCTTATCACTATGAACCCGCTCGCTGCATATTTGCTGACATTGCCCTTTCCCAGTGGGTTATCTGTTTCAATCCAATAGGTGTTCACAGACATGTATATGCCGCTCATGTTGGTCGAACCGGAATTCTTTATCGTCAGATTCATTATTGTGCCATTCCCTCCAGGGTCTGTGTTGAACCATGCATTTTCCCCAGGAAGCACCTCCATAGATGATATTTGACTTATGTTGATGTCAAGGGTCATGTTGTCAACAATATTCTGCGCGACCAGGGATACGGGGCTTAGTGCCAGCATCATGGAGAAGGTGAAAAGCCCAAAGGTTGCGGCAATTTTAGTGGTTCCTACGCTGCCGATTGCGGTTCTTATTTTCATTATATCACTTATTTATAATATTTTTAATTTTTTAATATAATTTAATATTTTAAATTTTTATTATTTTTTTTATTATTTTTTATTTTATACTTATTTTAATGCTTTAATTATTTAAATAGTTTTATTTTATATATTGTATATAATAATTTAATTTAATTTTTATATTAAAAATAATTATATAGTCATAAATAATAAAAAATTATATAAAAATTATAAACATTTAAACAAGTATGGTACAGCCGCGGCATGGCAGCAATAACTGTTACCTGTTATGTATTTATTTTGTTTTGCCATAGCAATACTATGTTTTCTTGGGGGGCGGCGGGAAGTGGGCGGCTACACGGTTATGGGCCGCCCCATAAGCGACGGATGAAGAGCACAAGCAGGCTTTTCATAGTGCTGGCCTTTTCCCTTGCAATGGCTTTCCTCATTACCTTGGCGTCCTCGGTTCCATACACACCGGCGCCCGAAATCAATTCAACCGGCGGAAGCAACACGACAGACCATGATTTGAACTGCTTCGGCGCCTTGAGGGACCCGGACGGCAGCGATATGAACGTCACGGTCCGGTGGTACAGGAACGGCGTCCTGAACCTCACGTTTCATTACAACAAAAGCTATGAAAACGCGACTTCATTCAATGCAGTCCTGAAAAAAGGGAACCTGACCTCAACAGACTCGTGGAAATGCGGCATGAGGCTGTATGATGGAACCGCATACTCATCCTGGGCCAATTCGACGACTATCACGATATTAAGCAGCCCGAACGTCACCAAATGCGCCAAGCTGAACAACCCCAACACCGTTCACACGCTGAAAAACTCCGTGACCTCAACTGCCACGTGCTTCAACATCACCGTCAACAACGTGACTCTGGACTGCCAGAACTGGAGCAACAGGATAATCTATGGCGACAAGAACCTTGTGGCTGATTACTATGGCGTCTATTCAAAAAGGAACTATACAACCCTGAAGAACTGCGACATCAGAAGGGGCTCCAGCTCTTCGTCATCACAAAACAGGTACGCCATTTATTTTGACACCAATTCCCACGGCGTTATTCAAGACGTGAACGCGAGCAGAAACCGCTATGGCATCTACTTCAATGTGAAGTCCAGTAACAACATTCTGGAAAACATAACAGCAAAGGCAAACACCCAGAATGGCATACAATTCGTGGCAGGCTCAAATAACGTCTTAAGATACATAGTGTCCAATTCGAATACAAACACGGGAATTCTCATAGGGACGGGCTCCAACAACACCCTTGACCACATAACCTCCAGCTCCAGTGTTAACCAGTATGGCGTTTACCTGACTTCAAGCCCGAACAGCAGGCTCTCGAATGTTGCTGCAAACTCGAACTGGCTTTACGGGATCTATTTTGATACAAGCTCAAACAATGTCGTGCTTAGTAACATAACAGCAAACTCCAACTCCCAGCATGGAATCTATATCACTGATTCCAAGAACAGCACAGCAAGGAACGTGACCGCGAACTCGAACAAACGGTACGCGATTTATCTCACAACCAGCTCAAACAACACCTTTTCGAACATAAGCATATGGAACTGCTCCAGCACAGGAAGTTATTCCTGTGTTTACCTTTACGGGGCTTCTTCCGGCAATAAATTTCAGCATGCCCATATCAACAGGAGCTCATACCAGGGCATATGGCTGACCGGGACAGGCTCTTCCGCGGCTTCCAGGCACAATTCCTTCAGGGACATGAAGCTTGAAAACATAGCGAATTACTCGGTTTATCTCCAGCGATATGCAACCAACAACACCTTCCTGAACGTAAGCTATGCTCTTGCAGGCGAATCTCTTGAAGCAACGTCAACCCAGCTCATCCGCAAGTGGTACTACAAAGCCTATGTCAACGACACGGCCGGCCAGGGCATATACAACGTATCCATAAAGGCGTACAATTCCACCGGCAGGCGTATAGCATCCCTCTTAACCAACTCATCGGGCTGGACCGCCACAGCCCTGCTGACCGACTATGTCAGCAGCGGCGGCACAAGGGCCTACTACAGCAACTACACGGTCAACGCAAACCTAACCAATTACAACAACGTAACCCGCCAGACCAACTTGACTATAAGGCATAACATAATGAAAGACGCATACACGCTGGATCCGATGAAGCCCAGGATAACCATACGCCAGCCCTGGAACAAGACCTATGCCAACAACTCCATAGACTTCAACATAACAGCCGATGAAGACCTAAGCTGGGCAGCAGTCCAGCTCCTTTCCACCAACCACTCCATGACCAACGCGTCAGGGCAATGGCAATACCATAACGGAACCCTCGCTGACGGCAATTATCAAGCCATCTTCTGGTTCAACGACACTGCCGGGAACTGGAACAAGACCATACGGTGGTTCACGATAAACACCGGCATCGTAGCCTATCTTGAAGTCAGCCTCATACAGCCTACAAACAACAAGAATATCCCGCAGAACACGACGTTTCTGATCAATGCAACAGTGATATGCAGGGCAGGCTTCTGCGGAAACGTATCAGGCACGGTAAGGTATAACGGCTCATCCCAGTATCCGGACACGAGCATAAGCACGACAAAAACGAAGCCGCTTTACATAACAGACAATCCCAATCCGCGAAACTGCTCTGCTAACCCGCTGTCGGAGAATGAGTACTGCAACCTCACCTGGACAGTGAATGCAACGGGAAGCATAGGGTCTGCATATAAGATAGGAGTATTGCTTGAATCAAACATATCGGGCGTGCTGGACAACCACACGGCAAACAACACCATCAAGATAATGTCATGCGTGATAGACATCAGCCTGGGATGGAATGGCATAAGCTTCGGCAATGCGCCCCCCATGCAGACAGCCACTGCAACCGGAAACAGCAACAGGACATACAATATCACAGTCGAGCCGATATCAACATGCAATGTTGACCTCTACATAAGGGGAACGGATTTCAGGCGCAAGTCCGGCAGCGATATCATACCAGTGGAAAACCTTTCATTCAGCAACACCACCAACCTCTATGCCGCAAGCCATAAGGTTTCCAAGGCGTGGAAAATGCTGCGTGCGCTGGCACAGCCCGGCACGAACACCACATTATTTTATTGGCTTGATACGCCGCCCGTCCTGCATGGGCAGTATGAAGGCAATCTTACCATACAGGCGGTTGAAGGAGGCCAGGAACCATGAAATCAGCGACCGCGGTTTTGCTTGCAGCCTGCACGCTTTTGCTGCTTCTGCCGCAATCAGCCGGGGCTGCAATATCCCTGGGCAGCGCGACATCATCAAGGGAAGCCGTTGCGCAACCGGGCGACAAGGTTGAATTCGGCATGCTGCTTTTCAACATGCATGAAAATTCGACGCTCAGGGCAAGCGTTCGCGTGGAAGGCCCGGACTCGTGGAATGCATATGCAAACCCCAGCAGCTTTGACCTCAAGTTATCCCAGCCCGGCATTTGCCGCCAGATGGATGGATATGAATGTATAAGCACTGGATTGGGCGATGTCATGGCAAGAAAAGTGGCTGTCGTTGCCCAAGTCCCAAAATCAGCAAAGCCCGGGGAATATATAGTGAAGGCCGAAACGCGCATAGGAGGCGATGGGGGGCAGATATCCATGCAGCAGTCCAGGACATTCTATTTCAGCGTTCTGGTCAGGGAAGCAGTGGCAAGGAGTCAGGCATCATCATCAGACAGCACCGGAGGCGTAGGCTCAGGTTCGGCCAGCCCAGGCACTGAAGATATGCCTGCGGGAAATGGGTCAGCGAACAACACACAGCAGGAACCCAATGCCATGAATGAAGGGATAACAGGCCTCCTGACATGGAACATTGCAGGCATTGGGATTTTGCTGCTTTCCATGATAGCGGCGCTGGCACTGTCCTGGCGCATTTACAGGCGCGACTGAGGTTGATTAGTATTAATAATAAAAAATAATATTTATATTAAAAATTATTATAATAATTATAAAAGTTATAAATGTTATAAAATTAAAGTAATTATTTTAATTATAAATAATATATTTAATTATAAATTAATAAGAAAAGAAGTTTAAAAATAAATTTAAAAATTATAATAATTATAATAATTATAATTAGATTTATAATTATATATAATTATTACAACAAATAATTATAAATATTAAATTTAATTATAAATAATGATGAATGCGGGGCCTTTGTCATTTAGCGATTGCTGGTTTCTGGCATATGCCTGAAATCCATGCCGCCTCCCATGCCATGGCACGTGATGATGACTAAGGCCCAAGCGCGCGCGGGGGGGGGGAAACACCATGGAACGCCATAAGCGCTAGCCGTATCACAGCAATTTAATGCCCGCCCGACCAATAATATTCATGGCGACTTGCAAATCCGTCAATTTCAATGCGCTGCTGGCAGCCTTCTGCCTGGCCTCGCTCTTATTCCTTATGCCGAACGCCGCGGCATCCAACGTAACCATAAGCATAAAGCAGCTCAAGCTCGGTGAGATATACCTCAACTATCCCTTTGTTGTCCAGCAATACGACATCATGAACATAACAGTCGGGTTCAAGAACATCGGAAGCGTAACATTCAAGGAAAGGATGATTGTCGACATAGTCAACTGGACGCTGGGCAAATATGCGAGCTTCCAGGACGGCTCTTTCACGCTCATCCCCGGGGACATGAAGACATTCAAGATAAAGTACATACCCACAATCACCGGCTACCAATGGATATACGTCAACGCGACCTATGAAAAGCAGATTGCGGAGGCCTGGGGCAGCTTTTACGTGCAGCCATACCCCACGCCCACCATCCCGGCCGCGCCTTCGGCCGCAGCCGGCCCTGGCGCCGCAGCAGGCCCGGTTGAGGCTGGCATGGTCAGCATGGCCTTGTCCTATCCCAGCGAAGTCGAGGTTGCCAAGGGGCAGAGCTATCTCATCTACATGATGGTGGAGAACACAGGCACAAAGTACGGGAATGCCAGCCTGAACAACATCATGTTCTTTGCAAAGGGGCTGGGCATCCCATTCAGCGTCGTGCCGCAGGCGATATATAAGTTAGAGTCTGGCAAGTCCAGCTTCTTCATGATAACGTTGAACGTGCCGCGCAACATAGACATAGGAACATACAGGCTTGATTTCACGGTAATGAGCGACGAGCTGCGCCGCAACGGCAGCATAAGCATCGGCGTAGTCGAATTGCCAATCAAGGAAGAGGTCTACAGGACAATACAGAACTACAGATTCATAATCGCCAGGCTTGAAGGCGAACTGGATCACGCCGAGGCTGAAGGGGTCAATGTAACGGTTGCAAGGCAATACCTTGGTCTGGCCAAAGTCAACGTAGACGAGGCGCAGAGGCTCTACGACATTGAAGATTACGAGAAGGCGCTGGACATCCTGAAGACCGCGAAGAAGAACATAGAGATGTGCGTGCTGGAGCTGGCCCTGGCCAGGGAAAAGCTTTACAGGTTGTTCCTGCCGGCAACGCCTTTCGCCATCATCGTAATCGTGCTGCTGGTGATAATAACGCTGCTGTTCTTCATATTCGCGCGCAGGAGAAGGAAAGAAAAGGAAAGAGAGCTGGAAGAGGAGAAGGCCAAGTAGCGTACAGCAGAAACAATTGGGCCACATGTTTTCAGTATCCAGCCCTCTGTCGGTTTATAGCAGTCTGTCGTCATTCTAACGCCCACAATAAACAGTCCTCAGTCCAAAATCTCCAGCCCTCTACCATCCGCCATCAGCCAACTTTCATGAGCCATCCGCCACAGCCAACAAGACCGAAGGCTCATAACTGAACATCCAAGGCCTGATGCCAAAAGCTGAAAACCTAAAGCCGAAGACATCCCTAGCCATCCCTAGTATTCTTCATATGTGAGGACGACCAACAGCCACCTTTCTTAATCAGCGATGATGACCCTCAGACAGCCATCAGCATGCCTTATATAATAGCATGCAACGACCCTGCAACAATTAACTGACCATCACCAATGAACCGGAAATCAGAGCTGAAACCCCAGTGCCGAAAACCACATGCGGTTAATCATGACCTGAAAACGCCGCCTAGCCAGTCCACCAGAAGGTGGACGTATTCCATTATGCCGCTCTCGCGCTCCATATCAAACTCCATGCTCTGGAAATACTGCCCGTCTTCTGTTGCTACAGTGATGTTTATTTTGCGTTTCTGGAATGAGCCCATGTCGTAGGGGATTTTCACTTCCTTTACCGAGCCCTTCCCGATGCCGTCCAGCTTTCGCTGCTCGAACATCATGGTCCCCGGAAAGCCGGATGGAAACACCAGCACGTTTTCAAGCGTCTGGTTGGAAGAGATGTCAAACCTCAAATACGTGTCATAAGTCCTGAAGCTGGAAATGGTGAACGCGCTTTTCGCACCGGAATTGACGAATGGAGCCAGTCCGGATGGCTCCAGCTCCGCTATCTCATTCCCGTAGTATGCCCTTGCCCTCATGGTCAGGTTCGTGGCATTCTGTTTGTATCCATACGCTACAAAGCCACCCCTTTCGCCAGGGTTCAGGTATTTTTCTTCGCTCCATCCGGTGAAAATGATACTGTCCCCAGCCATGAGGTCCATGCGGGCCCTGGCCGCATATCCAATGCTTCCGGTGTTGTGCATGCCTACATTGAGAACGACAACGTTGCCTTTCTCTTCTATGCCCGAGACCTTGGAGTCCG
>Ga0315274_10008002_pt1 | contig 15294 bp, 19 predicted proteins | sample YL17G02_20_MG_FD_203700 | JGI IMG/M metagenome (GOLD analysis project Ga0315274, IMG submission 203700) | Sediment microbial communities from Yellowstone Lake, YNP, Wyoming, USA - YL17G02_20 | ecosystem: Environmental > Aquatic > Freshwater > Lake > Sediment | place: USA: Wyoming | collected... | reverse complement strand
GGGTCGACGCAGCAGCCGTCGCAGCCGTGGACACCGTCGTACGGCAGCCCGGCGCTGCGCTGGTAGGCGGCGTCGTCCGGGTCGGGGTGGCCGATCCCGTGCGGACAGATGCGCTCCATGATGCGGCGGTCGAAGCGCCAGTGCCGTGGGAAGTCACGCATGTGGTGATCGCTCGGCGCGTGGATGCAGCACGGCCTTCCGACGCAGTCGGCCGGTGCGTGGACGGCGAAGATCGACTGGTCGGTGTCGTCCACCCACACCCGCTCCACCCCGTCAAGCTCAAGCTCGGGAGTGGAGGTATGCAGCAGGATGGCGGCGTCCTCGACCTTGCCCTCGTCGTCGTACAGCAGCTGGATGTTCTTCTCCTCGATCTCGCCCTCGAAGATCAGGTCTCCGTCCTCGTCGTGCAGGGATACCTTCAGCTTGCCCATGCTCCCTCCAGTTCTCGGAGCCATTCCGGCTCCGGTGTCTCGACGTACTTCGGGAAGTCGTCGCGGTAGTGGTAGCCCCAGCGATGAGCCATGTCGGAGTCGATCTCCAACGTCACGCCGGGGAAGCTCCTGCGGTCAGGCATGACCGCCTCGATCACCCGGCGCGCATCCAGCGCCAGGTCGAGCGGCACCTCGTAGATCAACTCGTCGTGGACGGCCAGGCGGAAGTACGGCCCGAGGCCAGCCCGGTCAAGCTCCTCGATCTTCCGCTTCATGACGATGGCGCACGAACCCTGGATGCGGTAGTTGACTCCCTTGTACGCTTCGTCGCCCGGCACCGGCAAGCGCCGTCCGTCGATGAGCGTGACGTAGCCGACGCCTTCGCGCCCTCCGGCCCTCTCGTAGATCCGCTGCGTGACCTTGCCCATGTAGTCGGCCACGCCGGTGTAGAGCGCGTCGTAGGCCGTCAGGAACTCACGCGCGGCGCCTACATCGATCTTCGCGGTGACCGCGAACTTCTCGACACCGGCTCCGTAGATCTTGGCGAAGCCCGCGTTCTTGCAGACCGTGCGCTGCGGCTTCGAGAAGCCGTCTCCGTACAGCGCGCGGGCCGTCTCGTTGTGGACGTCCTTGCCGTCGTTGAAGATCGTCAGCATGGTCGTCTCGCGCGCGTCCGACGCGAGCGCCCGCATCTCCATGCCCGCGAAGTCTGCCATCACGAAGACGTGGCCGGGCCGCGGGATGACGGCGTCCCGTACGACGCGTCCGCGTGGCAACGTCTGTAGCGGTGGGTCGGTCACGGACTGCCGTCCGGTCTTCGCCCCGACCGGCTTCGTGCTGGGCCGCAGCACCCCGCCTACGGCCAGGCCGTTGCGCGTGGTTCCAATCTCGCCGAACTTGGTGATGTACGAGTCGAGCAGCTTGCTCTTCTGCCGGTACGTCGAGATCGTCTTCGCAATCGGGAAGGCGGGCGCCAGCCACTCCAGCACCGTCTTGTCGACGGAGAGCTTCCCGGCGTCGGTCAGCACGAACAGCTGGGCGCCGAGCGACTGGAGGTACTTCCGAACCTGATCGTCCGAGTTCGGGTTGATCGGCATCTGCGGAGCGAGCACGTCAAGCTCCGAGCGCAGCTGCGCCTCGGCCGCGAGCCGGTACTCCTCGTCCACCTGGAGACCCATGATCTCGGCCTCGCGCAGGCAGTGGATGACGGCAAGCTCAAGCTCGTACGCGTCCCGGTACGGCCCGCCTCCGGTGTCCGGCCATAGGGTCTCGGCGAGCAGCGCCGTGAGGCAGGTGTCCAGGACACCGTACTGCCAGTACGAGGGAAGCTCGACGGGCACGTCGCGCCAGTGCCATCGCTGCTGGGCCATCGCTGCCTTGAGCAGGCCCTGGCCGACGCGCGCTCGCTTGTCGACGTAGACCGTGGCGGCGCCCTTCAGGTCGAGCTTGCCCGCGGCGTTCTTAAGGTGGCACATGATCATGGTGTCGTGCGCGAGGTGCTGCGGGATCGTGATGCCGTCCGCGCGCAGCATCTTCGAGTCGAAGAGCAGGTTGTGCGCGACCATCGGCCGGTCGTATCCGTGGATGACCTCGCGGGCCACGCCGCGCCAGTCCTTGTAGTCGAGGGCGAAGCCTTGCACGTGGTCGCCGAACTGGATCAGCCGGATGCGGTCGCAGCCGACGTTGAGACCTTCGGTCTCGACGTCGACCGCGAGCCAGTCGCGCCGCTCCCCGAGCCAGGTCATCATGTCGAGGACGTCGTCCAGCGTACGGACGAGGGTCAGGCGGATCTTGTCGATCCCAGGGTGCGGCTCCCGTACCTTCACCGGAGCTTGGCGCCCGCCATGTCCAGGCCCTGTAGGAGCACCAGCAGGGCCGCGGCAATGAGCAGCCAAGGCGTTACCAGCCAGGCCGCGGCCAGGACGACTATGAGTGCAGCCGTTCCCGGTGCGAGTGCATGAACCATCATCTGCGTGACCTCCTCAGTTCACGGGCGTGCCTTGTCCCGCACACCATAGACGACGAAGCCCGCGGTGGTGACCGCGGGCTTCAATGAAGTAGAGCGCCGGGCGTACTGCAAGCCGGGAAGGAGGATCCGGCCACCGAGGAGGTAGGCGGCAACGCCTCCGGCGCTCAATGCTCCTGGGACGATAGCACGTCGTGCATGGAGTCCAGAGCGGTCTTCTGCACGGACTGCACTCGGCTCACCCGCAGGCCCAGCAGGTCGGCGACCTCCTGCAAGCTGCGGGCCTCGCCGTCGAAGCCGAACCGCAGCCTCAAGACCTGCTGGTGCAGCGGCGGAAGGCCAGCCAGCGCCTCTTCGAGCGCCGGGCCGAGATGCTCGGGGAGCGCGTCGAACGGGTCGACGGCATCGGGATCGGCGATGCCGTCCACCATGCTCGCGGCGCCCGAGGCATCGGGGCCGTCGTACATGTCGCGGTCAAGGCTGGTGACGATCTCCGCGGCGTCGAGGCTTCGCTCCAGGGTGGCCCGGTCGATCTCAAGCTCGGCGGCAAGCTCGTCCAGGTCGCGCGCGGGATCCCGCAGCAGTGCCTGCCTTGCCTTCAGGCGGTTCTTGGCGACCTGGGGTGGCAGCCGAATCGTGGCGCCGGTACCGGACAGGCCGCGCTGGATGCTCTGCCGGATCCACCACGTCGCGTACGTCGAGAACTTGAAGCCCCTGTTCGGGTCGAACTTCCGGGCCGCACGATCCAGGCCGAGCACGCCGTCCTGGATCAAGTCTCCGAATGGGGTGCCGCGGTTCGTGTAGTACCGGGCGATGTTGACGACCAGTCGGAGGTTCGCTCGTACAAGCTCGCGCCGGGCTTCGTCGTCGCCCTTGATGATCCGCCGGGCCAGCGCTCGTTCCTCGACTCCGGTCAGGATCTCGTGGTTGGTCGCTTCGGCCAGGAACCGCTGCAGCCCCTCGTCTGGTTCTCTTGCCATTCAGTACAGCGTACCCGCAACGACAGCGCGCTCCCGGTGACACCCACTGGCACCGGGAGCGCTGCTGTCCTGCTGCGCGCCCTACGGAGGGCTGCGCTACCGGCCGGGGCACCCATCCCCAGCCGGATCTTCTAGACCCGTCCGTACCAGGCGATCTCCTCCTCGGCGGCAACCTCGTCGGCCCAGGTCGGAGGCTGGTGTACCGCGTCCCAGGCCTCGGCTCGGGAGAAGCCTTCGCGCATCAGGTCGGCGATGGCGGTCTCGATGTAGTAGCCCTCATCGATGTCCTCCTCGATCAGGCCGAGGTAGTCCCAGGGCATCGCCTGCTGCGCGGTGGCTACCAAGGTGCTGACCGTCGTGGTCGTGGTCTTCGACCCGTTCCGCTTCGCCCGGCGCCGCTGCGCCTTGCTCGCGCGAGGGGCCGCGGGCTTGGCCGGGATGGTGATGCTCGGGCGCTTGCGCCGCTTCGGCACCGGCCGCTTCATGGCCTGCCGCTCCTTGGCGCCGGGCCGGTTCTGCCCGTGCGCCTCGACCTTGCGGATCCGGCTGTGGTGCAGGTCGCCGTTGATCAGGAGCATCTCCCACTCGCCAAGCTCCTGGGTCTCGACCGGGAGGGGCTTGCCGTAGGTGCTCTGCCAGGCCCGCTTAATCGCGTGGTCGGTGCTGGCGAAGATCACCAGGTCGTCGGTGACCGCGTACACCATCGGGTAGCTTCGGGTGCGTGCCAGGATCATCTCCTGCGGCTTCTCGACGTTGACCACCGCGGTGGCTGCGCCTCCCTCGAAAAGGTCGAAGCTCGCGCTGGCGTTCTCCCATCCGGCGTGGCTGATGATCGCGGGGATGACCTCCGAGTCGACCTCGGCCATCCGGGGAAGCTGGAAGGCGTCGAAGATCGCGTCGGCGTTGTAGATGGTGCCGTTGTGAACCGCGGCCATGTTGCCCGAGACGACCGGGTGCGCGTTGGCCGGGTTCTCCGCGGAGCCTCGCGTGGCGAAGCGCGTGTGGAGCAGTACGGTGCGTGCCTTCGCATGCATCCGGCCTCGCGTCGTCACGAAGCTGCTGGCCGGGCGCGTCCTCTTCTCAAGCTGTACCTTGCCCGAGTCGAGTACCGCGAGGAAGCCAGTGGCGTCCGTGCCTCGGCTCTCGATGGCGAGGAGCAGGGCGTTGGCCAGGGCATCGAGCTTCGGGATGGCCTTGTCGCTCCTTCGGTGTATTCCTGCAAGTCCGCACATGGTGATCTCCTTCGGTGGGTGTGGTGGCTCCGGCGGGCGCCGGAGCCGGTGGGTGGTTGGTCTACAGGGCCGCGTGGGCGAACTCTACGGTGCGGCCCAGGAGGAAGGTGCGTGCTGTGGCGTCGAGGTTGTCGCCCAGGGTCTCCAGGAGGCCCCGCATGGTCTGGTGGGTGTTGACCGGGGCTGCCTTGGCGGTGTCGATGACCGCCTGGCCGAAGCGGATCCAGCTGGCGATCTTCTCGAAGTCGCAAGTGCCCTGGTGCTGCCTGATCTCGATGGTGCCGTAGCGGCCGAAGGCTGCGAGGTTCAGGGTCTTGTAGCGGCCTCCCGCGGCGTGCGGGATGCTCTGAAGGTCGCGGGCCTCTTCGATCCGGGTGATGTCGCCGTTGCTGAGCGGGCGGCAGTAGGTGCTGCTGTTCGGGCCTCGGCGGCTCGCGGCAACCAGGCCGTCGATCAGGTTCTGGTTATTGAACCAGCTCCTGGCCGCTGCCTTGATCTGCTCGACCGTCATGTCCCGCGCCTCATGGTGAACGTGGGTGCCGGTGGTGCGGTTGACCTGGGCGCCCATCCCGCGGAGTACGCGGCAGGCGACCTGGAGGGCGTCGAAGCCAGCCTCGCCAGCGAGCGGCGGGCTTACTACTTCCCAGCCTGCCGGTGCGCCGGAGACCCGGATGGTGCAGTCGCTCTTGACGCGCCAGCCGCTCAGGCCCGCGGCCGTCAAGGCCCGCTCGATGCTGTCGCGGCTGGTGCCCCGCGGGAAGCCAAGCTCAAGCTCGACTCCGAAGCGGCGGTCGGTCAGCCGTCCGGCCGGGGTGGTCGTGCTGCCGGGGCGCCGCGTCCGCGGGGTGCGCGGGGAGGCGTTCCGGGCTGCCCGCTCGCAGCTGCGGCACCAGGCGTGGTAGCGGTCGCGGGCCGGGAGGTACCGGATGAAGTCTGCGAGGGGCGTGCCGTCCGAGGCGTAGGTGCTGGCGTCGGCGTAGCGGCCTGCGAAGGTGCGGGTCGCGTGGCACTGAGTGCAGCTGATGGTGCTGGTCTGCTCTCGGTAGTTGTAGTGGGTAGGCATTGGAAGCTCCTTGCTAGTGGGTGTACCCGTAGTATCGGTCAGTTACCGGGTGGAAGCAACCCCTCGAATGGGGGATTCGTCTACGCGGCGGTTCCCGCCATTTCAAGCCGATCTCCCGTAGCTTCCGCGATGCGCTCGCGCTCCTCGGCGGTCATGAGCAGCTGCGCGCGGCGTGCCCACTCGGGCGCACCCTCGGGCCGCGGTACCGCCGGAAGGTCTCCGGCCTCGCGCAGCTGGCCGATCACCATGCAGACCGCGTGGTAGGTGCGGCCGAGCGTGGTTGCAATGGCCTCGACCGGGACGTCAGCCTCGACCGCTTCGAGCACGAAGACCCGGTCGTACGAGTCCCACTCCTCACGGTGGTGGTTGGCTCGGGAGCCGGTCGCCTCCTGCTTCGCGTCGTTCCACTTCTTCTGAGCGGCAATCCAGGAGGGCGGTACTCGGCGCAAGCCGAGCGCGAGAGACTGCGCGGGCTTGAGCAGCCGGAGCAACGTGGCGTCGGCGAGCGAGTAGTAGCGGCAGCTACCTCGGTCGATGGCGCGCACCGAACCGGCGGCGTGCCAGTTGTTGATCTGGTTGACCGTGATGCCGAGGAGCTTCGTGAGCGCCCCGGACGGCTGGTAGGTGACCAGGGTGCCTTCGGCATCCGGGATCCGAACCAGCATGCTGCGTCGTCCTGCTGCCTGCTTCGTCATGCCTCCTCCTTCGCGTCGTAGGGTAGCAGCGATGGCAAGTTTATTGGCTCGAAAACTTGCCATCGCTGCTGCCGGTTACAGGGTTGCGCACTCCCGGATGAGCGGAAGCAGCGCGTCCTTCAGGGTCTCGTGCGTGAGCAGCGTGCGGTTGAGGTAGGTGCTCTGGTTCCGGTAGCCCCGGAGGTGATCCAGGTACTCGGTGCCAGCCAGGAACATGCCCCAGCCGGTGTCGCGGTGCGCATCAGGCACGGTCGGGCTGTTGAGGATCAGGTTCGTGACCTTGCCGCGGGCCTCCTCGATGTTCGCCCGCACCCGATCCGAGATGAGGCTCTCGGGAGGCGTCGGGATGAACTGGTTGACGAAGGCGAGCCGCTGGGAGTCGTTGATGGCCAGCTGCGCAAGCTCGTTGGCAAGCTCGGCGAACCTCGTCTGGCTGTCTCCGATCCCGGAGAGCACCATCTTGGCATCGGCGATCCGATCCATCACGTTCCGGGTGTGCCGGAAGGTGAACTCCATGCCGGTGCGAGATGCTTCGGCCTCGGCGAGCGCGACCGTGTTGGCACAGACCTCGCGCACCTTCGTGCGGATGGCCTTGATGGCACCCAGGCCGTCGTGCCTCCAGTTGACTGCGAGGTACGGGTAGATCGGCGAGTCGTCTCCGGGGATCTCGATGGGCTGGTCGACCCACGCGGTCACGAAGCACTGAGCGCCGTCGTCCAGGGTGGCGCCCGTCTCGTAGTTGACGCCGGGCTGGCCGACGAGGGCATCGATGATGTCCCACGGCGTGGGGTTCTGAACGGTGCCGTAGCTGTTGCGGACGATGGCGATCATCTTGCCGTTCGTCGCATCGCAGTCCTCGGGCGCACGCAGCTGCCTCTTGATGAGGGCCTTGTAGCCGTCCGCGCGGAGGTGGTCGTGCATGGCGGTGCCGTCGCGCTGTTGGCCGTCGTTCTCTCCGCCGGTCTCCTCGTAGGGCAGGATGCCGGTGTAGACCTCGGCCTCGTAGACCTCGAAGTCGTGCCCGGCGAGGCGCATCGCCTCCTCCCGTCCGGGGAAGTCATCGAGCACGACTCCCATGCCGTGCCACGCAGGCGTACGGACGAAGAAGCCCTCGTCAAATAGTGCAGGCATTCAGCTGCCCTCCTTCTGGCCCTCGTCGGGCCGGTCGATGATGATGAGCTTGGCGCGCTCCAACTCGTGGAAGAAGCGCCTCGGGCTTGCGCCCATGTCGATTGACGTGCGGCTCCAGCGCCAGGCCCGCTTGGCCATCTCGGCCCGGAACTCCCAGTCGGTGTAGCCGCGCCACTGGTCTTCTCGGATCTGGTCGAGGAGGCCCGTCCACGTGCGGGCCTCATCGACCTTGCCGTTGCTCCAGATGACCCGGTGCATGTTCTTAGGCCACCTCGATGGTGATCTTCAGGCGCCGGTACGTCCCGGCGTGCGCGTCCAGGCCGAACTGCTCGGCCAGGATCTCGTCCAGGCCGGTGTACCGGGCGAAGCGGCCGGTGCCGTCCCGCTCGACCTCGGGGCCGCGGCCCTCGAAGTTGTAGATGCTGATGACCGGCGTCGCGTAGCCGCCCTCCTGGTCGATCAGGGCAACGTCGCCGGTGAACTCGAAGCGGCCCAGGGCCGCGTGGCGGGCAGCGATGGCCTCGGGCGTGAACGCCTGGCCCTCCATCTCCTGCTCCAGCTGCATTTCGTCGCGCATGGCGTGCTCCTTCGGGTAGTGGGTGTGGTCTGAACCTAGTCCTATCTTCGGCAGCCGTCAACCCCACCTGAAGTCGAAGTACCCGAACGGGCTATTGGTGCTCTTGAGCACAAGCTTGACGCACTTTGTAGGAAGTGCGTCAACCGCCGAAAGGTACCCGACTTTTCAGCAGCGCCATGCGGCACGGGGTAGGGTCAGGTAGGTCAGGTAGGTCAGGTCAGGTCAGGTCAGGTAGGGTCAGGTAGGTCAGGTCAGGTCAGGTGGAAACGGCGCTCGGCGCGCAGCCCGGCCCATGTTGTGGAACGGCCCGCCGGAGAGGGGTGGCGGGCCGTTCCTACCGCGGTGCCCGGTGCGCTCACTGGCGCAGGGCTGGCGCGGATCCTTCAGACGTACGGACTCTCCCAGGGATCCCACCGGGCCGCGCACCAGGCGACAAGACGGGAGCGATGCCACCACCTCGTCGGGTACCCCTGCCAGCAGCCGCACTTCCAGCCGATGCGCTCCCGTATTTGGAGGTTACCCATGCTGCTCACGCCAGGGGCAGGTGCTCACGCCGAGGTAGTGCGGCTCGGGCAACTCGTAAACGATGGTGTCGGTGCCCTCCTCCGCGGCAAGCTGGGCCGCGGCGTCCTCTGCCTCCTCACGCGTACCGACCCACACCAGCGGATCGGACGGTGCTGCCTCGCCCGGCGTACGCAGGTCGATGAAGCTGATCCCGTACTCGGCTACCTCGCTCACGGGCGGCGCTCCTGCTGGTAGATGCGCGAGTAGCCGGTGTCCGGCTCGTTGTACCCGAGGATGACGGCGCCGTCGCAGGAGGCCACACAGCCCTCGTGCTGGTAGGCCCAGCTGCGCTTGATCGCTTCCTCGTCGGAGTCGGCGTAGACCTGGACGATGCCTCCGTTCCAGCAGATGCGCCCATCGAACAACGCGGCAACCGTGTAGAGCCGCTGGTTGCCGAGCGGCCGTGGCACCACCATCGGCTCCGGCTCCGGCTCCGGCTCCGGCTCCGTATTCTCCCTGAAGCGCTCCTCGGCCTGGAGCACATCCCACCGCAGGGTCGTCGCACGCGAAAGCGAGATGGCGCGACCGATCTCCTTGCAGTAGTTATCGTCGTCCCTGCACCGCGCGTACCCGCGGTACGTCAGGTCGTCACGCACTAACTCGCAAACAGTAACACCGCCGAGCGGGTTGATCGTCAGCCCTAACTCCTGGGCGAGCCACTTTGTGACGTACTCCCTGTCCTCCATGCACCGGCGCGCATGCGTGAAGTAGATGCCGTTGCGCCGACCCGGCTCCGTGTTTCTCAACTCCATGTTCGGGCGCACCGTGACCTCGATGGTTCTCCTTGTCTCCGCGCTCTTCGTCTCCGCGCTCGTACTCATGGCTCTCTCCCTTCCGGTTCGTCATCGTCGTCTACGTTCAGGCCGGGGATCCAGTCGGCCCACACCCTGGCCACTCCCATCGGCGGGGTTACCCGCTCCTTGAGGCGCTTGCCATACCGCTCCTCGAAGTACGAGATCATGGCGCGCGACCCGCCCGGCAGCTGGATGTCGATCTGGCTGCGGCTCAGGGCGCCAACCAGCTGCTGCGCCCGGATGTACGTCCCTCCCTCGGGCGCGGCCCACACGTACGGACAGCCGTTACCGTCGCGCATGCTGCTGCCCTCCTGCACCGCGTTCAAGTAGACGTTCTCGCCCTCGCTGCGCTCGTCCTGCACCAGGCCGGACAGGTCGGGGAACTCGGGCAGGGACGGCGGACGCTCGCCCGCGAGCGCTTCGTGCAACAGGAAGGCGCGCAAGGTCTCCCAGCCGGTCTGTAGCACCGCCCGGTTATACTCGGGCCTCGTATCGGCGTCCAGCACGAACGGCGGCAGGTGCTCGGACTGCGCGGCGATCCAGTAGTGGTACCGCTCGGCGAAGCGCTCCAGCGGCGCGCCGCGGATGAAGTCCAGGGCCTTATGGTTCTGCCCGGCGCGTGACGGTCGCACGGTGACGACACGCTCAAGCTCGCGGTCGAGGGCGAACGTATCCTCGCCCGCCACGATGGTCGGCGCGCTCATGCGGTACCGCTGGATCGACAGGTCGGCCTGGCCGCGCTCGGCGTAGTCGCTGGTGTAGAGGCTGGGGATGATCCCCTGGAACGCCTCGCGCGTTTCGCGTCGGCTCATGCGCGTGTACTCGTCAACGAACACTGGCAGGGTGCTCGACGCGGAGAGCGTGCGCAGCAGGACGAAAGGCGTCACTCCGCCGAGGTCTATCCGTATGGCCGACCCGAACAGCCGCGAGCCAAGCTCGGCCAGCGTGCTCTTGCCGACTCCGCTGGAGCCGGAGATGAACAGCAGCGGGAACCGGGAGATCTCATTGCGCCGGGCGCTGGCCGCGAGCCAGGCCAGGAACGGGTGCATCGTGGCGGCACCGTTCAGTGCCAGAAACGCGTCCAGCCAGCGCCAGGTGATCTCACCTGGAGGCGCTGGGAGCAACACCTGAGCGGTGACGTCCGCGGTCTGATTCGACGGAGCGTAGCGCCACGGGATCTTGCCTTTGTAGCCGGTCGGGTAGACGATGCTGGTGCCCGCGTCAGGATACGTCAGTGGGGCCGCGTGGCTGCCCACCTGGGCCGTCTGGAAGATCTCCGGTACCACCGCCGCACGGGCCAGAACGAACTCTGTGATCGCGTGACGGTCGCTGTCGGAGCCGTTGTAGACCAGGCCGTGCTTGTTCGCCCAGCGATTCAGCGTGCGGATGCTCTCAAGGTCGGAGAGCCGCAGCACCTCCTCGCGCACCGGGCCGCGGCTCTGGAGCTTCACGTCGAAGCCGGGATCGGTACCGCCGGTGAGCACGGCAGTCGGGTCAACCGTCCAGGCCGTGGCCAGGTACATGTTGCCCGCACGGTCGGTACGCACGAACCCGGCAGGGCTGACGTTCAGGTTGAGCGGAGGTGGGAGCGGGCGCTTACCCTCGGAGAGGAGGTGGCGCAGGCCCGGCCGCGCGTCCCGCAGATCCTTCCCGAGCGGCAGGGCGCAGAAACGGACGCGATCACCGAACCCGGCAACGTCAAGGTTCTCGATCCAGGCGCGGGTCGCTTCGACACCAGCCTCATCTGGATCGAGAGCCAAGTAGATTATGCCACGTGCGCGTGACAGATAGTTGACGAACCGCGCGTCCACCTCGGCGCTGGCTCCGCGCGGCAACGCGACCACGTTCAACTCCAGCCGCTCGACGGCTGCCTGGTAGCCCGCCCAGGCCGCGTCCGTCTCGCCCTCGCAGATGATCGTGTCCTTGTACCGGGTGCCGAGCCAGCAGCCGTACAGGTTCTCGTAGCGGCTGCCGCGAGCCGAGATCCGGTCGCCGCTGCTCTTGCGGATCTTGCAGCCAGTCAGCTGGCCCGCCTCATCCCAGTGCGGCATGTAGACGCCGACGTTCGGGTGGAAGCCCCAGCCCCAGGTGAGCCGCAGGTAGGTGTCCCAGGTGGCAGCTTCGGTTGGCCGGTCGGCGGAGATCAGGCCGGTGGCCACGGCCAGCATGCCGTGGTACTCCTTCTCGCCTGCGATGAGCTGCGCCTCACGAACCTCGGCCGCGAAGTCTTCCGGGTTGGCAACAGGGGCTTGCAGCCGCGGCGGCTCGTAGCCGGGCGGCAGCCTGTCGTACAGGGCCTCGGCGTACTCGAACGCGTCCGAGAAGTCGTAGCCGAGCTTGCGCATGATCAGATCGAAGACGTCGCCTCCGCGGATCCCACAGGGCATGCAGCTGTACCGTTGGTAGCCGTCGTCGCCCTCGAACAGGTGGAAGGACGGATTCGTGTCCGCGTGGAACGGGCACAGGGCCGTGTCGTTTACGTCGAGCATGATGCCAAGCTCAGCGCAGACGTACGGCAAGGACAGCTTCTCCTTCAGCTGCTCCTTCGACGGGCGGTACAGACTCAAGCCTCTCCTCTCCTAGCGGTGTTGCAGCCTACCTGCGTTTCGAGCGCCGCACGAGATCCTGCATGGCCTCATCGGCTACGCGCTGCTCGTCCTCGCGCTCCTTCTGTACGCGCCGCTTCTCGCGGGCGCGCTCCCTGCCGTTCTTGGGTGCTCGGGCCTTCTTCGGCATCAGTACTTCCGGCTCGAATACAAAACCTCAACTACCTCGCGCACAGCCGCCGCGTGTGCGAGCGTGGCGTAGACCTGAGCGCGGGCCAAGAGCAGCTGCACGGCCTCCGGCTCGTTGCAACTGAGAGTCTCGGAGACGGTGGTGACGGCGGCGTTCTCATACTCGCTGGCCGTGGCCCTCGTCGGTCGGTCGTGACGCATCAGTTCTCCGGCATGGAGTCGTCGGGCTGGGTAGGCGCGGCTTGCTGCTCGGTCTTCGCGCGCAGCTGAAGCTCCTCCGCGTCCTCATAGAACTTCGCCACCCTGGTGCGGATGACGTCGGCGTAGCGCGGGTCGAACTCGACCACGAAGGCGCGGCGCCCAGTCTGCTCCGCGGCGATGACCGTGGAGCCGGAGCCTGCGAACAGGTCGAGGATGATCTCACCGGGGCGGCTGCTGTTCTTGAGGTTCATCTCGATCAACAGCGTCGGCTTCATGGTCGGGTGGTCGAGGGAGGCGGCAGGCTTCGGCACGTTGAACACCGAGGACTGGTTGTCGCCTCCGTACCACAGGATGTCGGCCTTCGCCTCGCCCGGACGGCGCCCGGCCGGAGGGCCAGGAGCGTTGCCGTAGAAGATGCCCTCGTGCTGTAGCTGGTGATCCTGACGGCCCAGCACGATGGTGTTCTTGACCCACACCAGCATCTGCTTGTAGCGCCACACCCGGTCGGGGTTGATCGTCCCGTCAGGGTCGCGGGCCGTCTCGCGGAAGGAGGCAATGAACGCCTCGGCGTTGTCGCCCGTGGGGCCAGCGACGTAGAAGGGGCAGCTGGGGATCAGGTTCGGTGCCGCTGCGGCCCAGGCGTCTACGAGCAGGGAGAGCAGGCCCTTCTGGCCGTCGTTCTGGATCGTCATGGCCTGACTCCCGGCCTTCTCCGACTTGCCGACGTAGTCGACCCCGTATGGAGGATCCGTCCAGATGAGGGAAGCCTTCTCGTGCGTGACGGTGCCGTCCGGGTTCGCGGTCTGGAAGAGCGCGGCAACGTGCTGCGCGTCCGTGCTGTCGCCGCAGAGCAGCCGGTGCCCGTGTCCCAGGTCGTAGATGAAGCCGAACTGGGAGTCGGGTACCTCCGGCACGTCCGGGTGATCGTCCTGCACGGTCACGCCTCCGCCAACAAGCTCATCGAACGCGGTGACGGACAGATCCTCCGTGGCCGCACGCTCCAACCAGTAGAGCGCCTGCTCCATGCCGAAGCGGCGCACCCGGCTGAAGTGACTGAAGGTCAGGGCGCGACGTCCCTCGTACTGGATGAGGTATCGCTGGCGCACGTCGTGCGGGTAGAAGGCGGCGACGGCCGTGTAGACCTTGATCGTCTTCTGGTCAAGCTCGGTGCCGCTCTTCGTTTCGACCGGGTAGCTGGCCACCCAGTCCTGGAACCGCTCCGGGTAGTGCTCCCGGTAGAAGCAGCCCAGGTCGCCGACCGCGAATCCGGTCAGGGACTTGAGCGTGCCGAACGCAGCGGCGGCTGCCTGGATCTCGTCGGGCGTGGTGTCCTCGGCGATGATCATGCCGGTCATCGTCAGCTGCGTGTGCGCGGGCAGCGCCACCTCCTGGGAGACGGTCTGCGGCGCCGCGGAGTACGGCGAGATCATGAGAGAAGCCTGCTGCGGGAAGGGACGTCTTCGAGCAAGGCGCGCTCGATGGCGTAGGAGAGCATGTCGCGCAGCATCCCCTGCCTACAGAAGCCGTCCCGCAGCACCTCGTCTGCAAGCTCGATGCAGGCAGTGATCTTCTGGTGGCTGTGGTTCGCGTCGAGACCGATGCGTATAAGGCGCAAGTCCTGAGCGATCTGCGCCGCTTCCCGGATTGCGTCGTCACGCCGATGGCCTGCGTTGGCCGCGGCTCGGTTGGCTCGGATCGCACCGTCTTCGAGTCGCTCCGCTCGCTGGATCATCCTGTCGTAGTCGTCGCGCCTGATGATCTTCGGGAACCTCATGCCGTGCCTCCTAGCGAGACGACGACGTTGTGGAGGATCTCGACGGCGAGCAGGAAGGCCGCGGCAGCCAGGATCCAGAACACGATCCTGTTGACGAGCTTCTTCTCGTACCACACCTCCCAGTCCGGCTTCGGCTTCATGACGGCGCCCCGTCCGAGGCGGCGCGGTCGAGGGAGTCCAGCATGCCCTCGGCAAGCTCGCGGAAGTTGTCGTGCGGCAACGGAATCGAGATGCGCTGCGTGGTGCCCAGGCCCGTGACCGTCTCGAACGAGAGGGTGCAACCCTGCTCCTCCGTATCGGACACGCGAATGGCGAACGACTGCACGCCGTGGTAGACGATCTCGTGCGTGAGAACGTTCGGGATCTTCGGCTGCGGCGGTGCTGCCGGAGTGCCGTCAGGAAGGACGAGACTGCTCATAGTTGACCTCCTCGGTCATGACGTCGGTGGTTGGTGCTGCGGGGTGGAAGGGTAGCCGACGCGGCTCCTCGTTCACGCACATCCAGCGGTCGTACGTCTGGCAGCTGCGACGGCAACGAGCGTAGTCGCGGATCGTCACGTCGGTCATCTGCATCTTGAACTCCCACCGGTGCAGACCGACGAAGCAGAGCAACCGGCCGAGCCTGCCGGTCGGGTGGGCGTGGTGGGAGGGCGCGTGACGGTTGGCACGGGCCTCATCTGAATCCGGGTACGGCATGGCACTCCTCTCCTAGTGGTTGGCCGCAGCATACATCGGTTCGGGCCTCGCATGTCCCGCCGCGTGCTGGCTGGGTCATCGGGCCGCGTAGCCGTACTCCAGCTGAAGTAGAAACGGCGTGGCTGGGTCGGGCTGGGATGGCTGGCCGTGGCTGGTTGAGAAACGCAAGTCAGCCACGCCGTCGATCCGATAGAACTGCCATAACACCACCTCTAATCCTTCAATCTGTCTGACTGGCTGACTGATGTAGAGTAGGACTCCGTGTGCGTGAGAGAATTAGGATTCGTTCGGATTAGTTCGTGTTCGCATGTAGACCTACCCATATGAGTCAGCCAGCCAGCAAGTCAGCCATCGTGTTGTTTTACGCAGGGCACTGAGTATTCGGTCGTCGTACGTCCCGATTCGGGATGTCGTACGTCCCACCAGCAGAGTGAAGCCCGCCTCAAAGGGCGGGCG
>Ga0315274_10008001_pt1 | contig 15294 bp, 11 predicted proteins | sample YL17G02_20_MG_FD_203700 | JGI IMG/M metagenome (GOLD analysis project Ga0315274, IMG submission 203700) | Sediment microbial communities from Yellowstone Lake, YNP, Wyoming, USA - YL17G02_20 | ecosystem: Environmental > Aquatic > Freshwater > Lake > Sediment | place: USA: Wyoming | collected... | reverse complement strand
CGTCCCTTTTCGTCTCTCGCTGCAACACACGGGTCAGAACACCGGCAGCCCTTTCGCCAAGCGCCGGCTCCTGCTTGGCAATCGCAGCAAGGGAGAGAATATCCTCGACCCGTCCCCATTCTTCATCGTCCCTCTCGCGGTTCAGTTCGTCCGGGGCTTCGCTGAGGCGCTCTGCGATGGCCTTCAGCCTCTCCGGCTCGGGGACTTCTGTGCCCTGGGTTCCCGGCGCTAGGCCCTCGGTCACCAGACATATCAGCAGGATCGCACACCAGGTCATGGCCATCTCCTTTTGTCATCACCCCAATCGCCCAGAAGACTCAAGAACAGGCAGCCTCCACGTCCATGAGACGACGGCTACAAGAAACTCTCGCCCGCGCGCAGGCGTCCCAGGGCCCCGAAGTGCTGGCCGAAGACCGTGTCGAACAGGCGGTTCATCTCTCGCTGGAGTTCCGCGACCGGTCCTGCGGCAGGTACCCATGCTTTCAGAGCCATTGGTGTTCTCCTTCCTCGAGTCGCAGGGCTCAATGCCCGATTCCGCTCTACGTGACCGCAAAGCCGATGCCAATCGCAGGAGGGCCGTGGGGGTTTGTCTCCTGATGTCGCCACGGCCGCCCGGCGCGGGCGGACCTGCCAATTTGGCACGCCGGCAAGCACGCTGCGGGGCGGCTGGCGGATACTGGGAACCCGGCCGGGGCGGTGTATAATGGCGCTCGGCGGGGAAACGGGGACACGGATGTCGGCCGGGGGCTTCGACATCGTGGTCGTTGGCGGCGGGCACGCCGGGTGCGAGGCGGCGCTGGCGGCCGCGCGGATCGGCGCCCGGACCGCGCTCGTCACGCTCCGCCGCGACACCATCGCCCAGATGTCGTGCAACCCGGCGATCGGCGGCCTGGCGAAGGGCCAGATCGTCCGCGAGATCGATGCCCTCGGCGGCGAGATGGGCCGCGTCGCCGATGCCACCGCCATCCACCGCCGCATGCTCAACCGCAGCAAGGGGCCGGCCGTCCGCAGCCCCCGCGCCCAGTGCGACCGGGCCGCCTACGCCCGCGCGATGCAGGCCGTCCTCGACCGCCAGGCGGACCTGGCGGTCCTCGAGGAGGCGGTCGCCGACATCACGGTCGAGGGCGGCCGCGTCGCGGGCGTCCGGTGCGAGAGCGGCCGCACGTACGACGCGCGGGCGGTGATCCTCACCACGGGGACGTTCCTGCGAGGCCTCCTCCACGTCGGGCCGCGGACGTGGCCGGGCGGGCGGATCGACGAGCCGTCGGCCGACCGCCTGTCGGGGGCGCTCGCGCGGCTGGGCCTTCGCCTCGGCCGGCTCAAGACCGGCACGCCGCCGCGCGTCGACGGGCGGACGCTCGACTATGCGCGGCTCGAGGCCCAGCCGTCCGACCCGGAGCCGGTCCGGTTCTCGTTCGGGCCGCCCGGGCCGCCCCTCGGCGACGTCGTCTGCTGGATCACGGCCACGACGCCCGCGATCCACGACCTCATCCGCGCGAGCCTCGACCGCTCGCCCCTCTACACGGGCCAGATCCGCAGCACCGGCCCCCGCTACTGCCCGAGCATCGAGACGAAGGTCGTTCGCTTCGCCGACCGCGCGAGCCACCAGGTCTTCCTCGAGCCCGAGGGCCTCGCGACGGATTGGGTCTACTGCAACGGCCTCTCGACCAGCCTGCCGGAGGACGTGCAGGACCGGATCGTCCACGGCGTCCCGGGTATGGAGGGGGCGGCGATCGTGCGGTACGGCTACGCGATCGAGTACGACTTCGTCCCACCCGACCAGATCCAGGCGACGCTCGAAGCGAAGGCCCTCGGCGGCCTGTACCTCGCGGGCCAGATCAACGGGACGAGCGGCTACGAGGAGGCGGCCGGGCAAGGGCTCCTGGCGGGCATCAACGCCGCGCGGGCCCTCGCCGGCAGGCCCCCCGTCGTCCTGCGACGCGACCAGGCCTACATCGGCGTCATGATCGACGACCTCGTCACCAAGGGCACCGACGAGCCGTACCGCATGTTCACGAGCCTGGCGGAGTACCGGCTCGTCCTCAGGCAGGACAACGCGGACCGGCGCCTCGCGCCGGTGGGGCGCGAGGTCGGCCTCGTCTCGGACGACGCGTGGCGCCGATTCGAGGAGAAGGACCGCCGGGTGCGCGAGGTCCAGGCGGTCCTTCGCCGGACACGGCGGCAGGGGCGGACGCTCGAGGAATGGCTCCGGCGGCCGGAGACGACGTGGGAGGACCTCGCGGCCGAGGTGCCGGCTCTGGCGTCGCTGGCGGCCGGCCCGGAGGCGATCGAGGAGGCGGTGATCGAGGCGAAGTACGCGGGGTACCTGGCGCGGCAAGCGCAACAGATCGAGCGGTCGCGGCAGATGGAGGACCGGGCGATCCCGGCGGACCTGGATTACGCGGGGATCCTGCACCTGAGGCGCGAGGCGCAGGAGAAGTTCGCGCGGGTGCGGCCGCGGTCGCTGGGCCAGGCCGGGCGCATCGCCGGCATCGGGCCGGCCGACCTGGCGTCCCTCCTGGTGTATCTCAGACAATGAGAGGCGCTTATGCACGGCCGCGCGGGGACCCCGGGGGAGGACGATTCGCTCAAGGCCCCCGGCGGCTTCGGCCGATACCGCAGGGGGCGCGTGGCGGCTTCTTACGCCGCTCCGGGACACCCCGGTGCGTTAAGGACGACCGATGCCACGTGTTGCGGAACGTCGCAGACATGACCGGACGGAACTGGCCTGCCCGGCTTCGCTGCTGGACAAGTCGGGCCGGGTGCTCTTGCGCGGTCGCGCGGCCGACGTCTCGCCCGTGGGGGTCCGCCTGATCGGGCCGCGACGCCTCGACATCCACCCCGGCCAGCCCTGCTGGGTCGAACTGACCGTGCCGAACCCGTCCAAGACCGGCCCGCGCCGTCGCATCGTCAAACTCCAGGGCGAAGTCTACCGGTGCAGCGACATGGGTGAATGGAAGAACGTCGTCGTCATCCTCCGCGCGAACTTCTCGAAGGACCTGCTCCTGCCCGTCCTGTAGCGCCTCCCAGACACAACCTAGAGCCGCCCCACCAGCCGCAGCAGCACCAGGACCGCTACCGCCGCGCTGGCCGCCCACACCAGGGCAGGGCCGATCGGGGTGAAGGCCGCCGCCTCCAGCCGCGCGACGACCTCGAGGACCCGCCCGGGCGCGTCGTGGACCCGGCCGCCTCCGGCCCGGACGACCGCGTCGAGGCGGTCGCGGTCGACGCCGAAGCCGGCGTACTCGCGCGGCGGCGCGCCCGGCACCGGGAGCGAGACCGCCCGGGACTCGGCGCCGTCCCGCGCGCGGACGACGACCAGGCCGCCGGCCGCGTCGCCCTCGGGCAGGTCGGCCTCGAAGACGCCGGGGGCGACCTGCGAGAGGTCGAGTTCGCGGGCGGCCGCGCGGTCGGGCGTGAAGACGGCCGCGACGAAGCCCGCGCTCGGCGCCTCCAGCGACGCCGCCCGCCGCGTGACGCGCACGCGCGTCGCCCCGGCGCCGCCCGGCCGCCGGCGCGGTGCCACGATCTCGGCCGACCAGTCGGCGGGCTCGCGCGGCCCGGCGAGGTAGGCGGCCACGTCCGCCAGGAGCGGGGCCATCGGGTCGTCGCGGGGATGTGCGGCCGCCCGGGCGCCCACGGGCCAGGGCATGGCGGCCACCTTCCCGAGCCCGCGTCGCCAGGAGGCCAGGAGCGGCGGGCTGCCGGCGGCGGGGCCGTCGGGGGGCGGCGCGGCCCAGTGGAGCGACGCGCCGTCGCGGAGGCGCGTGGGATTCAGCGCGGGGACGTCGCCGAGCGCGGGACCGGCCCGCCGCCAGACGGGTTCGGGGTCGGCCCAGCGGGCGGGCTGCGGGCCGGCGCTCAGCCCTTCGCCGCGCACCCAGGCGAGTTCCTTGAAGAAGGTCTCGGCCAGGCGCCCGAGGTCGTCGGGTTCGTAGAGCCGCCCGCCCGTGGCGGCCGTCAGGGCGCGGAGGCGCGGCCGGTCGGCGTCGGCACCGGTGGCGACGGCGGCGACGCCCGCGCGGCGGGCCCGGAAGGCGGCCGCGAGACGGTCCACGGCGAAGTCCTCGCTGCGCCCGTCGCTCAGCAGGAGGACGTGGCGGACGGCGGTGGGGTCGCCGGGGGCGCCGCCCAGCAGGTCGAGCGCGGCCTCGAGGGCGGGCGTGATCCGCGTGCCGCCCCCCGCCTGGAGTGCGAGCAAGCGGGCCTGGAGCGCGTCCCATTCGCTTGCCGCGACCAGGGGCGAGACGACCTCGGGCCGCCCCGCGAACGCGACCACGCCGACGCGGTCCGCCGCGCCGAGCGCCGGCCGGATGGCGAGGATCGCCTGCTTCGCCAGGGCCAGTTTCTGGGCGCCGCCGACCTTCTCGTTCATCGAGCCGCTGGAATCGACGACCAGGACCAGGTCGACGGGCGGCCGCCGGCCGGTGCGGCTGGCGACGGGCAGGAGGGCGTCGAGCGGTGCGTCGCCGTAGCCGCCCGCGCCGAACGCGCCGTCGCCGCCCAGGACGAGCAGGCCGAGCCCGCCTCGCAGGACGCGGTCGATGAGGGCGGCCTGGACCTCGCGGCCGACGGACCACGCGGGCACGTTGTCCAGGACCATCAGGTCGGCGTCGCCCGCCAGGGCCTCCGGGGCCCTCTCGACGGGCAGCGGCCGCACGGTCAGGCCTGCCGGCGCGGCGCCGCGGAGCCACGCGAGGGCGCCCGAAGGGTCGGCCCCGGCGTGGACCCAGGCGACCTCGCGTCCGTCGCCGACGCGGACGGTGCAGGCGGCCTGGTTGTTCTCCGGGACGGCGTCGCCCTCGGCGCGGAGCGAGACGGTGTAGGTGTGGACGCCGGGGGCGGGCGGCGCGTCGTCGAACCGCACCGCGGCACCGACGAGCGGGTCGATCCGGACGCGCGCGGACCCGACGGCGGCGGCGCCGGCGTCGGCGCGGCGATCGCAGCGGACCTCGGCGTCGGCCGCGGCAGATGCGGCGAGGCGGACCTCGAGGCGGACCGCCGGCCCGCCGGGCACGCCACGGCCCGCGGCCGTGCCAGGGGCGCCCTCGGCGGCGTGCGGGGCGAAGGAGACGACCCGCACGTCGCGCGGCGGCGCGAGGTCCGGCAGGAGGGCGTCGATCCGCAGACCCCTGGCGGCCAGGCGCCGGGCGGCGCCGATGGCGTCGCCGCGGGTCTCGCGCCCGTCGGTCGAGAGCAGGAGGAGGCCGCCCCCCTCGGGCATGAGGGCCGCGGCGAGCTCGAGGGCGGCCGCCAGGTCCGTCCCGCCTGCGCCCTCCGCGGGCGCTTCCGAGGGACCGGCGGGCAGGGGGGCCCCGGGAGGGACGACGGCGGTCACCGAAGCGGCGAACCGGACGAGGCCAGGGCGGTCGCCGAGCGCGCGGGTCAGCCGGTCCCACTCGACGGCCGCATCCGACCGCCGGGCCAGGGCCATGCTCCGCGAGACGTCCTGGACGATGCACGTGCGGCCGAAGCCGAGGTCCACCGCCCGCGTCCGAAGCGCGGGGCCGGCCACCGCGGCCACCAGGAGGCCCGTGGCAAGGCACCCGAGGGCCGCGCGGCACCAGGCGGCGGCGCGGCGGTCCATCCCGCGAAGCGCGGGCAGGACGATGGCGGCCCAGACCGGCACGACCAGCAGCAGCACCAAGGGATGGGCAAACCTGAGGAAACCCATGCCGACGATTATAGGCGGGCGCGGGCGCCCTGCCACAGGAAAGGCGATGCGGCCCCGCAGCGACGGACCTGCCCACCGGCAGGCAGGTTACCCCTGCAACGCCACGTACCCATCTGCGCGGTGGGTCTCCGTACCCACCGCGCATCATGGCGCCTGCCCGCGGCGGGTACGGAGACCCGCCGCGCGGCAACCGCAAAAGGCTTACCTCACCCGGATCAGTCGAGCCACTGGAAGTTCATGATGCGGGGGTGCATGTAGGCCACGTGGCCCGGAGGGTAGGCCAGCGACACCGAGCGATCCAGCAGGGCCCAGAAGCGCCGCGTGCGGGCCACGGTCAAGGTCGAACCGCCGACGGGGACGGTGCCCAACTGGACGGTCCCGTACACGGAGTACGTGTCGCTCCGGATGGTGGCGATGTTGGAGATGCGGTTGAAGACCCAGTCGCGATTCTCGAGGTATCCGCGGGCCTCGGAGGCGCCCGAAGAGGGGGGATTCCGAAGAACCTCGGCCGGGGTGCGGAGGGGACGGGTAGGCAGCGTCAACTGGCTGTTGAGGGTGAGCCCGTCATTCATGGCAAGCAGCGTGCCGGGGGTGGCCGTGTTGAGGTTGATGCGGCCGGCGACGCGCAGTTCCGGCCCGCCCGACCGGCCGAAAGGGCTGCCGAGGTAGCCCGTGTCGGCCGCGTCGATCTTGCTGTCGCCCTCGTTGTCGAGGTTGTCGTCCCAGGGCCCGCCGACGGAAAGGACGTTGGCGGCCAGGGAAAGGTCGATCGTGCCGACGCCGATCGCGCCCTTGGGCTTCCAGTTGAACTTGAGGGCGGCCTCGCCGTCGGTGGTGGTGCACTTGGCGACGCGGTTGGTCCAGGGCCAGAAGGCGTCGCCCGCGGCCGAGTCGTTCTCGGGGCAGAGGATCTGGTCGAGGTCGCCCAGCCGCGCGATGCCCCGGAAGTTGCCGCCGCTCGAGGCGAACGGCGGCAGGATGGGCCCAACGGCGACGGCGCCGTCGTCGCCCGCGGTGACGGAGTTGGGGAACCGGATGGGCACCGTGTTGTCGGCGGAGGTGGCGGGAGGGGGCGGCGTGCCAAAGGCTTCGGCGCCCCCCGTGTCCCAATCGCGGATGTAGAGGACCGGGATCTCGCACCCCGGGCCGCGGGTCTCGCTCGCCATCAGGACCGGCCGCGAGAGGTGCCCTCCGCTGGCAAGGTTGCCCATGTCCGTTCCCGTGATCTCGTCGAGGGTGACGTCCTTGCCCAGGCCGAAAGTCGTCAGTTTGATGCTCTTGTTCGCGATGTTATCCGCCGGCGACAGGCTGATCGACTTGGTGATGACCTCGCAGGCGCCCGGGGCCATCGTGGCGGGGAGGTTCTGGGCGTCGGCAACGATCGTCACTTTCATGTTGCCGGTGTTCAGCGGGCCGGGGATGCCGGTCACCTCGCCGGGCCAGGGATTATGGACCTCGACCTTGATCTCGTACACGTTGTTGTCGCCCGGTTCGGTGGAGGCGTGGGTCAGGCTGCAGCCGGCCTCGGTGATCAGGGGCTGGCGGTCGGCGCCGACAAAGGGGGTGCCGGACGCGCCGGGGACGGCGATGGGCTTGAAACTGTTGCCGCTCGAGCGGAAGGCGATGATGTTGGCGGTGAGTTGTCCGAGTTGCTTGCTGGTCCCGACGCGGTTGTCGTTGAGGGCCTCGAAGATGTCCTGGGCCTTGGCCCGGTTGACGTCGGCCTTGGGTCGCGACCAGATCAGAGCCCCGGTGCCGGCGGGGCGGTGGCTGGTGGCGTTGCCGTCGCCGCTGACCTCGGACGTCCAGCCGACGGTTGTGTACATCAGCCGCTGGACGGCGCTCATGCTGTTCCCGCTGGGGACCATCAACTCGATGCGCGAGAGGGCCAGGGTGCCGGGGCTGCCGCCGTTGAGGGGGTTGTCCTGGATGCGGCGGAGTTCGAACTCCTCGTCGACGGTGAAGGGGTAGTTGGGGTTCGTGCCGAGGGCGGGGTACTCGATGCAGGTCTCGCCGGTTTCGGGGATGTTGGGGGTGCCTGTGGCGCCCCCCCACCGACCGAGGGTGGTCCCGGAGCCGAAGAGGATGTCGGCGAGCTGGCTGATCGGGGCGGCGGAGTAGGCGGGGTTGACGTCGCTGATGTAGTAGCCCAGGCCCAGGAATTCGGCGCCCGGCCCCCCCGTCCACGCCTTGTTGCCGTGGGCGTTGAGGTTCAGGAGGCCGCCGTGGTCGAGGATCGTGAGGCTGACGCGGCCGACGTAACCCTCGAAGGGGAAGGCGAGGTCGGCGATGAAGACGCCGTTCGTGCCGCCGATGCCCAGGTTGTCGCATCCGGCGGCCGTGGTATTGAACGTAAGGCCGTAGGGCAGGGGTGTGGGTGCGGCAGTCTGCTTGAAGGAGATATTCGTGGGAGCGGCGGGGGTGGTGGTGATGGTATCGGTGAGCCAGGCGTCGTCGGTGCCGGGGTAGTCGTAGACCTCGTAGCCGGCCGCGCCGGTCAGGAGCAGATACTTGCGGCTGGTGCCCGTGCCGGTGACTTGCCAGACGTCGTTGACGAGATAGTGGCAGGCGTACTCGACGCCGCCGTCGGCGGCCATCATGATCTGGGTGTTGACGGCGAAGTTGGCGGCGGTGGAGCGGTCGATGGTGCTCATCGTGACGAAGGCCACGCCCACGACCGCCAGGATGGCCAGGAGGCCCAGCACGACGATCAGGACCGATCCGTTCGCCTTCATGCCTGCTCCTCGGCAGTGGGGTTCATGGGGCCGCGGGGCTCACCGGTCCCCGAGGTAGAAGGTCTCCTGGAGGGCGTACCCCCGGAACCGTGGCTGGTCGTCGGGCCGCGCCTCCGTGGAGGTCGGGTCGTGGACGACGACGGTGACGCGGAGGGCCGCAGGCCAGGTATTGCAGTATAGGCCTTGCACCGTGTTGTACGGGACCCCTGGGAAGGCCAGATGGTTCCAGCCGCCGGCGCCGCTGCTCACGTCGGCCTTCCACATGTCGACCAGGAACTCGCTCGTGCAGGAGGCCATGACGCGCGTCAGTCCGGGCGCACGGGTGGAGCCGCCGTCGACGGTCTTGGAGACGGCCAGCCAGGGCCAGATCTTCAACTGGTCCCAGTTGGCGGCGTCCGCGACGACCCGCCGGTACGTCGCCGACGCGAGCATGTTGCCGAGGAAGTACTGGCCGGTGCTCCAGTGGTCGCCCGGCTGGCCCGTGGCGCCGGGGCTCTGGCCGTTGACGAGCCACACGCCGCGGCCGAGGATGCCCCTTCGGATGCCCACGTCCCGGCCACCGACGTTCTGTATGGCCGTCGGCGTGATGACGTTGGTGGTGTAGAGGAGTTCGGCGACGTTGGCGCTCTGGGGACTCGTCGTGCCCCAGACGCCGGTCCACTGGCCGACGCTGGTGAAGGCGAGGCCGTAGGCGGCGTGGTCGGAGATGAGGCTGGGGGCCCGGGCCGCGCTCCAAGTCCAGGTGGACTGGGCGCTGTCGTAGATGAACCGGTTGGGTTTCAGGTAGAAGTACCCGTCTCGGTTCAGTCCGCGGAGGTCGCGGTTGAGGGTGTCGAAGAACGTGCGCATCTGCTGAAAGGCGAAGTTCTGGGCCTCGGCCTCGGAGGCCGTCTGGGTCACGATGCCGAAGATCTCGACGACGCCCAGCATCATGACCGTCATGAGCGAGGCCGCGGTGACGAGTTCGACGAGCGTGAAGCCCCCGGCGGCCCCCCGGCGGACGCTCGTTCGACGATCGCGCGTGCGTCTCATGGTCAGTCTCCGATCACCGTATGAAAGGCCATCACGGCGCCGGGCACGCAGCTCCACCGCGGGGAGGCCGTGGCCGTCGCCGGGGCGGTGACATAGACCACCGTGGTGGACGTGTAATCCACCTGGTACGCCTCGCCCCGGCCGGTTGTCGCGGTGTAGGTCCAGTCGACGACGTAGTCGCCGGGCGCTGCGGGGGGCGCCGCGCTCGTGATAATGGGCGCGGTGCCGCGCGCGGCACAGGCGACCAGCGTAATCCGGTACGGGCCGCGCGCCTGGATGTGGTTCCAGAAGATCGGCCCGGTGAAGCCCCCGCCGGCCCAGCGGTCGTACGGCGGGTCCGGGAGATCGGAGCGGTTCCAGTCATTATTGTACTCGAACGCGTAGGGGTAGTAGACGTTGAACTTCGAGGGGATGTCGCTGATGTCGAGCCGCAGCGCGTCGAGGGTGGTGGGGTTCGCATCTTCCTTCGTGCGGATCTTCTCGAGGACGTCTTTGCGGCGGGCCCGCATCATCGCATAGACACTCCGGGCGTACAGGGCGGCCTGGGTCATCTCGACGCTGCGGCGGTTCTGGTTCACCGCGACGGGGAAGATGGTGGCCACCATCGTCAGGCCGACGCCGAGGATGCCCACCGCCATCAGGATCTCGGTGAGCGTGAAGCCCGACGCACGTTTCCGGGCGATCCTCACGGTGCGATCCTCCACCTCACAGACCCCGCCAGACTCCCACACAGACCCATTCCGGAGGAATTATAGCGAGACCGCCGGAAGGGAGCAACGACTATATTCGACCGCCGCCGCCGCGTGGGCCGGCCGGCCTCCTTGGGGCCGCTGGGGGGTACGCAGGCCCGCTGCCGGGCCGCGCGCGGCCCTCGGGCGGGAGCGGCGCTGCCGGCCCGCAGGGGCCGAAGTATCCCGAGTTCCAGGTGTCCGAAGCCGGCGCAGGCCACGGCGCGTATCCTGGCGCGGGTCGGCTGCCGCGCGCGTGCCGGCGGGCCCAGGGTGTTCGTTGACGGCGCCGGGGGCGCCGGTATAATGGGGCCCCTCGGTCGAAGGGCGCGCCGCGCCCGACCGACAGCATGGGGGACGGCGGCCGGTGGAGGAGGGCTCGCGAGGGCGACCTCATCCCCGCCCGCCGGCCAAGGAGAGCGCATGCCAGTTCCGCTGCTGGACCTCGTGGCACAGTACCGGACGATGCGCGAGGAGATCCGGCGGGCCGTCGACGAGGTCCTGGACGCGCAGGTCTGCGTCGGCGGTCCGAAGGTCGCGGCGTGCGAGGAGGCGGTTGCGGCGTACTGCGACTGCAAGCACGGCATCGGGGCGTCGAGCGGGACGGACGCGATCCTGAACGTCCTGATGAGCCTGGGCATCGGCCGCGGCGACGAGGTCATCACGACAACGTTCACGTTTTTCGCGACGGCCGGGTGCATCGCCCGCGTGGGCGCGCGGCCGGTGTTTGTGGACATCGACCCGCGGACGTTCAACATCGACCCGGGGGCGGTCGCCGCCGCCGTCACCCGGAAGACGCGGGCGATCCTGCCCGTCCACCTGTTCGGGCAGGCCGCCGACATGGACCCCCTCCTGGCCCTGGCGAAGAGGCACGGCCTGGCGGTGATCGAGGACGCGGCCCAGGCCATCGGCGCCACCTACAGGGGACGCAAGGTCGGCTCCCTCGGCGCCGCCGGCTGCTTCTCGTTCTTCCCCTCGAAGAACCTCGGCGGCGCGGGCGACGGCGGCATGGTGGTCACCAGCGACGCCGACCTCGCGCGGCGGTGCGCCGTCATGCGGAACCACGGCATGGAGCCGCGCTACTACCACCATGTGGTCGGCGGCAACTTCCGCCTCGACGCCCTCCAGGCGGCCGTCATCCTGGTGAAACTGAAGTACCTGGAGCGCTGGCACGCCGCCCGCCAGGCGAACGCCGCGTACTACAACCAGGAGTTCGCCGGATGCGACGCCCTGGTGACGCCCATCGTCGAGCCGCACAACCGCATGATCTACAACCAGTACGTCATCCGCATCCGCGGCGGGAAGGGCCGCGCAGCGCGCGACGCCGTCGAGGCCCGCCTGCACGAGCGCCGGATCGGCTGCGCGATCTACTATCCCGTGCCCCTGCATCTCCAGGAGTGTTTCGCCGACCTGGGCGGCAAGGCGGGCGACCTGCCTCACGCCGAGCAGGCCGCACGGGAGGTCCTGGCCCTGCCGATCTACCCGGAACTCGCCGACGCCCAGAAGGACGAGGTGGCGTCGGCCGTCCTGGAGGCCGTGGGCGCGTAGAGCCGCGCGGCCGCGCGGAAGGAGGGACCGTCAGGTGAGCCGCTGCGAGCCGATCACCATCGTGAACGTCGTGGGCGCGCGGCCGAACTTCATGAAGATCGCGCCCCTGATGGCGGCCTTCCGGGCGCGGCCGGAGGTGCGGCCCGTCCTGGTCCACACGGGTCAGCACTACGACGAGCGGATGAGCCGCCTGTTCTTCGAGGACCTGGGCATTCCGCGGCCCGACCTGAACCTGGAGGTGGGCTCGGGCAGCCACGCCGCCCAGACGGCCAAGATCATCCGCCGGTTCGAGCCGGTCGTGACGGAGCGGCGGCCCGACGTCGTCCTGGTGGTGGGCGACGTCAATTCGACGATCGCCTGCGCCCTGGTGGCCGTGAAACTCGGCGTCCGGGTCGCCCACGTCGAGGCGGGCCTGCGCTCGTTCGACCGCACGATGCCCGAGGAGATCAACCGCGTCCTCACCGACGCGATCAGCGACTACCTGTTCGTCACCGAGCGGAGCGGCCTGGAGAACCTCCGCCGCGAGGGCATCGCGGATGCGAAGGTCCACTTCGTCGGAAACGTGATGATCGACACGCTCCTTGCGAACCTGGAGAAGGCCCGTGCCAGCCGCGCGCTGGAGGACCTGGGCCTGCGCCCGCGCGGGTACGCCGTGCTGACGCTCCACCGGCCGAGCAACGTCGACGATCCTGACGTGCTGCGGCGCCTGCTGGGGGTGCTGGAGGCCATCGCGCGAGAGGTGCCGATCGTCTTTCCCGTCCATCCGCGGACCCGCAAGAACCTCGCGGCGTTCGGCCTCGGCGGCCTTGAGGCCAAGGGGTTCCGCCTCACCGAACCGCTCGGGTACCTCGATTTCCTCCGCCTCACCGCCGAGGCGCGGCTCGTCCTGACGGACTCGGGCGGTATCCAGGAGGAGACGGCGATCCTCAAGGTGCCGTGCCTGACGCTGCGGGAGAACACGGAGCGGCCGGTCACGGTCGACGTGGGGTGCAATCAACTGGTCGGGTCCGACCCGGCGCGGATCCTGGCGGCCTTCCGGCGCGTGATGGCGAGCGAGACGTTCACCTGCGGCACGCCCGAGAAGTGGGACGGCCACGCCGCCGAGCGCATTGCGGACATCCTGGTCGAGCGACTCGGCGGATAGCGCCGGCAAGCCCGCGGCGGGCCGGGCGTGCGGAGGAACGTCGGCGGACGGAGGTGCGATGGGCAACCGAGCCGCTTGCTGTCGCGAGACGAAGCCGCCCCCGCGCCGCCTGTCCGTCGTGAACCAGGTGGTCGGCCCCCTCAACCGGGAACTCCTGGAGGACCTTTGCCGCGCCGGCATCCCGTGCGAGGTGCTGACCGGCTGGGTCGATGCGGACGACACCGACCGCCTGCCCTATCCGGTCACGTGGGCGGCGCCGCTCGTGAAGTCACCGGCCTGGAGGCGCGTGTGGTCCTGGACCACGTTCACGGCCCGGGCGTCGTGGTTCGCCCTCCGCCGTCCCGGGGGACGGTTCCTGGTGGTGACGAACCCGCCGCTGACGATGCTTGCCATGCCGTGTCTGAAGCGCCTGGCGGGCCTGCGCTACGTCCTGCTGGTCTACGACATTTACCCGGACGTCGGCGAGAGGATGGGCATGATGCGGCGGGGGGGGCTATTGGCGAGGATCTGGCGGCGGATGAGCCGGCAAGCGCTTCTCCGGGCCGAGGGCGTCATCACGCTCGGCTCGCACATGGCCGACACGCTGCGCGGCCACCTCCGCGCGGGGGACTCGTGCCCCATCGAGGTGATCCCGAGTTGGGCCGACACCGAGTTCCTCCGTCCCCTCGACAAGGCCGCGAACCCGTTCGTCGCCCGCCACGGGCTGGCCGGCAAGTTCGTCGTCATGTACAGCGGGAACTTCGGCGCGACCCACGACACCGAGTCGATCGTGGCGGCGGCCGAGCGGCTCCGCGACCTGCCCGACGTCCACATCATGCTGATCGGCGGCGGCACGCGCGAGCGCGAGGTCGCCGACCTCGTGGCGGCCAAGGCGCTGCCGAACCTGACGCTGCTTCCGTTCCAGCCCCTGTCGGCGCTGCCGCACTCCCTGGCCTCCGCCGACGCCGCCATCGTCTGCCTGGACGAAGGCTACGAGGGGATCGCCGTGCCGTCCAAGACCTATCATGCCTTGGCTGTCGGAGCCGCCCTCCTGGCCATCAGCCCTCCGGGGACGGAACTGACCGACCTGGTGGCGGAGCACGCGTGCGGCATCCACGTGCCGCCGCGAAGCCCCGAGCGCCTGGCCGAGGCGGTTCGCAGCCTCCATGGCGACCGGGACCTGCTGGCCCGGTGCAGGGCGAACGCCCGCCGCGCGGCCGAGGATCACTTCTCACGCACGATCGCGACGCGCCGCTGCCGCGACTACCTGTGCCGGCACCTGGGGATCGAGATTCCCCCGGCCTGTGTGGAATCCTGAGGGCAATCTGACGATAATACGGGGAGTCGTCCGCAGGGAGGGGGAGGATTCCTGATGGCCAAACGGGCGCTGATTACAGGCATCACGGGGCAGGACGGTTCCTACCTGGCCGAGCTTCTCCTCGCGAAGGGCTACGAAGTCCACGGGCTGGTCCGGCGGTCGAGCACCTTCACCACCGGGCGGATCGAGCACCTGTACCGGGACCCCCACGACCCGGAGGCGCGGTTGTTCCTGCACTATGGCGACCTGACGGACGGGGCGGGCCTCCGGCAGGTGCTGACGCGGTGCCGGCCCGATGAGGTGTACAACCTCGGGGCGCAGTCGCACGTGCGGGTGAGTTTCGACCAGCCCGTCTACACGGCCCAGGTCGACGCGATCGGGACGCTCCGGCTCCTGGAGGCCATCCGCGACCTCGGCCTTCCGACGCGCTTCTACCAGGCCTCCTCGAGCGAGATGTTCGGCAAGGCGCCCGAGGTCCCGCAGACCGAGAAGACGCCGTTCCATCCCCGCAGCCCCTACGGGTGCGCGAAGGTCTTCGCGTACTGGCAGGCGGTCAACCACCGCGAAGCCTACGGCATGTTCTGCGCGAACGGCATCCTGTTCAACCACGAGAGCCCGCGGCGCGGCGAGACGTTCGTCACGCGGAAGATCACCCGGGCCGCCACGCGGATCAAGGAGGGCCTCCAGGACAAGGTCTACCTGGGCAACCTCGACGCCAAGCGCGACTGGGGGTTCGCGGGCGACTACGTCGAGGCGATGTGGCTGATGCTCCAGCAGGATCAGCCCGACGATTACGTCGTCGCGACGGGCGAGACGCACTCCGTGCGCGAGTTTGCCGAGGCGGTGTTCGGCCTCCTGGACCTGGAGTGGCAGAAGCACGTGGAGATCGACCCGCGCTACCTGCGGCCGGCCGAGGTCGACCTGCTGCTCGGCGACGCGTCGAAGGCCCGCAAGGTCCTCGGCTGGAAGCCGCGCGTCACCTTCCACGACCTCGTCCGCATGATGGTCGAACACGACTGGGAGGTCGCCAAAGAGGAGCGCGTCCTGGCGGACCACCGGGCCAAGAGCGGGAAGGGCCCCGGCAAGCGAAAGCGAACCTGACCGCATGAACCTGACCCGGCAGCGCATCGTCGTGA
>Ga0315274_10008000_pt1 | contig 15294 bp, 14 predicted proteins | sample YL17G02_20_MG_FD_203700 | JGI IMG/M metagenome (GOLD analysis project Ga0315274, IMG submission 203700) | Sediment microbial communities from Yellowstone Lake, YNP, Wyoming, USA - YL17G02_20 | ecosystem: Environmental > Aquatic > Freshwater > Lake > Sediment | place: USA: Wyoming | collected... | reverse complement strand
GCCACATCTTCCACTGCGGTCGATTTCACATGGCTCTTCATAAAAATGCTCCTGGTTTTGGCGATCGTCTCGATTGTCGCCGTTTTGGTTCTTAAATACGCAGTGCCGCATTTCGGTATTTTAAAACCGTTTCAAAAGGGACAGTATTTCACGGTGCTCGGGCGATATGTTCTCGAGCCGAAAAGATCGCTCTATCTTGTGAATGTCGGCAAAAGATATTTGGTGATCGGAGTGGCGGATAGTGGTATAAACTTGGTCACGGAAATATCAAAAGAGGAAGCCGAAGGGGAACGGCAATGAAATTCCAAATTCCAAATTACAAAAAATCAGTGAAAAGGCGCCTCCTTCTGGGAGCGGGGATGTCAGCCTTTTGCTTGCTGATCAGCGGAGTCGCGTATGCGCAGGCGGGAAAGGTGGGCATATCAAGGCCTCTGGTCATGCTGACCGTTCTGGCTGCACTCGCTCTGGTCCCGTTCATCGTGATGATGGTGACTTCTTTTGTGAAGCTCGCCGTCGTGCTGGCGCTGATTAGAAGCGCGCTCGGCACGCAGCAGGTCCCGCCGAATATAGTAATTACGGGCATTGCGACGATTCTCACGATCTATATAATGATCCCTGTGGGCTATGATGTTTATCGCTCCGCGGGGGCCGTCATCAATCAGGGGACGAACCAGCCGCTTCTGTCGCAGGCGTCCGTTGAGCTTTTGATCGAGGCCGTGAAGACGGGCAAGGAGCCCGTGAGGGCATTCCTTTTGAAAAACGTCCACCCGCAGGAGCGCATCCTCTTTTATAACCTAGCGCTGAAGCTTAGGGTGAATGAGGAGGACCGCAAGGGAATTACGGATCAGGATTTCATAAACATCATCCCCGCATTTGTCGTGAGCGAGCTCACTGAAGCGTTCCAGATCGGATTTGTGATATTCCTGCCTTTTTTGGTGATCGACCTTGTCGTCGCGAATATCCTGCTTTCTCTGGGCATGTTCCAGATCTCGCCGATCACGATTTCGCTGCCGTTCAAACTTCTCCTGTTCGTCCTGGTTGACGGCTGGCACGTGATCGCAAAGGGATTGATATTAGGGTATGTTTAATCGTGATTCGTAAACCGTGAACCGTAAACGGTGGATACGGTTCACGGCTCACGGCTCACGGCTCACGGATTATGGAATACTTTGTAGCAGTTGCAAAACAGGCGCTCTTTCTGGCCCTGATTTTGACCGCCCCCCCGGTTCTGGTCGCGATGCTCGTGGGCCTTGTCATAAGCATACTTCAGGCGACGACGCAAATTCAGGAACAGACGCTCACGTTTGTCCCGAAGCTCGTGGGAATCGTCGCCACGCTTGCTGTCGCGGGCCCGTGGATGCTGGCGCAGCTCATCGCGTTTACGCAGTCGCTCTACGAATCATTTGCCATATACATACATTAGCGGTTTCTTATGTTTCAGGATATCCTAGCCCGGGTCGGCGTCACCATCGATGTAGCCTTTAACCTGATATTCACATCCCTCATCTGGGTGAGAATATTGAGTATGACTTCGGTCATTCCGTTCCTGACGGGCAAGCCCGTCCCCCGCTATGTCGTGGTCGGCGCATCGATGGTCCTGGCGGTCTTCGTCTATTCAAACATCGCCCCCGCGCATCCGCCGCCCCTGACGGAGGATTTTTTGAATCTCCTCATGCTCTACTTCAAAGAGCTGTTCTACGGCTTATCTATAGGTTTTGGAGTGGCGCTCCTTTTTTACGCCCTCGAATCCGTGGGCCAGATGATCGACAACCAGCGCGGCATGTCGATCGCGCGCATTTTGATACCGCAGCTGGGCGAGCAGGGCTCGATCACAGGGACGTTCCTGTTTCAGCTGGCGATCGTCATATACCTCTCGATCGGCGGCCACAGGCTCTTTTTCCAGTCGTTTTTCGGGAGCTTTATTACGCTTCCTGTTCTTGAGTTTCCGAAGGCCGGGCCGGGCCTTTTCCCGCTGATGGATCTTTTCATAAGGATTTCAGGCGAGGTCTTTCTCATTGCGATCCAGCTTGCGGCCCCCGTGATTATCTCCATATTCGTCGCCGATATCATCTTAGGCGTCGCCAACCGCGTGGCGCCGCAGATCAACGTCTGGGAGATGGGTTTCAACGTGAAGGGATACGTCGGAATCCTCATGCTTTTCCTGTCTCTCGCCGCGATTGGGGACCAGATCAGGTATTACTCCCAGAAATCCAACGCGAATGCGGAACGGGTTATACAGTATCTTGAGGGCAAGGCCGTTGTCGAAGGGGAAGAGCCCGTCAAACCGCCCGAAGAGGGCCAGCCAAAACCCGAGGGCGGACCCCTGCCTGTAATATCTCCATAAATCTGCAAATTTCCTGCGGGGAAGCGGGCTTTGGAGCTGCGCCACGGATCCCTGTGTGCCGGGGCTGTGGTATCGCTTGCGGCTTAGTCTCCGGCTGCACGATTTTGTAACTGACTCGGTTTGGCTCGCCTCGTGAACTCGCCCGCCTACGCTTTATATAATTACAACACTGTCTAGCTCCGGCGTGCTCAAACAGCACGAGTCGTTGTGCAAGACAAAAGGTTCTCTCAAGGCACAACCGCCAAACCTCGCAGACAAAATCGGCATCCTCCGACATGCCGCAATCGACACCACATCCCCGACCCACAGGGCTCCGCGTCGCCATAATTGTGCAGTAGGAGCTTTCCATAGCTGGGGTTTCAAGACCCCGATTTCGTGTCTCGTGTCTCGTGTCTCGTGTCTCGCGTCTGATATTCTGTCGATATGGCACCAAGATAACCCACTGTTATTATTGGGTTTATCACGAATCACGAATCACGAATCACGAATCACGAGGTTGGCATTCGGGTTGCATAGTATAAGGTCGAGACGGGGGACAACCCGTCCGAGGAGGATAAAATGATTAGCGCAGGAGACTTAACAATTAACCATAGTGACGTCGATACGCGTGTAGACGATGGTTATCTTGATTCACAAGAGATTCAAGCAGCCCTTGATGGACTTCCATCAGACATGCCCGAGGGTACTATAATGGTTCTAGGGCAGCGGATAACGGCTTCTAGTCTGGAAGAACTAAAACAGAAGATAAAACAACAGCTTCTGGCCGGTGCAGCGGAAGGCGCCACACCGACGGCCGACGCCGCAGCACAGTTGGAGCCCGCAGTTGATAATTTGCGTGCGGTTTTCAGTGCGGCGCAGCAGGCACAACAGGCATTGGCACAAGCACAGGCATCAGGCGATGAGGCGAGAATAACTGCAGCAAAGGAGGCTTTTGAGCAGGCAAAGGCAAACCTCCGTGAACAGGTAATGCGGGTTCAGCAACTCAACAGTAGAGTCGATCCGAGTAAGCCGAATTTAGGTATCACCGATGCAATGTTCTCGTTGGCCGATATGGATCCGGACGGCGGAACAGGCGCGAAGGCAACGTTTGCAATGACCAGTGAAGGTGGTGGCGCAGGTTCAGGCGCGTCGGCCCAGACAGTGGGCGGCGGCGGGGCGTCGAGCTACCTTCCGGGCACATGGGGTTCAAGCGGGTTTGATGGGAAAGCTTTCTCGACCTCCGCTTATGAGAATAGCATGATGGCCGCAGACAGCGCCCTCAATTCTTTTGATTCGGTCCTCCAGAACCAGAACAAGGGTAAGCAATTGATGATGCTCTTCTTCTATTTCGCTAGGATGGCGGAATCCGGAGATTTGGGCGCGATGTATCAGTTCATGAAATTCCTGACCTACATCATCTCCAAGGACAAGTCGAAGCAGCAGATCGATATGGGCAAGAAACTGATCGAGCTTCAGGACCTCTCGCGCCAGTGGACGGATAAGCTTTTGAACATGCAGACCAACTCCGCAGATCCCGAGGCGAGCAACAACTTCATGAAGATGATGACGCAGGTGAAGTCAGAGACCGACGCGATCGCGACTTCACAGAAGCTCATCTCCCAGATGATGGAAGAGTTCGCGCAGATCGTCGAAACGCTCACAAACGCCACGAAGGGCGCGCTGGAAGCGCAAGGCAGAGTCATGAGGGTGACGTCGCAGATCAGAGGATAAGGTAGACAGCATAGGAAAAACATCGGGGCCTCGGGGGGGAAACCGCCGGGGCCTTTTTATTGGGGAGAGAAAAACGCTTGCCCGTGTTTGCAATGAATGATATTTTATCAAAATATGGCGGATAAAAAGTCCAGAGAAAAGAAGAAGAAATGGGATTTTTCGACGGGCACGAAACCCATGACCCGCGAAGAGGCCGATGCCGAGATGGCGGATTTTTTCGGGGAGCTTGAGGCCCGCTTAAAGAACATTCCGCAGGAAGAGATAGAAAGAGGAAGCAAGAAGATAACGGATTTCATCGACGGCAAAATCGGCTGGGCGGAGCTTTTCAATTTCACGCCGCAGCTGCTTTTTCAGATGGCCGAGTTCGGCTTTATGCAGTTCAAGACGGGCCGCTATCAGGACGCTGAAAGGATCTTCAAGGTCCTCACGGTTTTGGACTGGAACAACCATTATTATCATTCCATGATGGGCACGATACTCCAGCGCCAGAAGCGCTACGGCGAGGCCATCGCCGAATATTCGCAGGCAATCGAGCTCGACCCGCAGGATATCGTGTCGCACACCAACCGCGGCGAGATCTTCATGCAGCACGGGCTTTTGACCGAAGCGGAGGCCGATTTCGAGAAGGTCGTGGCGCTTGATCCCAAAAAAGAGAACAGGTGGGCGAACCGCGCACGCATGCTGCAGGCGGAGCTGGAGAAAAGGCGGAAAAAGGGGTAAAATAATACAGTGATCAGTGACCAGTGATCAGTGTGAGAGGGAAGTATGGTAAACCCCGTTAGACCGAGTCGTGTTCAGGAAAAAGAAGTGCAGGCGGACCTCGCCAAACTTGAGATGGCGGAGGCGCTTCGCCATGGCAACGTCTATGAAGTCATGAAGAGGCTTCCGGCGGGGCTTACGATCCGCGATTTTGAAGACTACATGAGCGATCAATGGCGGACCTTCAAAAGCCAGATCATGCAAGAAGGTTCCGCTTATGAAAGCGAAGGGTCGGTCCACGAGCCGCATTATTCCGATTTCCCTATGCACGGCGAAGGGACGGCCATGACCTCCGAAGAGGGCAATGAATTTATGAAGGGCATGGAGGCCAGCCTGGGGGGAAGCGGCGGATTCAAGGCTATGGGGGTCAAGGCGGCGACAGAGGATGAGGGCGCCGGAGCAGAGGCGGGTTCGGGCTACTCCGAACTCGAAGGGATGGCCGAAGGTACACTCGATGAATGGCAAGGTTTTACGGATGAGATGTGGAACCAGATATTCGATGCGCAGCTTGTGGAAGACTACGAAAAGAAGATGGGCGAGATCCAGAAGGACGTCGATAGAATAATCGCGCTTGCCAAATCCGGACAGGCGGATCCCGAATATGTCCTCATCGCGCTTGCCAAGGTGAACGTGACGAAGAACGGGTGCCTCATGACGTGGCTCGGGAAAAAGGCGTTCATGAACAACGCAATGATGAACCGCGTGGCTGATGAACTGCGCGTGGCGGGGACTGGCGATATCGGTGCAGTTTATGATGCGCAGGCCAAAACAAGGGACGGCGCATTTCAGCAGCAGCTGGTCATGTCCGATATGCAAAAGGTCATGCAGGATGTGGCGGGCGTGCTGGAGCAGGTCCACGGCATAATGGGCGAGATCAACAAGACAAGAAGCGAAATTATCACTAAATTCTCGGCGCGTTAATAGGGCGAAACTATGGCAGAGGAAAAACCGGAGATAAGGGGGAAGCGGACTCAAATCATAGATCCCACTCCTGCGCGCCGCAAACATCTCACGGAAGTCCTGATGGATTTTTTAGAGGACAGGGTGAGCCTGGCGGAGCTCAAAGGCATATCGAGGGAAAATCTTTTCAGGCTCGCGGACGCCGGTTTCACAAAGTTCAAGCACGGGCGTCTGGACGAGGCGGAGAAGATCTATCAGGGCCTGATTCTTTTAGATCACAGAAACGCATATTTCCACGCCATGATGGGGGCGATACATCAGAAGAGGGGCCGCCCCATCGAGGCGATAATGGAATACGGGCAGGCGATCAAGATCAACAAGATCGATGTCTCCGCATACGTGAACCGCGGCGAGATTTATCTCCGCCACAAGAATTACAAGAAGGCGGCCGAAGATTTCAGGAATGCGATACTCATTGACCGTGAGGGGAAAAACCTCTGGTCCAACCGCGCCCGTTCGCTTGTGATTGCCATCAAAAGGCAGATGGAGGCCGACCGCTCCGGGGGCCGCCGTCCAATAGTTGTAAGGTGACCCCTCCTTTGTAAGGAGGGGTCGGGGAGGTAGATCTACCCCACCTTTCCTCCCCTTACAAAGGGGAGGAATTTAATCCTCTTTTGACGGTATCCCGTACTTCTTCAAGAGGTTGCGAAGATGCTTGCGGTCGATCTTTGCCTCGCGCGACGCCTTGGACAGGTTGTGGTTATTTCGCTTCAGAAGATCCACCAGATATTCTTTCTCGAACGACTCGACGATCTTCTGCTTGGCGTCCTTGAACGGCACGTCCGCCTCGACGCGCATGCGCTCCGTCCTCTCCTCGCCGTGAGAAAGTTCCGCAAAAATGAAATCAAGGTGCGGTTTTGAAATTGTGTCGCCTTCCACAAACGAGCATGCGCGTTCGATCACGTTGTTGAGCTCGCGCACGTTTCCGGGCCATTCATAACGCGAGAGGAGCTTCAGTGCGTCGTCGTCGACCTTTGTCACTTTGACTTCGCCGTCCGGCTTGCGGTTGTATTTCGCCGTCGTGAGAAAACGCTCCACAAGCGGCGGGATATCGTCAAGGCGCTCCTTCAGGGACGGCAGGGATATCTTGACGACGGAGAGGCGGTAGTAGAGATCTTCCCTGAAACGGCCTTCCTCAATCTCTTTGCGCAGGTTCCTGTTTGTCGCGCAGACGACGCGGACGTCGATTTTTACCGCAGCGTTTGAACCGACCCTTTTGATCTCCCTCTGCTCGAGCGCGCGCAAAAGCTTCGGCTGAAGCTCGGGCGTGAGCTCGCCTATTTCATCCAAAAAGATAGTCCCGCCGTTCGCCTCCTCAAATGCGCCGCGCCTTGATTTCACCGCACCTGTGAAGGAGCCGCGCTCATGGCCGAAAAGTTCGCTTTCAATGAGGTTGGGTGCCACCGCCGAACAATCGAAGACCACGAAGGACTTTCCCTTGCGCTGGCTGTTTTCGTGTATCGCGCGCGCGACGAGCTCCTTTCCGGTTCCCGTATCGCCCTCTATTATGACCGTCGCGTGCGTCGGGGAGATTTTTTCGAGTATGGAAAATATCTGCCGCATCTTTGTGCTCTTGCCGACAAGCATCCCGAACGAATGCTGCGCCGACGGTTCGATCCTGACCTTCTCGTCGTAGGCCACAAACTCAAGCGTGGTGATGCCGACCTTTATGTGGTCGCCCGGGACAAGATAGGCCTCCTTCACGCGCGTTCCGTTGATGAATGTGCCGTTTGTCGATTCGAGGTCGCGAAGAAGAAAACCGTCCTCGGCGTATTTGATCTCTATGTGGTTGCGCGATACCGTTTTATCGGCAAGGACAAGGTCGTTTGTCTCGCGCTTTCCGATTGTCGTGACGCCTTTGTTCAACATGAGTTTCTTGCCGCGATTGGGGCCGTCGACCACCAGGAGCTGGCATTTGCGCAGAGATACGACCGAAGGGCCCTCCTCCAGTTTCAGAAGTTCGGTTTGGAACTCTTTGTCTTTTTCCGGCATGTTAAACTCCTTACTCCTGCTCCAAATTGATATTAAAGCTCTTGTCGCCGCCTTCCATGTTGAAGCTTGTGGACCATGTCCTGTAGCCCGGCAGAGATATCGATACATTGTGGGACTGGTCGCGCCGCACCTTGCGGACAGTGACGGGCGTCTTTGCCGGGATCGACTGCCCGTCAAACACGACGTTTGCCCGCGGCGGCGTCGAAGCAAGGCTCACCTCTCCGTAAAGATCGGTGAGATTGATGTCGGTCAGGTTCACTTTTTCGCCCGGCCTCACCGTGATCTTTCGCGTGTATTTCGCGAGCCCCTCTTTGCTCACGATTATCGATACAGATCCGGGGGCGACGCTCGCCGTGAGCGGCGTCTTTCCTTTGAACTCGGCGTTGACGAAGACGTCCGCGCCCGATGGATTCGATGCGAGCCTTATCTGCGCAGGCGTGCCGGCCGCAGTGCCGGGCGGCGGGGGCGTGGTTTCCACCGGTTTCTCCGCCGGTTTTCCCGGCGGCGCCGTCGGCGGCGGTAGTTTTTCGGTGGGTTTTTGCGTCGCCTTCAGCTCGCCTGAAATGGACGCCGGTTTCGCGCTGGCGATTGTGATCTTTTTTGACCAGCGGTCAAACTCATCCTTCACAAGGCCGACGGTGTAGCTCTTTCCGACTTTGAGATTCCCGATCGTCGCAGGTGTCTGCTTCCCTGTGGATTTCCCGTCGAGGATGATCCTGGCGCCGCTGGGAGAAGACGTGATCTGGACGGAACCCTCCTCTACAGCCTTCGGGAGCTCCGCTGCAGGCGGCGCCGTCGGCGGCGGCAAAGTGGGCGTCGCAACTGCCGGAGGAGTCGCGGGAGGCGGAGTTATCGGAGGCGCAGTTGCCGGAGGCAGCGTCGGTATCGCCGCAGGCGGAGGGGTAACCGGCTCTTTGCCGGTTTGCTTTAAGGATGCGGAAATTTTTTGAGGTTTTGCGGACGTCAGATTTACGACCTCCTCAAAGTCCTCATATTGCGGTTTCGAAAGCGTGATCTTGTGGTCGGTCCCAAGCTCGATGTTTTCGATTGTCGCGGGCGTGGATTGCCCCGTGGTCTTGCCGTCCACCAAAATTGCGGCGCCTTCAGGGTCCGAGATTACGTTCAATATGCCTAACTCTTTCTTGAGTTCCGCCGGGAGCCCTACGGGCGCCGTTTTCGGAGGCTCTTTTGCCTCCCAGAAGCGGAGCGCCGGGACGTAGCGCGATATTCCGTACATCGCCGCCAGAAGGATCAAGACCGCCAGGGCCGCCATGGACCAGCGCGCCGGCTTCTTCTTGCGGGCGGCGCGCTTCCTTTCGGTCGTGATCTCCTTTTCCCCCGCCAGAGGTGTGACCATCGTTTCGATGTGCGACTCGGGCGGCCGCTCTTCGATCGGCGTTATCGACAGATCTGCGCGGTGCACGATTTCCATCTGCTTTGCGCCTTCGTCGACGCTCATGGAAGCGGTCTGCGATTCAAGCGCCGCCTCTTTTGCGCGTTTTATCTGCTCGCCTTTGAGCTCGGGCGCGAAGACTTCCTTGATGAAGGCCACCAGTTTGCGCGGAGAAAAGTCAAGGTATGTGGAATAGAGGAATTTTGTGAGCTCGATCTGCAGATCGCCCGCGTTCTGGAAACGGTCGTCCGATTTGTATGCAAGGGCCTTTGCAACGACCCACTTGAGCGTTTCGGGAATTGTGCCGGGGAGTTTCGCCTCTTCAATTTTCGTCGTGCGGATTTTTTTCAAGACCTCGAACTGCGACTCGCCGGTGTAGAGCTTTGTGTTGGTGAGCAACTCGTAGAGCAAGATGCCCGCGGAGAAGATGTCCGCGCGATAATCGATCGCCTTGCCCAGCGCCTGCTCCGGCGACATGTAGGCGATCTTTCCCTTGAGAATGCCGGCCATCGTGTGCGAGATGTTCATCGCAGCCTTTGCGATTCCGAAATCCACGATCTTCACTTCGCCTTCGAACGACAAAAGGATGTTCTGCGGGCTGACGTCGCGGTGGACTATATTCAGCGGCGAGCCCGACGCGTCGGTTTTTCTGTGCGCGTAATCGAGCCCCTTGCAGACTTCCGCGATGATGTAGACGGCGATTTCAGGCGGGATAGGCCTTTGCGTCTCGCGGCAGCGGTACATGATGTCGCGGAGATTGACGCCGTGGATGTATTCCATCGAGATGAAATAATCTTCGCCTATTTTTCCGAGATCGTAGACCTGCACGATGTTGGCGTGGGACAGAAGAACCGAGAGCTTCGCCTCGTCGATGAGCATCGTGATGAAGTCTTTGTCGGCCGCGCAGTGCGGCAGGATCCGCTTGATGGCGAGCAGCTTTTCAAAGCCGTCGACGCCGAACGTCTTGGCTTTATAAATTTCGGCCATGCCGCCGACGGCGATCTTCTCGACCAGATAATATTTGCCGAACTGTTTCGGTTCGAAGCCGTTCATTTAAAAACCTTTCGCCACAGAGAAACGAAGAAATTCGAAAATTTGCTTTTTGGCGCCTGTTTTTGCGCTTTTGCCTCGCGCTTGAGTTCCTCCGGCCCCCACGATCCGCTTGTCGGCTCCATTTGCACAAGGCCCATCTCGACCTCATCGCCTTTCGCCCAATAATTTTCAGGCACGACCTGGCCTCGCTTCAAAATTCGAAGTCTCATGTAATCTTCGGGGCGCGGTATCAAGAAAAGAACGGGTTCCGTCGTCCTTCCGTCTTTCCATACAACCGTTGCCTCCAAAATCCCCATCCCGCTGCGCATCACAGTGTTTCTGAAGAGGACGCGATCTATGCGGTCGCGCGGGGCGCGCACGGGTTTTATGGTCACCGCGCGGCCGCGGAACTTGCCCCATTCGGCCCCCCCGCCGCCCTTCTGATAGTGCTCCTCGCCCTCTTCATACTCCTGCTTTTGAGACTGGTCATCTTTCGTCTCTTTCGTGGGGAGGATCTGATACGCCGGCGGAGCCTGCGGTCTGTCGACTTTTTCGACCATTATTCCTTGGCCTTTTTATCTTTTTTTTCTTTCGTTCCGGATGATTTGGGTGTCGCGTAACCGTCTTTGTACCATCCGCCTCCCTTGAGCGAGAAGGCGCCAGCTGAAACAAGCCGCGTCACTTTGCCTCCACAATCGGGGCATTTCGCGAGCGGCGGATCGCTGATTTTTTGAAACTGCTCAAACTCTTTTGAACATTTTTCGCACTTGTACTCATACGTCGGCATGGTGCCTGAAACCTCCAGACAAACTGGGTAGTCGAGTCACCATTTAACGCATTTAGACCTGAAAAGTAAACAGATTTCTGTGAAGACGCCACAGAGACGCCGAGGTACAGAGACGAGCAATAAAATCTGCCACAGAGGCGCAGAGACACAGAGAAATACAAAAAATTCTGTTTGTTTTTTAAAAATATTTGTTTTTTCTCTGCGTCTCCGCGTCTCTGCGGCAGACTTAGATTTTTGTCTTTCTCTGTGTCTCTGTGGCCGCCTTTAATCCCGAAGTTTGCGGAGCTGTCGGGAACGTTTTGTGGCGGCGCCTATCGCTTCGGCAAGAAGGTCCCAGAATTTCCGGCGCTTGAAAACCTTCATCGCGGCCCAGGTCGTTCCCTTTTTGGATGTGACGCGTTTTCGCAGCTCACGCGGATCGGCGCCATTTTGGGACGCCAACTCTGCGCTGCCCACGACGGTTTGCTGTGTGAGGGCGCAGGCGAGCTTCGGCGTCAGCCCGAATTTCTTGCCTGCTGCGGCCATCCCCTCCATCATGGCGAAAATGTAGGCGGGACCCGTGCCGGACAGGCCCGTTATGACGTCCATGAGCCGCTCTTCGCGGACGTCGACCGTCGTTCCGACCGCCTGGAATATCTGGTGCGCAAAGCGGCGATAGCGCTCCGCCATGCGCGGACCGCAGAAGATCGCGCTGACCCCCTGATCCACAACGGCGGGAAGATTCGGCATTACACGGATCAGCTTCGGCTTCGTGCCCAGCCCGCGGCGGAGCTTCCTGATATCGACGCCCGCCGCAATCGAAATCATGAGGTGGTTGTTTGTCGCATATGGCCTTATCTCATCCATAAGATCGTCCATATTTTGCGGTTTCACCGCGACGATGATTGTGTCTGTCGAATTCATCACCTCCTTGTTGCTTCGGGTTGTGTGAATTCCGTAGGATTTTTCAAGGCGGACGAGCCTTGACCTCCTGCGCGCCGAAGCGATTATTTCGTATGAGCGCACGAGTTGCGATCGCAAAAGCCCGCGGATCAAGGCCTCGCCCATGTTCCCCGCGCCGATAATGCCGATAATGTAGCTGTCTTTCATAAATCCCCCTTTATTAACTTCTGCCACAGAGACACGGAGGCACAGAGAAAGAAATAATAATTTTTTTGTTTTTCTCTGCGTCTCTGCGCCTCTGTGGCTGCTTTTAACTCCTCTCTCCGAATATCGCCGTTCCGACGCGAATTATAGTCGCACCCTCTTCGATCGCCACTTCGAAATCGTGGCTCATGCCCATCGATAATTCCGCCAGCGGTTCGGGCGTCATTTTTAAAGAATTCAGTTCGGCAAGCAATGCTTTAAGTTGTCTGAAATATGGCCGGCCGAATTCGGGATCGGCAGAGTAGGGCGGGATGATCATGAGGCCCTTGAGTTTCAACTTCTTATAGCTTCCGAATCCGCGCGCGATATTTGGGACTTCAGAAACTGCTGCGCCCGATTTTGTTTCCTCACTGCCGATATTGACTTCGATCAGACAATTGATCGGATTTGCCGCACGATTATCGATGGCCAGAGCCAGTTCCGGCGAGTCGATTGTCTCTACCCATGAGACGATGGGCGCAACGATCTTCGCCTTGTTTTTCTGCAGGTTGCCGATGAAGTGCCATTCGATTTCGTGACTCGTGACTCGTGACTCGTGACTCGCCGTCAACTTCTCGTATTTATCTTTCAATTCCTGCGCGTAATTTTCGCCGAAGCAAAGCTGTCCAGCTTCTACCGCCCCTGCAATTTCTTCTGCGGTCTTCGTTTTGCTCACAGCAACGAGCTTTATCGAAGAAGGGTCGCGCCCGCAGCCCTTTGCTGCGGCTTCAATCTTTTGCCTCACTATTTTTAGATTTTCCGAAATGGCTCCCATTTGAGCAGGGAGTTTGCACTAATATGTGAACGCGTGCAAGTGGCGAAAATCAAAATCAGGGTATTGCGAAGGCGCCGCCGATTTCAAAAACTTGCGCCGCGCCCAAGGCCCATGCGTCAACGGTGCCTGGATTGTCGTCGACGTTGCCGTAGACCTCGCCGGTTTCGCCATCCTCGGCGTCGAATTCATACGGTTCGTGATCATCTGCTGCGGTGATTTCTTCATTTTCTTCTGCAGGCGCCGATCCGGACGGAGGGTTCTCCTCCGGCGTTCCGTTAAGCGGCGTATTTGAGAAATCGGTCCCGGCGGGAAAGAGCTCGGTCCACAAAAGATCGATCCCGCGCGTGAAAACACGTCTTATAAGTGCAGACGGTATGTCGCCGTTGTAACGGACGGCGGTGACCGGAATGTCATCCAGCCAGTCTGACGGGATTACTCCGTCGGCGGCCGCCTTTATCAATGCCGCTATGCGGTGGTGGCCCTGATAAAGGAACCTTTCGCCGGAGGGGAGCTCTAGCACCAGGATTCTTTCGCTCCGCTGGTCGCGGTAAGACGGATAATCGAAAAAAAGCCTTAAGACTTTGTCGCGATCGGAGAGTCCCATTGCGTCGATGGCGTTTTTAAGCAACTTATATTTTTCAGCCATGATACCCCTGCGCTGATGCGGGCCCGGGTGGTAATCCAGAAGTGAGTGGACCGGGGAAAACTGGTTGATCGAAAGGGACGCGCTCTCGTAAGTGCGGTTCCCGGACATTTCCGTGAGAAGGCCGTTCCACGCCTCGGCCAGAAAGGGGTCGTCATATATATAGCGCCCGATTCCGAATTCGGGGCTCTGCTGCAGATACGATGTCGGCCTGTCGGAGAATGAGTCGTCTTGAACCTGATTTGCAGCTTCAAGATTCATGTTCGCCATGCTTTGCCATGCAGAGAAAACGATGATGGATTCCCTGTCTTTGAGGCCAGCTTCAAAAAACGGCACAACGTAATCTTCGTGCATCGACCAGTTGTGTTCGCTTTCCTTTCTCTCTTGAAAAATGTTGTTTATTGCCTTAAGCGCAAAAAATCGCATGTACAGATCTTGATGATTTGCCACAACATATCTAAGGAAGGATATCATTTTAAAAAAATCTTCAGCCGGTCCGTAGGCATAATAGTCGACAAACTCCTGGAGCCCCACAAAAGGGGAGGCCCTGAATGTGAATGCAAGCCCCGGCCAGTTATTTACGATGGGATCGTTCTGGATCCTCAATGTGTAAATGAGGTCCAGTTTCGTTTCAAATTTATGGTAATGATGCATCGCCGTTTCCAGATACGTTGCAAAAAGGATGTCTTCGCCGCTCATCATGGCGTAGTCTAATATTGTCGTTGTGGTCTGATGAATTTTGCCGATGAGGCTTTGCCAGAAATTTTCAGACGGCAGTTCATTACCCCCGATTGCGAACAGCCTTGCCCGGGATAGAAGCTGCTGTGCCGCTGTGAGCGGCGTGCCGTTGAGGATCGTGAAGATTTGGCGGAGTTCGATGTACTGACTGTAAGAGATTTCACCGGCTGCAATGTCGGCTTTCAGTTCTTCCCAGTCTGGCGCTCTGTTTGAAGACGACCGCCTTGACCTGTATTGCGCCAGACCCAATAGCTCCAATAGAGGCGTTCTGTCTTCCTGCTTGATTCGGACTGACATCTTAAAAATCTCCCGCGCCCCATCCTTTATCGGTGAGTAGCATAAAAAGTTGCTTAAAATAGCATGATTTCGAGGCGTCCGACGCCTCCTATAAAATGCGTTGTAATGGCTATTATAAGGAAGCTAGGAATGGGATATCAAAATACTGCCGTGGCGATTGCGCCGTCTGTGTAAATGGCTGTGCCCCACGCCCATGAGTCGTCGGGGTCGATGTTGATTTCTTCATCTCCGGTATTACCGTCTATCTCGCCGGTTTCTTCATCGAAATAGACATCATTGGGATCAGCCGTAATTTCTTCAGCGGATGCCGCCGATGCGGCAGACCCTTCGGGCGGCGCGGATGGCGCGGATGTTCCCGAAGCTTCTGCAGCCGCAGGTGGCGTGCCCGAAACCCCGCCGGGACCGTCCCCCGATCTTTCTCTGGCGTAATTCGTCGCCAGTTCTTCAAGTGACGCCGCCGTTCCGACATTTTGCCGGTAACTTTGATCGATCAGGGGCCTCAACAAAAACAGCGCATTTCCGAATTCATAATAGCGGCTTTCACTTCCGCGCATTCCGTAAACAAAGCCTGTCAAAACCGCCGTTTCCTGTTCTATCTTTGGATTCACTTCATGCTGGCTCAAAAAATAAATGATGTCGTCCACTATCTCGCGGAGACTTTGTCTGTATGAGATTTCATTCCTGAATTCCTCGCTATCAATAATTTTTATGGTCATCTCTACAATGTAGCGGCGCGCAT
>Ga0315274_10007998_pt1 | contig 15295 bp, 12 predicted proteins | sample YL17G02_20_MG_FD_203700 | JGI IMG/M metagenome (GOLD analysis project Ga0315274, IMG submission 203700) | Sediment microbial communities from Yellowstone Lake, YNP, Wyoming, USA - YL17G02_20 | ecosystem: Environmental > Aquatic > Freshwater > Lake > Sediment | place: USA: Wyoming | collected... | reverse complement strand
AAGTAGACTCCCCGTGCCGCAACCCACGTCCAGCAGGCTGATGCCGTCGCGGGGCTCTACGAGTCGGTAGATCTTGCCGTTGCACATCCTGAAGAAGACACTCAGGATGCCGGTGTCATAGCTGCCGGCCCACTTATTGAATCTCCTGACGCTGGGTTCCTCTTTCCCATCCATCTCGTCTTCCCTGCCTGCCTCCCCTTTGCTTCTTCAGACAGCTTGCTGGCGACCTCAGGGATTGACCAGCTCCCGGTCATTGTACCACCTTGCGACTCAAGACGGCTGCTCCGTGCACCAGCGGGGCAGGCCCGAGGCGTGCCGCTGATGCCCGGTTGAGCGGCGGGAAGGTTACTGAAGGCAGCAGGCGTCTTCCGGTTGCTCACTGCTTGACAATTGCCCCATTGTGGTTACTATAGATTCGCCGAGAGACGCTCGCACGGGCGAACTAGCGAACTTGAGGAGGTAGACCGATGACAAGAGCCTTCAGACACATGGCCCTGTTCACGGTGGTGGTAGCCTTGCTGGTGGCCGGGATATCGTGCACCCAGACCGTCTATGTAACGCCGACACCCGTGCTGCCAGCGTCGCCCGGCGCGACGGCCGTGGCTACGCCAACACCGGCGCAGCAACCTTCGCCCAGCGGCGTACCCATGCTGACGCCAACGGCCCCGGTCATGCCTTCGCCTGGCGCCACACCGGCGCCGACTCTGGGGCTGCCCCCGGGCGGCTCGCCCCAACTGCGACAGCCTGCGCGTGCAATCGGCGCTGGCGGGGACCACACTGTGGGGCTGAGGCCTGACGGCACTGCGGTGGCCGTGGGCGACAACGACGACGGGCAGTGCAACGTGGGGGGTTGGAGCGGGATTACCCAGGTGGCCGCGGGTGGGGACCACACCGTGGGGCTGAAGTCCGATGGCACGGTGGTGGCTGTAGGCGACAACGACGAGGGCGAGTGCAACGTGCGGGGCTGGAGCGGGATTGCTCAGGTGGCCGCCGGCGGGGACCACACTGTGGGGCTGAAGTATGATAGCACGGTGGTGGCTGTGGGAGAGAACGACGATGGGGAGTGCAACGTGGGGGGCTGGAGTCAGATCCTCCAGGTGGCCGCTGGCGGGGACCACACTGTGGGGCTCAGGTCTGACGGCACGGTAGTGGCTGTGGGGGACAACGACGATGGGGAGTGCAACGTGGGGGGCTGGAGCGGGATCGTCCAGGTGGCCGCAGGTGGGGACCACACTGTGGGACTGAGGTTTGACGGCACGGTGGTGGCTGTGGGAGAGAACGACGATGGGGAGTGCAACGTGGGGGGTTGGAGGGGAATCACCCAGGTGGCTGCCGGTGGGGACCACACTGTGGGGCTAAGGTCTGACGGGACGGTAGTGGCTGTGGGGGACAACGACGATGGGGAGTGCAACGTGGGGGGTTGGAGCGGGATCGTCCAGGTGGCCGCTGGTTCGGACCACACCGTGGGGCTGAGGTCGGACGGCACGGTGGGGGCTGTGGGAGATAACGACGAGGGCGAGTGCAATGTAACGGGCTGGAACCTGGGTGGTTGAGGAAGGAGCCGTCATGACGTTGGACGCCGCCGCGCATATCGCGCGCGGTTCCCGGCTTCGGGCGATGTTCTGCTAGGCCTTCTCTGGCGACAAAGTGAAAGAGGCGGGGCTCCTGCCCCGCCTCTTTCACTTTGCGGCGCTCGCCGCGCCGCTACGCAATCCGCTCGCATCCGTCCCTTTGCCCCTTGACAATCTACGATTTGCGTCTAGTATAGGTGTGCTGAGGGAGCTTCGCGAGGGTGAATCAGCCCGCTCCGGGAGGTTAACCGATGATGAGAGCTTTGAGACACGTGGTTTTGCTGGCGACGGTGGCGGCCTTGCTGGTGGCCGGACTGTCGTGTACCACGGCAGTGATGCCAACGCCGACAGCCACGCTGCCGAGTTCACCCGGCGCGACGCCAATGCCGACTCAGACGCCGGGTCTGCCGGCATCGCCCGGTGCGACGCCTGAGTACACGCCTACGCCTGTGGCGAAGCCCTTGAGCAGTGCGTTACCCACGCCGGCGCCTTCACCAGGGCCGGAGCCCTCGACCGGCGTGACGCCCACTGTGACGCCTTCACCTACCGTGAAGCCCGGCATTAGCGGGTTTCCGCTGCCGATGCCATCTTTGCGGGGCCTGCCCCAACTGCCGCAGGCCACAGCCGGGGTGTCAGCGGAAGGCGGCCACATTGTGGGGCTGAGGTCTGACGGCACGGTGGTGGTTGTGGGAGACACGAGCGCCGCTCAGTGCAGCGTACCCGAATGGACCGACATCGTCCAGGCAGCGGCAGGCCTTGACTATACCGTGGGGCTCACGTCTGAGGGCACTCTAGTCATTCTGGGCCCGAGCACTTCCAGGCGATGGAACGTGTATGGCTGGCGCGACATCGCCCAGGTGGCAGCCGGCACATGGCACATAGCGGGGCTCAGGACTAACGGCACTGTAGTCACCGAAGGTTCCTGCTACTACGGTCAGTGCGAAGTGTACGGGTGGCGCAACATAGTCCAGGTTTCGGCTAGCTGGCACAATACTGTGGGTCTCCAGTCTGACGGCACTGTGGTCGCTGTGGGAGACAACTTGAACGCGCAGTGCGATGTTGCGGGCTGGAAGGACATCGTGCGGGTGGCGGCCGGCGACCGTCACACGGTGGGGCTCAAGTCTGACGGAACTGTAGTGGCTGTGGGAGACAACAAGCAAGGTCAGTGCAACGTGACGGGCTGGACCGATATCGTACAGGTGGCGGCTGGCTACGAGCACACGGTGGGGCTCAGGTCTGACGGCACCGTCGTGGCTGTGGGAGGCTGGTATCCGCCGGCGCTCGACGTGGGGGGTTGGAGCGACATCGTCCAGGTGGCAGCCGGGTCACAGTGCACCATAGGCCTCAGGTCTGATGGCACTGTGGTCGCTGTGGGATTCATCGGAGACGGACAGTGCGACATCTCGACCTGGGATCTGTACGATTGAGGAGAAAGCAGCCGCATTGAGCCGGGCCCGGGCGGTGGCTAGCCCTGGTCGCAGCCCTCGCCGAAGTGCTGGCCGACGATTACTATGTCCAGCACGCTGATAAGGCCGTCCCTGTTCGCGTCCGCTCGAATCCAGCCCGGCTCCCCCGTCTCATCCATGTGCTGCCCGATCACCACCACATCGAGCACATCCACGCAGCCGTCGCAGTTCACGTCCCAATCCAGGCACTGCGCGAAATTCGCGGTGACCGCTTTGTCGGCATCCACGTGAACCGCGGTCGAGGGCGAGTTGGGGTCGGCGGCATCGCCGGTCCAGTTGACGAAGCGGTAGCCATCGCTGGGCGTGGCCGCAATCGCGGCATCCGTGCCGCAGTCATAGGTGCCGCCGCCGGTGACGGAGCCGCCCTCGGGCGGGCTGGCGTCTGCCGTCAGGGTGTACTGATAGAGGGCGAAATTGGCGGCAATAGCCTTGTTGCCATCCACGTAGACCGTCGTGGATGCCGAATTCGGATCGGCAACCGGTCCCGTCCAGTTGACGAAGTGCCAGCAATCGTTCGCGGGCGTCGCCGTGACCTGCACCTGCGTGCCCGACGCGTAGGCGCCACCCCCGGTGACCGTCCCGCCCTCGGCTGGGACCGCCTGTGCGGTCAGCGTGTACAACACCTGCACCGTCACGCTGCCGCCAGCGAGGTTTACAGGCACTCCCTTGGCCTCCGTGTCGCCCACGATGACGTCGATAAGGGTTAGCAGGGATGTGCCCGGCGCTGCCATGGCGGTGCAGTGGAAGGTGGCGAACACCCCTGGAGTTGACACCGATCCTCCCTGCTGCAAGATGGCGCCCCAGACATTCGTGACGGTTCCGGCCACGTTGTCTATCGTGCCGTCAGCGAAGACGGTGAGCGCGCCGCCCTGGTTCAGCAGGTTGCCCTCTGTGACGCTGTTCACGGTCAGCAGCGAAGGGTCAAAGGTCAGGTCCAACTGTACGCCGGCTATGGGGACCGTGGGGTCAACCGCTACGTTAACGGTGAATGTCTGCGCGGCGGGGACCGTCTGGCTCGCCGGTGAGATACTGACGTCGGTGACCCCGTTGGCGAAGGCACCGCCGATTGGGCACACCGCCAGTACCAGCAGCCAGGTCAAGACAACTGGCAGCGAACGATACACCCTTCGACATGCCGCAGCAGGACGAGCTTTGCCTAACACCTGCGGACGTCAGCTTTCATGAAGCTACCACCTCAGTAGGGACGGCGACACCCCTCCATAATACTCTGCCTTGCACGAAGCTCTGTCAATGGTACGGAAGTCCAGACGGCAGGCTGTTCGGTCAGGATCGCTGGCATCTGAAAGTACTCTGTCCGGCCTCATACCGGCGACATGGCGCTGGCATTTCCGGGCGGTGCGCTCTTGTCCGGCTGGCCTCAACGCAACGAAGAAGAGGCGGGGGAAACCCCGCCTCTTCCGTTGTCTTGAGCTATGGATATGCAGGTGCTATCTCGCGGCACTTCTGGCATGCAGGCGCCTTCTCACCGTCCAGGCCAGCAAGGCAGCCATCAGGGCTGCCAGCCCGGCGGTGCCCCAGAGGGACAGCGCGGGGACACCGGTTGGTCGCTGCTCCAACTCGTATGCCCCGATGTCGCAGCGGCCTCCCTGCGCCCTCGGTTCGCCGCGCTGGTCGGCGGCCACGGAGCAGATGAAGCACCTGTTGATGGCCGGGCTGCCGGGCAGCAGGGCGTGGGTCCATGTGGGGCCGCCGTTGTCCTGAAGCGGTCCGAGAAGGGGGTCGGGGTCGCCGTTGGGGTCGCCGACAATCGAGTGCACTTTGGTGTACGGTGCTTGCCCTATGTTGAGGACGTCCCCCGGCCCGTCAGTGGCGGTGTTGCCGTAGACGATGGTGCACCTCAACGCGAGCGTCGCGTTGTTCCAGATGCCCCCGGCCCGGGCCGCCTCACCACCCTTGTAGTAGTCAGCTAGGTTGTCGGTGACCGTGCAGTTGATCAGGGTCGCGGAGATTCCCGGCTGCTGGAGGCCGGCAGCGGGTGCGCGGATGGCCGCCATACTATTGGCCAGAAGCTCAGCGCTGCTGGGGGGACTGCCCCAGTCGGGGGGAAACTCAATGCCCGCAGGTGGTGTCATGCCCAGCATGCCTTCGCTGCGGCGCTGGACGGTGCCCGGGTCAGGGGCGGTGCCGGTGTCCCCGGGCGCGCGGCCATGCAGCGGGCCAAACGTGTCCCAGTTGTCGATGCCGCCGCTGTTGGAGTCCAGGCCCCAGGCCTGGTTGCCGCTGAGCGTGCAGTTGGTCAGCGCCACCGTGCTATCCTCATTCTCAATGCCGCCGCCGGAGCCGAACTCCCAGCCATCGGCTATGTTGTAGCTGAGTGTAGAGCTGTACATGGTCAGGATGCCCTCGTGGTTCTCAATGCCGCCGCCATTGGTGAACCAGTATTCGCTGTAGGCCAGGTTGCGGTGAACCGTGCAGTTGCTGAGCGTGAGCCAGCCGCTCCAGTTCGCCAGGCCGCCTCCGTAGCCCTCCCCGGCGGTGTAGGCCATGTTATCGCCAATGAAGCAGTCCGTCAGCGACGCAGTCCCTGCGTTGTCAATGCCGCCGCCCGAGGCGCCCAAGTATCCCACGGCCCAGTTGCCGCTGACTTCGCAGCCGGTCAGTGTCAGCGTGCTGGCGCTGGCTATGCCGCCGCCCCACGCGTACCCATCCTCGGCGAAGGCCAGGTTGCTCAGGACCCAGCAGTCTGTGAGCGTCAGCGTGCCCACGTTGCATATGCCGGCACCGTAGGCGTTGGCAGTGTCGCTGGAGACGTTGTTGTTGGTGACTGTGCAGTCGGTCAGCGTCAGCGTGCCCTCGTTGAGTATGCCGGCGCCGAAGGCATCGCCGCCGAGGTTTGAGATGGCGCCGTTCTGGACTGTGAGGCCGGACATCGACACCGTTGTGCCTGCACCGCTGATGTGGAAAACGCGACCGCTCATCAGGGCGTCAACAATTGTCGCGCCCGGGCCCGCGCCCTGTATGGTCAGGTTCTTGTCTATGGTGATGTCGAACTCGTTGTAGTTCCCCGGAGCCACGATGATGGTATCGCCGCCCGCCGGATTGGCCGCGGCGACCGCCTGCGCGATAGTAGGCTGGTCGCCGGGGACGTTGATTGTCGCCGCCGTCGCGACGCCCGCCGGCAGGACCGCCGCTGCCAGCGAAGCAACAGTTATCATCAGGGCCGCCGCTACCCGGAGCACCTTTGCCTTCATCCTTGCCCTCCCTGCATTTGTGTTCGCACGCGCATAACGCACCACTATTATACCCGCACTGTCAACGGGAAGCGGCCCCGGCGTCCGCGAGTACGGATTCCGGACGCTCGCCGTTGGCGATTGGACGTCGCTTTGTTCCCGTTCGCCCTGAGCCTGTCGAAGGGCTCACCACGAACGGCAGTGCCGTGGTCTGGCAGGTCTCCGTGCCAGCCGGTGGCACGAAATGAAAGAGGCGGGGCAGAAGCCCCGCCTCTGTGGCGTCCTTGATTCCAAGCTGTGCAGGCGCTAGCTGGCGTCTTTCCTGGAGACCAGCCGTCTCCTCAGCGACCAGACTACGAGGCAAACCAGCACCACTGCCAGGCCGGCGGTGCCCCAGAGGGACAGGGCGGGGACCGTTGGGGGTCGCTGCTCTAGCTCATACGACCCGATGTCGCAGAGGCCTCCCTCGGCCCTGGGTTGGCCGCGCTGGTCCTTGGCTACGGAGCAGTTGAGGCATGTGTTGATGGCGGGGCTGCCCTCGAGCAGGGGGTGGGTGAAGGTAGGGCCGCCGTTGTCCTGAAGGGGGCCCAGGAGGGGGTTGGGGTCGCCGTCGGGGTCGCCGACGATCGAGTTCACCTTGGTGCACACGCCTTGACCTGCGATAACCAGGTCCCCCGGCCCGTCGGTGGCCGTGTTGCCGTAGTCGATGGTGCAGGTCAGGGTGAGCGTGTCGTTGTTCCAGATGCCCCCGGGCCAGGCCTCGCCACCGTAGGTTTGGGCCTGGTTCTGGGTGACCGTGCAGTTGGTCAGGGTCGCGATGGCCGGCCTCTGCTGGAGGCCGCCGTCAGCACCGGGGTCGTGGAGGGACGCCAGGGAATGGGCCTCAAGCTCAGCGCTGCTGGGGGGCTCTCTGCTGCCCCAGTCAGCGGGTAGCTGGATCTGGCTGGGCAAGCCGGAGCTGCGGCGCTGGACGGCGCTCAGGTCAGGCGGGGTCCCGGCGGCCCCGGGCGCGTGGGCAAGCTGCGGGAGGTCGGGATTCCAGTTGTCCACGCCGCCGGTGTAGGAGTAGTAGCCCCAGACCTCGTTGCCGCTGACGGTGCAATTGGTCAGCGAGAGCGTCCCCGCCTCATTCTCAATGCCGCCCCCGGAGCCCCAGTAGGAGCCATCGGCCACGTTATAGCTGACGGTCGAACCGTTCAGCGTGAGCGTGCCCTCGAAGTTCTCGATGCCGCCCCCATTGGCCTCATCGTATTCACTGTAGGACGTGTTGCTGTCAACCGTGCAGTTGGTGAGCGTGAGTGAGCCGCCCCAGGTGGCCAGGCCGCCGCCGTAGCCCTCCCCGCCGGTATAGGCCACGTTGTCGCCTATGAAGCAGTCCGCCAGCGAGGCAGTCCCTGAGTTGTCAATGCCCCCTCCCGAGGCGCCCAAGTATCCCGTGGCCCAGTTGCCGTTGACCACGCAAGCGGTGAGCTTGAGCCTGATGGCGCTGGCTATGCCGGCGCCCCACGCCCGGTCCGAGTCGGCGTAGGCCTGGTTGTCCACAACGATACAATCGGTGAGCGTCAGCGTGCCCCCATTGCACATGCCCGCACCGAAGGCGAAGGAACCGCCGTTGACAGCCCTGGCCTCGTTCAGACTGACTGTGCAGTTGACGAGCGTCAGCGTGCCCCAGTTGAGTATACCGATACCGAAGGCGCTGTGCAGGGCGCTGAGGGCCGAGCCCTCGTTCTCGGTGACCGTGCAGCTGGTGAGCGTGAGCGTGCCCTCGTTGAATACGCCGGCGCCGAAGGCGTCGCCGTCGGGGCTGAAGATGTCGCCGTGTTGGACTGTGAGGCCGGACATGTCCACGGTCGTGTCGTCGCCGAGAATGTGGAAGACGCGGCCGTTATGCTGAGCATCAACTATTGTCACGCCTTGGCCCGCGCCTTGTATGGTCAGGCTCTTGTCAACGGTGATGTCGTGCTCATTGTAAGTCCCCGGGGCCACGACGATGGTGTCGCCGCCCGTGGGATTGGCCGCGGCGACCGCCGCCGCGATAGTAGGGTAGTCGCCGGGTACGTTGATTACGGCCGCCGTAGCGACGCGCGCCGGCAGGGCCGCCGCTGCCAGCGAGGCAGCGATTATCGTCAGGGCCGCAGCCAGCCGGAGCACCCTTGCCTTCATCATTGCCCTCCCGGTGTCCGTGTTCGCGCACGGATACCGCGCTTATTATACCCGCACTGTCAACGGGATGGGGCCCCTGCCGCAGCATTGCGAACGCACTTCGGGCTCCCCGGCTCGCGGCTCACATGATCCTGCTGAGACCCAGGCTCAGCACGTAGCCCAGGGCGAAGCAGGCGGGGAAGGTCAGAATCCAGGCCGCCACGATGCGCCTGCCCACGTCCCAGTGCACCGCCGTCATCCTCCGGGTGGCGCCCACGCCCATGATGGATGTGTTTATGGTGTGGGTGGTGCTCAGAGGGATGCCGAAGGAGGAGGCCAGGACAATGGCCGAGCCCGCGGCAGTCTCGGCGGCGAAGCCGGTCACCGGGTCCAGCTTGGTGAGCTTGAAGCCAACCGTTCGCATTATGCGCCACCCGCCGAAGATCGTGCCCAGCCCCATCACCGCGCCGCACACCAGTATCACCCAGAACGGCACATAGAACTCATGTATGGAGCCTCCCAGAAGCAACGCCAGCGCAAAGACCCCCATGAACTTCTGTCCGTCGTTGCTGCCGTGGCTGAACGCCATGAAGGCGGAGGAGGCTATCTGGAGCTTGCCGAATATGCCCTGGACGGATGCCTGGCTGGTGCGCCGCAGCAGCCAGTAAAGAACCGTCATCAAGATGATAGCAAGGGAGAACCCGACGAAGGTCGAGAACCCCAGGCCGATGAGAACCTTCTTCCACCCTTCCCATTCAAGAACGGAAGTCCCCGCCGCGGCCAGCCCTGCCCCGGTCAGGCCGGCGATAAGCTCGTGGCTCTTGCTGGTGGGGAGCCCATAGTACCAGGTCACCGCGCTCCAGATGATGATGGTAATCATGGCCGCTGCCACCACGGAGAGGCCAATGGCCTCCGGGCGCACGATCCCCTCCCCAACGGTGAAGGCCACAGCCGTGCCGGTCACCAGAGCGCCCACGAGGTTGAAGACGGCTGCCATGCCCACGGCAACAAGCGGGGGAAGGACTCGAGTGGAGACCACGGTGGCGATGGCGTTGGGGGCGTCGGTTATGCCGTTTAGGAACTCAGCAGCCAGGATCAGCAACAGGACCGGAACAAGGATGACGAGGCCGTTATCCATGCTTGAGCACTACGCCCTCAAGGACGTTTGCCACGTCTTCTCCCTTATCGGCAGCGTTTTCCAGATGCTGATATATCTCACGCCATTTGATGATATCGGTGAGATTGCTGCCATCGAATAGCTCGGCGAGCGCAATGCGCATAATGGCATCGGCCTTGTTCTCCAGCCGGTTGATCTCCACGCAGTGCGCCGGTATCTGGTTCATCCTGGCGCGGCCTCGAAGGCACGGCACTGCCTTGACCAGTTCATCGGTCATTTCCACCAGGATGGCGGCCATCTCGCGTGCTTTCACCGTCGGCTTCTCTATCTTGTAGAGCATCATGGCATTGGCCGCGTCCTCCATGTTGTCTATGACGTCGTCCAGCCTTCCGGTGAGCAGCGTGATGTCTTCGCGGTCGAGGGGGGTCACGAAGGTGCGGTGAAGCTGCTCGATGATCTGGTGAGTGAAGTAGTCGCCCTGGTGCTCCAGCTCGACGATGCGGGCTGCCTTCTGGGGCACGTTCGTGTAGTCGTCAAAGAGAGCGAGGAGTTCCTTTGCGGCTAGCGCCACGTTGGCGGCGCTGCGCTCAAAGAGGTCGAAGAACTTCGGCTCTCTGGGAAATATCGAGAACTTGGGCAAGACACCCCTGCCTGACGCTGTACTTGAGCCCTCAGGCCATGAGCATAGTAAGGCGGGGCAGAGGGATTGTCAAGCCATCCGGGCGGTACCTGGGACCGCTTGGGCTCGACTCGCCCTGGGTTTCGCGCAGCAACGCAGCCCTTGTCGGCGGCCCGCCTCTCCAGGTATAATCCAGTCTGCCTCCCCTTCGACACAACAATCAATGAGGAGCGAGCGACATGAAGGTTCTCGGCATCTGCGGTTCTCCCAGAAAAGGCAACACGGAGTGGATGCTCAGGAAGCTGCTTGAAGCGGTTGCCCAGGCCGGTGTGGACACGGAACTGGTGTTGCTCAGGCAGAAAGACATCAGGGGCTGCGATGGTTGCCTGGCGTGTGAGGCGGGCGGCGAAGCGCGAAAGGGCGTCTGCCGGATCCAGGACGACATGCAGCAGATCAACACCAGGCTGATGGAAGCGGATGCTCTGGCCATCGGCACCCCTGTCTACTTCGGCTTGCTGTCCGGGTTGCTCAAGGACTTCATGGACAGGACTTGCCCCATCTGGCCGAGCCTCGAATCGAAGCCGGTTGTAGGCGTTGCCGTGGCCGAAGAAGGTATTGGGAAGGCCATCGATAACATCAAGACGTACGCGTCTGTCTGCGGCATGCGCTGGGTCGGCCAGGTCACCGCCCTGGCAAAGACCCCCGGCCAGGTATCGAAGGACAGAGAGGTTGAACGGCGGCTCGAACGGTTGGCGCGGAAGCTGGCAGGTGTGCTGGATGCCTGAGCGTGAGCTCGGCCGAGCGGCCCATAGGCCGCGAATCCCACCCGTAGGGGCACAGTGCACTGTGCCCCTACCCGAAACGCGGCAGGGGCGGTTCGCGAAACGCCGCTGGGAATGCCGCCCAACGCTGTTGCACCTCGGGGGAGGAGAAAGGATTGCGATGGTAGACCAGAAGCGGAGCACGGTTTTCTCGCGTGGCAAGATCGGCAGCCTGGAATTGCGGAACCGCATAATCCGCTCGGGGTGTTTCGAGGGCATGTCTCAGGAAGGGCGTGTGACTGAGCAGCTCATGGAGCATCATCGAAGGCTCGCGGAGGGTGGCGTGGGTATGACTACCGTGGCCTACTGCTCCGTAACCTTCGATGGCCGGGGCTTCGGCCATGAGATGTGGATGCGAGAGGAGATCCTGCCGGCCCTGAAACGGCTGACCGACGCCGTACACGCGGAGGGCACCGCCGCATCCATACAAATGAGCCACTGCGGCTTCTTCGCCAGCAGGCGCGAGATCGGCAAGAGGCCGCTCGGCGCTTCCCCCAAGTTCTGTCTCTTCCGTATGTCCCGCTGCAGGCAGATGACCGAAGGCGAAATAGATGACATGACGTCGGCCTTCGGGAAGGCGGCCAGGATGGCCAAAGGGGCGGGTTTCGACGCTGTGGAGATCCATGCAGGGCATGGGTACCTGCTGAGCCAGTTCCTCTCTCCCTGGACCAATCATCGCAAGGACCGCTACGGCGGGTCTCTGGAGAACCGCCTGCGCTTCCCGGCCGCTGTGATCGCGCGGGTCCGTCAGGACGTTGGCCCGGGTTTCCCCATTCTGGTGAAGATGAACCAGCGCGACGGCATGAAAGGCGGCCTGGAACTGGACGAGGCCGTCGAGGTGGCCAGGAGGTTCGAGTCGGCAGGGGCCAGCGCCCTGATCCCCAGTTGCGGATTCACCTCCAAGACGCCGCTGTACATGATGCGGGGGAACGTGCCGACGATGGAGATGGCTGGCAATCAGAGCAGCCCGCTGATGAGGCTGAGCCTTATCCTGTTCGGCCGGTTCATGGTTCAGAAGTATCGCTTTGAGCCCATGTTTCTCCTCGACGGAGCCCGCAGGATAAGGGAGGCGGTGAGTATCCCGGTCGTCTACATAGGGGGCGCACTGTCGCTGGACAGCATGGAGAACGCCGTCAAGGAAGGGTTCGGGTTTGTCCAGGTAGGCAGAGCCACCGTGAGGGACCCGGACTTCGTCAGGAAGCTGGAGCGAGGCGAGATACGCGAGTCGGACTGCGACCACTGCAACAGGTGTATCGCGACTATGGACGCAGGCGGCGTGTATTGCGTGTCCGCCGAGAAGGGGTTGCTCAAGAAATAGACGAGCGTCGAGCCCGGTCGGGAACCGCGTCGCTATCGGCGCTCGTAGGGGCACGGCATGGAGTCTGTCTCATAACTTAGGATTGAGGGTAGCTTGGAGCATCTGCTCCAAGCTGGGTCGGAGCGGATGCTCCGACCTACCCGGCGTTTCGGGACGGCCAGCATGCCGTGCCCCTGCCGCCCGTGCGCACCGCGGCAAACATGGTAGGGGCGGTTCACGAACCGCCCCTACGGGTTTCGCCCGACGCTGTTGCACCGCAGAGCAGGGCGCGGGAACCGCGCCACTACGAGAGAGGATGACTTAGTCCCCTCTCGAGAGGGGATTCAGGGGTGTGTGCGCCCGCTTTGGCCTCGACAACATTCGAGCCTTCGCCGCGCGCGTTGTAGCCCTTACGTTTGCCCCTACCCGAGGGAATGCAGAATGCACATTGCATCACACCGTATGGGCACGGCATGCCGTGCCCATACCTGTGGACAAACCGCCAACCCTGTGCTATCCCAGGCCGTAGACTACGGCGGTCGCTTCCTGGATGGCCTTGTCGATGAGCCCCATGCCTGACACGTCGCCCACGGTGTGGGCCTGGTCCACCAGCCCCTTGCACGCCTCGTAGAGCTCCGTCCGGGGCTCGACCGCGCCTGCCAGGATGACCGTGTCCGCCTTGACCATATGCTCGGTGCCGCCGTAGCGCGGCTTGAACCACACGCCCTCGCGCGCTATCTTTGTCACTTCGCGGCGTGTCCTTTCTTCACAAGCGTCCGCTTTGTCCCCCGAAGCGTATACTCTGCCCCTGGTTCGCGCACGGCCGGGAACGCGTCCATCCACCCCAGATCTCTCCCGATGACCAGTTCCTCCATTCTGGCGTGGTGGGTGTTCGCCATTGGAACCAGCCGCATCTGAAAACCGTGAGCTCGGGACATTGCCTTGACCTCTTCGGCATTATCATATGTCATCAGGAAGTCGCCCATCAGTGACTGGCACAAGGCAAACAATCGTTCGTGATCTAGGCTGCTGTGTGTGTACAAACGGGTGCCTGCTTTCTTCCCGCCGGCGGAGTACGGAGGGTCTATGAAGTACACGGCACCTCGATCCGTTGCGAATTCCCGCGTGACTTTCAGTCCATCATCACATCGGAAGTGAATCCGGCCAGCGATTGGGTCCAGCGCGAGAAGCCTTTTCGCTAGCGTCCTGGCATACCATCGAGAGCTGATTCCTTTGCCATTCTCTCCATACTTCAGGAATCCGGAACCCTGTGCCAGGATTCCTCCGTGTAACGTTCGATTCTTGAGAAGGGTCTGAAACGCTTTCTCCTTGCGCGTCGGTGGTGGTCGTCGGAGTTCCTGGATCACCGCTTCCTTCGTCAGGTCGAAAGCGAGAACCCGATCGGCCAGCCATTGGGCATCGCCATTGACTAGGGCTTCCCAGACAGCGGCCACCTCGTCGTCCAGCTCCACCATGACTACCTCTTCGACCAAGTTCTCAAAGAGGGCAGTAAGGCTGATTATGCCTCCTCCGGCGAATGGCTCAACTAGCAGTCTCGGCTTTGCACGCATCTGCGCTATCCAGTGTCTGAACGTGGGCACAAACCATGTCTTCCCGCCAGGGTACCGAAAAGGGCTTCTCTGCGGGACAGATGCGACATTTACTGGCTTTGGCATCTCCGTCCGTTCGCAGAAATCAGGGAAAAGACGAGCTTGCCTGCTTGCAGCCATTTAGAAAGGCCTCTCCACCGTCTTGTTTGTCGGAGGTGTCTCCAGCTGCTCGTCCAGTTTCTCCTGAAGAAGCCTCACGAAGTCCTCAACTTGCCCGGGTGAGGGAGTCGTCATGGCGAGGAGGGCCGGCTCGAACCTAGTGAACACCTCATCGATCTTTCTGAGAGAGTACTTCGCGGCACTTCTGCCGGTTGCCTTGATTGGCTCCAAGTCGTAGATGAACCACGCGATGTCCGCCTCTGATCTCGAAGTCCGTTTGAGACTAGGTAGAGTCGCGAAGAAGCTCCTGTTCAACGCCACCGAAATCCTCTTATTCCAGCTGTGAAGGATTCCCCCCTTGAAGAGAAGCTGCGGAGCAAGTCTCTTGCGTGAAGATGAAAGGTAGTCCGGTCGAGGGTGGTTTGGCTCCTCACTCCAGTCCATTGACGCTCGGCCCGCTGGGTCTTGCATGAAGTACTCAAATGGCTCACGAACGTTGCCGGAGATATACACGGCCTGGATCTCGAGGGCTCCGAAATCATAAACCTTGCCTTTCTCGTCATAGGCGACGAGGACCACGTCAATATTGCCCGCCGACCTTCCTTTCGAGTCATTCAGCCGCACCTCGGTCAGAGAACTCCACGTGGCCGTCTTGTCAAAGAAGAATGAAGCTGCATCATCCGCGATGATCCATTCCTCCCGAAAGCGAATGGGGCAAGTAATGACCGGGCGACCCTCATGGTAAATGCTGCAGACGCCCAATGGATTCTTTGCCTTGTCTTTCGTACAGTTCGGCACCTTGTTGTTGAACGGACACAAGCGGTGAGAGCGAAAGCGTTGCGCCCTGTGGCTCTTGTCTGTCGTGGCGTGTCCAAACACTTCAGCGAGTGGCTGTCCGCGAGTTGTCATCTTGCCCCTCAATTCGCTGCAAGACCTCTTCAGATAATGCTATCGCACCTGTGCGAATGGTACAGTCCAGCGGAGCACACTGTCAAGGTGGTGCGCCGCGAGCCCTTCTGGAGAACGTCCCGCAGCTCGGTGTTAGCATCAGCACTTCCGGCCGGCTATAGGGCCGCTGTGGACACGAGCGCGTCCGGGGCGCAATCGGACTGTCGACACCTGCAGCCGGGGGCTGCGGACGCGCCTCCGTCTGGTCCGGCGCATCGCGCTGTGCCCCTACCGAGAGAGAAACCGCCAACCCTGTACTATCCGAGGCCGTAGACCACGGCGGTCGCTTCCTGGATGGCCTTGTCGATGAGCCCCATGCCTGACACGTCGCCCACGGTGTAGGCTTCGGCCACCAGCCCTTTGCACGCGTCGTAGAGTTCCGTCCGGGGCTCGACCACGCCGGCCAGGATGACC
>Ga0315274_10007997_pt1 | contig 15295 bp, 17 predicted proteins | sample YL17G02_20_MG_FD_203700 | JGI IMG/M metagenome (GOLD analysis project Ga0315274, IMG submission 203700) | Sediment microbial communities from Yellowstone Lake, YNP, Wyoming, USA - YL17G02_20 | ecosystem: Environmental > Aquatic > Freshwater > Lake > Sediment | place: USA: Wyoming | collected... | reverse complement strand
GGGAGCGCCGGCCAAGGCGCGGCGCCTGTTGATATAGATTAAATTTTATGTGGTGACAGTTGGAGACAGGTTCTAACCTTATCCAGTAAGGACCACCAAACCTTTCATTAATGAAAGGTTTGGTGAGTGCCGAATTAATGTAATTCGGCACTCACCAAGAGTGATAGGGCGCTGCTTCAAGGACAGGACGGAAGGTGCCTTCCGTCGAAAAAACGAGGCGGCGCTCTTTTAAAATACAGTTCTCCCGCTCCATCAATTAAGAGATAAGAGCGGGATCCCGCTTCGGATAATTTAGTGATTGAAGCGGGAGAACCAATAAGAATTAAGGGCGGTTCAGTCCGCCCTTTTTATTTATGCCTTCGCAGTCTTATATAAGTGGTTTTTAAATATTAGTAAGGCTTTTGATGCGTTTGACCAGGTATTCGATATCGCAGGGTTTTTCAATATATTCTGTAATTGTTCCTGCTTTCTCGAGAATAGCGTATTTAATAGACTCCTCTGCGGATAAGAAAATAATCGGGATATGCTGCGTATCGGTATTTTTTCTTAATCGTTTGTATACCTCCAAACCACCCATCTCAGGCATCACAATATCCAGAATAATAATATCTGGTTTATCCTGAGCAATCTGTTCTAGGGCTTTTTTCCCATTCTCTGCGGTCTCAGTAATAAATCCTTTCTTTCGAAGCACATAGGTCATAACCTCTCGGATAATTTCTTCATCATCCACAATTAAAATCTTTATCCCTTTTTTCTTTGCGTTCATGCGGGAATTCTTCCAAAAATATAGTATTCCGTTTTGGAATATAAGTAAAAGAAGTATATCATATAAAAAAGGAGGTGTCAACGCATGGATAAGACAATTTATACTAAGAGCCATAGGCATTTAGTCAGTCGGCTAATAAAGGCCCGTAAGCAAGCAAGGTTTAAACAGAATGATGTTGCAAAAAAATTAGGTAGGACGCAGTCCTATATCTCAAAGATAGAATCAGGGCAACGCCGCATAGATATTGTCCAGCTGAAAGAATTCGCAGAAATCTACAATAAGAAGCTCGATTTTTTTATTAAGTAAGAACAGCAGCATCTCTCCTGTCTAGATTAACCCTTCATCAGAAAAACTAAAATAATTGTCATTCCCTATAATTACATGATCCAGACATTTTATTAAAAGAACCTGTCCTATCCGCACTAATTCTTGCGTGAATTTTTTGTCTTCCTCGCTGGGACTAGGGTCTCCGGAGGGATGGTTATGAACGCAGATTATAAAGGCAGCAAAATGTTGCAGGGCGTTCTGGAAGATTTCTCTTATTATGGGGTTTGCCTGGTTTACAGTTCCTTCCTCTACATCTGCTATGTCTATAATCCTGTTCTGGGAGTTCAAAAACAAAACCTTAAATACCTCTTTTTTTAAATCGCGCATCCTCGGCATTAAAATATCTATTATGTCTTCCGGAGACTTTATCTGAGGTCTGGTTTCCTTTATCCTTTCTTCCCCCAGCCTTCTTCCTATTTCAATGGCTGCTTTTATCTGGGAGGTTTTGGCTGCGCCGAGCCCCCTGAAATCACTCCATTGGGACAAATCAGTATGGCTCATATTGCGGAAGGTTTTAAATTTTTTTAGAATCCTTCTTGCCAGATCTATGGCACTCTGTCCCTTTATACCTGTCCTTAAAATGATTGCCAGCAGTTCAGAGTTACTTAAAGTATGCTCTCCGTTTTTTAATAATTTTTCCCTGGGCCTGTCTTGCGGCGGCCAATTATTTATAGGCATACCATACTTTTTTATTTTTTCCATAGGCTAGTTATCTTTCTAGAATAGCAGCAGCTACTGTTTACCATCCACAGATAATAGACGTATCATTAGCATTTTTCTAACGGAGTTTTCAACGCAACTATAACCTTGACGCTAATTTAGGAGTGGGGTATAATTTAAAGAATCATGCTATTAGGAGTTCAGGTTTCTAGCGAAGGAAAAATCTACGAGGCGGTTGAGCGTGCGCACAGATTAGGCTGTAATACCATGCAGATATTCAGCCGCAACCCCCAACGATGGCGCGATGATTTACTAGAACCTCAAGACATAAAAGAATTTATTCGCAGGCAAGGGAAATTTAAAATAAGACCCTTGTTTATTCACATCCCTTATTTGATAAATCTTGCCTCGCCTAACTTGAAACTGTATGAGGCTTCCATTGAGGCTTATATTGAAGATATTTTAGAGGCGCAGGTTTTAGGAGCGGATTATATCGTCACGCACATGGGCAGCCACAAAGATACCTCTGAGGAGGCAGGGATAAAGAGGTTAATTGAGGCCTTAAATAGAATTTTAGAAAAGACAAAGCCTGCAACCGTGGGTATTTTATTAGAGAACACCGCTGGTTCTGGCTCGTGGCTGGGTTATAAATTCATTCATCATAAGATGATTATTCAGGGGTTAAAACACAAAGAACGAGTTGGCCTTTGTTTTGATACTGCGCATGCGTATTTAGCCGGATATGATATAGCCAGCAAAAGAGGTTTCGAGGCAACTTTGGATGAGATAGATAAATTAGTAGGTATAAATCTGATTAAAGTCATTCATTTAAATGACGCAAAAGGCGCATTAGGCTCTAAACACGATAGGCACGAACATATCGGCAGAGGCAGCATTGGATTAATGGGCATGAAAAGAATTATTAATCATCCCAAATTAAGAAACATCCCCTTTATTTTAGAGACGCCCAAGGATAACGAAGACGCCGATAAGGTGAATTTAAGGACCGTAAAAAGGCTTAGGCAATAATAGCGAGGCAAATCATGGCATATAAATTGTTACTAGTGGATGATGATAGAGATATCGTGGAAACTCTGCAAAAAAGACTCAAACAGGAAGGTTATGAAGTCGTGGCTGCATTCGACGGAGAAGAGGCGTTGGCTAAAGTAAAAGAAGATAACCCTGACGTTATACTTCTAGATCTTATACTTCCAAAGCTTAATGGTTTTGATGTCTTAAAAGAAATCAGGGAAAAATATAAAGATAAGTGGAGGCCAGTTATTATTATTAGCGCTGCAACGGATTTAGAAATGGTAAAGAAGTCTTATAATCTGGAGGCAGACCATTATTTAACCAAGCCCTGCACTATGGAGAATGTCTTGCGCGGGATAAGGACGATGATTTCTCTGATTCCGGCGCGAGTAGTAGACAGATAATTTTAGCATGAATTATCCCTTTAAAGAAATCGAAGAAAAATGGCAGAAGGAGTGGGAGGAGAGGAAATCCTTTTCTGCCGCAGCCGACCCTAAAAGAAAAAAATCCTACATTCTGGAGATGTTTCCTTACCCTTCCGGTAAAATCCATATGGGCCACGTCAGAAACTATACTATTACAGATGTGGCAGCCAGATATAAACTGATGCAGGGTTTTAATGTCTTACATCCCATGGGGTTTGATGCCTTTGGCCAGCCTGCAGAAAATGCAGCCATAAAAAATAAAACCAAGCCGGATATCTGGACGCATAAGTGTATCGAATGGATGCGAGATGAATTAAAGAAAATGGGTTTTTCCTATGATTGGGAGAGAGAAATCTCTACCTGCGATAGTGATTATTATAAATGGAACCAATGGATATTCTTAAAGATGTTTGAACGAGGCCTGGCTTATAAAAATGCCGCAAACGTTAACTGGTGCCCTTCTTGCGAGACTACCTTGGCAAATGAAGAGGTTGTGGATGGCGGCTGTTGGAGATGTTCCACAAAAGTAGAACAGAAGGATTTAGAGCAGTGGTTCTTAAGGATTACCGCATATAATGAGCGTCTTTTGGAAGACCTCAAGCAGTTGAAGGATTGGCCTGAGAGGGTCTTGGTTATGCAGACTAACTGGATAGGCAGGAGCCAGGGTGTGGACATATATTTTCGCCTGAAAAACAGCGACAGGATAATCCCTGTATTTACGACGAGGGTGGACACGATTTTTGGCGCAACCTATATTGTTTTAGCTCCGGAGTATCCTAAGGTTTTAGAAATCATCAAAGGTAAGTCAGAAGAAAAAGAGGTTTTGAAATTCATTGCCAAGGTGGCAAAAGAAAGCAAGGTTGTACGCACTGCCTCTGATGTTAAAAAGGAAGGTGTCTTTACCGGCTGTTATGCTGTAAATCCGGTAAACAACGAAGAAGTGCCTATCTGGGTTGCGGATTATGTTTTAATGGAATACGGCACTGGTGCAATTATGGCTGTACCTATACATGACCAGAGAGACTTCCTTTTTGCTAAAGAGCACGGTTTAGCGATGAAGATAGTGATTCAGTCACCAGGTCACCAGGTCACCAGGTCACCCGGAGAGATGACTGAGGCCTATGAAGGCGACGGGATACAGGTTAATTCCGGGCAATTCGATGGCCTTTCTAATCTTGAAGCTAAAATAAAGATTGCAGAGTGGATGGAGAAAGAAAAGATCGGTAAGATTCAGACGCATTGGCGTTTGCGCGACTGGTTGATTTCACGCCAGCGCTATTGGGGCACGCCGATTCCGGTTATATATTGCAAAAAGTGCGGGATTGTCCCTGTGCCTTATGAAGATCTGCCGGTGGAATTACCCAAAGACGCTCCTTTCACCGGCAAAGGCGGCAGCCCCTTGAGCAAGGTCAAAGGGTTTGTTGAGGTATTGTGTCCGAAATGTAAGTCTGTGGCCCGTCGCGAAACAGATACTATGGCCACATTTTTTGATTCCTCTTGGTATTTCTTAAGATTTTGTTCGCCTGAATTTGATAAAGAGCCTTTTGATAAGGAAGAAGCCAGATACTGGATGCCGGTTGACCAATATATCGGAGGGATTGAGCATGCGATTTTGCATTTGTTATATTCGCGTTTCTTTACCAAGGTTTTTAAGGACTTGGGGATGGTGAATTTTGATGAGCCGTTTACCCGCCTGCTTACGCAGGGCATGGTTTTAAAAGACGGCGAGGTTATGTCCAAATCCCGCGGGAATATCGTGGACCCGGATTCTATAATTAAGAAATATGGCGCCGATGCCTTAAGATTATTCATCCTCTTTGCCGCGCCGCCTGAAACCGAATTAGAATGGGATGACCGTGGCATAGAAGGGGCGTTCAAGTTTTTAAACCGCGTATGGCGCGTTCAGAAAAGCCTAAAAGAAAAAGCTGAGCCGGACTTGATGCGGGTTATGCACAAGACCATAAAGAAGGTTAGCGAAGACATAGAAGCGTTTAAGTTTAATACAGCTATTGCCAGCCTTATGGAGCTGACAAATTCCGTATATCAAATGGGTGCGGATAAAGAAGTTTTTTCAAAACTCGTGTTAATGCTTTGCCCCTTTGTCCCGCATTTCGCCGAAGAACTCTGGCAACGCCTGGGTAACAAAGAGGGCATTCTTAAAATGCCGTGGCCAAAATATAACCCTCGGCTTCTAATTGAAGAAAATGTCGTAATAGTTATTCAGGTAAATGGCAAGGTGCGTTCAAAGATAGAGGTTCCTGCAGATATTAGTGAAGACAAGCTCAAGGCATTGGTTCTTGCCGATGAAAAATTAAAACCCTGGATACAAGGCAAGCCCCTCAAAAATTTTATCCTCGTTCCAAAAAAACTCGTCAATATCGTAATATAAACAATTTATTGTTAGAATACCCTCTTTCTTACGTCTGTTAAGGTAGGAAGGAGGATTCTTTATGTTCAATTTTACCCGCCAGGAACAGCAGGTTATTTTATTTTTGGTGATTGTGGCTTTAGCAGGCATGGGCGTTAATTTCCTTATAAAAGCAAATTCTAAAGTTATAGCCCTCGCTGTTATTTCTCAAGAGATAGGCAAAATTAATATAAACCGCGCTGATAAAGAACTTTTAATTAGTGTTTCAGGCATTGGGCCAAAGTTAGCCCAACGCATAATAGAATATCGAAATAAGCAAGGCGGTTTTGGAGAGCTGGAAGAGCTTAAAAACATAAAAGGGATAAGCGAATATAAATATGAAAAAATAAAAGAATACTTATTTATAAAGTAAATAATGAAAAGGCCGCTGTCTTTCTTGGTGCTTATTTTTTGTTTAGGAATAATTTTCGCAAGTTTTATCAAATCCCCTTTCCTGTTGACCTATATCTTTACCTTAATACTTCTGGTCTTATGTCTGATGGTACCTAAAAGAAGCTTAGGCTTTGATATTCTGCTCTGCCTTCTTGTTTTTCTCTTAGGCGCGTCGTCCCTAAAGAACGCCCAGGTCCTGCCCAAACACCACATCTCAAGATTTATATATTATAAGAATAATAATCTCTATGCCATAAAAGGTATTGTGGAAAACGAGCCTTTGATAAAAAACAACAGGACAGTCTTTATCTTTAGAGCCCAAGAGATACAACTTGGTAATCTAAATTATAACTGCTGCGGCAATATTCTTGTATATTTAAAAGGTACGCCAGGACTGCGTTACGGAGAAAGATTGACCCTTGAGGGGAATTTGTACAGGGCTTTTAAGAAGAAAGGCTTAGGGCAGACAAATTACAGGGATTATTTATATAATCAGGGGATTTACGCTGTTTTCAATGTTAAAAGCCCTTTTCAGGTTATCAGATTAAACAGAAACAGCGGCTTTTGGCTTAAGAGATTTGCCGTATTTTTAAAAAAGGAAATAGAAAGGATGCTTTTTAAGTATGTCTCCCATTTATCCGCAGCAGTATTGGATGCGATGATATTGGGGGAACGCAGAAACATCCCCCAGTTTATCAATAACTCTATGATTAAGTCAGGGACAGTGCATATACTGGTGGTGAGTGGTTTTAATGTAGGCATAGTCAGTTTTATGATTATTCTGTTTTTAAAGTTGCTAAGGTTACCCAGGGATCTGCTTTTTTGCATAGCAATTCCGTGTGTGGTAATTTATTGTTTGATGACAGGTGCTTCTCCTCCGGTGGTACGGGCAACGGTTATGTCAATAGTGTTTATGCTCGGTTTTTTGCTTAAAAGAGAACCGGATATCTATAATTCCTGTTGCGTCGCTATAATATTTATCCTGTTGGTTAACCCGCGGCAGTTATTTGATGTAAGTTTCCAGCTTTCTTTTTCCAGCGTCCTCTCCATCGTTTATTTATATCCGAAGATAAAATCACTTTTGCATATAGGGAATGTAAAAATAAAATATCTTAGGTTTATGCTTGAAGGGTGTTTTGTCTCTTTTTCTGCGTGGCTGGGCACCATGGGTTTCATCGCCTATTATTTCAGGATCTTTTCTCCCGTAACCGTGCTGGCAAATATATTTATTGTGCCTTTAGCCGCCTTAATTACCTTATGCGGCTTTAGTATGATACTTATAGGTTTAATATGCTCGCCTCTTGCCCCATTTTTTGCCTCTACAAGTGAATTATTAGTTTTGCTTTTACTCAAGATTAATACCCTGCTGGTAAGGCTGCCCTGTGCCTATTTCTATTTACCCCCTTTTAATCTGTTTGACAAATCTCATCTCCTGTGTTAAAGTTATAACATTATGAGACGCATATCCCTAATTCTGATTATCTTTTTTGCCTTATCCGTGAATACAGCGTATCCTTACTGGATCTGGACGCCAAAAACTGGCAAATGGATAAACCCCAAAACTGTGGCTAAGCCAAGCCCTAAGGAACAATTTGCCTTAGCCAAAGGCCTCTATGATGGGAAAAAGTACGAAGACGCAAAACGCGAGTTTAAAAAGCTGCTTAAGGCTTACCCGAAATCCCTTGAGGCCTCAGAGAGCCAGTATTATTTGGGCTTAGCAGAGGAGGCGCAAGGCAATTTATATGGGGCCTTTCAGGCGTATCAAAAGGTCATTGATAAATACCCTTTTTCAGAGAAGATTCAGGAAATTGTTGAGCGTGAATATAAAATTGCCGAGGCCTTTATGTCAGGTGGAAAACGTAAGGCCATGGGTGTCAGTTTGCCGGTTGAAAATCCGTCTATAGAGATATTTACCAAAGTGATAGAGAATTCGACTTATGGTTCCCTGGCGCCAGCTGCCCAGTATAAATTGGGTTTAGTCTTAAAAGGCCTGATGCGCTACTATGAGGCAGAAGAGGCGTTTAACAAGGTGGTTTCCAATTACCCTGATAGCGAATGGACATCTGCAGCAAAATTTCAGATTGCCTCATGCCGTGCTGCAGTTTCCCGCGGACCTGATTATGACCAGGGTTCGGCAGGTGAAGCAAAAGAAAAATTTGAGGAGTTTGTGAAAGAGCATCCTGATGCAGTCTTGTCCCGCGATGCTGAGAAAAATATCGAACAACTAAAAGAGAAAGAGGCAGCAAGCGCCTATAATATCGGCAGGTTCTACGAAAAACAAAAGGCATATGAAGCAGCAAAGGTTTACTATAATGACATAATGAACAATTATCCTGATAGCACATGGGCAGTAAAGGCCTTGGAGAGGTTGCAGGTATTGGAGAAGAGTAGATGATAAAGATCACCAAGTCATCAAGCCACAACGTCACGGGATACTTATTTGTATGGAGCGTTGTCTTTTTTGTAATTCTTGCGATTGCGGGTTGCGGTTACACCACGCGTTCGATGATAGAGAATAAATTTAAGACTATATATATAGCGCCTTTTGCCAATAGAGTGGATATTTCCCGGGAGGCCTACAGCGCAGATAAATACCGCATTTACAGGCCAATGCTGGAAACAGATATTACCAAGAACGTGATAAATAAATTTCTCTGGGATGGTAATCTTAGGCCAGCTTCGGAAGAATTGGCGGATTTAGTTTTAAAAGGCGAGTTAATTGAATTTCGCAGAGACCCCTTAAGATATGATGATAACGACGAGGTGGCAGAATACCGCATAAATTTGGTAGTCAATATCAGCCTCTGGGATAAGAAAGAGAATAAATTAGCCTGGGAAGAAAATAATTTTACTGGCGACACAACTTATTTTACCACTGGGGCCCAAGCAAAATCAGAAGATGTGGCTATGAATGATGCCCTCAAAGATCTGGCACGCAGGATTGTGGAGCGGACAGTCGAGCAGTGGTAGCGAAGATGGTCTACGTATTCATAGGCGAAGACAGCTTTTCCAAAGATATACAAATCAAGCGTTTAAAACAGGAATTTCTCGCCAAAGAGTTAGAGCAATTTAACCTCGATACCTTATATTCAAAAGAATTAACCCTAAAAGAGCTGCAGGAGAGATTCTTATGCCTTCCGCTAAAGGCCAAGAAACGGATTATTATCATAAAAGATGCACGGGGGTTGAAAGAAGAAATCAAAGAGTTCATTCTTAAATATGTAAAAAAGCCCAATACAGAGATAATCTTAGTCTTAGATATAGACCGGCAAGACAGGAAGGATGAATTTATAAATCACATCTCTAGGTTTGCTAAGGTGTATCGCTTTAAGGAAACACTGCCGCTGGATACCTTTACCTTAAACCGACAGATTGCCTTAAAAAGGCCCGATTATGCACTGCGGGTATTAAATAAGCTTTTAGAGGAAGGGGAAAGGCCAGAGCGCATTTTAGGCGGGTTAAGGTATGCCTGGGAGAGAGAGACTAGCAGCCCGCTTGAGATGAGAAGGAAATTGAGGCTTTTACTTAGTTGCGATATTGAAATCAAGACGGGCAAACTTAAGCCCCCTTTTGCCTTAGAGAGACTGGTGATAAACCTATGCGGCCTTGGTAAGCCTTTTCATTAAGCGGGATTTTTTACGGCTGGCTGCATGAGGATGGATAATCCTTTTTTTGGCTGCCTTATCGAGTTGAGAAAATACCTTTCCTAAGAAAACCTTGGCTTCGCTAATATTCTTTGCCGATAATAACGCCTGAAATTTTTTTATGGTTTTCTTAAGCTGCTGTTTTACCTTTAAATTGCGCAGGTGTTTTTTCTTATCCGCGCGTCCTTTTTTTAAAGAAGTTCTGCGTCTGGGCATATTCTTTTCTCCTTTTGATGAGCAGATAACTTACGGAGCCTTGGAAGGGCGACGTAAGTTATAGCGAAGCGTCTGCGAATTAACCCCGCCTCTTGTATTCTACAAGAATGCGGCGGGGTAAGTTCGTGCATACAATTTATGTTCACTATCGTTCCATAAATTATGCACTCACTTATATCATAATTAAATAATTATGTCAACAGGCAAATCTATACCTAACTCAACAAACCGCAACATCGCCAGGTCCGCCAGTGTCATTGGTTTAGCCACGCTTTGTTCCCGGCTCTTGGGTTTTGTGCGAGATATAGTTATTGCCAGGCTCTTCGGCGTCTATGTCTATGCCCAGGCCTTTGTCATTGCCTTTAGGATTCCCAATCTCTTCCGCGATTTAGTGGGCGAGGGTGCTACCAACGCTGTCTTTGTACCGGTGTTTAGCGAATATACCGTCAAACACTCCAAAGAGGAATTCTGGGAGTTGGCCAATGTGGTGCTCAACCTCCTATTGGTAATACTTACCTCCATTACCCTTTTGGGGATAATATTTTCTCCGCTTATAGTGCGACTTATTGCTCCGGGGTTCGCTGCTGACCCTTACAAGTTAGCCACCACCATAAAATTAAACCGAATTATATTCCCCTATATTTTATTAATCAGCCTGGTGGCTTATTCTATGGGAATACTTAATTCCCTAAAGCATTTTGCCATTCCTGCTTTTGCGCCCTGCCTCTTGAATATTTCTATTATTGTCTTTGCCATACTTTTTGGTGAGGGAATAAACGGCCTGGCCTTAGGCGTCTTAGTAGGCGGGGTTTTGCAGCTCGCCATTCAGATTCCGGTTTTATATAAAAAAGGCTTTCGCCTGAAATTATTCCGCAACTTCAGCCATCCGCAAGCAAAGACCATTGGTGTCTTGATGCTGCCGCGCTTACTAAGTTCCTGCATCTATCAACTAAACAATTTTGTGGATTCTATCTTCGGCTCTCTGGCTACAATTGTGGGTGAGGGAGGTGTGGCAGTATTATATTTTTCCGCGCGCCTGATGCAATTTCCCCTGGGGATTTTCAGCAATGCGCTCTCGCAGGCAATTCTTCCCACCATGTCCACCCAGGCCCTGGATAACCATCAAGAAAAATTAAAACTGACGCTTTCCTGGGGCCTGCGCGCCTCTTTTTTTGTGCTGGCGCCTGCATCATTAGGTTCTATGGTTCTTGCGCAGCCGATTGTCTCAACTCTATTTCAGGGAGGAAGGTTCGATTCCAATTCCACGCAGCTTACTGCCAGCGCCTTATTCTTTTACAGCATTGGCTTATTTGCCTATGGCGCAAAAAGGATTCTGCAATCCTGTTTTTTTGCGCTAAAAGATACTGTAACGCCTACGAAAATAGCGTTCCTGGCTTTAATCCTAAACGTTGTCTTAAATACAATACTGATGTTCCCTTTAAAAATTGCAGGTTTAGCCTTAGCTACTTCCATATCCGGCATCATTACCTTTTTTATCCTCTTTGCACTCTTAAAAAAGAGGCTGGGAGATTTCGGCGTAAAAAATATCCTCGTTTCTTCTCTGCGTATCCTGGCAGCTAGTATTTGCATGGCAGCGGCGTGTTTGTTGATTTCCCAGCGCACCGTTTTCTTAAATAAATATCTTCATCTTGGTCTTGCACTCATCACTGGTTTTATCTCTTATATTGTTTTCTGTCTTGTCTTTAGAGTCTCTGAGATGCAGGAATTGTGGGTGTGGATGAGTAGGAGAAGAAATAATTAGCAATTTTATGAATTTTGCGGGTCCTGCCGAGTCTTGTTTCTCGCAGCACCGCTCGGTTTTCCCCACCGAGGAAAACCTCGCTTCATGAATCTGTTCGTTCTCACAGACTTCGTATTTAGCTGGTGAACCCTGGCCGCTCGCATCTTCAAGATGCTGCTCAAAATCAAGCCTCGTCACCCGCAAAATGCGAACAGAGGCAATTTTTCGGGCACTTTTTAGGCACAATGCTCAAAGCAGGAACAGTAACTCATTGCGTGACAGAAAATAAAAGTTAATTGGTGCAGAACGAAGTGTTCGAAGATATGACTCGTAAAGAATTTGAAACGTTAGTCAGAAGTGCTTTAAAAGAACTTCCAAAAGAGTTTAAAGATAAGCTTCAAAATGTAGATGTCGTCATAGAAGAAGATCTTGATATTGACACGGTAAAGACGCTTGGCTTGGGCGCAAAAGGACGGTTCTTGGGACTTTATCAGGGTGTTCCTTTGAAAGATAGGACGCATTATTACGCCATCGTGATGCCTGACAAGATTACTCTCTTCAAGCAAAATATCGAACGTACGTGTCAGGAAAGAAGTCTTGACATCCATGAAGAAGTAAAACATGTTATACAACATGAGATAGCCCACCATTTCGGAATATCTGACAAGCGCTTAAAAGATTTAGGCAGATACTAATTATCGATTGAGAACAAGGTATTCTAATCTTGCAGATGAGCATGTGGATAAGGCAGTAGAAAGATTGGAATTTTGAAAATGGTAGAATCTAATATTAATATTCCTTTTGAACAGATAATCAACGAGGGAGTTGAGTTAAGTAAGAGATTATTTCAATTTAGTCTTGATTTATCAAGAAAGATTCCAAAGCATAGCTCTATAGATGAAAAAGAAGATAATCGTAGAGCGGTCTTGAAAGGATTCCTAATTTCAGCTGCGCAGTTGTCTGGTCAAATAATAGAGGCGGTAGTGCGACGTCATCTTAGTCTGGCTATTATTGGTTCAAGAACACTATTGGAGTTTAGCATAGACGCTAATTACATCTTTGATAATCCAAACCATAAGAATGATTTAACTTGGGTTGATACACTTTGTAAGGATCTCTTTGATAGAACAAATTCATTTGTAATGCCAAAAAGCAAACTCGGGACAACTAGCTTTAGAGAACGTGCTAATGAAATTAACCGATTAGATCTCTATGAAAAAAATTATGCTTCTCTATGCGATTACTCTCATCTTATGTTACGGCATCCTTTCTTAAATAGCCCACAGACATTAGAAAAACTATCAATTGGTACTATTTCTCAAAGTTTATGTAATTTAGTAGGTGTAATTGATTCTGTGGTTGTATTTCAGAATTTTAAGTGGGATGAGAACTTATTAAAAGAAGTTCTTGCTTTTAGGGATCGATATGAATAAAAATGCGAGAAAAGTTATGAATAAATGGGCACATCTTGGGCACAAATTGATACCCTATCTTTATAACTTATTTGATTTCTTAGAGTAGAATAAAAAGAGTTAGAACAGATAGCTCTATTAAGGGGTTACATTGGATTGAATAAATTTTAGGTTTTTTGCTGGAGCGTGCATTAGAAATTTTTTGGCACAGCGTTTAAGATTAGCGTCTGCGAGGGATTACGACGAGTTGGAGTATCGCCTGCCTTACGTAAGACTCTACCTAAACGAGGAGTAAACCGAAGCAGACGGCAAAAAATTTCAGCACGCGGAAGCAAAACCTAAAATTAACCTACTATGGTTAAATTAAAAGAAAAAGTTGCGCGGTTGCCGGAATCGCCGGGCATATATATTTTTAAGGATAGCGCTGGAAAGATTATTTATATCGGCAAGGCCAAGTCCTTAAAGAAGCGGGTGCAGACGTATTTTTCCAGAGACCTTTCTGCCAAGACGCAAATTATGGTAGGAAAAATTGCGGATTTAGAATACAGGCTTACTCCTTCTGAAGCCCAGGCACAAATCTTGGAGGCCTCATTGGTCAAGGAGAATCAGCCGCAATACAATATCAGCTTAAAGGATGATAAATCTTTCCCGCTGATTAGAATTAGCGATGAAGATTTTCCCATCGTCTCGCTCTACAGAAGAAAAAAGGCTATAGCGCATGACACAGCAAGGTATTTCGGCCCCTATACCAATGTTGCGCTCTTGCGCCAGGCCTTAAAAATAATACGCAGGATTTTCGGCTTCCGTTCTTGTAAGACCTTGCCCAACAAGGTGTGTCTTTACGGAAGGATTAAACTTTGCCCTGCGCCCTGCGAGGGCAAAATCACGCCAGAAAAATATCGAGAGATTATTAAAAATATTATCCTGTTTTTAGATTCCAAGCAGGAAGCGCTTTTGGAGAAACTTTCTTTGCGTATGAAAGAGACAGCAGGCGTGCATAAATTTGAAGAGGCAGCCAAAATCAGGGACCAGATAAATGCCCTGACTGCCATAGGCCAGACCCGCGTAAGCCTTGGTAGTTTCAGAGAATCAGAGGATTTAAAAAATTTACTTAAATTGGAGAAATTACCCTTGCGTATTGAGGCCTTTGATATTTCCAATATCTATGGTAAAGAGGCTACCGGCTCAATGGTGAGTTTCTACAAAGGCTTTGCAGACAAAAATAATTACCGCAGGTTCCGTATTAAAAGCGTTTCTGGTATTAATGACTATAAAATGCTGGCTGAAGTGGTAGAGCGGCGCTATTCTAGGCTCATGGAAGAAAAATTGCCTTTGCCGGATTTAATCCTTATTGATGGCGGAAGGAGCCATCTCTTGACTGCCCAGAGAGAATTAAAGAAATTGGGTTTGGAAATACCCTTGGTGAGTATTGCTAAGGAACAGGAGAATATATATACTAATAAGAAGGCGAAGCCTATAAATCTAAAATCAGATACGCCTGGCCTAAATTTAATCCGCAGAATCCGCGATGAGGCGCACAGGTTTGCGCTGTCATACCATCATCTTTTAAGGAGAAAGAAGATAATTGGCAGATAAGCTGACCCCCTTTGCTAAGAAAGTTTATAGAGTTGTATTAAGCATACCGCTGGGTGAAGTACGCACTTATAAATGGGTAGCTAAAAAAGTAGGACACCCTAAGGCATATCGTGCCGTGGGGCAGGTTTTAAAGAATAATCCCTACCCCTTGATTATCCCCTGTCACCGCGTAATCAACAGTAGCCATAAATTGGGCGGTTATGTGTTCGGAAAGAAGTCGAAACAAGCACTCTTAAATCTGGAGAGACAAATAAAGAAATTGGTGGTATAATAAATAAGTTATCCTTTAATGGAGGTCAAGATGAATATAAAAGAATTATTGAAGAAGATGATTGATGAGAATGCCTCGGATTTATTTTATCGCGCAGGAGGCCCGCCGCGCTTAAGGATAGACGGAAGAATAGTTACTGTTAAGGATAAGGCTCTAAGCATAGATGAGGTGGCCAAGGTAACCGAAGAATTAACCACGCCTGCACAGAGAGAAATCTTTAAGAAAAACTTAGATATAGATTTTGCTCTATATATAGAAGAACTCCAGCGTAGATTCCGCGTCAGTATATTTATGCAGAGAAACTGGCCCTCTATTGTTATCAGAAGTGTGCGCAATGTGATACAGTCCTTTGAAGAACTTGAATTGCCTGAGGAGGTATTAAAGAAATTATCCCTGGAGAATAGG
>Ga0315274_10007991_pt1 | contig 15300 bp, 15 predicted proteins | sample YL17G02_20_MG_FD_203700 | JGI IMG/M metagenome (GOLD analysis project Ga0315274, IMG submission 203700) | Sediment microbial communities from Yellowstone Lake, YNP, Wyoming, USA - YL17G02_20 | ecosystem: Environmental > Aquatic > Freshwater > Lake > Sediment | place: USA: Wyoming | collected... | reverse complement strand
GGATGGTGCTGGTCAGGGTTTATGATAACGAAAACGAGGTAGGCGTTTGGGTCACGGACACCGGAATTGGCATCTTACCCGAGGACTTACCACGGCTGTTCAATGATTTCTTCCGTGGCAGCAATGCCGGAGCCAAGGGAACGGGATTGGGGCTATCTATATCCAAAAGGATAGTCGAAGCTCATGGGGGCAAAATCTGGGCCGAAAGCCCTGACCCTGAAACCAAAAAGGGAAGCAGGTTTACCTTCACCATTCCCAAGAAACAAACGGCTGCACGCTAGAAAGAGCGGGAATAAATCCATGTCGGTTTGTGGTAAAATAAATAGCCAAGGAGGGAATCGGACATGAAGCAGAAACCCAAGATTCTGGTTGTTGACGATGATGTTGATCTGGTGGCGGTGATGAAAGGGACTTTGGAAAGTAAGGCTTACGAGGTTATAACAGCCTATAATGGCAAAGACGGGCTGGATAAGGCCAAAAAGGAAAAACCTGATTTAATTCTCCTGGACATAATGATGCCGGTAATGGATGGGTTCAACTTTGCTGAGCAATTCGTTAAAGACCCATCGATTGCAAAAATCCCGGTCCTGGCGCTGACCAGTTTCTCTGACTCCTTAGGGCAGCCGTTTCCATTCCAGGTTTCTGAATATCTCCGAAAACCATTGAAACCTAAGGAGCTAATCGCTAAGGTAGAGGAGCACCTGAAAAGGGGAGGCTCCCAGACATAAGAATGTGCTTTGCTTGCAAGTGAGATGAGGGCGGAGCGTTTGACCTGTCGCACCTTGCGTGTTGCTTTCGCTGTTTGGGGCCGCGGCACTTAGCCACTATCCATATCGCCGAATTCATAGAGCGTGATAGTCGCCGCTACTAAACCTGCAGTCTCTGCACGCAGTATGCGGTGGCCCAGACTCACAGGAACGATTCCGCAGCTTCGGGCAAACTCCACCTCATGGTGTGAGAAACCGCCCTCGGGGCCGACGAAGATGTTGACTGAGGGGTCGTTTCTGGTTTTCCGATGGCTCCTGAGTACATCGCCAATGCCTCTCACCCTTTCCTCCTCCCAGGGGAGAAGTGAAATTTCGCTTGCTGACTTGCATGCCTCGGTCAGACTTGTTGGGTTATGCAAAACCGTCAGCTTTCCTCGCCTGGATACTTCCGCAGCTTCGGTGATGATGCTTCTCCAGCGGCTGAGCCGTTTACTGTCTGGTGCGCCTGCCACACACCGTTCGCAGATTATTGGTACAAAGCCTGCAACGCCGATTTCTGTGCACTTCTGGAGAACGAACTCGAAATTGCTCCCCTTGAGCAATGCCTGATAGAGGGTGATTTTCGTGCGGGGCTCACCAACAGCCAGGGATTTACTGATCACCCTTCCTTTGACTTTGCTGCTGTCCACTTTTTGGAGCTTGACCTCGTACTCCCAGCCGCTATTATCGAGAACAGTGATATGATCACCGGTTCCCAGGCGGAGTACATTGCGCAGCTGGTGAACCGGCTTTCCGGTAATGACTACCGTGTCCTCGGCAATCCAATCTGCAGGTAAGAAAAAACGATGCATGTTCAGTTAAAAACCCCCGGCCTTTTCAGGCCAGGGGACTTTGAGGCTTAGCAGTGCTGCAAGGAGGCGGCGTATTTTGCCATCTCACGATCCGCTCCCAAAGGTGTCCTTGATTTTCTCGAAGAAGCCTTTGTCTTCCTTAGGCAGCGTAGCCTTGCCCAGGGTTTTCGCCAGCTCTTTGAATAGCTTCTTCTGTGTTTCATCCAGGGACGAAGGGGTGACTACAAAGAGTCTCACAAACTGGTCGCCGCGCCCGGGGTGGCGCAGATGAGGAACGCCCTTCTCCCTGAGACGAAATACCTTGCCTGTTTGGCTGCCTGCGGGTATTTTCAGAGTGATATCGCCATCCAGAGTCGGAACTTGCATCTCGTCGCCGAGGGCAGCTTGAGCGAAGTTTATCGGCAGTTCATATAAGATGTTGTCGCCTTCCCGTTGAAAGGACTTGTGCTTTTGCACTGATAGGGACACGTAGAGATTACCTGGCGGGCCACCCTGTTTGCCGGCATCCCCTTCGCTGCTCAGTCGAATCTGTGTTCCTTCATCGACCCCCGGAGGTATCTTTACAGCGATCTTGCGCGTAAAGCGCTCCCTGCCCTGGCCGCTACAACGAGGGCAAGGCTTGGTAATGATTCTCCCTTCGCCATGGCAGCGGCTGCAGGCAGTCACGTTGATGAACTGGCCGAATATGCTGCGCTGAGTCCGGCGCACCTCCCCCGTGCCGTTGCAGGTAGGGCACTTAGCAGGCTGGCTGCCTGGTTCGCTTCTGCTCCCCTTGCAAACCGAGCAGACCTCCGTGCGTACTATCTCCAGCTCTTTCTCGGTGCCGAAGACAGCCTCTTCGAAGGAGATATTGAGATTATAACTCAGGTCAGTACCCTGCTGTGGCCCTGGGCGCCGGGCTGCGCCGCCGAAAAAGGCATCGAAGATGTCCCCGAAGCCGCCGAAGTCGAAGCCCTCGAAACCACGGCCGCCGAATCCCTGAATTCCGGCGTGGCCAAAGCGGTCATAGGCGGCGCGTTTCTGGGAATCGCTGAGGATATCGTAGGCTTCTTTGATCTCTTTGAACTTCTCCTCGGCTCCATGGTCCCTGTTGTGGTCGGGATGATACTGAAATGCCAGCTTCCGGAACGCCTTCTTGATTTCATCATCAGAGGCATTTCTGTCCACGCCGAGAATATCGTAGTAGTCGTGTTTATTAGCCATAGACTCTCAAACCTTGATTTTTGACATTCTATCTATTATAGACCACCCATTCTATCGGTACAAGTAAGATTTCTGACAGACTGTTTATTAATTTGGGGAGCGCAGACGGGAGAATTCCCCAAGTCGAACGGAAAGAGTGGCAAGTTTGACTCATGGACATGCAAAGGATAGAATTTTAACCGTATGATTGGTGATGAGCTGGTTCTAACAGGGCAAAGGGTAGTATTGCGAGAGAAACGGCTTAGCGATGCCGACAACGACTATGCGTGGAGATCTGATCCTGAGCTGTCCCGCTATGATGCGGTATCGCCCTTAAAGCTGTCCTTTCGAGAATTCATGCTTTACTACACGGAACAACTGCGATCTTTCAAGGAAGATCGGCGCTGGTTTGCCATAGATACCCTCGAAGGCAAGCACATCGGAAACTGCATGTACTACGATGTGGATAAGAACAGGAAGCAAGCCAAGATAGGTGTCATAATCGGCGACCGGGAATACTGGGACAAGGGTTGTGGGGCTGATGCCGTAGTGACATTGATCGCCCATGTCTTCGAAGACATGGGTCTGGAGAGGGTTTACTTAGATACTCTGGAATGGAATGTCCGGGCACAGCGGTGTTTTCAGAAGTGCGGCTTTGTAGTCTGTGGGCATGTCAACAACAGGGGACACGATTTCGTAATTATGGAGCTATATAGAAGCTGGCTCAAGCTAACTCAGGCTGACAACTCACAGCCAATATAGCTTCGCTTGTTTGCTTTTCTGCTACTTGACTCGGCAGATAATTGGGGGGTATACTACTGCCACTATTCACTCTGACTGGGTGGTGAGCGATGAAAGTTTCATGTTCTCAAGAGGACTTAAGTAAAGGGTTGGCGGTGGTGGGCAGGGCGGTGGCAACGAGGGCTGTTATGCCCATAACCAACAATGTTCTGATAGCTACAGAGGGCTCTCGACTCAGGCTGGCCGCAACTAATCTTGAGATCGCCATCAGTTGCTGGATACCTGCCACTATTGAGAAGGAAGGCACGGTTACCATTCCGGCGAGGCTGTTAACCGATTTCGTGAATTCTCTTCCCAGCGGTCGGATAGATATGGCCCTCTCCCCTCGCAGCCGAAGCGTGGAGTTAAGGTGTGCTCGTCACGAGGCACATATCAGCGGGCTGGATCCCGCTGATTTCCCGGCTATCCCCAAGATCACCGATGGGTTGAATGTCAAGATGAAGCCTGGCGACCTGAGGCTGGCAATCAACCAGGTGGTGTTTGCCGCAGCTTCCGAAGAGTCGCGTCCCGTCCTTACCGGCGTCCACGCCGAGTTCGAAGGAGAACAGCTTACTCTGGCCGCTGCCGATGGCTTTCGGTTGGCAGTGCGCAAGGTATCCCTCTCTAGACCGGTGGATACAAAGACGGCTATCATTATCCCTGCACGATCCCTCAACGAGCTAACTCGTCTCATCAGCGAGCAAGAAGAGCCTCTGGAGCTTATCGTCAATTCTCAGAAAAGCCAGGTGATGTTCCGGCTCAGAAATGTAGAGATGGTCTCCCAGTTGATCCAGGGCACTTTCCCCAATTATTCCCAGCTTATCCCCAAGAGCCACAGTACCAGGGCGGTGGTCAAGCTTTCCGAGTTCCTCAGGGCCACCAAAAGCGCTTCCATCTTCGCCAGAGATGGCAGCGGCATTGTGCGACTCCAGATAATGCCCAGGGATGGTAAGGGTAAGATCGCTATCTCAGCACGTGCCGAGGAGATCGGCGACAATCTGGGTGAGGTTGATGCCACTGTCCAGGGAGAGGAAGCCAAGATTGCCTTCAACAGCAAATATCTGATGGATGTACTGGGGGTTCTCACCAAAGACGAGGTGGCTCTGGAGACCACAACCTCATCCAGCCCGGGGGTCATTCGCCCCGTGGGAGATGAGAGCTATATCCACGTGGTCATGCCTATGTTTGTTCAATGGTAGGCCTCTGAAACGCTCTCGGAATGTGTACCGCTTTAAGTCAGCGGCCTCAATACTAGCTGAACTGTGCTCCAAAACCACTTTCTTCTGTCCTGTCGATTATGTTGAAACACCTTAGGTTTACCGCTAATGTCGACTTCAGCCCAAAAAGCTTGACGGTGGGGTGTGGAGAATATACTATAGAACTAAGATTTTGGGGAAATTAAACTATTACAGGAGGATATCGTGTTTAGAAAAGTCATTAGCATTTTTGGGGTGTGCTTGCTGTTGGCGGTGGTCGCTTTGGGATGTGGGGGAAACGAACAAGCTGACAGAATGGACACAAAGGTAGGTGTTTCTGCTGTCGTGGCATTGGCGGACAGCCATATCTCGAGCTATGCAAATGTGCTGGAAGCCCTGACCATGTCGAGTGAGGTTCAGTCTGGGGATTGGGAGGAGATGGTGGGGCTGCTCGCCAAGGTTGAGCAGGATCAAGTTCTTAATACCATATGGTTTGTGTTGCCGGATGGGTCATTTTACACCGTTGAGCTGGGAAAGACAGACCAGAACCTTTCAAACAGGACCTATTTCCCCAGGCTGATGGCTGGTAACAATGTGCTCGGTGACTTGGTGATCGGCAAAACTGGCGGCTTGAAGTCGCTCATCGCGGCGTCGCCTGTAATTAGGGAGGGGGAGGTCATCGGAGGACTCGGGGCCGGGATTTCTCTGGATGATTTGAGCAACACCATTGTCGAAGAACTAGCGCTGCCAGATGATATGGTGTTCTACGCCACTACCGAAGCTGGTCAGGTGGCACTCCATTCAGACACAACACTGATCTTTGAGACAAGCGCCAATCTTGCTAAGAACGTGGTGTATGAGACGTCTCCGCTCACCGGATGGCGCTTTGCGCTGGGCTATAAGGAGAACGAACAAGCTGACAGAATGGACACAAAGGTAGGTGTTTCTGCCGTTATGGCATTGGCGGATACCCATATCTCGAGCTATTCAAATGTGCTGGAAGCCCTGGTCATGACGCAGGAGGTTCAGTCTGGGGATTGGGAGGAAATGGTGGGGCTGCTCGCCAAGGTTCAGCAGGCTCAAGTTCCTAATACCTTGTGGTTTGTGTTGCCGGATGGGTCATATTACACCGTTGAACTGGGAAAGACAGACCAGAACCTTTCAAACAGGACCTATTTCCCCAGGCTGATGGCTGGTAACAATGTGCTCGGCGACCTGGTGGTCAGCAAATCTACCGGCAAGAAGTCGTTTATCGTAGCGTCGCCTGTAATAAGGGAAGGTGAGGTCATCGGAGGACTCGGGGCCTCGATTTTCCTGGATGATTTGAGCAACACCATTGGTGAAGAACTAGCGCTGCCAGATGATATGGTATTCTACGCCACTACCGAAGCTGGTGAGGTGGTACTCCATTCAGACACGCAATTGATCTTTGAGACAAGCCCTAATCTTGCGAAGAACGTAGTGTTTGAGACGTCGCCGGTGACCGGATGGCGCTTTGCGCTGGGCTTTAAAGACTAGGCCGGCGAAGAGGCTTGAGATTCTTCTGAGTTATGAAAAAAGGGATTGAATAGGGGGCGATGTCCTGCCAGCATGGCTTGCACACATCTTTGGCGGTAATTTATACCTGGCGAAGCGATAGGCGACAGACACATGGCCTCAAAAGGGCATTCAGTCGCTGACTCTTCCACTGAGTCGGGTCTTGTCGAACTCGAATCGTTGATGCTCCGCGCGTCTGGAAACTAAGTCATAGCTCTAAGTGCTCATAAGTTGCGGATGCTCTTGCGGTAGAATTCTCAAAGACTCCTTACGGGTAGCATGGTCATTGTATAAGCAAATCAGACATTCCGATGTAATGGGAGACAGTTGCGACAAGCGGTGGGTAGCGCTATAATCGCAATCGACATTTTGTAGGGAGGTGGTTAGATGGCAAGAATCCAAGAAAGCGTGGAGATCAAGCGTCCCGCCGACAAGGTGTTCGCCTTCACGACTGACGCGAAGAGCTGGCCGAAGTGGCAGTCGACTTTTCCAGAAGCGGAGCAGACATCCCAGGGACCTGTTGGTGTCGGCACCACGTTCAAAGGGACCATCCGCATGATGGGCCTTACTATGAAGTGGACTGCAAAGGCCATGGAATACGAGTCAAGCAGGAAGTTCAGTAAGAATATTACCTGTGGGCCCATTACCAATGAACAGCACAACACCTATGACCCCATAGCGGGGGGCACAAGGTTTACCATTGTGTACGATATGAAAGTGGGCGGCCTCATGAAGCTGTTTTCGCCGATGATAGTAAGCTCGACGCGCAAGGCGTTAAAGAAGGCTCTGAGCAACTTGAAAAGCGTTCTTGAAGCGCAGCCTTAGAATCGCTTAAACCGCCACAGCAATATTGTGTTCATAGTACAAGCAAGACATTCCTATGTTCGTCCAGGGGCAGTTTGGCCTATATACTACTCGTAGACTTTTTCCTCAGCCTCATCGGCACTGATGGCATCTATCTCCACGTCTCTGCTCTCAGTGCTGGGGGCTAACACCTGGCGATAGTACTCATGCTGAATTATCAGGTTCATCACCTCGTTAGTGCCCGTCCAGATCATCGCCAGTCTGGCGTCGCGCAACATGCGTTCGATAGGATAAACATTGGTGTAACCGATGCCGCCCATGATTTGCATGGCATCGTTCACTATTTGCCACGTAACCTCCGTGGAGAACTTCTTAGCCTCAGAAACTAAGCGACGGCCTAGCTTGGTGTCTAGGCCTTGGTCAACCGTAATCGCTGCTGAATGTACAAGAGAGCTTGCGGCATCCAGCTTGGTGATGCTATCGGCCACCTTGAAGCTGACAGCCTGGAAATCCCTGATTTTGCTGCCGAAAGCTTTTCTCTTGTCACTGTAGCGGGCAGCGATCTCCAAGGCACTACGCGCCATGCCCAGGATGCCCGCGGCAGTGGTCATCCTTTCCGGAATCATCATTCGATAGAATATCTCTCCGCCCTGCCCTTCTCTACCGATAATGTTCTCTGCGGGCACTTTGACATCTCGGAATAGAATCCTGCCTGCCCCTCCTCCCCGCGTTCCCATGAGCCCGTAGAGGTGTTTTACTTCCACCCCCATGTCTTTCTCCACCGCGAACAGGCTGAGCGACTCGCGGCTGGGCGCCTCAGGATTGGTCTTGGCATATACCAGGAAGTAATCTGCCCCCTCAGCGCCTACGACAAAGCGCTTTTGCCCTGTGAGGAAATAGTTCCTTCCCTTCTTCCGAGCCACGGTGGTGGCGCCGAAAAAGTCAGAGCCGCCGCGGGGCTCGGTAAGCGCCTCGGCACAACACAGCTTTGCCTTGATGGTAGGCTGGAGGTATCTCCGCTTCTGCTCCTCGCTGCCGAACAAATGGAACGCCTCTCCGCAGATACTTACTAGCGAGTAGAGGCAACCCAGCGATAAGGGCAGTGTGCCGAGCTCCTCGAGGGCGATGACCTCATCTTCCCACCTCATATCCCTGCCGCCGTATGCCTTGGGGAAGCGCAGGCCTAACAGCTTTCTCCTGGCACCCTCCCTGAGGAATTGCTTGGGATATTTCACTTTGTCGGCGTCCATATCCAGGATTAGCTGTCGGGGTATAGCCTTGGCAAACTCTCTGGCTTCGTTACGCAGCTTCCTTTGCCTTTGCTCCAGCATTGCTTCAATCATGCTGATCTCACCTCCCTGGGAAGTCCGCCCCATAAATGCTCAACTATTGCCGAGCTGTGAAGAGTAACCCTCCTGCATACTGCGATACAGGTGAAGTGAGGATAGACCATTTTCTACGGAGATGTCAACAGCAGCCTGTTCTTGAAAGGACACTCTTAACATGTCGATATCACGACGTTCCGCCACCGTTTGGCGTGGCTGGTTTGGAAGTTTATATCCCTCCGAAGCTCCGGCAGTACAAGCATTTTTCGAAAATGTGCCTCTCCCATCTTGACACGAGAGCGATTTTGTGCTAGCCTGCTTCGCAAGAACGAAAAGGAAAGGAGAGAGAGGATGCAAGCGTATTGTATGAAGTGCCGATCCAAGAGGGAGATGAAGAATCCGACGTCCATCAAAATGAAGAACGGCAAGCCGGCGACTAAGGGAACCTGCCCTGTTTGCAGCACCAAGATGTTCAAAATCGGGAAGGGCTAAAGCCGGAATTCTAGTCATCTCATAGGTATCATAGATATTAAAAAGGCTGAATATCCGTGAGAGGTGGGATATTCAGCCTTTTTTGCTTTCTAGGCTTGTGGTTTTTGGAAGTAGAAACCAGTGTAGTCGACTTGAATAAGTTTTACGTCAAGGGCACGTTTCTTCAAAAACTCGTCTGTCGCTATCCTGCATCCTTCCCAGTCGCCGTAATCATCTAGGACGATATACCCGCCGGGCTGGACGCTATCGTAGAATTTCTCCAGACACAATTTGACGCTATCGTACCAGTCTGCATCGATATGTAGAATAGCTATGTCTCTGATTTGCGCGGAAGGGAATGTATCCTGGAACCACCCTTTGACGATGTGGACCCGAGATTCGGGGATGCGTAGCTTCCGAAGGACTTCTTTGACCTTCGATAGATCACCGTGACACCAACCTTCATATGCCAGGGCTTCCTCTCCATCCTTATCTGAAGGTTTGGGCAGCCCCTCGAAGGAGTCAAAAAGCCACACATTTCTGCTTAGGGGAGACTTTTCGCAAAGTGAAGCCATTATAGCTGCTGAGCCCCCATTATAGACACCGCATTCAACAATATCTCCAGGTACCGAGCGTTGGTTGATTTCCTCACTCAGTTTGTATAAAGCGACCAGCCTGGGCACAAATACCGCCGTATATCCCCTTACTCGGTAGACCAGGCGCATCATTTGGAATGAGCTCAAAAAAGACCTTGGACGTGATAGTCGGACATTTTGCAGATAGTGCCCTATCAGATTGCGGTAGTACAGGCTGTAGAAAGAGATGGTGGCGGCAAATATCGAAGCTCGATAACTAACCCTGGCTTTGATCCTTTGTAGCAACTGTCTCAAGCGGCTTCTAGAGGTTGCTGCGGCCTCCATATCTTCTCCAAATCCCTGAATTGGCTATATATCGATATGCAATAGTATACGTGCAAGGCACATCTCCTGCAACTTCCATTTGCTTATGTTGCAGCAATTATCTGCATACGCTATAATATGCCCTCGGCAGCCATAAGGGGGAAGCGCTGACGGGAATGGCAGTGGCAACCTACCTTTTCAGATGATGGACTGCACAAAAAAGAAAAGGAGGAACACAGAATGCGGAACTACTTGAAGTATGCGGTAGTTCTAGTCCTGGTGGCAGCGCTGCTTGCCCTCGGGGGCATAAGCTGCTCTGAAGAGGAAGTAATTAAGGAGGGGGATACTTATAAAATAGGGGCATTGTTTTCTGTTAGCGGACCATATTCCCCGCTGGGCGAACCTGAAAAGCAGACGATGGAGATGATGGAGGCTCGGATTAATGAAGCTGGTGGCATCAATGGGCATCTCTTGAATATTATTGTCTATGATGACGAAAGCGATACGACCAAAGCCGATATACTGGCTACTAGGCTCATCGAGCAGGACAAAGTGCTGGCTATAGTTGGACCCACTGCCAGTGGGACATCAATGTCTGCGGTTCTAGTAGCAGATGATAAACACGTACCGCTAGTTGCTTGCGCTGCCAGTGAGCCAATAGTAAATGATGAGGAAGGTAACGAGAGAGAGTGGACATTTATGACGCCGCAGAGCAGCAATCAAGCTGCTCGAGCTATATTTGGCTACCTACAAGAAGAGTTGAACATAAGCAAGGTCGCTATCCTAACTGACAAAGCTGGTTTTGGGGTGTTGGGAGTAGCTGCTTTGGAGGCAGAAGCTCCCAAGTATGGTATTACGATTGTCGCCAAACAGACATTCGACAACGTTAATGATAAAGACATGACCCCTCAGCTTAACATAATCGAAAACGCCTCGCCTGCTGCTGAAGCGATAATATGTTGGGGCACCAGCCCGGGACCTGCTATCATTACCAAGAACTGGCACGACAAGCAGATGGGCATACCCTTAATTCAAAGTCATGGTAGCCTTAGCAATACATACCTTCAGCTCTCAGGTGATGCCGCAAACGGAGTGATGTTACCCAGCGGTAAATTCTGGGTCGCCAATCAACTAACTGATGACGACCCTCAGAAGGCAGTCTTGCTAGACTACATAGCGGACTTTGAGGCGCTCTATGGCCAGGGGAAAGCCAATACCTACGGGGGGCATGCTTACGATGCCCTGAGCATGGTAACTATGGCATTAGGTGAAATGGAAAATGGTCTGACCATCTCAGAAGCCCGGACCGATATTCGGGACTACATACAGAATATCACCGGTTTCGTCGGCACTGGTGGCACATTTAACATGTCCCCAGAAAATCACCATGGTCTAACCGATGATGCTCTGGTTATGGTACAGGTTGTAGATGGGAAGTGGACCTGGCTCGAGTAGGAACCAGTTTATCAAAGAAGTTATGTATGAAAATAGGGGGGAAGTAAGCACTTTCCCCCTTATATTCTAGTTATGTGATTAATGAATTCGTCACATGTCATCCGAGCAGTTTGTTCAATACCTCATATCTGGCCTTACCCAAGGCAGCATCTATGCCTTGGTAGGCCTTGGCTTCACAATTATCTATGCTGTAACTCGCATCATTAACTTCGCCCAGGGCGAGTTCGTGATGCTGGGCGGGATGCTCTCTTTTGTTCTCGCCAACTCTGTTGGTATCCCCTTAGTTCCTGCTCTTATACTTTCGGTTCTTATCGCAGCTGCCGTCGGGGCTATAATGTATGTTCTGGCAATCCGCCCAGCCAGACGAGCTTCGGTTGTTAGCCTGATTATTATTACCATCGGAGCCGCCATCTTTATCCGTGGCATTGCCGGGCAAATATGGGGAAAGGATTACGTACGCCCACCATATTTCACCGGCGAGGAACCTATATCTTTTCTCGGTGCCAATATTCATCCTCAGGCACTCTGGATAATCGGCACCACGTTGGTGGCGACAATTGCTGTACACCTTTTTCTCTCCTATACCATGGTAGGTAAAGCCCTGAAGGCGTGTGCCATAAACCCTAGCGCTGCCAGCTTAGTAGGTATCAACACCCGAACGATGGGATTAATCGCCTTTGTGCTTGCTGCAATAACGGGTGCTATTGGCGGTGTAGTCATGGCCCCATTAACCATAACATCATACGGTGTAGGGATTATGGTGGCGCTTAAAGGCTTTGTAGCAGCGTCTATCGGCGGCTTTAGGAGTCCAATCGCAGCAGTAATTGGTGGCATCTTGTTAGGAATCATCGAAGCCTTCGCTGTCGCAATCAATTGGGGGCCGTTCACCTCCGATTACAAAGATGCAATTGCCCTGATTGTATTATTGCTAATACTCCTCATTAGGTCGGGCAAGCTGGCAGAGGAGGAGAGGACAGGCTGATGCTAGCTGGGCTGAAGAGCAAGTGGGCATACCTTGCCGCTGCAGCGCTTCTTGTGTTTTTGATACTAATCCCCTTCGATTGGTTCTTGGGGCGGTACACCACTATCATGATCTTTATCGGTATCCATACCATAGTCACAGTGGGGCTTTGTTTACTGATGGGTTACACAGGGCAGGTGTCCCTCGGCCAGGCTGCCTTCTTCGGCATGGGTGCCTACATCTCCGCAATCTTGAGCAAGACTTACGACGTCAACCCTTGGCTAGCCATGCTGATAGCAGCCGTAATGACCGGCGCTTTCGCCTATATTATCGGCTATCCCATCTTCAGGCTCAAGGGTAACTATCTGGCGATGGCTACCCTTGGTCTAGGTATGATTATATACATTCTGTTTATACAACTGGCCCAATTCACGGGTGGCCCCGAGGGGATGTCGGGGATTCCCTATCTATCCATTGGCGGGTTCGTTTTTAACACATCATTCAGAAGATATTTCCTGGTGTGGTTCTTCTGCCTGGCTGTCTTGCTTATCTCGCAGAACATTGTTAGCTCTCGGGCAGGGCGAGCGCTTAGAGCCGTTCATGGCAGCGAGTCTGCTGCTGAGTCGATAGGTATAAATGTAACCCAGTTTAAGGTCAAGGTCTTGGTTCTGAGTGCTGTATATGCCTCTTTGGCTGGCAGCCTCTTTGTCCATCATCTGCGCTTTGTTAGTCCCCAACCCTTCGATTTTCTCGCCTCGGTAAAATTGGTGGTGATGGCTGTCATCGGAGGTCTGGCTAGTATCTGGGGTGCTATCTTTGGGGCTGGTACCACTCATATTCTAAGCGATGAGCTGCTGCTCAGATTCGGCGAGTGGGATGTTATTATCTATGGGCTCATATTGATGTTAGTGATGATTTTCATGCCGGAGGGCTTATTTGTTAAACTCAAGGAGGTTTTCGAGCGATTGCGACTCAGGTACAGAAGGAGAGGGGCCGAACCTTGAGCGAATCAGTAATTTTGGAGACCAAGGGATTGACCAAGGCCTTTGGCGGGCTGGTGGCTGTGGATAAGGTGGACCTGAGTATAGAGGCTGGCAAAATCACTGCCATCATCGGCCCCAATGGTGCTGGCAAGACCACGCTGTTCAACCTTATCACCGGCGTTTACCCGGTGAGCAGCGGCCAGATATACTTTCAAGGTGGGCTCCTTAATAACGTTCCGGCTCACAAAAGGGCGTCGATGGGTATTGTACGCACCTTTCAACATGTCCACCTCTTTGGAAACATGACCGTTTTGGAAAACGTAATGTCAGGCCGACATCCCCGCAGCAGCTATGGCTTTTTTGAAGCTGCTCTTCGTCTCCCTAAGGCCCGCCGTGAGGAGGAGGCTATCTCTCTAAATGCGATTAAATACCTTAACCTGGTGGGGTTAGGAACGCACGCTGAGCACGATGCTCTCAGCTTGCCGTTAGGTCAGCAGAAGTTGCTGGCTGTAGCCCGAGCTATGGCCACTGAGCCCCGCCTTATCCTGCTCGATGAGCCTGGCGCTGGGCTGAATACCTCAGAGAAGCGGCAACTGAGCGACCTAATCCGGAACATCAGGGAAATGGGTATCAGTGTCGTATTGGTAGAGCACGACATGCCGCTAGTGATGGGCCTTGCAGAATGGGTGATTGTCTTGGACAGCGGACAGAAGATAGCTGAAGGTACTGCCAGTCAAGTACAGAAAGACCCGAAGGTCATCGCCGCATACCTGGGTGAGGAAGTAGAGTAATGTTAAAGGTTGAAAAGGTATCTGTGGCTTATGGTCGGAGCACTGTACTCAGAGAGGTTTCTCTGATAGTGAACGATGGGGAGATCGTAACTCTTATCGGGTCTAACGGTGCCGGCAAGACCACCCTTTTGAATGCTATAACGGGGGTAGTACCTGTGAAGACCGGCGGCATCTGGCTGGATGACCGTCAGCTCTCCGGGCTTCCCGCTCACAGAACAGTCAGGCTCGGCTTAGGCTATATCCCTGAAGGAAGGCAAATCTTCGGAGCTATGTCGGTTAAGGACAACCTGACCCTGGGCGCCTACTCTCATGGTACGAAGAACCTGCTTGGCAACATAGGTTACAGCGGTTGGTTCATGCGCAGCAAGTCGGTTCAATCCAATCTGGATATGGTATCGAAGCTATTTCCCATACTTAAGGAGCGCCAGAAACAGCAGGCTGGCAGCCTCAGCGGTGGGGAACAGCAGATGTTGGCTATCGGCAGGGCGCTGATGTCCTCTCCCAAAATGCTGCTGCTTGATGAGCCTTCCCTGGGCTTGGCACCGAATTTGGTGAAAGAGATATTGAAACTTCTTGTCAGGCTTAAGGACGAAGGGCTTACCATACTCCTCGTTGAGCAGGATGCTACCGCTGCCCTTAAGATTGCCAATAGAGGCTATGTAATGGATAGGGGCCGAATCACTATCGAGGGCACTGCTAAGGAGCTTTTGGGCGATGACAGAGTGAGGCAAGCATATCTGGGCAAGGCAGTGGCTTAGTCTACTCTAGAGTGGTAAAATGGCACCAAGACTTGTGTTCAGAGATGGGGAGTGCAGGGTGGTACCCCCCGATTTTTAGAGTCTCCCAGGACTGGGGGATTTGGGGGGGATTCAGCAAGATCTCTCAGAGGAGGCGGAATAAACTTGAAGCAGCTTTTATCTGGGAATGAAGCCCTGGCACTTGGGGCATACCATGCGGGGGTAGTAGTAGCAGCAGCATATCCTGGGACACCGAGCACCGAGATTCTGGAGAATCTGGCGCGTCTTGAAGGCATATATGTTGAGTGGTCGACTAACGAAAAAGTAGCCCTTGAGGTAGCAATGGGGGCAGCCTACGGAGGTGTCCGAGCTCTAGCCACAATGAAGCATGTGGGCTTGAATGTAGCTGCCGACCCCTTCTTTGCAGCCTCGACCACAGGCATCATCGGGGGGCTGGTCGTAGTTTCTTGCGATGACCCTGGTGAGCACAGTTCGCAGGGCGAGCAGGACAACCGCCACCTCGCCAGATTCGCCAAAGTCCCTATGCTGGAACCAACTGATAGCCAGGAAGCCTACGATTTGATGGACTGGGTGTTCAAAATCAGCGAGGAGTTCGATACCC
>Ga0315274_10007987_pt1 | contig 15303 bp, 13 predicted proteins | sample YL17G02_20_MG_FD_203700 | JGI IMG/M metagenome (GOLD analysis project Ga0315274, IMG submission 203700) | Sediment microbial communities from Yellowstone Lake, YNP, Wyoming, USA - YL17G02_20 | ecosystem: Environmental > Aquatic > Freshwater > Lake > Sediment | place: USA: Wyoming | collected... | reverse complement strand
TGTTGGCGAATCCCTGAGACTTGATCCTCACGCGCAAAGGAGGCCCTGGTATGTCCCCACGCATTGTATGTCACCAGCATGCTCTCAACGATTCCGATCGCGAGTTCATCGTGGGTAAAGTGGCCCGTCTGAGAAAGTATTACGACCGAATATCGGAAGTCAGCGTGATCCTGGACTCCGCCAGGAAAGACTGCCAGGCGGAGATCCTGATCTACGCTCCTCACTGCAACCTGCACTTGAGAAGCGTGGCCGACGACATGCGCACGGCCTTTGAAGGGGCTCTGAACAAAGCGGAGCGCGCCCTGGTGAAGATGAAAGGGAGACTTTGGGGGGACAAGAAGTCCCGACGACGAAGCGTGACGATCCGCCGCTTCAGTCCCGCCGGGGTGGAGGAAATCCCCTCCCTCGAGGCGGAAGCTGGGAGCGAGGATGGCGACGGGATCCAAGTCGAGCATATCGTTCCCGAGCCGATGTCTGTGAGCGAAGCGCGCGAGCGCATGCTCAGACAGGAAGACGGCATGCTCGTGTTCGTTAATCGCAGAACGGAAGAGATCAACATTCTCCATCGCAACGCGAAGGATCAGCTCGAACTCCTTGAGCTTAGCGGAAGCGGCCTCTCTCAGCCCGAGGCCGAACTCGTTGCTTTGGGTGATGAGCGCTGACCGATGCGTGGCGCTTTTCCGCGAGCGGCCTCCCGGGAGATGACGGGGGCGCGCCGGCCGGATGCGAGGTGTCGCAATGGGAATGGACATCGATAGCTCTTTGGTCCAAGTGATCATTGTCGTCGTGATCAGTATCGCCTACGGCGTCTGGGGCGCCCTGAGAAAGATCAACCAATGGATTCAGACTCACCGACTGCCGCAAAGCGAACGGGAGAATCTTTCAGCTCCGGCGCCGCAAGCGGGGGCGTCTTCGACGTTGACTCGGGAGACCGCGCGCGAGGGACCTCGGGATCTGCGGACCACTCTGCTCGAAGAACTGGAGAAGGCATTCAGGGGCGTGGAGCAGTCCATGCAGGAGGCCGCGGCGCCGCCTTCGCCTCCTCGCCCTGTGCCAACGCCCCCGCCACCGCACCGCACCGCTGAAGAGGCGCCGCTGGAGCGCGCCGTTCGCCCGGGCACGGGCGCCAGACACCTCGCCGCCGGCGGGGTCGAAATCCACGAGACCGCCTTCGTCAAACGGAGTCGCCTGGACCACTTGGCGGCGCTCCGTTCGCCCGAGGACATGAAGCGCGCCATGCTTCTGCACGAGATCCTTTCTTCCCCGCGCGCTCTGCGCCCCTTCGAATGACCCTGCAAGTCCATGCAATTCCCGCCGTCTCCGTCGGGCTCGACGCCATTGACTGGGACGACGGCGCATATTTGCTGCGATACGGACGCCCGACCGGAGCGCCCGAGCTGGACGCCTCGCTCGAGCGCGTCGGCATGCTCAATCCTCCCCTCCTCATCAGAGGAAAGACGGGGGCGGTGATTGTTTATGGCTTTGCGCGTCTTGAGGCATGGCGGCGGCTCGGGCGGAAATCCGTTCAGGCCCGCGTCGTCTCGGAGGGCGCCGCGAGCGACGAGGATCTCTTATCCGCCGCGATCGACGACAACGAAGCGACCGGCGGGCGGCGCCTGAACGTCATCGAGCAAGCCATGGCTCTGGAGAAACTCGCCGACTGGGCGGGTCCCGATAAGACAATCCAAGCCTACCTGCCGCGCCTCGGCCACAAGCCCTCACGCGCCGTGTTCGAAAAGATCTTGGGCTATCGCGCCCTGCCTCAGGGTCTCCAGGTCGCCCTGGCGGACGGCCGCCTGGGAGAGGGGATGGCGCCGACGCTGAGACTCCTGGAGCCGGACGACCAGGAACTCCTGTTGATCTGCATGGAGACGTTGCGCATGAGCGCGGGGACGCGTCGGGATTTCGCGCGCGAGGCAGCCGAGATCTGCCGCCGCGACCGCGTCTCCCTCGCGGACCTGCTCGCGGAGGCGGAGTTTGACCCCGCCGCCGCGCCCCTTGCCGGAGAGACTCCCCATGTCCGCGCCGCTCTTCTGGCGTGGATGCACAAGCGCCGTTATCCGATCCTGCACCAGATCGAAAGCGACTACGCCGCCGCGCACGCGGAACTGGAGCTGTGCGACGCTCTCACGCTGCGCCATCCAAAGGACTTTGAGGGTGATGAGTTCCATCTGGAGGGGCGCGTGAAGAACGTGGAGGATCTCCGCAAGGTCGTCGGCCTCCTCGCGGACCGGCTGGAGAAGCGCCGCCCCCTCTTGGAGAGGATATTCGAGACGCGGTGGAGGGAATGAGTCGTGCACCCGCCGATCCACACGATCTACGTCGAGGACAGCGTACGGAGCGCGCCGGTGACTCGCCGGGTCCTTGAGCGCAAGAGCGGGGGCGCGAAGGTGGAGTTCGTCGCCGATGGGCGCGAAGTGGTTCGCCGCTTCGAGATGGGGCGCGGCGCTCAGGGTCGAGGAAAGCGGTCGCTCCTGCTCAGCGATCTCCGCGCCGAGCCGATCAAGCCGTGCCCCGGCACGCCGCGAAGCCTCTGCTGCCGCTATGAGATCCTGAACTTCGCCACAGGCTGCCCGCTCGAGTGCGCCTATTGCATCCTCCAGGACTACTTCTCAAATCCCCTGCTGATCGTCCAGGCCAACAGCGATGCGTTCCTGGCCGCCGCCGGCGAGACGCTGCGCGCCCGCCCGGATCGGTTCTTCCGCCTGGGAACGGGAGAGTTCACCGACAGTCTCGCCTTGGACCCGCTCACGGACTACGCGCGTTTGCTCATCGAGTTTGTCCGCGATTTCCCGAACGCGGTCCTCGAACTGAAAACCAAGACCGCGAGCATCGAGGGGATTCTGGGGATCGATCACGGGCGTCGTGTCGTGTGCGCCTGGTCAGCCAACTCCGAACGCGTGATCGCCGAGGAGGAGTTCGGCGTGGCCTCGCTCGAGGAGCGTCTGGGAGCGGCGGGGCGATGTGAGGCGGCCGGTTACCGACTCGCGTTTCATTTCGATCCCATCTTCCACTATGACGGCTGGCGAGACGACTATCGGCGCGCCGTCGAGCGGATCTTCGAGAAGATTCGCCCGGAGAGCATCGCCTGGATCAGCCTTGGGTGCTTCCGCTACCGGCCCGGTCTGGAGCGCGTTATCCGCGAACGTTTCCCGCTGAGCTCGCACACGTACGGCGAGTTCATCCGGGGAAGCGACGGGAAGATGCGCTACCCCCAGCCGCTTCGGATCGAAATGTGCCGTCAGATGATGCAATGGATACGGGCCGCGGGCGGGAGCGACGTCCCCGCGTACTTGTGCATGGAGAACGCGCAGGTCTGGCAGGGCGCCATGGGGCGGGCGCCGCGAGACAGTGCGGAACTAGGGCGATGGCTTGATGCAGCGTGTCAGGATTGAGGTCGTCGTGTTTTCGGCCGCGAAGAACGAGGCGGTCGCGGCCCGCCGCGTCCAAAGGGCGCCTTTTGGCAATGTGGCGCTCGGGCGAGTGCAAGCCACCGTCGGACATCTCGGCGAACGCACGTGCCTGACCGTCGCTTCAGGCCTTGGCTACAAACATCTGGACCGGTGTTTTCACGAGCTGACGCGGCTGTTCCGCCCTCGTCTGTTTGTCAATTTCGGGGCCGCGGGGGCTGTCGATCGAACCATGGGCATCGGGACCCCGACAGTCCCGAATGAGATCGTCGCCTACAGCTGGCCGGACCTCGAGTCCCAGGGAGAACCGATTCGGCGCCCGACCGACCCGCTCAGGGGAATCGCCCGCGCCGTGCGGATCACGCGGGCAGGGAGCTGCCCCCATGACATTCGCGACGCCGAGATCCGAGACTAGCTAAGGACGAAACTGAAGATCGACACGACGGATTGCGAAACGTATCGCTTGGCGGACTTCTGCCGGCAACGGGGCATCCCTTTTGTCGCCCTGCGCATGATCACGGACCGCGCCGACAGCATGGCGGGCTACCACTATGGCCGCTCGGCCGCCCTGGTCCTCGAAGCCGGCGCTCATCTGCTCGCGCCCCTTGTTGAGCAGGCATTGGAACTGTTTTGCCCGAAGAAGAAGACATCATGACGGCGCCTCTGGTGAGCGCGATCGTTCCCACGTTCGACCGGGCGTGGTGCATCGGCCGAGCGATCGAATCGGTTCTCGCCCAGACCTACCGCTCTCTGGAGTTCCTCGTCGTCGACGATGCTTCGACGGATGACACGGCGAGCGTGCTGAAGGACGTCGAGGAAAAGCGCCGGCGGCAGGGAGGCGACCGTGTGATCTCCCTGGAGGTTCTTCGCCGGGATGCAAGGGGAGGCGTGAGTGCGGCGCGCAACACAGGCATCCGCCGCGCGCGGGGGGCGCTCATCGCCTTCCTTGATTCCGACGATGAATGGTTGCCGGAAAAGACGGCTCGCCAAGTCGCGTTGCACCTTCGGAATCCTGGGCTGATGCTGAGTCAAACCGGAGAGAGGTGGATGCGCCGCGGGGCATTCGTCAATCCTCCCAAGCGCCTCGAGAAGACCGCGGGCGACCTGTTCGAGCGAAGCCTTGCCTTCTGCGCCGTGAGCCCCTCCGCCGTCATGCTCCGCCGCGAGATCTTCGACGACGTCGGTCTTTTCGACGAATCCTTTCCCGCTTGCGAAGACTACGAGATGTGGCTTCGCGTCACGTGCCGTCATGAGGTGGGGCTCGTGCCGCAGCCCCTGGTCGTGAAACACGGGGGCCATGAGGACCAACTGTCCTCGACCGTCGAGGCCCTCGACAGGCACCGCATCCGGGCCATCGTCAAGGCGCTGCGATCGAATCTCCTGAGCTCGGACCAGCACGCTCTTGCGCTCGCCGCCCTTCAAATGAAGTGCCGGATTTACGGCCAAGGCTGTCGTAAACGAGGCCGCGAGGACGAAGCCCGAGAGGTTCTCTCTCTCCCGGAACGTTTGCGGGAGGGAGTCGCCGGACCTCGGCGTCGGCGCGACCGCGGCAGGGATGTCTGGAGTTGACTCCGAAGGTCGGGCGACCTCAGAATGGCGTGAGCCCGGGAGGCAACCGACTCTGAGCGGAGGGGAATCGCCCATGGACGATCCGAAACGGGAGGCCGCCTTCCGCTGGTTGCTTCTGGCGCTGATCGCCCTGCTCGCGCCGGCAAGCGCGGTCTGGGCGCAGGAGGCGACCACCCGTGGAGAAAGCGCTCCCGCGCCGGCAAGAGAAGGCGCGGCGGAGCCGACGCCCCCCGCCGCCGCACAACCCCTGGGCGGCGCGCCGATCCAGGTGCAGGACGCCCCGAAGATCGTGTTCGACGCGACGGAGAAGGACCTGGGCGCCATGGAAGAAGGGGCGGTCGCGGACTTCCGCTTCGTCGTCGGCAACGCCGGGGCAAAGCCGCTGACCATACAGCGCGTAGAGAGTTCCTGCGGATGCGCGCAAGTGCGGATCGAGAAAAGCGATCTGGCGCCGGGAGAACGGACCCGCATTGTCGGCGCCTTCAACTCCCAGAACCGCCCAGGCAGAAACACGCGCGCCATCGCGGTCCATTCAAACGACCCAAGCCGGCGCAAGGTGAACCTGCTTCTGAGGGCGCAGGTCTTGCAGCTCGTTGAGGTCGCCCCCGCGAACGCTCTCTTTGGCGAGGTCGCCCAGAGAGCCGGCGCCGGCATGAAACTGCGGATCGAGTCGCGGCTCGAGCCTCCGCTGGAGATCAAGAAGATACGGGTCCTCAACACGCGGGCCGTGACGGCGAGCGTGGTTAGCCGAGAGACGGTTCCCCTCCCGGAGAACGTCGCGACAAAATCGGGCGAGGGCTCCTTGACGCGGATCGTGCTGGAAGTGAACGTCAAGAAGGACGAAAAACTGGGCCCGTTTTGGGGCCAGCTCGTGCTGGAGACGAATTCCGCGAAACGCCCGCGGATCGGCATCCCCGTTTCAGGAAAAATCACGGGCGATCTGGTGGTCGAACCCAACGTACTGCGCTTTGGCGTCTTGTCGCCAGGCGACAGCGTGACCAGGACTTGCACGGTGAGAAGCCTGACGGGCCAGACCTTCCGCATCAAGAACGTCGAAGCGGGCGATCTCCCCATCGCGTGGAAGCTCGCGCCCGCGGGCGAGAGCGGGAGCCAAACGCTCCAACTGACCCTGACCGTTCCGGAGCGTCCCAGGGGGGTCTATCGAGGCTACCTGGAGATCGAGGTCGATCATCCGACGCAGCGGAACCTGAGAGTGGTGGCCGTCGCCACGGCGAGGGGCAGCTGAGCCTCCCTGGCGCGGCGGAACGCCCATCCTTTACCGTTGGAGATGCAGCGCGTTGCCGGCTGTCATGCCAAATCGCCTGATCCTCCAAGTCCTCATCGTCTTCGCGCTGGGCCTGGTCGCGGCGAGCGTGAGTCGCTCGAAACTCGACGCTCCCCCCGCCGTGGTCTTCCGACGCGCGGCGGTCCGACCCCGCGTGAGCGCGCCGCCCGAGTCCGCACTGTCGGAACCCTCGGGGACTCAGGCCCCACAGACCGGCCCGACCCGTGACGAAGAAGGCCGACCCATCATTCTTCAGGTCACGACCGAGCAGGCGCAAGCGCTTTACGACGGCGGCGAAGCCCAGTTCGTCGACGCGCAGACGGGAGAACAATACCGGGAAGGCCATATCCCGGGAGCCGTTCATCTGGTCCTAACCGGCTTCTCCTGGGTTTCGGCGCCGGGGCTGGACTCCCTCATCCCCGAGCTTCCCGTGGTCGTGTACTGCGGCGGCGTGCATTGCGATTCCTCGGGGCGAGTCGCCCGCCGCCTGGTGATGCTTGGCTTCGAGGACGTGCGCGTGTTCGAGGAGGGTCTCGCGGCGTGGAAGACGGCCGGCTACCCGGTCGAAGCGGGCAAGGAGGGCAAGGATGACTGATCCCGGCCAGGCGCGCGCTGCGGGGGGGCGGCTGGGCGTTCAGGCGTGGCTTCTGACGACCGCCCGTTGCCTTTTGGGCGGTCTGTTTGTTTTCGCCGCGATCGCCAAGATTCTCGCTCCCTACGACTTCGCCGAAGTCATGGCGAGCTACCGAATCCTCCACGAGGATATCGTGTTTGACGCGTCGCTGGTGGTTGTTTGGCAAGAGCTCTTCTGCGGCGCGCTCCTGTTGCTCGGATTCTACACGCGCGCGGCGGCCGTCATCGGGTCGGGAATGCTGGCAATCTTCTCTCTCGCCCTCCTCAGCGCTTATGCGCGCGGGCTCCAAACCGACTGCGGGTGCTTTGGCCCTCTCGTCGAGAGCAGCATATCGCTCGGGTCTTTGGCGCGCACCCTGGCGCTCATGGCGCTGTCGCTTCTCTTGACTTACAAGGGGGGAGGAAGATGGTGTCTGGAGAACGCGGTCCTTCGCGAAGCGTCCTGAAGGGGATCAGAATACTCGCATCAGGTCGTGCATGCGCAGCATGCCGACTGCCCGTCCTTTCTCGTTGACGACGGGTAGAACGTAGATCTGGGACGGCCTGTTCTCCATGAGTTCCAGGGCGTGGACGGCCTTGTCTTCGGCCTGGACGGTGACGGGATTGCGCGTCATGACGTCGCCGGCCTTCAGGTCGAAGAACTTCTCGCGCTGCTTCAAGAGGCGTTTCAGATCGCCGTCCACAATGAGTCCGACAAGTCGGCGCGAGCGGAGGTTGTCCACGATGTTGACTCCTCCCAGGCGTTTCTCGGTCAGTTCCGTCAGCACTTCGTCCATGCCCGCGCTCGGCGTCAGAAGCGGGTGCTGGTCTCCTCTGTGCATCAGGTCCTTCACCTTCAGAAGGAGACGACGACCGATGGCGCCGCCGGGATGGTAGAGCGCGAAATCGTCGTGGCAGAAGCCCCTCAGGCGACTGAGGACCCCCGCCAAGGCGTCGCCGATTCCGAGGGCTGCCAGGGCGCTGGCGGTCGGCGCCAGATTCAGGTGATCCGCCTCCTCGGGCACGTCCAGGCGAATGACGTAGTCGGCCGCTCGGGCCAGCTCCGACTCGGCGTCTCCAACCAAGGCTACGATCTGCGCCCCGATTCGGCGAATGGGTTCAATGAGATCGAGGATCTCGTCGGTCTGACCGCTGTGGCTGAGCGCCAGCACCACGTCTTTGGGTCCAACGGTGCCGAGATCGCCGTGGATCGCGTCGGCGGCATGCATGAAAACGGCCATGGTGCCCGTGCTGGCCATGGTGGCGGCGATTTTCTGCCCGATGAGCCCGGACTTCCCCACGCCGGTGACGACGACCTTCCCCTCCGAGCGGCGGATGAGTTGGACTACCGACACGAAGTTCTGGTCTAACGCCTTCGAGGAGTTCCCCAGAGCGAGAATCTCCTTCCTCAGAATCTCCCGGGCCTCGTCCAGAATGTCAATGGCCATCCCTTTCCCCTCCGTTTCCGGTTCGGGCGCCGCCCGCGCCGAGCGGGCTCGTATCGGCGGTTTCAACGAGCGCTCAGAAGTAGATCGCCAGACGCGCGGCGAACTCCCGGGAGTCGCCGAGAACGTCTATCACGTCGTCCACCGTCCGCCGGCCCGCGGCCAGCTCGGCGACCCAGAAGACCTGCTCCGAGCGGTTGGGAAACCGGCCGAGGAGAGCTCGGTAAAGGCGAGCGACGTAATCCCGGTTGCTCGGTCCAAAGCCCAGGAATTCCGGCGATCCAATGATGGCGCGCGCCATCCGCTTGCTCTGCTCGGCGGGATCCGGCGCGGCGCCGAAAAGCCCGGCCCAATGCGCGAGTCCGCCTTGGTCGACCAGGCGGTCCAGAAGGCCAATATACATCGCTGTCACGAAGTTGCGAGTGGGATCTCCCGCTCGATCTGGAAAGAGTCTTCGCACAAGATCGGTGAATTCCTGAGATTCGCCAAGAACGGTGACAACCTGAGGTCGGTCCCACGAACCGCCGAGCCAAGCGGCGAGTTCCGAGGGGCTGGGCAGCCGTTGGAGGAAAGCGCCGTAGCAATCGGTGATGAATTCCGCATCGGAGCGATTGCGCGAGGCGTATTCATCCGACAGGAAGAAGAGACGTCCCATCTCCTGCGGAAGAAAGCGGACGTCGATGTCAAAGGTCAAGGCGTAGTTGAAATAGCCCGACTCCCAAGCCTCGACGGTGCCCGGTTCAGGAGCTCGCGCCAGGACCCACCAGTAGAAGCGCTCGATCAGAGTGCGAGCGTCCGTCGGCGGGGGCAGTGGAGTGGGGGTTGGGGTAGCGAGATTGCCCGGCAAGACGTCGAAGGGATTGCTCCGGCCTTCATTGCCTTCGACGTCCCGGGCAATCAGGTACATGCCTTTCGCCTCGATTCCGGGGGTGATTGCGCCGCGCCACACCCCGTGGTCGAAGAGGCCGCTTCCGCCGGGGAACACTTCAACGCCGGACCCCATGGTGAGGCGGATGTTGGGTGCCTCCGAGGTGACGTAAGGCGTGGGAACGGCGCCGGACCAGGTCAGGGGATCTCCTGCCGTGCTGTCGACGATCGAGTAGACCGCGCGGTTCTCCGAAGTGTTGTAGGAGCTGCATTGGCCGTTCGAGGTCCAGAACGCGTTATCGTAGCTGAAGTCGATCGTCAGGTTCTCGATGCCGTTATAGGCGAAAGGCGTCGTCAGGAGAAAACCCACCCAACCCATCGACAGCACGGTTTCGTTGGCCCTGTAAACGACGGTCCATCCCTCGTTTCCCCAGGCATGGCTGTCGCCGAAGCTGCTCAACGGGGTATGCTTCATACGGATGGTCCAGTTATTCAGCGTCTGGCCGGGACGTTCGATCACGTTCAGAGCGATCCCGGTGATGTTATCTGCGGCGCCGATCTCACTGGCCAGATAGATGACTTGCGTGCGCGCGTCCTCCCATTCGGTGTACATGGGGTAGAATCTCGTACCCGTGGGCCGACTTCCCACGTCAACCGTCCCCGGGCCCATCCAGCCCTCTATGACGACGGGTGTGGCGTGGACAGTCACCGTTTGCCGCTGCGAGTCGACGGCCGTCAGAGTCACGGCGATCGGCTCATCGGCCACTTGCGGCGAAGAGATAAGACCCCAGAGGTACGACGCGACGGGCCGGACTTCGAGTTCCAGACGGCGCACTTGCTGGACACGGTTGATGATGTTCTCGAAAGTGACACTGGCGACATAGGCGCCGGGAACCAGCGTTTGGAGATTGTCGCCGACCGTCACGTCGACAGTCGCGGACTCGCTGGCCAAGAGGATCCCGAGTGTCGTGGGAAGGTCCACCCAATCCGCGTTCGTCCAGGCGCGCCATTCGATCTCCCGGTCGCTCGTGTTTGTCAGAGTCCAGGAGTGGTAGGTCGGCGAGAATGGCCCCCCGGCGGGCCCCCCGACGCGGAGGACGTTGACCGGCAGAATCTTGAGATCGTCCGGCCTCTGGCCGCTTACAATGAGAGAGTAGCACTGCCGGCCGCCGGAGAGATCCCCCTTATGCGCGACCTGGACCGTGAAGGCGCCGGTCGTCTCAGGAGCGGGAATCACGATCTGCTCGACGTTGTCGAGGACGTTATCGCCGTTCGTGGCGGGAGCCTGGGGATTCTCGGGGTCCAGGACATAGGGGAAGTGCGTCGTCAAGCCGTCCGGCCCGACGATGCGCAGGTCGAGGTCATTGACAAGGCGCGGCGAAGCGATGTTGAGACCCTCCAGCGGTTCGCCCGGCGGGTCCGTCCAATAGAGCGTCGCGCGGATCGGTCCCGTATCGTCCCAAAAGAAGGAGTAGGTGTCCGTTGGATGGGATTTGCTCAAGACGCCTTCAGTAATCTTCGAGACGAAAGGCAGATCGTGATGTTCCTGAATATGGTCGGCCGCGGCCTTCGCGTTCATCAGGCCCCAGCCGAAGCGATAGTCCGGCCCCGGGTTGCCGAGGTCGTCGGCCGTGTGGATGATGAGGGCCTTCAGCGTGCTCGCGAGCATGTCCTGCCCGGGGAAAAGGCGCTCGAAGAGCTCGATCAGAAGGACGGCCGATCCGGCGGCGTTCGGCGTGGCCATACTGGTGCCCGTCAGGAAGAGGTACTCCTCATCCCCCGCATCGGACGTGGATAGCAGGCTGAACCCGTTGGCGACGATGTCGGGCTTGATGCGCCCGTCGTCGGTCGGTCCCCAGACGCTGAAATCGGTCATCGTGGCTCGAGTCAGATCGCGCTCGCCGTCAGTAACCGCATCGTTGACGGCGCCGATAAGCATAAGGTTCTTCGCACAGGCAAAAGTGGAAATCGTGTCGAAGCCGCCCTCTTTGTGACTGTCCGGGAGAGGTCCGGTTGCCGGATCGTACGTGGCCGAACTCCAGCTGGCGGCGTTCTCCGGATTCTCCGGATCGATGAGGTAGTAGAACGTCCGTCCTTCAGACGGCGAAGGATCGCCGCGGTCGTTGCCCGCGGCGACGAAAGGGAGGAGATAGGGGTCCGTGCAGACGATCTTGTCCCAGTCGGCGGCCTCCTCAGTGTAAAGGCCGAAGCCGCGATCCTCGCGCTCCCCCCAGACTCCGAACCAGTGAAGACCATAGTTCCCCGACCAATCTCCGTCCATCCAGCCAGTCACGTTGCCGTAGGAATGGTTTGAGACAAGGAGCCGGAAAGTGGACTGGTTCGGGTCATTGGCGCCGGCAGCCGTCATCTCGGCGGCGTCCGTCGTCCACTCGTACGAGTGGAGTCTCACGGCGGGCGCCATTCCCTTGGCCTCGGGCGCGATTCCGGCGGCGCCGACCGTGCCGCCCACGTGCGTGGAGTGGTAATCCAGCTCGCCTCCGAGATCCTTGACCGTCACGCGGCCCCCGAATTCCCGGTGAGTGGCGCGAATCCAACCGGCGTCCCAGACGCCGACGGTCAAGCCTTGACCGCTCAAAGTCGGCGAGGTCTCCTCCCGCGCAACGTCGGTGGCCGTCGAGATGGCGGCGTTGGCGTTGTGAGTGACTCGGTAGACGGGACGGCCTTCTCTGACGGCCATCAGTTCATACGTGCGGCCGTTAACGGCGCCGCGGGTTTTCCATCCTTTCTGGCGGGCGACGGCGTACGCCGCGGCTTTGTCCTGCGCGCCTTTCAGCCGCAGCCGCTCAGCGGTTCGCAGTCGCGCGGCCTCGGCTTGGGGATTCATCTGACGGCCGGGCTCGGCCGCCGCCGCGGATGACGTCCAGACGCCGAACAGCAGGAGCCCGAGAACCTGCAAAAGAACAATCGTCAGCCTGCGAGGATCTCCGATAGTCGCACGTTTTCCCCTCATGCCGCGTCCTCGCTTCGCACTCGGTTCCTCAGCCGTTTGTTCCGACGTCTCGTCCCTCCTCAAGGGGTCTCTCCCTTGAGATCGCGGAACGTGATCCCCGCTTGTCGAAACAGATCGCGGGTGACGGCGTCCATGACGTAGGGCTCGTTGTATACCACCTCGGCAATGCCCGCGTTGATGATGGACTTAGCGCAGTAGGAGCACGGGCAGTAAGTCGTGTACAACACGCCGCCCTTAATGCCGATGCCGTTGCAGGCGGCCTGAACGATGGCGTTCTCCTCGGCGTGGACGCAGATGCACTCGTCGAGCTGGGCGCCCGAGTCGGCGAAACTCATGCAGCGAGCGCATCCGCCTTCGTCACAGTTCGTGATGCCTTTGGGGGTGCCGTTGTAACCGGTCGAGACGATCTGCTTGTCCACCGTGATCACGGCGCCGATATGGCGCTTGATGCAATTCGCCCGGCTTGCGGCGACCTCGGCGATGCGCATGAAGTACTCGTCCCACGTCGGGCGGGCCGGAGCGAACTCGCGGAAAACGCGCTTCAGGGCGTCGGTGATCCTCTTCTGGAACGCTTCGAGAGAGCCGTTGTTGTGGATCACGATGTCGGCCATCTTCTTGCACGCGAGAAGCTGCTGGCCGCTCGGATCCTTGCTTCGCATCTGGGCGCGCTCCGAGGCGCGAAAGTCCTCGAAAGCAACGGGGTCGCCTTTTCGCCCCCGAGCCTGACTCCGCTCGCAGCGGACGCGCAGAGGCGCGTCGATGAAAATCATGACAAAGTCGCGCCGCGTGCGCAACATCTCGACTTCCGCCGAGTGACGAATGGACGTGACGACGGCGTTGCCGGTCCGGGGGAGCGCCTCGAGGGCGCGCTGCGCTAGGACCTGCGGGCCGAAGTGGGCGCGCAGTTCGTTCCCGACGCTGGTCAGGCGGGGGATCGTGATGCGTTCGCCCCGTCGGGCGATCTCCTCGCGAATCATGTCGGAGAGCGAGACGTGCTTGAAGCCTTTTTGCAGAGCGAAATCGGCGAAGGTGTCTTTCCCCGCGCAGAAATAGCCGGTAACGCCAACGATCATGGGCAGATTCTTCCCTTTCCTCGCGTCGCCCAGTCCCGCGCTGGATGCACATCAAATCCAGGATGCCCCTGCGGCCCTGGGAGAATCAAGCGGAAAAAGGCGTCTCGCCAACCCCTGACCGTCGATGCCTGACCCCGGCGCGGGCGGGGGAGAAAAGCGGCGGCAAGCCGCCGCACTCCACGCCCTGGATCCCTGACCCTCATTCATCCTTCCACCAACCGAAGGTTGGCTTCATCCTTCACCCTTCCGCCTTCAGCCTTCCCCCGCCTCTCCCCCGAGCTCGACGCACCGCTTCCGGTAGTGCAGATAATTCCCATACGGCACTTCCTCGGGCACCCCGTGGTCGGAGGTGGGGATGTAGCCGCCGCGCTCGCGCATGGCGGGGAGGATGCGGTCGACCATGCGGTCGATGTCCCGCTTGCTGCGGGCGAGGACGCGCTTGTCGATGCCGCCGAAAAGGGCGAGTTCGGGCCACTGCCGACCGATCTCGACGACGTCACAGCCCGCCGCGACCTCGAAGGGCGACATGACGTCCATCCCGATCTCGCGATACACGGGGATCGCGGGCCGCGCGTCGCCGTCGGTGTCGACCTGAACGTAGAGATGGCGGCTTGTGTCGATCTGACGCGACTTCACGTTCGCGACCAGTTGCTGATAGTAGGGGAAAAGGAACTCGCGCATCATGCCGGGCGAGATCAGGATGCCGTGGTTGTAACAAATGTCCTCGGCGAAGTAGATCTCGTCGATCGTCACATATTCCTGATGCCGGGCGATGACGGCGTCGGCCAGCTTGAACCACGTCTCCATGCAGTCGCGCACCAACTCCGGCTGCTCGTAGAAGAGATACATCACCTTCTCAGGCCCGGCGAGACTGCGCAGGTACATGTAGCCGCCGATCAGGTTCTGCGTGATGATTTTGCCCGTTGCGGCTTCGGCGCGGGCCGTCGCCATGCGTTCCTCCAAGTCCGCGTAGCGCGAGGGAGTCGTCGGATCCATGCGCCGCTTGCAGAGCTCCTCCCACGTCTTCCAGTCCTTGACGGGATCGTCTTCGTAGGTGGGCATGAAACCGTTGCGCCGTCCCTTGAAGCACAGGACCTTGCGGCCGGCGTGGTCCTGGACGAGTTCGTACTCGCCGCGCTCTTCGAGGACCTTCACTTCGAAGGCCGGATGAAAAGCGGCCTCGCACCAGCCGAGCTGTCCAAGGCCATGTCCGCCCGGCGGGTCGTAATGGAAGAGCTCGGCGTGCGGCGCGTCCTGCGGCATGCCTTGTTCTTTCCAGCGTTCGAGGCAGAAGAAGCCAAACTCCCGGTGGTAGAGCGGCGCGCCGGGCTTTCGGGCGTAAACGTCGCGCAGCTTGCGAGCGCCGATGCACATCTTGTCTCGTGGGACCATGGCGTGGACGCCATCGGCGTGTCCCGCCGTCGCGCCTTCTGTCGTCATCTGCTGGATTCCTTTGCGTCTTGCATTCTGGATTGTGGGACGGCCACCCCCGGCTGTGGCGACGCATTCTGGGTTCTGGCACAGCCGCCCCCGGCTGTGGCGACCGCACGGATGCGGCGGGTGGAGCGTATCACGGCCGAGGGCGGCTGTGCCACAATGCCCAGACTCTGGCAGGTTCACTCTGAGGCAGCGGTGTCAGGCCGTGACTTGCGAGAGGGCCGCCGAGACACGGCAGAGACTCGCCGGCAGGATACCGGCGCTACGAAGGAGGACGCATCGCAGGCGCATCGCGGCCTCTTCCGAAGGGCAAGAAGAATCGGGGCGGAACGGTGTGCCGAAGAGCGCGGCCTTCCCGACGCGGCGGGCGCCTCCGTTACCCGCCGATGTTCTGCTCGCACTCGAGGTCGCCGACGATGCGGCCGATGCCGCCGAAGCTCTTCGTCCCGTTCGTAGCGTCGTAGACGATGTTAATCCATTGGGGGCTTGCGACGGGAACGCCCGTATCGGTCACCCAGCCGTACGTTGTATTGGGCTCCCAGAGCTTCAGGCCGGGGTAGTGTTCCAGGTCCACGCGGTAGCGGGAAGGGCCGTAGCCGTGAATGACGGCGCCGTGCCTCGCATAACCGGGATA
>Ga0315274_10007985_pt1 | contig 15305 bp, 10 predicted proteins | sample YL17G02_20_MG_FD_203700 | JGI IMG/M metagenome (GOLD analysis project Ga0315274, IMG submission 203700) | Sediment microbial communities from Yellowstone Lake, YNP, Wyoming, USA - YL17G02_20 | ecosystem: Environmental > Aquatic > Freshwater > Lake > Sediment | place: USA: Wyoming | collected... | reverse complement strand
CAGCTTCTCCGGCGTCATCCCAAAATGGAGCGAGCCTGGATTGGCAATCTCGAGGTGTTCGTCGTACATGGCCACGGAAACTGCGCCCCCAGGAATGGAATAATTGGAATATCCAATGCAACGTACACAACAACGTCCCGGACTATCCCGGACTACGGACTACGTATGTTGAAGCACTTCTTTGGGCAGATGTCCTCGGATTCCCTTTCGGATACGCCTGGCTAACTTTACTGCCGCCCGGGTTTCGCTCAATTTGATTGGTTCGTATCCGCCGGGGTATCGAGTTACCGTTGCGTAAGCCGTCAATCTCCTTTGATCCTGGATAGATAATTCCGGCCTGGACCGGTCAGGGATCAGGTTCATCAGCTCTTCGATGTCATGGATTTTGGGGAAATTGATTCCGGTAAAGACGAGGAACGCTTTCAGGTACTTCTCCACACACTGCTGCGAGTGGAAGCATATGGTGTCCGTCGGTCCTTCGGCCCCCAGTGCCAAAGTATGGGCGGCGTTCTTCAGGTCATTATCCGCCTTGTCAATCCACTCGCGCACGACCGCGATGATCTGCTCAGGTCTTGGCATAAAGAATTTCTCCCTCGAGTGCGGCCGGCCTTTCTATCGTTCCCACGACATCCTTGCGCCATTCAAATTCTTCGGGTGTGGTCACAATGATGTCCTTGGGAATGCGGATGCCATGAAGTGCAACTCCAATCTCGATTGCTTTTTCCCGCTTCGACCCCGAGACGGGCATGACAACAAGTAGGTCCACATCACTGTCAAGACCTGCGGTCCCCGTCCCATGGGACCCAAAAAGGATAATCTTTTCAGGATCGAACCGTTTTACGATTCGCTGAACCATCCTGTTGATCTCGGGGCGTATGGAAATTATTCGTTTCATGGCATTCCTCCCATTCACCTTGGCATGGCCAGTAACATCGCATCGAGAAGACGCTTTTCTTCGCTATCCTTAGGATACAACGCGGACAAGGCGTTGGCAAGGCGGAGGAAATCTGGGCCGCGTTCCAATTCTTCCTTTAGCAAAGCCCGCAATGCATTTGCCCGGCCGCTGGCCTGAAGAAGCATGGCCGCATTGACACGATCCAGTACAGTTAGGGTCAGCTCCATTTTCTTTGCATTTTGCTTCTCTGATTCATGATCCTATTCACTGACCTAAAGTGCAGGCCGAGAAAATCCGCCACCTCCCGCTGGGTGTACCCATGACGCTCCACCGCCTCTTCTACTTTCTGATCCCTCGGCCCCTGTCCCGGAGAACCCTCCCGGTGAATATCTTATCCAGTTCCGGCCGACTTACGAAGAGCTGATTCTTCGTTACACCAGCTTTCTACGCTACCCAATTCGTTGCCTAATAAAATCGCTTCTTCATTTCTTTGTATATACGTTGTGTAATCGAATGTCCTGTGGCTTATGTCTATTTTCCCCGGAACAGACCGCTCAAAATAATTGGTGATCGTCTCTGCTGCCGTATCTGGTTCGTCGTTTGGAATGACCAAAATATGACGAGATTCAGCATCAATATGAATATCATATTCCTCTAAGCTTTGAACCATATCGTGTCTGTCTGTGATGATAGCAACATTACAGTACAAAGCTTCCATTACCAAATTAGAAAATACAGGAAATGGCAAATCATGTTGTAAAACAAATATACCGTTTACGGTTTGGAGTAATTGCGGCATCTCCAAGGGATGAACGAATCCCTTCCATTCTATCGGAAGGTCTATTTGCTCCTCCACATATTTCTTGAAAGCGTTAAAACCAACCCCCTGGGAAACAATCAAGTAATGGAAACGGTCATCGAGGCTTTTCATGATTTCGATCGCCCTGTGCCAGCCTTTGTGGCGCCAATGATAATTGGCTTTTCCAATAAGCGCCAAAGTGGGTTTCGTCTTTTTACCTGCTACCGATTTGAAGAAAGCCGGATCGGGCACGTAAGGCGGGATCGAAACAGCGCGTTTTGATAAGCCGCAAAAGCTCCCGAAATGTTCCTTGTCCGTAATGACGGCTGATGTGTTCTTGAATGCCTTCGTGATCAGGTTTGCCCAAATCCCCTTGTCCACAAATTTATTCAGATCGGAGCCACCATGACGAAGTAAGAAAGGAATCCCAGTAATCTGACTAACCAGATAACCCACCAATCCATAGGGAATCAAGTACCCCGTATCAATCACATCTGCCCCATAGCGGTCAATGACTTCCGCGGCGGTATTCAACAGTGCCAGCGATCGATGAGATTCATTCGGAATGTGCCAGGGGATTTTCTCATCGGGCCGGTGAATATGGAGATTTTCTTTGGATATCTGATCCTGAAAAACGGGGGAACAGTAATCGGCGTCGATACTCTCCCTATCCGTAACGACATGCACGGTATGGCCCCGTTCTGCCAGGGCCCTGCACAGCCAGTATGTCTTGGCGGCGATGCCACCTTCGAGAGGCGGATATTTGCTGATGCAGATTATTCGGGCCATACTCTCGCCAATAGTGAATCCTCAGGAGGATTCGGCGCCCTATGATCCCACCCCCGGAAGAAGATCCTTTCAAACAGGTCATAGAGAAGCAGGTTCATTTTGGAACCCAATGTGGGTCCAAGGGGATGCCTATTCAGTTCATCATCTGAAATGACCGATGCAACCTGACCTTCAATGACCTTATCGATAGTCGAGATCGCCTCAGGCATACCGTATTTCAACCGTTCATGGACCCAGCCGATACCGGCCGCAGCAAAATCCTTTCGGAAGGCGTCTTTAAGAATCATTTTCGTCGTTTTCTTGTCCGGTGTCTTGTATTCGATAGGCAGTTCCATTGCATACTGGGAGAGATCGTCGTCAAGGTAAAGCGGCCGAATCTCAAATCCGAAAGCCCCGGCCGAGCGATCGACGCTTTGCAGGTGGTAATTTGACAGACCCGCTCTCAGGAGGTGATCGAAGAGATTGCGCCGGTAAACCCTTTCGTCTTCCGGTTCGGGAAACAGTCGATTCACATAGCCGGCCATCCGGTCGTTGGGCAGAATATCCTGAAGGTTGCAGCGTATCCTGTCGGAAAAACCCAGCGGATGGGTGTAAATCCAGTAGTAGCCGCCAAAGAGTTCATCCGCCCCCTCCCCGGAGAAGGCCACCTTGACGTTCTGAGCAATTCGCTGGGACAACAGATGAAAGGCGACGCCTCCCTGAATGTGGAATACTCCCCCGGCCATCAGACTTTCATAATGGGCAATGTAGTCGGGGACCGCTCGCCAGTAATCAGCAACCGTGACCAAATATTCGTGATGCCGCGTTCCCAAGGCTTGCGCCACCCGCCGGGCTGCATGGAAATCGGAATTCTCCTCGGAATCGGTCAGGGTAAAGGTCTGAACCGGGTATCCCAATAACCGCCTCGCCACCAGCGCGATGGTGGAAGAATCCACGCCCCCGGAGAGGTAGATCCCCTTTTCCATCTGACCGTGGCGGTACATCCCTCCCACTGCCTTGATCACATGATCCCTGACCTGGGTGCAGGCCTCTTCATAATCCGGTAAACCATTGCCATTGAGGAATCTCGCTGGAGGCAATACGCCGAATCGCTTTGTTTCGACCTTTCCGTCATCCGAGAAGGCAACGATTGCCCCTGGGTGTATCTGGCGAATGCCTTGAAAAAAGGTCGCTTCGGGATCGGTCACGTACCCAAACACCCTCGTTTCTTCCAGGGCCATTATATTCAGGACGGGCGTGATCCTTGGATGGCTCAGGATACCCTTGATTTCAGAGGAAACAAGGATTGATCCACCCGATTTCGCATAATGCAGCGGCTTGATCCCGAAACGGTCCCTGGCCAGAATCAGTCGCTGACCGTCGAGAATTGCAATGGCAAACATGCCTTTCAAATGGCCGGCAAAATCAATGCCGTGCAGCTCATAAAGCCGGGCAATGAGTTCCGCTTCAAAGTTGCTCCGCCGCTGAATCCCTTTTACAGCCAGATCCCGCCAAAGATCCTCGTAGTTGTAGATCTCGCCGTTGAGCAAGACGACGTGGCCGGTAACCGGATCGGTATAGATCATCGGCCCATCGGAATCGCCGAAGATCGACAGGCGGCAGGCCGCGATTCCATGACACCCATTTTCCAGGATCTCGAAACTGTCAGGCCCTCGGTGGCGGATGGACTCAGCCATCGACCGGAGAACGGAGGGATCAGATTCGTTGAAGGTCACGATGATGCTGCACATCTTATTTCCGAGAGGCCATCGCGCGCATGGCCGACACGGCGCCGATGAGGGCGTACGAGGTGCCCTCATCCAGATAATGGTAAGGCCAGTAACCGGAGGGAAGCTGCGTAACCTCTAACCAGTGAAGGGCTTTCTCTATGACTGCCGGGTCGACCCGGTCGATCCATTTCGACAACCCCCAGAGCACAACCCCTGTAGACCAGGGATCGCTGCCGATAGGGTGATTCTTCCAAGGTGCGAAACCGCCGTCATCATTCTGATCATCTGATAGATATGCTAGTGTTCGCGAAATAAGAGGATTGGTCGTTCCCCCTGGTTTACTATGTGCTGTAAGTAAATAGAACCCACCTTTATAGGACAGATGAACAGGGCTTATCATGTCTCTTTTCCATGCCTGTCTTACCCAGGTTCTGTCTAAGTCGGTTGCTACAGACGGAACAAGGGTAATGGCTATGGCTGTTGTCGGAATTCTCACCTGATCTCGCGGATGCCTTCCCCAACCACCGCCTGGATGTCGAACGCTATTTAACCAGCTTTTTGCTCTTCTAACTGCCTCATTCTCTTTTTCGAATAGCTGCGAGAGGACACTGATGGCCCATGCGGTCTCTTCTGGATCTGACCAACCGCCGTCAGGTAGCTGATCTCTCAGGTATTGGCAATCAGCCAACAAGGCAGAATCATCGAATAGTGTTAACCCGGCATGATGCAAGGAGAAAATGGCACGATAAATTCTGGCCGTTTCAAGATTTCTTTCTATACCGTCAGACACGAATATAGATAAAGCTTTAAATGCGGACCTGGTTAGATTATCTTTCATTTTTCAGAAACAACAACTTTGAAAAAATTAAAGCTGTAAGCAATTGTCAACTCTTTGCCTTTCCAATTCGTAGCTCATATGAATGGTCTGATGTTTTATCTATTACTTTAATCTTGAATTGCTTAGAACTAGTTAAAAACTTCTCCACGTCAGTAAGTTCTGCAATCTTACAATCAAAAGCTTTCTTTGAATCATCGCCTTCGAATGAGATTTCTGTAAAAATCTCATTATTCTTAAAATAAACCGACTCTAATTCAGCCTTGCTATCGCCGCTTGTCTCTCGTCCCTGTTCCTGTAATGTATCAGACAAGATAAGGAGAAAAGAGATCGGATCCTCATCAAATGAAAGTTTCGGGAGCACCTTTTTCTTTCTAAATTTTTCTTCAATTTCCTTATCGTCTTCCTTTGCGACGCCTGACATGAATTGCCAAATTTCATTGTCATGTATTGAAATAGCCCTGCAGGCGGAATCTGCAACTTTTTCACTCAAAATATGTTTACTTTTGTCTAGATACTTGAGCAGGGAGAGACCTGATATAATTCCATGGTTCCGGTCCACTAGTATTTTGTTATAAAGGAACTTCAGGGTAATATCATCCACAGATAATCCGAGGCTATCGGTCAATCTCTTCGTTTTAAACATATAACCGTCTTTTATATATGATTCGCCAAAGCTAAGTTGGGCGATTTTTGCGTTGTCTAAAAGATGCAATGCCTCTTTGAAAAAATCCTGAGTCCAATTTTCAAACTTTTGAATCATATAATTATAATCATGATAGGTAGCAGCAATAAGCCAAGCATCCTCTATTCTGCTACCAACCTTAGAATCGTATCCTGTGCCGCAAAGCTGTTTGTATTTCTTATCTATAATATAAGCCCCATATAAAAAGACCTGGAAAGCGTGTAAGAAATGATCACGATATTTGGGATCTCTTTTTAGAATTTGTTCAAAATCTTGATGCAATTTAGGATATTCTAAATTGTATTTTTTCCACAACTCTTGGGTTACCTCATAAGCTATTTGGTAATCATCTTCTCTTCTGCTGTTGTATGTGTCGCTAAATTTGAAAATTGTATCTTTATATGAAATGTTGTTTACTTCACTCATCCTATTAACGAGTTCTCTACTAATGTTATATTTTTTGTCTCGCAGCGAAACGTCAGCCGCAAGGTATTTGGGTTCAGGATAAAATACGAGGTAAGAAATATCTTCGTGACTGTATCTTTCTATAACAGTTTGAATTGATTTCTTTTGCTCTTTACTTAATTTTGGTTTTGATATTTTTTCAAGAGCTTGAAACAAAGATCTTATTCTTTCTTCTTGTAAAGATTGTGAAGTAACGCCTGGATATTCCCGAACAGAAAGTATATTTGCATCATCTTTCTTGACCTCGTAGAGCCCGATGCCTTCTTCTTTACAATGCTTAAGGAATGCATCAAATTCAGAATCTTTCTCCAAATAATCCGGTATTGCCCAATATACTAGGGCGTTGGGGAAGTAATGCCGAAAAAACTGAGCCGAACTTGCATTCCTGATTTTCAATCCACTGATTTCCCTATCTCGGAAGTAATTCGATGCCTTAATCTTGCCCTCTGTTATAATATCAACAAATATTTCTTGTCCCTCTCCATCGGGCTTGGCCTTACAAGCAAATATAGGAACTCTAGCTGGGGCAAGTGCAGGATCATATTCAGGTCGCAATTCATATTTCCTGTCCAGCAGATACTTGCGAACTGCACTGATCATGTCTATTCTAGTATATTGATCGGCCATCCCCGTTACCTACAGCTATGGCACGATGAGCACTGTTTGCAGACGACGCCCTTGCCATTGGCCTCCATGATGTCAATTGGGAACGTCATCTTTGTCTGCTTGACGATGACTGGCTTTTCATATTTCTTGATTTCTTCCTTCTTCATGGCTTGACCTCCTTCATGATCTTGTTTTCTATGGCGTATTGAAGCACTTCCTTCAAGTCCTGCTCAGCCGCTTTGCCGTCTAAATCAAACTTATTTGAAAATCCCTGGAGAAGTTCCGAATAATTCACGCCGCTTCCGATGGCTGCCAGCGCCCAATGCGCCGTGTGATTCAGCTTGAAATTATCCCCATCCTTGGTGTTGAAGGCATAATAATGATCGAGCTCAGGAAGGGCCTGAAGCAGAATATCCTCTTCCAACTCGAAACGGCTGTCCGGGTTCAATGCCAGCATTGCGGATCCTCGCCCAGAAAATCGCCCGATGAAAAGTAGGCCATCGCGCGGCAACCGCGGCATTTCAGCAAAAGATCACATTTTCGACATTTTTCATTAAGCTTTTTCGGATTCCGCAATTGCCAGAGAACATCTGATCCGTACCAGATTTTATAAAAACCGTCCGTTATGACATTGCCGATAGGAATGGGAAGACGCCTGCACGGAAAGACTGTTCCATCCGGCATGATTGTGAGAGCGTTATTACCAGCAGAACACAATGCACCTACAGTCGGATCGTCAGGCGCCACCAGCCCAAACAAAGGCCTATGCATAAGAATCCGCACAGAACCATTGTTTACTGCTATTTGATATATGTGGTTACATAAGGCGTGAAGTTCTTCCGGACTCAGGATAAGAGCAGACAGCTCCGCTCCCCGCCCCTCCGGAATTAGCCTCTCCAACGCAATTGTCCGGACGCCCTCATGCTTCAACAAATCGATCATTGGATAAACCTGATCTTGGTTCTTCCGGGTTATCGTCATCATCACAGATACATCAATATGCTCAGCCATAAGGTTTCGAATGGCCTGTATTGTACCCTCGAAACTACCTCTTCCGCGAATTTCATCGTTTCTTTCCGCTGACGCACCTTCCAGGGATACCTGAACCCGCCTAAGACAGGGGTGTGATGATAGAGACTTTACTTCTCTCTCGGTGATAAAAGACCCGTTACTTAGAATGTCATAATAAGCCAGGCATTCAGATGAATCGAGGCGGTCCATCAATGCATGAAGGTCATCCCGTCTCAGGAAAGGTTCACCGCCTGTGAAAGACAGGGTGCCCTGCTTACCCCACTTCGTCAAAGCTTCTTCCATTTTATCGATAATGACGAGAAGGTCCATTAGTGGCAACTCGGAAACAGTATCTTTACCCTGATAACAATGTCTGCACTTGAGATTACACCTTTCGGTGAGATGCCACTGAAAGTAGAATTCGTCGCCGAATTTTGGATATGAGATCACTTTTTTCATTCATCAATGACCGGTACTATAATTTGAAATAAATCTCATTTGATTTCTTGCCTGTCGACTACTTTATAACAGGTTTACGAGGCTTTTACAATATTCAAAAATTATAAATCTTCCTCATGTTTCCTCCCAGTTTAAGGTCGTACAGATAGCAATGGAGAAGCGTCATGGTGTTTTGACCTCCCTTGTAGGGTGGCAGCAACGTGGATCGGCCGGGGGTGGGTCGAGGCGGGTTTTGTATTGGTTTCCGGTCCGCATTGCATCGGCCATTTCGTCGTAGATTTCGAGAATGACACGTTTGGTGCGGTATTCGCCGTGCTTTTCCTCGTCCTTGCGTTTCACAATGGGGAAGGTGTCCATGATGTAGTCCACGGCATGGCGCGGAGTGGGGAGGTGGCGCGTCAACGCGGCGAGCTCTTCCGCGGTCTCGCATTGCACGGCGCCGTCGGCTTTGCGGGCGGGCTTCCATTGGCCGTCGGGGGTGGCCCGCAGATAGAGGTGGAAGAAGGCGGCGTCCAGCTCGCAGCGGAGCAGGAAGCGGCGTTCCTCGTCCCAGCGGAACGGCGGGCCAGACCAACCACAGTCCTTCGCGAATGGCTCCAGGTCCCAGGCGGTGTAAGTGAGTTCCAAAACCCGATATTGGGCAAATCTTTCCCCGAAAGGAATTTTGACGATGGGGAGTAATGCTGGCAGTTGGGATACAATAAAAAAATTGAGGTTAACTCCCCCGATCTTCTGTCGTACCACGAAGTCGAAGGCAAAGGAGCAGGCTTGGCTATATAGGAAAGCAGATATATCATCTTGCTTCTGCATCAAAATAATTGGCATGCTGTTTCCGATTGCCGCAAAAGGAATAACCGTAGGGTTGAAAGTCCTAGCGTTCGTTGGGCTCGTTACATTTGTAAACCCTATTAGCCATCCAGGTCGGGTAAAGCCAAGTGGTATCGCAGCCACGCATTCCTTTTCTTTGACCCAAAAATGGGGAATTGCAAGTCGGTTGGGCCTTGCAAGCTCACTTTCTAAGATTTCCTCTGGCTGCGCTTGCCGGTGAATTGCATTCGCACTGATTACGACATCAGCGGCACGGTGATTGTATATTTGGCACATCTTCGCCTCATACAGCGGCGAATATTCCTCCCCATTATTGCGAAAAATGTTGCCCTCCAGCCGCCAGCCGTCGGCCTCCAACTGCTCCCGGGTGCGGAAGAGGTGGGAGTCGTTAGACATGTGGAACATCGTGCTGAACCTTATGCCCCAGGGGTTCTCCTCGGGCCGGCCGCCCTGCGTTTCGCGGATGAGGACCGGTACGCGGCGGTAGATGGCCTTGGTTAGCTCGGCGTCGCGGCGTGAGCGGAGGATGGGGCAGGTATGGGTGTTGGGGTTCAGGAGGGCGATGTCCTCGGCGGAGAGGGTGAAGCGGCGCTCGGGGTCGCGCAGGTCTTCGACGGCGTGGGCGAAGAAGACAAACTCGGCGCTCTCACTGGTCGGGCGCAGGCCGCGGCCGGCGGTGAAGAGGCAGAACTTCATGCGGCTGTCCACGTCCGGGAAGAGGCCCTGCCGGTTCTCGAAATCGTAGAGGCTGGCGAGGGACTTTTTCTCCACCACGTCTTGGAAGAAGAACTTGGTGGTGTCGTCGGTGGCGATGCCGGTGGGTAGTACGCAGCCGACGCGGCCCCCCTCGTTTAGCAAACTGCGCATGCCTTCGGCGAAGACGGTATAAACGTTGATGTCGCCCCGGCCGCAGAGGGGGTAGCGGCCGCTGTGGCGCAGGAGGTGGCTTTCTCCTTCCGCCCTGCGGGAGTCTTCGAGAAACTGCAGGTAGAGGCTGGGGTCCCCGCTCTTGAGGGATTCGATGAGGCGCTTGCGGGCGGCGGCGTTAGGGGCGTTGGCTATCTCCGGGCTGCGTTCGGCAAACCATTCCTTTTCCTGTAGCTTCACGCGCTCCCAGGGCGGGTTACCAAGAATAACCACAAAGCCTTCGTCGGCGAAAACTTCAGGGAACGCAAGGTGCCAATGAAAAAAGCGGTAATCGGAAGCGAGGCGCTCAATCTCGATTCCGAGTTCAGCGGGCAGCTGATTGCCTTTGGCAAGATCGATGAGATGGCGCTGGGTGATGCCCATGGGGTCTTTGGTTTCAGACTTGAAGATTTTGCGAATAACGAAAGAGGCGCACCAGGCATCGGCCAGGTGTTTAGCGGTGAGGTAATCATAGCTGTGCTGACTTTGCTCAAATACCTCAGACTTCTGGCGCACTGCTTCGGGGGTATCATCTCGGATTGATTCCAGGAAGAATGCCGCCTGGCGCAAAGCTTCCTGATTGGTTTTGTCTTCGGCAATGAAAAGCCCACCTATACCGCTCCGCTCTCCCTTGTTGCGTTTCTTTAGGACCGCGCAGGCATTTTTATCATCCCCCTCAATCGGCTTGTAGGCATCGTCAGGGATACCTTTGGCGATGAGTTCCGGGTTTGTACCGAGCAGACTATTCCCAACGCGGATGTGGTGATCGAGGAAGGATAGGGGCTTCCCGGGTTCGAGGGCCTCAAGCCAGAGGCTTACGCGGCAAAGCTCGGCGGCCATGGGGTTGATATCTACACCATATAGGCAGTGGCCGATCACCTCCCGGAGGGCGGACCGGGTGGCTTCCGGGCTTGGTTCCTCCTCGCCTGTTCGGGCGGCAGCCACACGCCTGGCAAGACGATGGGCCGCGCCGATCAGAAAATGGCCGGAGCCGACCGCAAGGTCGCAGATTTTTAGATTTAGAAGAGCTTCGGCAGCAGCGGCCCCTTCCTTTCCTTTAATAGTTTCGGCAATGACCGGCTCCAGGGCGGAGTCAAGCAGGGATTGCACGAGGGAGTCATGAGTATAATAGCTCCCGGAGGTCTTACGCTCATGTCCAGCAGCAGTCTTGAGTTCGAAGGTCCCGGCCTCGGCATTCACAATGGGATGCAGTTCGAGAAGGCTTTCATAAACGGAACCAAGCTCCTCAGATCCAAGGTTCTTGTAGTCGATGGCCCTCCGGATATTTCCATCACGCATGAAGGCCAGGGCATGGGCCGCTTCCAGCAAATGACGGTTGGAAATCAGGCAATCATTCAAGTTCAGGGTAGCTTTCGGGCTCCAAAGGAAGCTGCCGAGGGCGGGAAGCGCCAGCTCCGGGCAGCCGGAATCGGAACCAAGAAACCGCGTGATAAGTTGGAAGGCCTGATAGAGGTCGGGGTGCGGGGTACCTGCTCGATGCAGGGTGAGATCCCGCAAACGGCCAATGGAAAAGAAGTTTCGGTATCGCTGGCGAGCCCTCAGGGCTGCTTCTATCGGTTCTTTTCCTTCGTCATCTTTGGGAAGCGGGGGGTGCAAGAGTCCTCGGTCTTCAGCCACAAACAGGAAAAGCATTCGGTAGATGATGCGCAGGATTTGTCGGTATAATTCCTGGGTTGATAGTTGCCCTGAACTGAGTTTTGAGCGGAAGGCCTGGTTTGCCTTGTGTGAGACCAGCCCTGCACCGATAGATGCAATTGCTTTCTCCACGCCAGGGCGCAGGTTTTCCAGCGCCCGCAGGCCCTTCTCCGTCGCCTGTTTTTTCCATTTCTCCAGCCAGCACTGATCAACTCGGCCTTCAGGATGGATTTCGAACCGCGATTGGTGGCAGACCATCCAGAGGAGGAAAAATTCAGGGTAAAGATCACCGTCAAAGATGGCCTGGAGGTCCCACTCAACATAGGCTATCCGGGTCAGGGTTAAATTGTCACGCAGGAGGCGGAAAGTATATCCGTTGGAGATAATCCCCCAATGGCGCTCTTCACTGGCATTGACCACCTGCTGGACAAGAGAGTGGGGGCTGGCCTTGGCGGCTCCCACGGCCCCCGGCGTGCGGTGGTCCAAATCCACGTGAGTTCCTACCAGGTGGATTGGGACCGGACCCCAACCATGGGAAACGGGGTAGTTCTTGCCGTCAATCTCGATTGGGCGAGCGGCCACGAGACGGCCAAAATCGAGCTCCTGGAATAACGGAAACAGCCAGCGTTCGCGAGTTTCAGTCGTGGTGGGTTCGCCAAGCTGTTTGGCTGCGATCGAGCGCTGGAAATTTGCCCAGCATCCCTTAAGCCGGTTCCAGCTCCGGTTTATTTGGTCACCCAGGCGTTCTCCTGGAGCAAGGCGATAGCTGACCGGATCGAGCCCCTCGATGTCCGATTTCGGGTCGGCGAGGGCCGCGAGGAAGTCGGCCGGGAGGATACCGCCTTCAGAGATTATGCCGGTGAAGGTGTGGATGGCAGCCATGGTTACTCCAGTCTCAGGACCGGAAGGAAAACATAAAGCCCGAGGATATCGGGCGGGTTATGGTCGATGCGGTAGCTCCCCCTTGCACCGGAAGCCGTGCGTACCCGGCGGTGGTTTTCAAGCAATTGCTCGCCCCGGCGGCGGGCAAGATCGTCAAGCAATCCGGAAAGTCGATCCAAATGCGAGGTAATGAGTTCAAGATTGTTTCGAGCCACATCGGGGGCGATTTTGCCTTCAGGATCAGCAGAGAGGAGCGCTTCCGCGGCGAAATCATCAAGCCATTTCGGCGATTCGGGTGCACCCGTAAATGCCGCGATAAGAGAATCTTCGGCGAGTAGAGGCCGTTCTTCGCGCTGGATGGTTATTACGATGTGGAAACGAAGCCGGAGAAGCAGGAGGACGGTGCGGGTATCCACCGACCGGGTGCGGATTACCCCGGCTCTGCGGGCAATCCCATTGATCTCCCGGTCGAGGGCAGAGTTGAGAACATGGCCTGCAAGCCCTTCCACAAGCGGATGGGTCCGGTGAAGGTGGGTGACGTTTCTCTGGGCTACGGGGTCAAAGCTGAGGCGCACGGAATCCAACCCGCCAAAAGCATCCCTCAGGCCTGGCTGCACACCGGCCAGATCGACATTTAAAACGGGACCATCGGAAACTGTCGCACCGGAAAGGGTAAGGGACCCACGGAAGAACGAGGCAAGGTCCTTTGAGGACCCGATGGCCGCATCCGTGGCTTTCAGTTCCGCCGCCACCTCTTCGAATTTGATCGATTCCTGGGCGAACATGGTTCGGGAGCGCTTTTCCCGGTCGGCGACGTTTTCCCATTCCTGGTGAAGCTGTTCGCGCTGGGGGCGGAAGAAGTCCTCTCCGAAGAGGGTAGGCTGGGATTCATCAACCCCTTTTTTCCGAAGAAGCAGGCCCTCGAATATCGCCTTTACGATCTGCTCGCTGTCCACCGGCATCGGAACGGAGATGCCCAGGGCATTGCGGATGGTGCGGTGTTTCCTGAGGAGAACATCGAGCACAATCCCATCAATCTGGTTATCGGTGCCGTAGTAGGTCAACCCCCGGACCTCACGGCTCTTCTGGCCGAACCGGTCCACCCTCCCGTCTCTCTGTTCATGGCGGGTAGGGTTCCAGGAAAGGTCATAGTGGATTACGGCATCGAACTTTTCCTGAAGGTTGATCCCTTCGCTAAGGCAATCCGTACAGACAAGGACCCGGCGAGTTGTGGCATCATCAGTTAAGGAATCTATCCGTGAAGAGCGCTCTTCCGGGGCCAGGCGGCTGGTGAGGCAGGTAACCTCGGCCTTTTTCCCTAAAGGCTTTTTTAGCTCCTCGCAGACGTATTCGGCTGTCTCGATGAACCGGCAAAAGATGATAGGGTTGAATCCATCCGCCAGCAGGCGCTGAATATGGGGGATAAGGGTATGGAGCTTGGAGTCTTCCTTTCCCCGAAGCTTCTCGGCTTCGCGAGCAAAAGCCAATAACCGGCGGCGATTCGAGGTCTCGCCGTCTTCCGGCTCGGGGTCTGCCCCGGGGGCCAGATCCCCGCCTTCCCCACCCAGGTCCTCCGTGGAATCAAGAATCGCCTTGCGGCCGAGTTCATCGGCGGCGGCCGCATCCTCGGCTTCATTGACCCGCGATCTTTCCCGAAGGGTAGCTGCGGCGGCCGCAGGGCTGCTCGCCATGGCTCGGAGGAGGGAAAGAGCGGACCACCAGCGGACACGCTGGCGAAGCGTTCCGCCGGATGTATCCGAGACCGTCTCCTTCGCATAGGCCAAAACTCTATCGAAAAGAGCCTTGTAGGCAGGGCTGAGCTCGTAGTGCGTCTCAAGGTCCTTGCGCTCAGGAAAAGGGGTATCCTGCTGGAGGTAGTGTCGCAAATCGGCGCGGCGCCGCTGGACCAAATGGGCGGCCAAACGCCGTCTATGGGAAGCCTTGTCGGGTCCCGAAAGATCCTCGGGCAGGACCCCGAAGGCGGGATCGACGAGGGAAAGCAGCGACCGGAAGGCCCCTTCGTTTCCGCTGTGGGGTGTGGCGGTAACCAAGACGAGGTGGCGTTCCTTATCCTTAAGAAGCTGCGAAAGAAGAAGGAAGCGCTGATGGGAAGTCCCGCGCCCTTCGACCGCGGCAGCGCAGGTGTGGGCCTCATCAACGATCACGAATTCAGGACAGGTCCGCAAGAAGTCAAAACGATGGCGGTCTGATTTGATAAAGTCCGTGGAGACCACCACAAAGGGATGGGCATCGAAGATCGACTGGTCACCCCGCAGGTTTCTCTCAAGCCTTCGGGCCGTGCTGGAAAGGACCAGCTCGGCATGGATGTTGAATTTGGAAACGAGTTCCTTCTGCCATTGTTCCGCCAGATGAGGCGGGCAGAGAACGCAAATCCGATTTATTTCGCCCCGATCCAGGAGCTCCCGGGCGACTAAACAGGCCTCGATGGTCTTTCCTATTCCCACATCGTCAGCAATAAGGAGGCGGACCGGGTCCTGTTTCAAGGCCATGAGGAGGGGGACAAGCTGATAGGGGCGGGGCTGGCAGGCGAGCCGCCCGAATGATCGGAAAGGACCGGCGCTTGAGCGAAAGCCAAAGCGGATGGCATCCCGCAAGAGACGGCAGGAGACATGGCTCCCCAGGTCTTCAGGTCCCGGCGACTGGAAGCAGGCCGGCTCGACCTGCTCAAGGGCCGTGTGGATTCCGGCGGTCTCCTGAAGGGTGCCGCCCAGGGGACGGACGATGAGGAAATCGCCTTCCGACTCAGGCAGGACCACCCA
>Ga0315274_10007984_pt1 | contig 15305 bp, 12 predicted proteins | sample YL17G02_20_MG_FD_203700 | JGI IMG/M metagenome (GOLD analysis project Ga0315274, IMG submission 203700) | Sediment microbial communities from Yellowstone Lake, YNP, Wyoming, USA - YL17G02_20 | ecosystem: Environmental > Aquatic > Freshwater > Lake > Sediment | place: USA: Wyoming | collected... | reverse complement strand
CTCCCACCCAATCGTGAGATAGTCCATAAAATGCTAATGGAGAAGTATTCTCAGTCATTCTAACAACATTTGAAGTTGATCCATCAGGAGCTAATATTCCTGTAGGAGAATTAACTATTAGAGTATTAGCAGCAGTGCGTATCCAATATGTGCTATTTGATAGTGGCTTCATAGTTGTTAGCGGTGTGTTACCAGCATTCAATATAGAATACCAACCATTACCATTTCCAGTATTAGAAAAGTATTGCCCATCAACGCCAATATTTCCAGCAGCATTTGTAGAAATACTAATATTACTAACGGCGTTGAGTGAGATATTCTCATCAGCAATGATAGAATATTGCCCCAACATATCCATTCCTGGCGGATGAATTAATTGCATCAAAGTGTTCTTGTATTCTGACAATGCCTTTTCTACAACAATGACATAAGAATAGTTGTGATATTTATCTGAGTCTTGAAGATACATATCTGAACTTGGCATTCCATCTGTGTTCAAATAGAATCCTGGGAATTTAATTAAACCATTCAAGAAAATTGCAGTAGCCTTTGCTTTACCATCACCATAGGTTTTGACGTTTCCAGTAGCAGAAATGTTAACTCTAGCATTAAGCGTTGTAGCAACAAGATTAGCAAAGACATTTAGTGCTCCCTGATAGTCGTATAATCTAAGAACACCTGAAGTCACATTATAGGAGTCAATGTATGCGCTATAACTTGCCGCATTTATACTAGCTCCTTGATATAGTTTAGTGTCTACAACAAATGAAGTATTTGCTGGCAATGTATTAATAATGACATCTTGTATTCTTAGAGATATATTTGGAGTTGAAATATAATCAAATCCACGACTTGTGATTCTGAAATCACTAATCAAACCAATTTTGTCGACGGCAATATTGAATTGTGCACCTTGACCAAATCCATACGCTGTTAGAACAGCATTAGACCCGGCTGAGGAATTAGAAACATTTGTACTATTAGCAATAATTAAATTTATAGGAAGTTGAATATATCCTTCCCCTCTATTAGTGATCGTAACACTGCTGATAACGTTTGCTGTTGTTTGGAATGTGAAAGTAGCATTATATCCAATGGCTGATGGTACTACAATTGTATCAGTCACATTGCTATATCCTGTTCCACCGGAACCAATAACCACATTACAAACATATCCAAGCTCAGAAATATAGCTCAATACATTAGCTAGCAATGCAGTATTGCCAGTGTTAGCAGTGTCAGTAGTGTAATCTGAATAATAGAATGTTGAGAGATTTAGAGTAGGTACTGCTGTATATCCACCACCGCCATTGATGACATTCATTGATGTGATTGCAGCAAACTGAACATTTGCAAATGAAAATGCATTTTGTAGAGGAGTATTGGCATTAGAAAATGCCAAATTTAAGAATGCGTAGTCTGCAGCACTAATAGTTGAATTTTGTTTATATATGATTGCATCAGTATTCAATAATAGAAATATAGAATTTGTAGAATCAAATGCTTGCACAATAACATTTGCGCCTGCTCCAGTGTTATCAGCTGGATCATTTACGACTCTTGATATTGTGTTCGGAAACACACGATAGCCACAACCACCATATTGGACAGTAACTCCAGTGATAGATCCAGAAGTTACATTTCCGACAAATGCCGTTGCTTTACGTGCCTGAACATCGCCTGAAGCAAGACCACCAGTAATAACAACAGGATCACCAAGATATGTGAAATTTCCACCAGAATCCTTAACATACCCTGTGTATTTTGTTCCACGATTATTAGGATCAATCTTTATGTCAGACAAAGCAGCAATAATCTTTTGACTGAATAATTGAGAACTACCATTGGCTGTAGTATAAGTTATATTCAAATTTTCTAATTGAGCAAATGCTTGAGTAACATCAGACACAATTAATTCTATTAGGGTGATACCAAGATCTGAATCAACCGTCTTACTGGCTGATTCAATAACACAATAAGTATTAGAAATAGAACCAACTCCAAATCTACCAACGAGTTGATTCACATCAAAATTCAATGTTTCGGCATCAAGAACCACGCGTAAAGCTTGTGGTTGAGTCCATTTACCATCAGAAGTTTTTAGAATATTGTCTTTTGGAAAATAGATACTGGCTTCTTTATTGTAAAGCACGCGAAATAAGAACTGAAGGGATTCTACACTTCCTTTCTTTTGGTAGAAATCTCTTGCTGCTTTTAGAAGCTTCTTCTCATCCAATGCTGTTGAATTTGGGAAATATGGTAGAAAGTCATTAATGTAATATTGAATAAAGGCATCTGTAGTACGGTCTATGTCTTTATATGAGAGAAGTTTCTTAGATTCTCCAATGATGGCAGAATTGTTGCTTGTCTCCATCCATTGATAATATGCTTTGAGAAACGCACCAAAGCGAGGATTATCTTCCCTAATAAATTGAGGAAGCTGACTATCAATGAAAGTTGATACAGTGTTAGTGATCGGCTCAGTCATATTAATTGTTTATATTTGTTAGTGCAACAGTGATTGCATTGATGTCATTAGGATCAATCGTTAGAATATTTGCTTTTGAAGAAGCAAATGATAGAACATCAGGTTGAATAATGAGCTTCAAGATACCGTATTGACTAGAGATTGCCGTTGGAGTAAAGTCTGTTAAAACAATTATACCACTTGTATAGTCTATGGACCCGGCAGTAGCATCTATAATAGTCTTATTGTTGTTACCATCATAATAATATGTTCTCAATATTCCAGTACGTCCGTGTAGACCTGCAACGAAGGTTGCTCCAGATCCGCCACCACCTGTTGCTTTGACTGTTGCTGTCGTGTATTCAGAACCTGGCTTATCAATAACAATAGAAGCCACTTTACCATTTACAATAATAGCATAAGCATTTGCACCTATACCATCTCCAGTAATTGTTAGAGCAGGAGCGGTAATGTAACCTGTGCCAGATGTTGCAATTTTCACTTCTTCTAGTCCAGAGAAGCTTTCTGGAGTCTCTTCAATAAAGGCTGAACGAGTAACACCGCCATTATCCAGAATACTAAATGATGGAGTGCTATAGAGTTTATCTGTTGTAGTTCCACGCTTCAGAGGAATTCCATATGTTAGGGTATATGTTTGTGATGAAGTAATACTAGGAACAAATTGTTTTTCTATGAAAACACTTGCAGTAGAAGATAGAATAGAAGCTTCTGAATCGTCTACTGATCTTAAAAGTCGTGACAAACGGAATTCTGAATTGAAAGTGTTTAGATTTAAATTAGCATGGTTATTCACGGCAGAAGAAATCAGAGTCTTGATTTCTCCTTCAGATCTCGTTGTCTGCTTTGAATCGTATTCAGCATTTATAGATAGAAGAATATAATTATAATCTACGTCTACAAATTCTGGAGTAACCGTTAGAACTGAAATTGGTTTGATTATATTGTTAATGATATATAGTTTTTGAGATTCTGTTACAGCATAACCATTCTTTGGTTTGCCAGAAATAAAGACCTTGCCATAAACTGGTGGAAGTTCTTCTTCTCCACCCCAAATAGTCACTGCATCAAAATATGGATACTTCTGATTGATCAAAGCAATGTAGTCATTCTTAGTCACTGCACGATTCTGTGCAATATATGATTTTGGTGCATTAAATTTAATGCTACTAATATCTTCAGCGGCACTTCCACCTGCGGATATAGCTACTGTTGATACATTAGAAGTAGAACTAGAGAGCAAACTGCTCTTTAGTTTGAATGTCTGTAAAGAATTTGCAGCATCAGCATTGGTGGTGATATAGCTAATAATAACAATATTACCATCCTCTAGAGCACTACCAATAACACCATCACCAAAGTATATTTGATAATTTCCATTAGTTCCTTCTTGTAGGAAATATACATTTGATGTAGCATTAACTACAGTGCTATCAGTGGCTAATGTAAAGCGTGTTTGTAGAATGTTAGTCAGGGACTTCTGGACAATCGCTTGAATTGTAGAAGTATCAATCCCAGCATCAACCAAATCAAATATTTGTTTAGAATTAGTAGCCCCATCCTGAATAAATGTCTTGACTGTTGGAGAACCTTCTTTGATAATTACATTATTGAAAGCAAAGGTATTACCACTTGCATTAGCTATGATATTATCAAGCGTTACGAAATTATAAGAAACTCCATCAAGAGAATCAGATGAGAAACTAGAAAAGCGCGGCATCGTCAGCAAAACTGTAGGATCACTATTAGCTTTGGTGATAGTTACATTAACAGTAGCTTGTGATGCAACAGAAGATAGTGGTGTATATCCTAAAGACTTAGCATGAGAAACAACAGACTGACGAAGAACTGCTGTATCCAAAAACATTTCATTGGCGACCATATTCAGATAGAAAGCATTATAATGGGTATTATATGCCAAAAGATCTAATATGATATTGATACCAGCACCTTCAAAATCAAAGTCTGAAAATTGAGACTGTGATTTCATGAAAGTTTTTAGACTTGACTTTAGTGAGTCGAAATCTATATTTGTTAAATTTACTTTGCTATTGGCTGACATTTTATCTTAGTCTCTCTAGAAAGACGGAAATGGTAATTGGTGTTGGTAGAGTCAATATAGAAAATTCTATCGTGACATCATACCCTGTTTCTTGAACATTGCTTTGAACATATACTCCCAACACAGTAGCTCTTGGTTCGAAATTCGCTATGGTAAGTCTAATTTCTTGAGCTATTAAATTTGACGTTATGTTATCAACTGGTTCAAAAAGTAGTTTACGAAGGTTGCCGCCGATCTCTGGGTGGAAAGGCTTTTCGTAATTATTGATCTGAACTAGATTAATAATAGCTTGCACAACAGCATTAGCACCTGTCTTTTTAACAAGATCTTTCGTTATCGGATGAGCTCTGAATGAAACATCAAAGTCTGAATATGTTCTGGTGGTTAAAGCCATTTTGTCTACTTATGGTTATGCTTGTGCTTATTTATGTTACGTCAAGAACAATGCTCGTTCATCTCGTCTGCGCGCTAACAAACTAGCATTAGGAACCTTATCAACAAACTTCCAAGCGAGCATCGCATCAGCAGCTGCACACCAATTCTTCTCGTTGATGCGCTTTCTCATGGTGCTCCCTGAGAAACCATCTTCTCCAATGTTATACATGAAAGACAAACATGCGTCAATCATATTTTGAGTCAATGGCACAGAAATAGTCTGACGAAGCTTTGGCAGAAATTTCTTGTTGATAGCATAGCGCAGATACTCTTCGGCAGTAGCACGAGAGATCAATGTTCCAATTGTAATTGTCTGGTCAACAGCTGGTCCAGTGGTTCCATAGCCGATAGCAAACGTTGTTGCAGACCCTGGAGGATCTGGATATGCGGCAACAGTATCTGCCTTGACAACTTTTGCGAAACCCTCTTTACGTTTGATGAAAGAAAGACCATTATCGCTGATTGCCCAAGAAGATGGATCCGATAGAAAGGTATGTGTTAATGGATCAAATCCGCAGGCACTCGATGAATTGTTCGAAGAAGTATTCGATGTGTTTGAAGTATTTGAAGCAGGCGCATCAGGAGTTGTAAGAGTTCCATCACCCTTGTCCACCAAAAATTGCTGTTGTTTGTATGCCACAGCCGTTTCTGGATCGAAATCTATCAGCACAGATTTTAATGGGACCGGAACCGTCTCTGCTGCCGCCTCTCCGGTGGTCTTTGTGGCTTTACCAGCGGCAGCAGGCAATCCTGTCGCCGTTCCTGCCGCTGCAGAGGACGCTCCGGAGGCACTGGCAGCACCCTTCTTGATAGCAACATCTGAACCCTGTATTTTGACAGAAGAACCACCATTAATATCTACTCCGGAGCCTGTGAGCTTGGAGCCGCCGCCAGCCAAAAGATTCATATCGGAACCAGACTGGAAGTTTCCAGCGCCGCCAGCGGATAGATTTAGATCTCCAGAAGAAGCAATCTTCGTGTCTGCTGATGTAATATCTACGCTCTGTCCTGCTAGATGAACCGATTGTGACACAAGTGTAATATCAGTTGCAACGTCTAAATTGAGATTCTTGCTCTTGATGTTTAGATTTTCACCAACGGAGAAATTCATAGAGCCTGCAACATTAGCAGATAGATTATTGCCTGCCTCTAAAATTACATCGCCTTTTACTTTAATCAGAGCATCGTTGTCTATGGTGATCATTACTTTGCCCATGACATGCAAATGATCATCTGCCATGACTATGCTGTAGTTAGATTTGGTGACCTTCTCAACTTTTGTTCCGGTAGGAAACCATTCAACATATGATCCTGAACGATGAGCTAAATGAATTCGTTCATGTTTCGGAGTATCATCTAGTTCAAAGATATGTCCAGATTCTGTTTCATTGACTTGATTATATGGATAGAGAGGATTATAAGCAGGATATGGTTCAGACCACTGAACACCATTTGCGGTGATCACATCTTTGTCTAGATTGGTCTTACGTGCCTTGATAACAGTATTAGCCAGATTCTCATAGCGAGCGACACCAGAGATACTTTCCTTATCAAATTCATCTGAGTTTGGATGACGTAGAGATTCCAGAACAGTATTGCTAGCAGTATTAGCTTCTTCAATGACTATACCAGAGCCATCCTTATTATATGTGCGCTTGATTGGATGCTTTGGGGAAAGCTTTAGAGTTTCCTTAGTTCTTAGATCATGAAAGCCTGAACCTGTATCTGGCTTGCTAGTGAAATATCCAGGAACTATACCAAGAATGATTGGTGCCTGTCCATTTCTCCCATCTGCGAAAAATCCAATTACTAAATCTGCTTCTCTTGGCGTAGCAAATGCACGATCATTGTTGGAATGAACAACATGTGCCCAAGGTAGACTCTCAGATGGAATGTCTGTAAGTGATTCTGAATGCCAACCATATATACGGACTTTAACTCTACCCAAACCCAATGGGTCTTGGCGGTCTTCGACAACGCCGAAGAACCAGATGAATCCATCCATACCAAGGAAATTTTTATCTAATGATGACATTATAGTTTGATGATATTAGAAATTGTTTGAGAACTCTGAGCAGCACCAGGTAAATCTGCACCAACACTATCAGAAAGCAATTCTAATACCGTAGCGGCAATGTCTTGAGTAAATTGATGGTGAACACTAGACACAAAATATTTACCAGTTCTCATAGGATCATTGATAGTTTTATCATCTTGTACTAACATTCTGGGGATAATTAGATTAACTACCGCGCCAGCCTTGACCATAATATCGCCAGGAATGGAGATAACAACTTTGAATGTATTAAGCAAACCAAGTCTAGTAGCCGTTTGCGGCAACCAATTTTTGATATCAGCAGGATTGGATGTAGGATCTGAGTCTTTTGATGTAATAAATTTGAACATATTTTCTTTAGATGTATAAAGACTATTCCCAAGACGGTTCTTCAAGTCATTGGTAGGAATTTGCTTATTCAATAAACTAGCCTTTGGTATCTGCGTAGCATTGTAGTTATATGTACCAAGTTTTCTAGTCACTAAATCTAGTACCATAAGTGTAGAAGAAAAGCTACCATTCCTCATTGCCTTTATGATGTCGAAATCCTCGACTATACTAATAAAGTTGAATGAGTTTTGATTTTCCGGGACTTCAGTGCTGATTTTTACAGATCTACTATATGTATCATATGCTGGTTTACTTATGAGATTTTCTAATGAGGTAAAATTGAATCCATCTCTATTCTCATAGAAGAAAAATAGATTCTGTTTGTCTTTGTATGCTCTAGGAGACAACCATTGAATTGCTTCTAGTGGTTGCATACGTGGAACGATAATATCAAATTGACCAGTTGTCTCAGTAAAGATGCCATCTTTCATCTTCTTAGGATTTACTTTTAGAGTATTGGTAAGAATATTCTTAACCATTTGATCTATTCTCAATCCTTTGAATGATTTACTCAAAACAGTCTGCGTAGATAAAATCAGTTCTTCTGAACAAAAATGCAATGTGTAGTTCTGTAGAGCATTGGTAACAAAAGTTCTATTGGAAATTTTGTAGATACGAAACGTCCTACGAATGGGCTTATCTAAACTAGGTTTATCTACATCTATTAAAATGTACTCGTTTCCATGGAGTTTAAATGAAGAAACAATGTCAGCAGCATCACCCAAAGTAACATCACCAGTCATAATTGGTGAATAGATATCTTCATACAAATTTAATTCCAGCATAATCTTCTTGACATTAATGGCGTCACCTGTGCTGGTGACGATAGTTAATGCTGAAAGTTTGTATGTACTGGTGCTTGGTAGGGAATTTTCAGACATATTAGTCCAACAACAAACTTGTCAATTCTGCTTCTACTTGTGATACATAGACCCTGTCTAACAACTGTATCTTGCGCTTACTCTCATTTATAGTGACAGCATTATCATAATTGTTCACCGCATATAGAGCAGTATTAGTAGTTACAATAGAACCATCAGACAACGTAACAGTGGTATTACTGACAGGCAGAACCGGATTACTCACTGTTGGTAATGTTTGAGCAACCACCTGACCAAGAGTGAAATTATACGTGAATGGTGAATTTAGAGTAGAGACATACGTTTGTGTATTTGAACCACCACTAAACGAAGTTACAACCACAGTTCTTTGTTCTACGTGATGAAGTCCTGCTTGAGCATTAGCAAGTGTTGTGTACTTAGATATGATATTATTTTCTAGATCTCTTTGATTTAAAGGCATATCAAAATATGGATCAACCACTCTATTCGCAAAGAATACGATCCAATGGCGTTTTGTTTCTCCATAATACTTATCGGCAATTATTTGTGCATTATCCTCATCTTTTACATTATATTGATAGTAGATTAATGAGTTTTGGAGAATATCATCTATAACTTTGACGCGAGCAAAGATGTTCTTTACCGTAGTATATTCAGTCTTGTTAGGATCAAATGTATAGAGGATATTGGGAAAATTTTGGAAGTATTCCATGTTAGTTAGTATCCAAAGTTGTCTATTAGCTCGCGTGTAATAACATCCGTTTCCTTGAATGTTAACATAAGGTTGATTTGAACTGGTTGACCATCAGTGAATGTTGCATATGCGCCAGCTCCTGAATAGTTCACTGCTATATTTGTTAGAACGCAAGTAGATATCTTGGCGATATTATCATTCTCGACATTTTTGAAATAGAACTTGATATCAAATGATGCAGGTGGAATAAAATATCTTCCGCCGCCTTCTTTACTAATTTCAGGTGCGGCATATGTTCTAAATGTACGAATGATTTCTTGAATGATAGTAGATTCTTTTGCAGAACGTGGTTGAAATTGGAATTCAAAAACATATCCTCTATTCGCCGTTCCCTTGAATACTAGTTCTACCAAAGGATTTATGGCTGCATTCACGCTCTTTAGAGCTAGATCAGTAAATCCTGGTCCTGTAACACCCAAAGTTTCCGTAGCAAAACCAAGAGTTTCTGCCTCCTGTGCTGTACCATATGATGCATCCAAACTACTGAAATCTCCGTTCGCAGCTAAAATTCTTGATCCAAGTGATCTACCACCTGCTCCGAGTGCCGCATATTGATATCCTTTGCCAATTGCTTCAGTTAAACTAAAACCTTGCCAATCATGATCATAACTACTGATGACAGTATCTGGCATATAAATTGAAATAGATTTCTTTATTCTGAGAGTCTTTGGTTTTAATTCAGCAGCCACAGTACTTCCAGCTACCACGGATGCGCCAGCTTGTGCACCCACTACTAGACCACGACCAGCCGCTCCTAGTGGGGACTTTCCATCGGCAACGCCGGAAAGCCCACCTAGAACACCACCAGCAGCCGAAGCATTACCAACTGTACTTTTATCTAGCTTAAAAATTCCTTTAATGTTATTCCTTAGATCATAATTGTCTTGCGAGGCAGATTGAACATTTTCTACTTTGCCACCACCAGCGGCAATATATCGGGAATGTTCAGCAACATTGATATTGAAAAGAACAAAATGTGGTACTTCATTAGTACCAACTTCTTGTGGATACTTAAGACTCTCAAAACTATATTTGTTCTTATCCAAATCCGCAAGTGCTCCTTGACCACGCAGTTTAGCAACTGTGTCTGGAATCATATTAATTTTTGGGATCCATGACATTGGATAAATACCCTCGGTGTGAATGTAATATTTAGGGGTTCTATCAGAAATGGCTTATAGTGGTAAATTCTCTCCGAAGAACCCTGCGAAATATCTAGGGGATCCGACTAATATAGTGTATCGCTCTCTATGGGAGCGCAATCTCATGGTCAAGTTAGATGAATGGGATGATGTATTGAATTGGGGATCTGAGGAGATGAATATAGCTTATAGATCTCCCATAGATCAAAAAATTCACAGATACTTTCCTGATTTTCTTGCCAAAATGCGTAATGCAGCAGGAAATACCTTCATTCGCATGATAGAAGTAAAGCCATACGCTCAGACCATAGAGCCAGAGAAGCCAAAGAAACTTTCTAAGAGATTCATTCGTGAAGTAATGGAATATGGTGTCAATCAGGCTAAATGGAAAGCTGCTAAGGCATACTGTGATGACAAGGGTTGGGAGTTTGTGGTCATCACAGAAAAAGAACTCTTTCCAAAGAAGTCATAAATAAGCTATAATGGCAAAATTACTAGATAGAATCTCTAAGGACTTGAATGCAACGGGTATCCGTCTGCGTTCTACAGAGGCTCGCACTTGGATGCAAGACAAGATTCGTGAATTGGGTGGAGCTAGTCGTTCTGCTCTTATCAATGATCCTGTACGCAATACAATGAGTGCATATATCGGCAAGATGTTTTTCTTCTTTTACAATCCAAAATTGAAAGAAGAACTCCCATACTATGATAAATTTCCGTTAGTTCTACCGATAGAGATGTACAATGATGGATTCCTTGGAGTAAATTTTCACTATCTACCACTCAATCTACGAGTACATCTTCTAGACAAGCTCTATGATCTAACGAATAATAATAAATTTGATGAGACAACTAGATTCAGAGTAAGTTATTCTGTTTTGAATGGAGCATCAAGATATAATGAATTCAAACCATGCGTCAAACGTTATCTGGCTTCTCACATTCAATCCAAGTTGGTAGAAGTTGAAGCTGATAAATGGGAAACTGCGATTTTCTTACCTGTTGAGAATTTCGCAAAGGCAGGATCTTCTAGAGTTTGGGCAGAATCAAGAGAGCAAATTTAATGGGTATCTTAGACACACTCTATACTAGAGCAAAACGAAATGCTAGAGCGCAGTTGGATGCGGAAGTTAGCACAGATCTTCGTCGTATAATACCAAATGGACTTAGTGGATTGATTCCTGGTCTAGGATCACCTGTGGGTTCTTTTGGATCATATAGTGGTGAGCGCAGCAATTTAGACATCAATACATTCAGACAGCACTTCAGTAAATACAATGAAGTTAGTAAGAGTGATAAATTCAACGTTCATATTCCTATACCAAAACAAATACAAGGAACTTCTTCCTTTGGTACAAAAGAATTATCTTTGCAATGTGAAATGGCAGAACTACCAAGTCGTGATCTTCAGGTGGTAGAATATCGCCATCATGCGTTCACAAAACGCATTCCACACATGAATCAATACAATCATGCAAGTTTTACGTTCTATTGTACTGGTGACTTGTTAGAAAAATTACTCTTTGATCGTTGGATTAATTATATGGTGCCAGCAGAAGGTGATGATGTTGGCTTAGTTAGATATCCTCAAGACGAAGCCGATACATTGACCTATGAATCAGATATTCTAGTCAATCAATATGATAACCAAAATAATATGACATACTCTGTCAAATTGATTCAGGCAATGCCAATCTCCGTCGCAGCAATGAGTCAGAACTGGGCAGATGATTCCGTGCATCGCCTAACAGTTACTTTTGCATTTTTGAAATGGGTTTCTAATCAAACCGATGATAATGAGTTATCTGAAGTTAAGGTAACTGCTCGCCGTAGTTTGACACAAGTTCCTAGAGAAAATATCATCACCAACTTTACAAACAGAATTCCACATATTCCAGCATTACCTGATGGTGTGAATAATATTGTCAATCGCTTCTTACATAAGTAAAACTACATTCTACAAGGTGAATTATTATGCAACTCCCAAAAATTGATTATCCAATATATGAAGTTCAACTTCTATCTCAGAGCAATCCAATTAGATTTAGACCATTCTTGGTAAAAGAACAGAAGATCATGTTGATGGCTGTTGAAGCAAATGATGTTGATAATACTTTGAAAGCGATCAAACAGGTTATTGGCAATTGTGTCTTAGACCCAATCAATGTTGATGATCTACCTTTGGCTGACATTGAAACCTTGTTTATCAATCTTCGTGCTCGCTCAATGGGAGAGATACTGAACCTATATTTCAAATGCACCAATAAGGTGGGTAGTGTGGGATTAGAAGTGTCATGCAATATGGTTATCGAAGTTCCTGTTGATCTTTTGAAAGTTCCTCAAATAAATGGGAATATTTCTAAAAAGATAATGTTGTCAGATACTGTCGGTTTGATGATGAAATATCCATCATTGAATAGCATTAAACAATTAATTGATGTTGGTGGGAGTGAGGTTGACTCAGTAATTAATGTGATGGCATCCTGCATTGAAACCATATATGATGGTGATAATGTTTATGAGACAAAGGATTCTACTGCAGAAGAAGTATTAGCATTTATTGAAAATCTTCCTGGAGATAAATTTGAGCTATTGGAAAATTTCGTCACCAATCTACCAAAATCTAGATTCGAATCTAAACAGACATGTCCAAAATGTAAATATGAACACAATTTTGTGTTAGAGGGTCTCTCCGATTTTTTTATCTAAGCTTCAGCAAAGGAAGCTTGGCAGCATATTATAATTTGAACTTTGCATTATTGTATCATCATAAAATTAGTGTGGATGAATTTGAAAATATGATTCCGTGGGAAAAGGATCTTTACGTTGGAATGATAACAAAGAAAGTTGAAGAAGAAAATGAAAAGATTAAACTCAAACAATCTGCTAATCGCGCAGCAAGGAAACGTGGTAGAAGTTAATGGCTAAGAATACAGCATCTGGATCAGCACTATTGAATCTTGCGCTCAGGCTCAAGTCAAAAGACCCAACCTTGTCTTTAGAGGACGCAAAAGGTCAAGCTAAAGATAAATTGAAGGCAATGGCAGGTTTTGATAAGCAACGCGATAAATTGCGTTCCAAACTGGAGCTTGGTGCAGGTGGAGCAGCAAAGCATAAGGTTCTAAGCTGGATGTTTGGTCAAAAACTTGGCGGCGGCATTGCTAATATGATTCGTAGTAAAAAAGGTGATGAGAGTAACGCACAGAAATTGATTGATTTAGAAAAGGACAGAGAATCACTTACAGGAACCAAAACTTCTACATATGGTAGTACTGATAGATCATGGAAGATTCCTGGAGAAGAAATCTCAGGTAACAAATATAAGAACATAATGAAGAAGTTGGTGTCTATAGAAGCATCCATCAAACAACTCAAATCAAGTAGAACCCTTGATCCTAAGGAAACCGCGATTCCTGCTGATCCGCATCATGAAGATGCTAAGGCAGGTCTCCAAGCTTTAGGATTTAAGAAGCATGAAATTGAAGAAATGCTGAAGAATGCAAAGGGAAGCACTACAGAAGAATTGATGAAAGAGGCTATGAAGAGTAAGAAGTCTGAACCAATTCCTTTAGCGCAAGTTCCTGCTGCCATCAATGTGGCTAAAAGTGAATCTCAAGAAGATGCTGATAAAACAAGAAAAACAGAAAGCGCAGCAGAAGCTGTCAAAGCGGATCTAAAAGAAAAGAAAGGTATCCATGCCACGTTAGATGAAATCTTGAAGAAGATTAAAAACATTAATTCAGATTCGTCCGGCGGCTTATTTGGTGATGTGATGAAATTTTTAGCTAAGATATGGGCTGGGATTAAAGTATTCAGTAAGGGAATTACAGCGATTGCAAGATTCCTCGCCGGAATAGGTTTAGTTGAAGTTGTGGCTGCTCTAGCTGCCGTGGGAATAACTGTCGGCACCGTGTTAGGAATTACTCACATGGCATCGGAAGCATACCATAAAGCTTCTGATACAGCAGACGCAGGATTAAATCCACATGGTATAAAAAGAATTCTTGGTAAGAATGGGTTTACAGAAGCTTATGAAATTGGTGGTAAGAGAGTTAAACCTAATGAGCTAACTCAAGAGCAACAGGATTTAGTTGATACTTCCGTACCAGACTACTTGAAGCGCGGCGGCACTTATGATGCTGCTATGAAGAGAATTCAAGCTAACAAAAATCATCCAGAAATATATGATTTTAGAACTCCTGAAGCAAAGGCTATGCCAGCGCCGGCAGCGGTTACTAGCCCAACAACTTCTCCTGTGCCCGTTGCACCTGCTGCTCCAGAACCAGAAATGGAAGAAGTTGTTGTTTCTGCTTCTAAAAGAATTGCTGACGCTTCTGCTGAAAAAGAAAATATGACTTCTACACCAGCGGCAGTTATTAATAATATAACTAACAATAAGTCTGCACCAGTTCAACCACCATCTACATTAAGAGAGAATATGGTTCTTCTAACCAGAAATATGGAACCTTCTCTAGCAGGATATGTGGCGAGTATCTTCAATCATCCTGTGGCAAAGATTGGAGTATAAAAAAGGGAGGCTTTCGCCTCCCTTTTCCAAAACATAAATTACGCCACCCCACACCACCCGACGGATTCTCTAAGTGCGGGAGTAATATATGTCCTGATTCTTACTCGTCAGCCAGACGCTTGAACACGTCCAACTCAGCATCATCACTTGCCATTTCCGTGGTATCAACCGCATCAGCAACCGTTGTGCTTTCAGCAGTTGTCGTAGGAGCAGGTGCTGCGCCATCTAGACCAAGAACCTTATCAAGACGTGCCTTCAATTCGACATAGCTCTTGAAGTTCTTTTCTGCAAGGATTTCCTTGAGAGAGTATGCACCCTTCCAAAGTTTTTCGATTGCAGCATCGCCTTCAGCGATCGGACTAACATCTTCGAACTCACTCTTGTCGTAATTACGATATCCTTCGACATTACGAATCTTGAGTTTGAAGTTTGCGCCTTCCCAGAAGTTAAACGGATTAACTCGCGTCTCATCCTGAAACTGTGGCTCCAGCTTTTCCTTGATCTTGTCAAAAATCTTCTTACCATAACGATAGAGGAAAACCTTTCCTTCATTTTCTGGATTAGTTGAATCCTTAACAACAAGAATGTTGGAAATGTAATTCAGCTGACGC
>Ga0315274_10007983_pt1 | contig 15306 bp, 20 predicted proteins | sample YL17G02_20_MG_FD_203700 | JGI IMG/M metagenome (GOLD analysis project Ga0315274, IMG submission 203700) | Sediment microbial communities from Yellowstone Lake, YNP, Wyoming, USA - YL17G02_20 | ecosystem: Environmental > Aquatic > Freshwater > Lake > Sediment | place: USA: Wyoming | collected... | reverse complement strand
AAAAAACTCAGCGAAATATTTTTTGCTAATTTCGATTTGTATCCAGATAAAGGATTTGAATTTAAGGAACCTTCTCCACCGTATTACCCACAGGCATTAGCTATATTGATGAGCCGTGTTGATCTGGCCCTAAAGGGATTTAGGCCGGAAAAGGTTCTTGTTTTGGGGGATGTTCATAGTTCATTTGCAACAGCCTTAGTTTGCGAAAAAGAAGGAATTCCTGTCTATCATATGGAGGCAGGCAACAGAGCTTGGAATAAAGAAACTCCAGAAGAGTTCAACAGAAAAATGATCGATTCTATTTGTACTTACAGCCTACCATATACCGAAAAAGCTGCACAAAATTTATATAGGGAAGGCCATCACCCTAGTAAAGTATTTGTTTGTGGAAATCCATTGCCGGAAGTTATTAGGCACTATATGAATATGATAGAAGAAAATTCTATTACCCGCGAATTGGGGCTATACACTCCGTTTATATTAGCGACTTTTCATAGAAGGGAAAACATTTCAAACAAAAAACGTCTTATTTCAATCTTAGACGCCCTTAATGTAGTAGAGGGGCACAGAATTATAGTTTCTACACATCCAACCACACGGTCCTTCCTTAAAGAATATTGTAGCGATTCAAAATACTATAATATTACGTTCTGTGACCCATTCGATTATTTCCAATTTATTTGTCTAGAAAAACAAGCAAAAGTGGTTGTATCTGACTCAGGCTCGGTCCAGGAAGAGAGTTGTATACTGGGTGTTCCTTCGGTCATTATTAGAAACAGCACAGAACGGATAGAAACCGTTGAAGCTGGTGGGAGTATAGTTTGTGGTCTAGAAGAAGAATCAATTGCCACGGCTATTAAGATAGCTTTAAGCCTTGAAAATAATTGGAAAATGCCAGCACAGTATGATAATTACAATGTATCTTCCGCAGTAAGCAATTTTGTTCTTGGGGCAAAATTATGAAAACCCGTCAAATTAAAAATCTAGCTGGACAAAAATTTAACAGATTGACTGCGATAAAAATATCACATCAAGATAGGTTTGGTCATTGTTTTTGGGAATGCAATTGTGAATGCGGAAATGTTAAAATAATTGCATCTTCTAACTTAATAACTGGCAGTACTAAAAGTTGTGGATGTTTGAGAACAAATATAAATAGTAAAAACGGATTGTATATAGAAAACCGATCAAATCATGCCCTATATTCAGTATGGGGGAACATGAAAGATAGATGCCTGAATACTAAGCATCGCTTTTATAATTATTACGGTGGTAGAGGTATAAAGATTTGCAAGGAATGGGTCAACGATTCTGGCGAATTTATCAATTGGGCATTAGAAAATGGATGGGATAAAGGATTAGAAATTGATAGAATAGATAATAATGGGATGTATTCACCAAGTAATTGCAGATTTATAACGCATAAAGAAAATACTAGAAATACTAGATTTTCTAAGTTAACAAGTCAAGATATAAAAGAAATTTTATGGTTTTTGTCCGCTAATAAGCTTAACCAGCAAGAAATAGCTAATATATATAATGTATCATTTTCAATAATCAATTCAATTAAAAATGGTAGAAAAACCTTATGACACCAACAGGAAATAAATTAAAGATTGTCGGATTCACTCAGGCTAGAAATGAAAGACAAAACGGAAACCTAGAAAATTGGTTAAAATGTATGGATATGATTTGTGATTATATCTACATACATGATAATGCTTCTGATGACAACAGTAGAGAATTTTATGAGGCGAATCCTAAATGTGTTGTAACATATGATACAGAAAATAATTTTAAACGTGAGTTAATTTGCAAATCTGTTTTATTAAAAAAACTCCTAACTGAGCACCCAGAAACAGAGTGGATATTTTGGATGGATATCGATACCTTGCTTGATAGTCGATTACTCCACAGAAGAGATTTAGAAAACTTTCTGGAATGTGCCACAATAGCCGATTGTGATGGAATACAACTTGGGCATTTAAATCTTTGGAGAAGTGATGTTTGGTATAGAATTGATTCGGAATATAATTATTTTGACATCTGTGGAAGAATCCCCTTTTGGAGAAATAACGGTAAGTTAGTATTTCAAGAAATCGAAGGCTTACATCAAAATCAAGAACCACTAGGGATTGGGAAAGTGATGCCTTTAATGGATTTTAAGCTTATACATAGAGGGTTTGTTACTGATGAGCAAATCTTTAATAGATATCTAATGTACAAGAAAAACAACGAATTAGGGATTATCACTGATCCATCAAAAATAGGAAGATTGATTAATGAGGACGGTTTAGATGTGAAACAAATAAAATTGAGTATTCTACCAAAGCATGTTAAAATTGTAGATATCTCAAACCCTAAGAACAAAATACCATTAGTGGAATTATTTCACAACTATGGCATTGCTGAAACGGAGAGGGAATGGAAGTAGGCGAACTTTTTGCTGAAGCCTTTCACCTAGCCCATAAAAACTTTCCTGAAGGTGGAACGTGTCTTGAGTTTGGTGTAAGTGAAGGCAATACATATATTTGGCAAGCTAAACAGATTATTACTAAATATAAAAATTCAATGCTAATCGGTTTTGATTCTTGGGTTGGATTACCGCCCGAAACAAAAGATGTTTGGGCTCCTGAAAGACATAAGGCAGGAGAGTTTGCTTCCCCCAAAGAAGTGGTTGAGACCAGACTTAGTTTGGTTGCTGAAAACGATAATAGATTTAAATTAGTCGATGGATTTTTTTTTGATAGCCTGACTTCCGATTTATGTAAAACCATAAAGAATCTAATTTTTGTGAATATAGATGTAGATATACACATTTCGACAATTCAATTGCTAGATTTTGTTAAGCCACTTCTAAGAAGTGGTGTAATTCTGTATTGGGACGACTGGAAAGACCCGAATGATAAATACGAAGGAGAATGGGGAGAGCATTTGGCCTGGAAAGAGTGGAATTTAAGAAGTCCAGAAATTAAGACCAAAACTTTGAAGACAAACCAATGGGATCAAAGAATTATGGAGATTTTATAAAATGGAAAATCTTGAAATTATATCGTTAATATACAAATCTACCGAATATCTAAAGTTTATTACAGACCAACTGAAATCAGATAACTGCAAAGTAGAAGGATGGGATGTAGGTGTTAGAATAGTTGCTAATAATGCAACAAAAAAAGTTGTAGACGAATTATTAAAAAGCAATATTAGTTATTCAATTTATCATGATCCAAGACCAGATGATTATTATTTAAATAGAGTTTATAGAGCTTATAATTTTGCAATCAAAACAAGTACTTATAAAAACGTATGCTTAGTAAATTCAGATATGGCGTTTAGTAAAGGCTGGTTGTCAAATTTACTTAAACATTACGATGGTAAGACTATTCCTTGTAGTAGACTTATTGAGAGTGGTAAGATGCCATCTGGGCAACACGGCATAAGTCTTGGAGAAGCACACGTTGGGAGATCCCCAAATAAAGTTAATCTTCCCGAGTTTGATACACTTGTAGAAATCTTAAAAGAAGATAGAATAGAACCTGGAGGATTATTTATGCCTTGCATATTTGAAAAATCTACAGTTTTATCCGCAGGTCTTTATCCAGAAGGTAATATATACAAAGACGGTATAGGTACAACAAATGGATATCCAATAAGAACCGGAGATGAATATTTTTTTAATGAGGTTCTTGGTAAAAAATATGGAATGAAGCATATTACTGTTTTTGATAGTCTTGTTTATCATATACAAGAAGGTGAAAAAGATGAATAAAAAAAATTATTTTAATGAATTTGGATTGGATTTATAATATGGAAAAAATATATTCTAAAATTAACGGCCAACTCTTACATCAAATTGTAAGACTTAGTGATGTCACATCTGGTCGTACCGGCCTAATTACAGAGGAAAAATTTATTCAATGTGCGGCTTTAAAACTACCAAAGGGTCACACATTTAAACCACATAAACATAATATTAGTCCAAGACACGACGACAATTATATACCCCAAGAAAGTTGGTGTGTTATAAAAGGAAGTGTGCAATGTACCTTCTATGATATAGATGATAGTATAATTGCCAAGCCAATACTTTCCGCTGGGGATGTTAGTATTACATTCGCTGGCGGGCACAATTATTTAATACTAGAAGATGATACAATTGTGTATGAATATAAAACTGGCCCATACTACGGCCAAAAAATTGATAAAACTTTTATATAATATGTCAAAGTTTATTATTGTTGGACAAGGCTCGCAATCAATCCAATTAATACGACAGTTATTTTCGTTAGGTATTACGCCTAACAACCTAAGAGCGATAACAGTTGAAGAAGATTTTAACACAAGCTACATTGAATTCTTGTCTTATTACAATATTAATTATTATATTTGTAATAAAAATAATTTTAACCCAGAAATATATTCATTAATAAACAACTTTATCCCAGATATAGTTATCTCGTTTTCAAACCCCTTTATAATGTCTGAAAAAGTTTTGTCATTAAAAACAAAATTCATTAATTTCCATCCTGGAATTTTACCAAATTATAGAGGTAGTTTGTCAACGGTTCATTCTTTAATAAATCAGGAAATATTTGTGGGCGGTACATGGCATTATATAGACAAAGGTGTAGATACTGGAAATATTATTAAAGTGATTAGAATACCACCAAAAAATCTCAATGTTTTTGCTTTAAATCATAAGATATTTTCACATGGTATCCAGTGTTTAGATGAAATTCTTGAGAAAGTAAATGATGACTACCCAGGGGTAACACAAACAAATATTAGCTATCCAGGGATAAAACAAAAACAACTTGGAAATTTTTATTCTAATAAATTTCCAGACATTAGTGGATTTGATGTTGAACTACAAAAGAGATTATCATATTTCCCGCCTAAATTCTTATAATAAAGTTATGGAAAGAATAAATTTGAATACTGTTACAAATTTTGAAAACGAGATAGCGCGTTTTTTCAGTTCACCTTATGCAGTAGCGGTTGATAGCTGTACTCATGGTATTGAATTATGCTTAAGATTAACTAATACAACCAAAATCAGTGTCCCAATACGTACTTATTTATCAATACCAATGTTAGCTAATAAATTAGGTATTGAGTTAGGTTGGAGAAATGAAAGATGGGAAAAGTATTATCCTTTAAATTATGATGGTAAAAAAATAATTGATGCCGCCGTGCTATGGGAAAAGAATAGCTATGTTCCAAACACATATATGTGTATAAGTTTTCAGTATCAAAAACATTTAAATTTAAGTAGGGGCGGAATGATATTATTGGATAATGAACAAGATGCTATCCAATTAAAAAAAATGAGTTATGACGGTAGATTACCAAATATTCCGTGGAGAGAACAAAACATTGATATTATGGGATACCATTATTATATGACTCCAGAAACCGCACAACTGGGGCTAAATAAATTATCTGATGCAATTAATACAGAACCCAAGAAATGGGTGTACGAAGACTGGCCAGATTTGACTAAGATGGATTTTTTTAAAGATTGAAAATAAAATATGATTAAACGCGCATTTATAACTGGTATAGGCGGTCAAGATGGTTCGTACCTGGCAGAATATCTTTTACCATTAGAATACGAAGTTCATGGAATTGTGAGAAGAAATTCCACACCAGAGCACCAGCAGAGCAGGCTCGATGGTATACGAGATAAAATACATGTATATTATGGTGATTTGTTAGACCAATCTAGTATTGAACGATTATTAAATGAAATACAACCTGATGAGATATACAATATTGCGGCCCAAAGCCATGTGCGTATTAGCTATGATATACCACAATTCACAGCACAGGTTAATGCTTTAGGGGTTTTAAATATTTTAGAATCATACCGTAGAATTTGCCCCAAAGCAAGATTTTATCAGGCCAGCAGTTCAGAGATGTTTGGTAGTGCTGTAGACCCCGATGGATATCAAAGGGAAACTACCCATATGCATCCCGCTTCTCCATATGGATGTAGTAAAGTATTTGGCTACAACATTGTCAGAAATTATAGAAAAGCTTACAGGTTACACGCTAGTAACGGCATACTCTTCAACCACGAAAGCGTACGTAGGGGTTCTAACTTTGTAACCAATAAAGTAGTTAAAACTGCTGTCATGATAAGCTTAGGGCTTTCTGACAAGCTTGAGCTTGGTAATATAAGTGCCTATAGAGACTGGGGGCATTCAAAGGATTATGTAAGAGCCATGCATTTAATATTACAACAAGACGCCCCAGGCGATTGGGTTGTTGCGACTGGTGAATCAAGATCAGTTAGAGATATGTGTGAATACGTTTTCAATAAACTAGGCTTAGACTACAGAAAGTATGTTGTTCAAAATGATAAATTTTTACGCCCAGAAGAGTTGCCATATCTTAAAGGCGATTCAAGTAGAATTAGGTCTTTAGGATGGAAGCCCGAATACACCTTTGAAACTATGATGGATGAAATGATAAATCATTGGTTGAAAATCTATGCATTATAAAATAGGATGGTTAGTAAATGACCATTTAACATGTATCCCAAATACGAGAACATTTTGGCATGATTTGTTAGACTGGTTCCCTAATTTACAGGATAAATGTTATGCAGATTTTTCCGTATTAGCAGATATAACAGAATCTATGTTTGATTTAACTTCACCCAATGAGCGTCCTGATTATATAATCAGAAATGGTACTTATTTCCGTAAACTTAATATTGATGTTCCCACTTTTTGTTTAATTCAAGATACAAGAGATGATCCAGTACAAACTGAAGTTATAAACTCATCTACATGTGTTGTATTCGCCTCTAAACAAACCTACAATCTATACAAAGATAGAATTAACCCACTAAATGTAAGAGTAATTGAGCAGTCTTCTGATTTTGATTTTTTTAAACCTATATCTGAAAGGCATCCAGGTGTTTTACCAAATTCAATTATTTTTATAGGTGATTCTTCTCATGAAAAAAAGGGTTTTCATAGGGTTTTAAATCTAATTGAGACGATGCCTGATTTTAATTTTTGTTTAGTGATGAAAGACAATACTACTATAGATGTTATTCCGTCTCATAGTAGAGATAGAGTACGTATATTTAATAGGGTTGATAGGGATACAGTTAGGCTTTTAATAAATTCATCAGTATGCGCTATTTGTACATCTGGGAATGAAGAAGGGCATTTTGCTGGAATAGAGATAGGTGCATGTAATATACCTATGGTGGCAAGACCAATGGGATGTTACTTGGATAGAAAAGATGATAAAACTTGGGGGTTAATAGCCAATGATGAGGATTTCCTTGAAACAATAAGATATGTTGTTAAAAACCATCATTTATTTAGTCCGCGTGAATATTATTCAAAAGAATATACATTAGAAAGATGCCATGAAAAATGGGCTAGTTTAATAAATGCATTTGTTAATAAATAGGATATTTTATGAATGATAAAAATGATTTAAATATGAAATTTACCGTACAAATATTATCTGGTTTGTGTAATGTTCTAAAATCATTAGTTACGGCCCTAAGTATAGGTGAAACTAATATTTTACCGAGATTTAATGCTCATTTTGATGCTGATTATAATGAAATTTTAGATGACACATTAATTTCTCATGGACCCAATGAATTTGGTGAATCATTTATTACAGCAAGGTTTCTTATTTTAAAATCAGAAGAAATAGAACAACCTGATTTAACAAACGATGCCAAGGCATTGGGCGACCACCCAAATATTGCAAATAAAAAACTTGCTTATTTGTTTTCAACACATTCTATTGATTGGTTTTATGATAGAAGTCTTATATGTGATACTGTATATGAAAGGATTCAGAATGGGATTAGTAAAGTAAAATGGAGAAATGAAGTCTTATCTGAGGTTGATAGAGTTTCAAAAAATTTTGAATACCCATTATTATCTGTACAAATAAGAACTTGGGAACATAAATTTGATCCACCCAATTGTAGGAATATTCGTGACGGTGTTGTAAGAGGTTACAACTTTGAAACGTATAAAAACGCAATTGATAAATTTCTGCAAAGCAAAACACCACCCAAAACTATTTTTCTAACTTCTGATATTGATGGTCCTTTGCCAGAATATTTAGATTATCTAAAAACCTACGGTGCCAATGTAGTAACGTATACTCAACCAGAGCACGTTACTCAAATGCAATATTCCGCAGCAACTATGTTAATAGCTTCAAAATGTGATATGTTAGTTTGTAGTCGTCTAAGCACATTTGCCGAATGTATTTGGTGGTTTGGTGGGTGTAAAGCAGACACAATACCTGTTTTTTAAAAGAAAGAGGATTTTAAATGAATAATGCTAGAGAAACAATAAGTAAAGAATTTTTGCCAGACGACAGTAGTAAGCTTAATCACACTGTTGAACTTTTTCCTAATTTTTTTAATTTCTTTTTAAAAAACAAACAAAAATTAGGCAAAAGCATCTTAAATATTGGGCTAGATGCACATCCAGATGGGCATTCTGGTATTTGGATCGATTGGTTTTTGAAAATTGGATTTGAACAAATCTGTGCTTTAGAATACCATAATCCAAATGTTGTATTTTTTGAAAATTTATACAGAGATAATCCTAAGTTTTCTATTATACATGGAGATGTAAGACTGGCATCAATGTTTATAGATAAAAAATTTGATATATCATTCTGGTGGCATGGCCCAGAACATATACCTAAATCTGATTTGAAACAAGCTTTTAGTGAATTGGAGCGCCTTACAAACAATGCAATTATTTCAGTATGCCCGTGGGGAAATTATTATTGTATAAATAATGGAAGATACCCAGGAGACGAACATCATTATTATCCAGAAAATGAAGATTTTTTAGATGTTGGACTAAATGTATTCAACGAAGGCGGGCCTAAAAATACTGGCAATGCTAACATAATCGCTTATAAGTTGTTAAAATAAAAAGAGATTGGAGCCATATAAATGCATATTGGAATAATTGGGATGAATAGCTATGCAATGCGTATGAAGTCTCTTTTTGAATCTTTAGACCATAAAGTTTGGATGTATGATCCAAACGTTCAAAGAGATCTTGTCCCACTATTAGTTGCAGACGTTACTTTTATATATCAAACAAAATTAAATGATCTAGACATTGAAAAAGAAGCATTTACTTTCATAAGGGGCGGGTATAGAGGAGTATTAGTTATTAGTTCAGTAGATAGCAAAGAAACGGTAAGAAAAATAGTACAACAGCATTCATTTAATTCAGTGGCAAAAATTGCGTATATGAAGGAATGCCCACAACCAATAAATATAGAAACCATAGAAATTGATTTTGTTAGTGAGATGAATAAAGATATAATAAAAGACGCATTTAAAAAAGCAAAATGGTTAATAAAAGCAAAAGGTAAAAAGTAAGAAAGGGTTGGGATTATGGGAAGAACGTTAGTAATTGGTGGCGCTGGCTACGTCGGAGGCGCAGTTACAGATGCACTTGCATTAGCAAGAAAAGAATTTACCGTGTACGATAACTTGACTTATGAACACGCATATACAAAACCAGTTCATTTTGTTTATGGAGATATTAGAAATAAAAAGAAGCTGCTGAATTTAATGAAAGATTACGATACGGTAATTTGGCTTGCTGCGATTGTGGGGGACGGTGCATGTCAGGCCGATCCAGAGATTGCAACAGAAATAAATCAAGAGATGGTTAGCTGGCTTGCTGAGAATTATAATGGAAAGATAGTTTTCACTTCAACTTGCAGTTGTTACGGTGCAAATAGGGTTTTGTTGACAGAGGATAGCCCAACAAATCCACTTTCAGTTTATGCTTCTACAAAACTAAAAGCCGAGGAATATCTAAAAGACAAAAATGCAATTATATTCAGGTTAGGGACAGTTTATGGTATATCTGATACCTACTCAAGACCTAGATTTGATCTTGTACTTAATATAATGACTTTACGTGCAGTACTTTATCAAAAATTAACGATTTTTGGAGGGGAACAGTACAGACCAATCATCCATGTTAAGGATGTTGCTAGGGCCATCGTGCAATCTTTAGTTAATGATGTTAAGCCTGGACTCTATAACCTGCATGAGACGAATATCAAGATATCGGATTTGGCAGATAAAGTTGCATCAATAATACCAAGAACACGAATAGAAAAAACGGAAATGCCGTTTGAGGATGCCAGAAATTATAGTGTTATAAGTGACAAATTTAGAAAGCTCTTTGGTTGGAGCCCTGAGTATACACCAGAGTATGGGATAAAAGAAATAGCTCTGCTTATATCCGAAAATAGGATAAGAGATTTGGAAGATATTCGATTTTCAAACCAGGCTTATATTGAAAGAAATAAGGAGATTTTACGTGAACGAACCAATTAAAATAGAATGCGGAATGTCTGTTGACGAAAGAGGAAAGATTGTTTTTCTGAACGACCCATTCAAGGATTTTGTGCCCAAAAGAATGTACATTGTTGAAAATCATTTTCCAAGATTCGTGCGTGCCTGGCATGGCCACGCCATTGAGAGCAAACTAATAAAAGTAGTATCTGGCGCAGCTTTGATAGGTACCGTTCCACTTGACTATTTAAAACTTTTAAATGAAGAGGCAACATATACTGATCGCGCTAAGTTTAAAATGCCAGATAAATATAGGGGGACAAGCCCACGAATGATCACCCTAAATGAAGGAGGCCGGGCGCTTCTGGTCCCACCTGGCCATGCCAATGGGGCCATGACGCTTTTACCCGGTACAAAAATCCTCTATTTTTCCGATAAGACTCTAGAGGAATCGAACTCAGATGACCAGAGATTTGATTGGGATATCATTCCTGGTGTATGGAAAGTAGAGCAGAGATGAAAATTTTAAAGAAAAATAATTTTGGAGAATTGAAGCCTTACCCGCCTGAATATCCAGAAAATGCTTCATCTACAGAACAAGGAAAAATATTTGAGGCCGAATGGGACATTAACAACAATAAAGAAAAAAGTCTTGCCCCAAATATTCAATGTGAATGTAGTTCTGAAAATTTCAAAGTATGCTGGTGGGACTACCCTTATACTGGGGGCTGTTGTTGGATTTACTGTTCTGAATGCGGTAATCCACTTCAACTAATTGATGATTATAGCTAGGAAGTGATAATGAAAAAGAAAGTTTTGATTCTCGGTGCAAATGGAATGCTGGGCAGTATGATGACAGATTATTTATCCCAGAAAGATGATATTGAACTAACAATAACTAGTAGAAATGGAGATGCTTTTTTAGAATTAGAAAACATCAGAAGATTTCCATTTGCGGTTGATAGCGAATTTGATAAAACTGATTATTATGACTATGTGATAAATTGTATCGGGCTAATAAAACCAAGAATAGACGAAAGTAAAATTAACTCCGTTTTAAACGCAATAGAAGTGAATAGTGTATTTCCACTTATTCTTCCAGATTTTACTAATGCAAAAATTATTCAAATTGCAACAGATTGTGTTTTTTCTGGCAAGTCAGAACTCCCTTATGAAGAGGTTAATCCACATGATGCTACAGATGTTTATGGAAAAACTAAATCGCTCGGCGAAAACAAACATGAACGGGTTTATTTATTAAGATGTTCAATCATAGGACCCGAGCATAATAAAAAACAATCGTTAATGGAGTGGTTGTTGTCACAGCCAGATGGCTCCGAAGTAAATGGTTATACAAATCATCGTTGGAATGGGCTTACTACACTAGCTTTTGCTAAAATTTGTTATGGGATTATTAGAGATGATTTGGAAACTCCAAAATGGACAGATAAAAGTCGTGGCCCACATATAATACCAACTGGCTGCATGAGTAAATATGAATTATTGTCTACAATTATCCAAGTCTTTAAGAAAGATATAAAAGTTAAACCAACCACAGCTACAGAAAGGATTAATCGTCGGCTTACTACTATGTGGAAATATAATAATGAATTTTGGGCGCATGCTGGTTATCCAGAACCTCTATCTATTAGAGAAATGGTTGAAGAACTTTACGATTACCTTCAAAAAGATTCTATTATTTGGAAAGGAAGATTTAATTGAAAACTGGATATAGAATAGAAATACAAAAAGATCTTTCAGAAGAACAAATGATAGCGGCAAAAAGAGCCGCCGATAACTTTATTGATATGACTTTAGAAAAAAGTGGTAAATATGGTGACGGTGGTAGGACATCTTCTTCGTGGTATAAACGAGGAATATTGGGGTATTTTATAGATTCTGATGGGAAAATAACCAGTGAAATCACTGAATTAATATTTAGACGACACACAAGGAATAAAAGGATTTTTGCCATAATTAAATTGGATACCTTGATACTGCCCAATGGTGATCCTATAAAGTTAAACAACTGTATGTGTGTTTACCATAGGGGCGGTCAAAAAGTAACGTATAAAGTTAGACCAGAAACGTTTCTTTATTTTGAAATTGGAGATATTAAAGGATAATGAATATTTTACAACCCCATTGCCATAACAGACTCACTGAGGCATTTGCAATCTTATTCTGTGATCTTTTAGGCCATGATCTATATCTCTTAGATGATTCATGGAAAGACTATGTTAAATACGATTTTGTTTTCCCTCCTCATTTGAGAGGGCACCCAGAAGTCTTAAAAAATCCAAGAGTTCATATGATTTCTTACCAAGAATTTCTTGATACGGATTTGATTGATTTAGTTATCATAAGTTGCGCCGAAAATACTATGGATTGTTTAACTAATATCTGGGCTGTCAAAGGGGACAAATGCAAATATGCAACATACTACGGGAATGACTATATTGAGGGCCTGATTGCCTTTGATATGATTTCAAATCATATGGCAGCGGATAAAGGAAGTTTTGAAGAAGCAAAGAAACGTGGGATTCATACTGTACAAATTAACCCATTAATAGATTTTAAGAAATTTAAATTTGAATTACCAACAAACCGCAGTAGAATCCATACATATATTCATAATTATCAATACGCCTGGACACAATCATATGAAATCTTTGAAGCAATTAAAAAAGTACTGCCGGAATGTGATTTTAAATATTATGGTTTGAACGGGACTGATGGTGAATTGAAAACTCCAGATGAAGTCGTTAAAACAATCTATAAGAGCGGGGCTACTTCCCACATAAAGATTCGAGAAGGGTATGGCTTCTCCTGTATTGAAAGCCTTGCGTGTGGACGCCCTGTGATAGCATATAGGCCCTACGTGATCGACAAACGCATGGCCGAATGGGTACGCGATCCCTATTGTATGCTTTTTAGTTCAACCAACGAAGCCGCTATAAAAGTTAGAGGGTATTTAAAAGATCGTGATCATGCAGCCAAAATGAGTGTACAAGGCGCGGAAGTAATCAGAAAGATGATTAACCCAGAAATTGAAGCAGCAAAGATGAAGAAATTTTTAGAGGAATTGGTATAATGGCGGATTTCTTGAAGGCTTTTGAAAGGACAATGGGGAAAGAGGGCGTGTATGACTGTGACCCGATAGACGCTGGTGGAGAAACCTACAGGGGAATTGCCAGAAGATTTTATAAATCCTGGGACGGTTGGAAAATTATTGACGCTGCAAAAAGCAGACCCAGTTTTCCCGCCTCTCTTAAAAACGATCCAGTGTTAGCATTGAAAGTAGAAAATTTCTATAAAACTACATATTGGGACATGATGCTTTGTGATGAAATGACTGATATGGAACAACCATTGGCCGAAGAACTTTTTGATACAGGTGTTAATATGGGAATTTCCAGGGCGGCTACATTTCTTCAGATCGCTCTGAATGTGCTAAATAGGAACCAACAGCTATATCCTGATATATTAGAAGATGGCTTACTTGGCGATCAAACGCTTCTTTCGCTAAGGAAATATTTAGAGAAAGATAAAATTGATCTGCTTATTAAGATTATAAACGTTTTACAAGGTAATCATTATATTCAATATATGAAAAAAGATCCAAGGCAAGAAAAATATGCTAGAGGCTGGTTTAGCAGAGTAATGATTGAAAAGGGGGTGTTTTAATGAAAACATTAATGGTCCTACCGGGTGGAGGTGCGGCAGGGGCAATCCAGGCTGGAATGATTTTAGGTTATGTTGATGCCTACGGATGGCCTATGTCTATTATCGGTACTAGTGTTGGCGCTATGAATGGTGCTATGGCAGCAACCAAAAGCCAGGAATTAATTCGTAGAGTTTGGTTAGATATTTCTGGCCCAAGAAGTGTATATGAACCAAGATTTTTAACTGATTTTATTTCAAAGATTACTTTTTTTAGCAGATCTTCAATATATTCATTCTCTCCATTAAAAAAGATGATTGAAAAAAAATTAGACCTTAAACAACTAGTCGAATCTGATGTTGACTTTTGGGTATGTTATTGGAATGCCAATGAAGACAGAAGTGTTATCATGAATAAAAAAAATCCCAATATTATTGATGGGATAATTGCAAGTGCTGGTATTCCAATAGCTTTCCCGGAAGTAATCATAGATGGAGAATATTGTTTTGATGGTGGCGTCAAAGATGGGATACCAACTAAATTTGCGTTTAAAAAAGACGCTAATGGTTTGCCATTATTGGGGTTTGTACCTGATAGGGTCGTTATTCTGTCTCCAGTAAGAGTTGACAAATCATATCGAATAAATGGAAAATTTGATAAGATCACTAAGATTGCCCCAAGAGTTATAGATGGCTTGACTAGTGAGTCCATTTATAATGATATGGAACTTACGTTGTTAAAAAACAGGCTTCCAGAATATAAATCAGTAGAGCTTGTTATATCTCAACCATATAGAACAAATATCGATACTTTAGAATTTGACCCAAATAAAATTGCAGAAGCAATGTTAATTGGTAAGGATTCGCTAAAACATAACACATATATTTATAACGAGTCAAATGGGTTTATTGGGGAGCCACTTAGATTCTAAACCCCAATTTTTAGTAAAATTTGATGCATTTTTGATGCTATTCCCAGTACCCCAAGGAAAGGTGGACAAGGAATCGTGTATAGTTATCGCAATACCCTTATAGAGCCTTTGTTTGTGTCAAATATACGATCCAGGTTTGGTGATGAGATTTCGGTTGAAACTGATATTAACGGTCTTAAATTAAAGCTCCCGATTATTGCATCTCCAATGGATGTATTGAGTTCCCCAGTTTTCCACAAAATTATGGCAAAAAGAGCAGGAACAACAATCCATAGATTCTGGCCAATAAGTTACGAAATAGATCTATTCCAGCATATTGAAAACAAAAACGTAATAGTTTCAGTCGGGATTGATGATTTTGAAAGGGCTGCAAAACTT
>Ga0315274_10007980_pt1 | contig 15307 bp, 13 predicted proteins | sample YL17G02_20_MG_FD_203700 | JGI IMG/M metagenome (GOLD analysis project Ga0315274, IMG submission 203700) | Sediment microbial communities from Yellowstone Lake, YNP, Wyoming, USA - YL17G02_20 | ecosystem: Environmental > Aquatic > Freshwater > Lake > Sediment | place: USA: Wyoming | collected... | reverse complement strand
CCGGCGGAGGTTCACCTGGGGGGCAGCGGCCCCAGCAGATGTAACAATGTAACAGGTGTCAACAAGAAAGAAAAAGAAGCAAAAAGAAAGAAGATGCTACTACTACAGAATACTACCTTAAAGAATTAAGAATTTGGTTTGACAACCGGGAGTACCTCACCAGCCCTTGACCGTAACGGCCGGAGGCTCGTGATCCTTCCGAATTGTTGCCTGCATTCTGTACAGTCTCCTCAGTAGTCGACGAGCTTTCGGATCATCTTCAGATTCACCTTCTCCAGGGAATCACAGATCAGGTCTGCGCCGGAAAGCTCTTCGGCGGGCACGGTATTCGTCACGGCGATGCACTTGGCGTCGGCGGACTTGGCGGCCTGCACGCCGCTGGGGGCGTCCTCGAAGACGACGCAGCGGGCGGCCTCGATACCGAGCCGCTGGATCGCGATGAGGAAGATTTGCGGGTCCGGCTTCTTCTTCGTGACGTCGCTGCCGCTGACGTAGACCATCTTCCGGTATGGCACCTTCACGGCCGTCAGGATCGCCTCAGACAACTCCAGCGTGGCCGATGTCGCGATGGCCAGTCGAAAGCCGTCTCGTTTCAGGGCATCCCGGATCAGCTTCAACACGCCGGGAAACGCAGGCAGCCCTTCTTTACGCACGGTCTCGACCAAGTACTGCTCGCGCAGCTCGGCGCCAGCATGGGCCTGTTCGTCCGTCAACTCCAGGCCGTGGACCCTCGCCCCCGCCTTGACATACGCCTCAGCCCCCCTGCCGAACCCCGCGGTGAAATCCTCCGGCGTGACGCCCCGAAGCCCGAACATATCGGCAAGGACCCGGATGGTCACCTCGGCGTTCAGCGGCTCCGTATCGGCGATCAGGCCGTCCACGTCGAAGATCATACCATATCGTGCACTCATGCATTCACCTCAAATCCGATTCCAAAGCGGCATATGATAGCACCAGCAGTGTCCTCTCGCGACTCCTTTCACGCCCTCGCAAAGAACTCACATCTCGCTTAGACTAAAACGGCCTTTGCATGTGTCTTAGTGGCAACAATCGTTGGTTTCGAAACTGATGAGGCTGATCGTTGATTCTGGAAGACAGGCTTCTGCTGTGGAGGCTCAAACGCGGCGACGCGGGTGCCTTGCAGCAAGTCTATGAGAAATACAAGCACGACCTGCTGGGTCTGGCGGTGACGCTTTGCAAGGACAAGGCCGCCGCGGAGGACGCCGTACACGATGCGTTCGTGTCGTTCGTGCGGTTCTCGCCGAGGCTGCGGCTGCGGACGAGCCTGCGGAGTTACCTGCTCACCTCGGTCGCCAACCGCGTGCGGAGCCTGAACAGAGGTCCCATGCGACAGGCAATGCCGGCAAGCCCGCCTGACGGCTCAGCCGAACCACTGCCGGACGATGCGGCCACGCAGAATGGGCGAACAATGCTCATCGACCAGGCGTTGGCGCAACTGCCTGACGATCAACGAGAGGCCGTGATTCTGCACCTGCAGGGCGGGATGAAGTTCCGGGAGATCGCAGACTCCCAAAACGTGTCCATCAACACGATCCAGAGCCGCTATCGTTACGGACCGGAGAGACTCCGTTCCCTGCTGGACGGCAAGGTGACGCTATGACAGACCGGAGCCAATTCGAGAACGTGATTCGGGATCATTGCAGAGCGAGGCAACGTGCTGCCCGGACTACGCCTCGCGAGACGAACGGGGCAAGAGCTGGATTCCCAAGTTCGGCAGCTTCCCCAAGGACACGATTCAACAGGCGGGAACGAACGATGCCGTCCGGATCAGTGAGGACAAGGACGTGATCACCATGGCATATTCATCATTAGGGGCGGCACTTCTTCTAAGGTATGTAGGGATAATGGGTATCCCTCTATCAGATGTGGGTGACAAGGGGTGATCATCTTCTTCCACGCAATCGCGAATCGAGCGATAAAGGGACGCGCCGGCCGAATTGATGCCAGTCTTGCCAAGCTCGTCTCTGCTTATGACTACCACGGAAAGGGGGGTTGACAAGACAGGCGAATATTACCCAGCCCTGCTGGAGGAGGACTCCTTCTTTTCGCCGGTTGCTGGCATGCACCTGCACAGAATAAAAATGGACCGGCGTGAAGAAGACGAGGCCAAAGAACTGCTGAAGCGTCGGCGAGCGAAGTATCCTGGGGCCAGCCTTGCTTGGGACGAGATAGAGCAAGGAAAGAAAGGCAACGGCGGCAACCAACCACTGAAACAGCGATTGGCACCTTCATGTGGACAGGCAGAAACAATGGGGGCTACCGGTTCCCGTACATCGATTCGTAGTATTTCTGGTAGTCGCCTGAGATGACGTGAGCCAGCCACGCCTGGTTGTCCAAGTACCAGTCGATCGTCCGGGCCATCCCCTCCTCAAAGGTCACGGACGGCTCCCAGCCCAGCTCATTGATGATCCTGCCGGCGTCGATAGCGTACCGGCGGTCGTGTCCGGGACGGTCTTTCACGTGTCGGATCAATGTGTGAGGTTTCTTGAGCCGCTGTAGTATGATCTCGATCACGTCGAGGTTCGCCTTCTCGCTGCACCCGCCGATGTTGTAGATCTCGCCCGGCGGCGCCTTCTCCAACACCCGCCAGATCGCCGTGCAATGATCGTACACGTACAGCCAGTCACGGACGTACAGGCCGTCGCCGTAAACGGGCAATTCCTTATCGTGAAGGGCGTTATGGATCATCAGCGGAATCAGCTTCTCAGGGAACTGGTACGGACCATAGTTGTTCGAGCACCGGGTAATGTTGTACCGGACGCCCCAGGTATGGCCGAAGGCCCGCACCAGAAGATCGGCCCCCGCCTTGCTCGCCGAATAGGGCGAGTTCGGACTCAAGGGGCTCTGCTCCGTGAACTTGCCCTGCGGGCCGAGGGCGCCGTAGACCTCATCGGTGGAGACCTGGATGAAGCGTTCGATGTTCTTGTCGCGAGCGGCCTGCAACAGCGTCAGCGTGCCGGTGACGTTCGTCTCGATGAAGATCTTCGGCCCGACAATCGAGCGATCCACGTGGCTCTCTGCGGCGAAGTTGACAATCGCGTCAATTCGACAGTCCGTGATGATCTTCTCCACGAGCGGGCCGTCACAGATGTCGCCGTGCACGAACCTGTGCCGGTTATGATCCAGCACGTCGGCGAGGCTCTCGAGATTGCCGGCGTACGTCAATTTGTCGAGATTCACAATGAGGCAGTCCGGATGCTCCGTGAGCACCATTCGCACGAAGTTGCTCCCGATGAACCCGGCGCCGCCCGTCACGAGGATATTTCTCATAGATGCCTCAGAAAACATGCCAATGGCGCCTGCCACGGCCGGATGGGCTCACCGAGTAGTGCCTGGATTTTGGTGCAGTCGAACCGGCTATTCAACGGCCGCCGAGCAGGTGAGTGGTACTCGGAACTTGGGCAAGGCGACACCTCCGCGTTCAGTGAAAGCTGCTCCGCGATGAACGTCGCCACATCGAAGCGGCTGGCGTAGCCACTGTTGGCAAAATGGAACAGGCCTTCCACTCGCTGCTCCAGGAGCCTGCAGGCAGCTCCGGCCACCTCTGTCGTGGCCGTGGGCGAGCCAACCTGGTCATTCACGACCTTCAGGCGCCCGGAGGATCGCGCGCGCTCAATGATCTTCGTCACGAAGTTGCTCCCGTGCACTCCATACGTCCACTCCAGACGGACGATGCAATGGGAACAGTCGCTCTCTTCCAGAAACCGCTCGCCGGCCAGCTTGCTCCTGCCGTACTCGCTGATCGGATTGGGCGTATCGCTCTCCATGTAGGGCCGGTCCAGCTCGCCGTCAAAGACGAAATCCGTGCTGAAATGAAGGACCCATTTGCTGCCGTCGGCCGCCAAACGGCCCAACAGCCCCACGGCCTCGCCGTTCACCCGGCGGGCCAGCTCCTTTTGGCTTTCAGCCCCGTCCACATTTGTCAACGCAGCACAGTTGATGATTGCGTCGGCCGCATCGACGGCCTGCCTGACTTGCGTGCGATTGAGGATGTCGAACTCAGGCAGATCGAAAACGCGGACGTCGAAGCCACAGTCTCTGCACGCGACCGCCAAGTCGCTTCCGAGCATGCCCCTGCCCCCCAGGATCGCCACGCTCCGTCTACCCATCCCGGCGCGTCCAATCATAGGGGATATCATTGTCGTGCGGATGCGTCCGGAATTCATCCGGGCTCTTGTAGTCGTACGGCTCGGAGACAATGTTCACGATCAAGGCCTCGACCCGGCTCACACACATCCATCCATGCTGCACGCCCGGCGGGATGCGCACCAGGCCGGGACAGTGCTCCCCCAGGTAAAGCTCGTGAACGGTCCCCCGCGTGGGCGAATCCTCCCGCCCATCGTAGAGAGCGACCTTGACGGTGCCCTGGATGACATAGAAGTGATCCGTCTGCCGGCGGTGGTAGTGCCACGCCTTGACGATGTCCGGATAGGTCGTGGTGAAGTACACCTGCCCGAATTTCTCGAACCAGGGATCGTCGGCCCGCAGGATCTCACCGAGCCGACCGCGTTCATCCGGAATCACCTTGGCCCGTCGCGCGCCAAAGCCGGCGATGAGCCCCCCCGAGCTGCGAACGATCAACCCATCATCGAGGAAGACTGCTTTCAAAGGCAGAACCTGCTTGCTCATTCCGGTGGCTCCTTCACAACCAGCTCATTGGCCCGGATCAGTGATTCGAACGTGCCGGCGTCCGTCCACCAGCCATCGAGAACGTCACAGCCCATTTGCCCCTTGCCGACATAGTCGTTGTTCACATCGGTGATTTCGAGTTCCCCTCGGCCGGACGGCTTCAGCGTCCGAATGACGTCGAAAACCGAGCCATCGTAGAAGTAAATGCCCGTGACGGCGTAGTCGGACTTGGGCGTCTTGGGCTTCTCCTCGATACCGAGGACCCTGCCGTTGCGGACTTCGGCCACTCCGAATCGCTTGGGATCCGGCACCTGCTTGAGCAGCAACCGAGCGCCGCTACCCTGGTCCAGGAATCGCCGGGCATGTTCTTTCAGGCTCGTCTGAAAGATATTGTCGCCCAGAATCACCGCGATGGCTCCCGCATTGGCGAAGTTCTCCGCCAAGCCGAGCGCCTGGGCGATCCCCCCCGCCTCATCCTGAACCTTGTAGGTGAACCGGCAGCCAAACTCCCGGCCGGAACCCAGCAGGCCGACCACATCTCCCATGTGCTCCACGCCCGTGACGATCAGAATCTCTTCCGCTCCGATCGCGGTCAGTTTCTCGATGGGATAGTAGATCATCGGCTTGCGCCCCACCGGCAACAGGTGCTTGTTGGTCACCTTTGTCAACGGGCGGAGGCGCGACCCCGTGCCACCGGCAAGCACAACACCCCGCAAGCTCACAGTCATTGTTGTTTCTCCGTGAAAGCGAACCGATTCTATGCGTTGTCCGTCGGCCCGTCAACTACGCTTGGCCGAACGTGGCCGTGTTCTCGTCCATACGCAGGCCCACGAACAAATCGGCAGAATCTGAGAAAAACATCAGGCAGATGTTTCCCACGCCTGTTTTTCTGCAAAATCGTGGCAAGCGATTGCTGTGTTCGTAAGTGCTGATTTTATAAGGCGTTAAGCACGACCGAAACAAACCGTCGCAAGGGCCGCATTCGGTTTGTCAAGAGAAAATTGCCTGGGAATCTTGACACCGTCCTCGGGCTGTGCTACCATAAAGTCACCGTCAGACAACCAGCGTGGAATAATCGGATACGGGCGCATGCTCCGGGTTTTCAGTTTGTAGCTGCACCCTGTGGCCGTCTGGCCACCCAGATTCTGCGAGGAGTTGTTTGAAGACCTTCCAGCCAATCCGCACTTTCGACCATCCGCGCCCCCAGGCGATACGTCTATTCGCGGCAGAGACAGCGCCGTGGACTTCTTCGCCTAAACAGGGGGTTCGAATTGGCCGACATTCTGTCGAGAAGGAGGACTTTTATGGAAGAGCCAATGTGAACGGGAGTACTCGTGGTACTTGTTTGGAATCTATCCATTCGGCAATCAGAAGAGAAGGTGTCAGTTCGTACAGGCAAGAGAGGAGTAGACAATGAAAGGTCTAAATAGAAATAGTCCGAGAAAGGTCGCAGTGTTATTGGCGACGGTGTGTGTCCTGGCCTCCGCGGCCTATGCGGCGGAGACCCCGTTGACCAACGGCGTGCCCCTGACGGGGCTGTCCGGGGCGGCCGCCAGCGAGAAATTCTACAGAATCGATGTGCCCGCCGGCCAGGATGATCTGGAGATCCTCACCACCGGCGGAACCGGCGACGTGGACCTGTACGTTCGCAGGGGCGCGCTGCCGACGACCACCAGTTACGATTATCGGCCCTACAAAGTCGGCAACGAAGAAACTGTCCCCGTTGTCAGTCCCGCCGCCGGCACCTGGTACATCATGCTCCGCGGCTACGCCGACTACGCCGGCGTGACCCTCAAGGCCACCTATTCGGCGGCAGTCACCATCGTGACCCTGGCCAACAGCGTGCCCGTGACGGGCCTGACCGGGGCGGCCGCCAGCGAGCAGCTCTTCAAAATCGATGTGCCCGCGGGCCAATTGAAGCTCCAAATCGCCATTTCGGGCGGCACGGGTGACGCCGACCTTTACGTCAAGAAGGATGCCCTACCCACGACCGCCTCATACGATTACCGCCCGTACCTGATTGGCAACGAGGAGGCCGTGACTGTCAACAATCCGGCCGCCGGCACCTGGTACATCATGGTCCGGGGCTATGCGGCCTACAACGGCCTGACTTTGCTGGCCAGCTACAGTGGCGGGGTCGGCGAGGAGTTGCAGAATGGCGTGCCCGTCACCGGCATCTCCGGCTCGCAGAATAGCGAGAAGATTTACCGCATCGAGGTGCCCGCAGGCCAGACGAATCTGGAAATTGCCAGTTGGGGCGGCACAGGTGATGCGGACCTGTACGTCAAGTTCGGCTCCCGCCCGACGACCGGCAGCTACGACTATCGCCCTTTCCTGGCGGGTACCGATGAGACCGTCAGTATCAATAGCCCGACCGCCGGCACATGGTACATCATGCTGCGCGGCTACAGCGACTACTCCGGGGCGAGCCTCAAAGCCACTTACGGCGATATCTTCACCCTCCAGAATGGCGTGGCAGTGAACGGCCTGTCCGATCCGCTCAACAGCGAGAAGTTCTACAAGATCGAAGTGCCTACCGGCCAGAGTACCCTGCTGTTCAGCACCAGCGGCGGCACGGGCAACGTCGATGTCTACATCAAGCGCGGGGCCAAGCCGACCACCTCCAGTTGGGATCATCGACTCGTGCAGGCGGGCAATGCCGAGAGCGTCAGCATCGGCAGTCCGGCCGGAGGCACCTGGTACGTCATGCTCAAGGCCCAGCAGGCCTACAGCGGCGTGTCGCTCAAGGCGGAATACTCCTTCAGCGGCACCGTCACTCTCCTGAGCAACGGCGTGCCCGTGCCCAACATCTCCGGCGCCGAGGGCAGCGAACGCATCTATCGCCTGATCGTGCCCAGCGGCCAGGCCAAACTCGAAATCAAGATCTCCGGCGGCACCGGCGACGCCGACCTGTACGTCAAGCGGGGCTCGCCGCCGACGACAATGGAGTACGACTATCGTCCATACCTGATCGGCAGCGACGAAACCGTCACGGTGACCAACCCGACCGGCGGCGACTGGCTCATCATGATCCGCGGGTATCGCGCCTACACCGGCCTGACGCTTGTGGCAACGTTCGGTGGCGGCATCCCGCCGGACGAAGTCACCACCCTCCTGAATGGCGTTGCGGTGACCGGGATCAGCGGGGCCGCCGATAGCGCGAAGTTCTACAAGATCGACGTGCCCGCCGGACAAGCCAAGCTCGAGATCGTCATCAGTGATGGCACTGGCGATGCCGATCTGTACGTCAAGCAGGGCGCCAAGCCGACCACGACTGACTACGACTACCGGCCGTACCTGATCGGCAACAATGAAACGGTGACCGTGGACAATCCTGCCGCGGCCACCTGGTACGTTATGGTACGAGGCTATGCTGCCTACAGCGGGCTGACGCTCAAGGCAACCTACTTCCCCGTGCCCGAGGCAGTGACGTCTCTGACGAACGGCGTGCCCGTGCCCGGACTCAGCGGGGCTGCCGGCAGCGAAAAGTTCTACAAGATCGATGTACCCGCCGGACAGGATTTCCTGAACATCGAAATCGCCGGCGGCGCCGGCGACGCCGACCTGTACGTCAAGAAGGGCGCCAAGCCGACGACGGCGAGCTGGGACTATCGGCCCTACCTGATCGGCAACAATGAGAAGGTGGAGATCGCTACTCCCGCCGCCGCCACCTGGTACATCATGCTTCGCGGCTACCAGGCCTACTCCGGCGTGACGCTCACCGCCACCTACGGTGTCACCGTTGTCGGAAACAACTTCGCCGTCGATCCCAACTGCGTCGCTCTGTGGCAGTTCGAGGCGTCCAAGCTTACGGTCGACAGCATCGGGACAAACACGCTGACAAAGTACCGCCAGGTGGACGTCAACACAGCAGACCACCGTCAAGGTGCCGCTTCCGCCCAGTTCATCCGGGATCCGTCCGAGGCGAGAAGCTTGATTATCAACGATGCCGATCTCACCCCCAATTTCCCGTTCAAGAACGGCGTCATGAACACGAAGATGTCCATCGGACTCTGGTTCAAGGGCGACGACCTGGCATCCCTCATCACGACCGGCGGCACGCTGTTCTCCAAGGATGCCTTTGAAAAACAAACACTCTTCATTTCCGTGGCGGACTACAATGGCAAGTACCGCATCTGGGTCGGTGTTGCCTACAGCAACGGCACACGCTGGGAGTTCCTGAGAGATACCACGACGGAGATACTGCCTCATCGGTGGTATCATATCGGGGTGACGCTCAACGACGTGGATAGGTCCTACCGGATACGCATCTTTGATGAAACCGCCGCAGCCGTTCGCGAGACGGTGGGATTCTACTCGAACAAGATCAATATCGAGGATGCTCCGGTCCGAGTGGGCGGCGGGGTGTACGAGCGACACACGTGGGATGGCGTCATAGACGAATGCGTCGTCTTCAACGATATCCTGGCCGCCGGCGACATCGATAAGATCCGCCAAGGCACCTATGGCAAGCCGTAGGCGACCCGGAGCCTCGTTCGTCACGACGTAGGCAGATCCGGATGGTATGTGTGCAAGTTCTGGTTGGCCCGACTCTTCAAGTCGGGCCAATCTTTTTCCTGACGTGAATCGCGTGCGGTCACGGGTTCAGGTACATCGCGTCGGCGAAGATGTCCGTGAAGTCTTTTTCGTGGGCGATCTCGATGTATTGAATCTTTCGAGCGAGCCTGGCGGCTTTCTCACGGCATTCGCCGCTGAGCAGCAGCATCTGGGCCCCGGAAGCGGCGGCGTTGCCGACGAAATGGACGCGGTCGAGCGGCACGTTGGGCAGCAGGCCAATCCGGATGGCGCTCGCCGGCCGGATGTAGTTGCCGAACGCACCGGCAAGTAGAACGCTCTGAATGTCCCCATCGCGCAGGCCCAGCTTGTTGAGGAGGATTCGGCTGCCGGCCCGAATGGCGGCCTTGGCAAGCTGTACCTCCCGTATATCCCGCTGTGTCAAAATGACGGTCGGCTGTGAGGCTTTTCGATCGAATGCCAGGCAGAATGCTGTCTCGCCATTGCTTTCGAGGATTCGGGAAGAAATGGCGCCTGGGAGATGCTTGAACTGTTCTCGCCCGGCAAAGCGGCCCGTGGCATCGACGACACCGAGGTCGCACAGCACCGCCACCGCATCGATCAGTCCGCTGCCGCAGATGGAGCGAGGGGCGGAACAGCCAATGACATCCAGAGCGATATCGTCCTCACTGACAACCACAGCCTCAATCGCCCCGTCCGCCGCCCTGCTGCCGTACTGAATTCGTGCCCCCTCCAGCGCCGGCCCGGCCGCGCAACTGGCGGCATACAGCTTGCCCCCCATCCCCAGCACAAGCTCACCGTTGGTCCCGATGTCAATCACGAGCGTCGTATCCGCCGCGGATTCAATGCCCACAGCCAGTGCCACCGCCGTCGTGTCGGAGCCAACAAACCCCGCGATATTCTCGACACAGTGAATGTTGCCCGCGGGGTTCATGTCCAGATGCAATTGTGCGGGCGGCACATCGTGCGCATCGACGGACCACGCCCGATAGGGTGCCCGGCCGAGCTGCTCGACCGGAAATTGCAGGAAGATATGGTTCATCGTCGTGTTGCCCACGACGCAGGCCTCATAGATGCGCGACGGCTCGGTGTGGCTCTGGCGGCAGAGCCTTCGAGCCAGGTCGTTGATGCAGTCGGCGATGACCTTCTGCAACTCCGCCAGGGTTGCCTGCGACTGGGCGTAATTGATACGGCTGATCACGTCGTCGCCGAAACGCGTCTGCGGGTTCAGCATGGACTGGGTGGCTATGCAGCGGCCGTCGGCCATATCGACGAGCTTGACGACCACGGTGGTGGTCCCGATATCGACGGCGACGCCGAGGATGGGGCCTTCGCCGGCAATTTTGCGGTACCTGTTGACAATTGTAGGCTCGATGTCGCCGGCGGGACCGATGCCATGTTCGAGGATTTTGTGCTCGTAGAACCGGGACTCCGGGGGGACCATCACCCGCAGATCGCCTTGCACGAGGTGCTGGCAGGCAAGTACCGTCTGCCCGGACGGCTGCAACTTCACGGCGCACTTGCCACAGGTGCCTTTGCCGCCACAGGGGGTGGTCAGAATGACGCCCGCCCTGCTTGCGGCCTCGACCAATGTGGCGCCCTGATGGATCAGAACTTCCTTGTCATCAGGCTCAAAGACTACCCTGAGGTGCTCCATGTGTATTCGCAGGCGTGCGGTGCCTCGTCCGGCCAGCCGGAACGGGCGGACACTCACGAAATCCCGAAGTGGGTGTCGAATAGGTTAGCTGATCTTATGACGGATCTTCCAACGCGTACGTCTCTTCTTGCTCCCGATCTTTCTTCTACGCCTTGGTTTAGCCATGCAGTCCTCCAAACAAAAACCTCAAAATATCTCTGTCACAAACCGTGGGAGACTCGTATAATAGTTTAGCACATGGCGGACGTTCGTGTAAAGGGAGAAAAAAGCGCAAATGTCTGATGCGGGTGGAGGAGGGCAGGAGCGGACAGGCAGGGACGTCCGTAGGGCGTGGCTTTGGGAGAAACCGGGGCAATCCTTGTGGATTGCCATACAGCATCGGGGTGGACTATGATTCAATGCGATAAATGCGAACTGTGCGAGACCGGTCCGGACGGCCGCAAAATGTTCAAGTGTGACCCATTCTCAACCGTCAAGGAAGCGGAGTGCATCGCAAAGTGGCAGCTTATCCGGCTCGATATGCTCCTGGGCAGCTACCAGAACATGCTCAAATGGTACAGCAAGCTCGGCCCGCTGCAAGACAAGATCTTCAAGTACGTCCAGCGTGAGATCAGCGACATGGAAGAATCGGAGGGCTGGAAGGTCGATGAGCCGGAACCGGAGGGAGAGGAAGATCCGGATACGGCCTGGCCCGTCTGAGGGAAGGCCGCTATGGTTGTGAAACGGCCGTGAAACTTGGTCGTGCGAGGTCCGCAGTATTCCTGCGATGGGGGTGGGTGCCGCCGCAGCAAGGCGACTGCTTCTTTCCCGGATTTCTGCAATAAACTCTTTGTAACCACCGTCTTTCGTCTGGTAGAAACACAGCAGATGGACAGCAGCGTCGAGTTAGCCCGAATCATCGCCGGCTGTAAATCGGGGGACGCTGATTGTTTTGCGCAAATTGTGGATTTGTACGCCGGCCGTTGCTATGGGTACTTTTACAGGCTGACAGGCGACCGGGACCTCAGCGACGAGTTGCTCAGTGAGCTTTTCATCCGCTTGGTCCAGAAGATTGGGTCGTATAAGGGTGGCGCGTTCGAGAGTTGGCTGTTCCGCATCGCTCTGAACATCTTTCATGACCACCTGCGCGGCAAGCAACGGCGAAAGAAGTTGGTGGACGCCCGGCGGACCGAGTTGGAGCTGGAGCCGAATGAGGCGCCCAGGTCGGACGCCAGCGATGAGCAGTTGGATAAGCTTCAGGTTCAACTCAACCGGCTGGACGCCGACACCCGGGAGCTGATCATGTTGCGTTACCATTCGCAATTGAGCTTCAAGAAGATCGCCGAGATGCGCCGCGAGCCGATCGGCACGGCGCTGTCCAAGCTTCACCGAGGATTGAAGAAATTGCGGGAATTCATGGAGGGGTAGAGGGTGGATTCAATGGAAAAGCAGACACGCGAAAACCTGAACGATTTGCTGCGGCAGTTCCTCGATTCGGCTCAGGCCAAGGCCGCCGGCGAGGACATCCGGGCCGGCGAGCGGCTCCTGGACGCCTGCCCTGCCCCGACACCCAGCCCTGAGACGATCGTCCGCATCAAGGGCGAGGTCGCCGCGACCCTTGCAAGACGACACAGGATCACGCTGATCTTCCGCCGGTCACTGGTGGCTGCCGCAGTGATCGCATTTGCCCTGATTGGACTGCTGGACCGCGGTCCCGACGATCCCACGAACGCATTCCAGGCAAGCATCCTGCCCGCCGCCATCTGGGACAGTGAGGACATTACCGCAGATGACCCGGACCTTGTATACTTCACCGGCGAGGTCCGCCGGATCGAGGCGCAGTTGCAGGCCTTGGAGGCCGGGGAGGGGGAGGCCGCCGGCAGCGGCACCGTGGAGGAACTCGAGACGGAGTTGAAGCAGATTGAAACCGAGTTTAGGAAAGGATAGCACTGATGCAGTCACGTCGGTTGACCACCCTTCTCGCCACTGTGGCACTGGCCGGGGGACTCGTGGGAATTGGCCTGGCGACAGATGAGCCGAAGCAGACGAAGGAAGACATCTGGCAGGACGAGCCCACAGAATCTCGACAGAACTGGTGGCGCCGGGATCTGACCGATGAGACGGCGAACAAGATTCTGGAGGGACTTCGCAAGCGCGACCCAGCCAAGGCCAGGGAGATCGAGAAGCTCAAGGCCCGAGATCCGGAGCGGTTCAAAGCGGAGTTGCGAGACGCCGGCCAGCCGGAACTCGATCAGATCACCCTTGGCTACTGGGAGGCACGCCGACAGAGGCGAAACGCCGAATTCGTCGAGTGGCTCAAGGCCAACTACCCCAAGCAGGAGCAGGAGTTGACGGCGTTGAAGGACAAAGACCCGAAGCTCTACGTCACGAGCTTCGAACACCTGATGGACGAATATGGTTACATCTTCGAGGCGGCCAGATCCAACCGGGAGCTCGGGACCGTGCTGAAAGAGGATCACGAGCTCAAAAAGAGAGTGGGTGAGCTGTGCAGGCGGCTTCGCAGCGAGAAGTCGGACGCCAAGAAACAAGAACTCGGCACCGAGCTCCAGGAGGTGATCGCCCGACGATACGACCTAATCGTCCGACGCAAAGAGATCGCCTACGAGCAGTTCCTCAAGAGGCTCGAAGATCTGCAAAAGCAGGTCATCCAGAGCAAAGACGAAATCGCCAAGTACAAGGACCATCACGTCAAGCAGGAAAACGTCCGCCAGCGGGTCCAGGCCCTCACCGACAACAGAGTCAAATTCAGGTGGGACTAAGCTACGGAATAGGACGACTGGGTCCCCCGTGTCCCATTCGTCTATGACTGCTCTCGGCGGATCTCTTCCTGCGTGGCCTTCTTGAGCATCCGTTTCTCGCCGGCGGTCAGGCTGTGCAGGCCGAAGCGATGGACTTTCGCGAGGATGCGATCCACTTCAATCCGCAGCTTTCGGCTCTCCTCCATCCGCTTGTCCCACGACTGGGTGTGCATCTTGAGCCTGAGTCTTTCCACTCTGGGCAGCAGAAGGATATAGGCGGCCCCCGCCGCCATACCCCCGAGATGGGCCGCATCGCCGCCGGCATTCGGGCCTTTGCCAATGATGTTCACCACGTACGTAAGCGACATCAGGACGGCAAGCACGCGAATTGGCATCGGAATGATGAAGAGGAGCACGATGGCCTGCGGAAACAGGATGGCGGATGCCGCCAGCACGCCGAGAATGGCTCCCGATGCTCCCAGCAGGGGCGCCGCGCCCACGACCCCGATGGCCATGAGAAACAGGAATGACAGCCCCGCTGCCACGCCACAGCCGAGATAGAAGAGGATAAACCGCCGGCCGCCCCAATGCTTCTCCAGAGTCGGCCCGAAGAAGAACAGGCCTATCATGTTCAAGACAATATGGAGCAGGTTGGCGTGCAGGAACTGGTAGGAGACAAGCCTCCACGGCTGAATCGCCGTAAACCACGACCTCGGATCGATGGAGAACCAGCTAATGAGTACAGTTCCCAATTGTGGGATGAGCTCTCCAAGAAGGAAGATCGCCGTGTTGATGATCAAAAGCCATTTAACGACCGGCGTGATCCGGGGCAGGTTGAAACGGATCTGCGAAGAACCGAAGTATTGCCGCCGCGAGTCCGCTTGTGCGTAGTCTCTGTCGTATAACCCCATATGCATCTTCTCAAGAAACCCCGAGTCAGCGTGCAAAGCGATGTTGGCTATCGTATCACAAGACGCGCAAAAAGTCCAGAGGAAATTCACAACTTCCGCACGAAAGCTGTGCATTTTCGGACGTTTGGACGATTCACTCGGGCCTCACGGCCGCGTGCCCGGCACAGGACTCCGGGGCCTTATGCCCGGACTCGGGGTCTGTGCGCCGTTGCCGCCGGAGTCGTCTTGAGAGCCGGCAGCCGCTCAGGCTCCACCTTGGCGAAGTATGCCATCAAAACGATGCCCAAAGCGATCAGGCCAAGAGACAGCAGTTGCGAGACGGTGATTGACGCGACTTCAAAGGGATTGTCGTCGCGGACGAACTCCATGAGAAACCGCCCGAAGCCGTAGAGGATGAACATGAGGCTGAACGTCGTGCCCGGCCGGGTCAGGAATGGGTACACGCCGGATTCCTCGCCCCGATGCGACCGCCGCAGAAACAGAAGCAGAACAAGGCCGAGCACGACCGCCCCCGCTGACGAATACAACTGAGTCGGATGAACCAGCAGGCAGCGGTACTTACCCTCCGTAACGAGCGTTCGCTGCTCAGGGGTCAGCTCGCTCATCGGCTTGAGGTCGGGGATGTACTCACCCTGCGCATCCCTGTAGCCGAAGTAGCTTTCGGGCAGATCGATGTAGGGCAGGGGCCGGTTGCGATCGGGATCCGCCCGCGTCTGGCTTTGATACGCGAACGAGCCATAGGGAAACCGCACCCCCCACGGCAGATCGGTGGGCTTGCCATAGCAGCAGCCGTTCAGGAAGCAGCCGAGCCGGCC
>Ga0315274_10007979_pt1 | contig 15307 bp, 17 predicted proteins | sample YL17G02_20_MG_FD_203700 | JGI IMG/M metagenome (GOLD analysis project Ga0315274, IMG submission 203700) | Sediment microbial communities from Yellowstone Lake, YNP, Wyoming, USA - YL17G02_20 | ecosystem: Environmental > Aquatic > Freshwater > Lake > Sediment | place: USA: Wyoming | collected... | reverse complement strand
TCCTTCTTCTCGATGATCGCGGTCGCAATGAGTTTCTGCCGCTCGATGCCGTCCTCGGTGGTGCCGGGCAGGCGAGTCCATTGAGTGCTGTCCGTGTAATGTGCGTAGGGAAGGAGCCGGTCGAGATAGCCGTACTTCTCCTTCACTTCCTCGCGCGACCAGCCCTCGACCGGCGCGCCCATCGCCGAGCCGACCCACGATCCCGCGATGCATCCACGAAACTTGTCTTTGAGCGTGACCACAGTGCGAACTCCTTGCAGGAAGTTGTGCGGGCTTTGCGGCGGGCGTACCCGCGCCCATCGCGCGCCTGCCCTGCAGTGAAAGGTCTGACCGCGGTGCGCCCCTACCTGACGTTCCGGGAAGGGCGCACCGCCCCTGAGTCCGCCGGGGGGCGGACCGGGGTGGCGACCCTTCGGGCCTGGCCGCGGTGCGCCCCTATCAGTACCGCGTCGGCAGTCTAGTCCCTCTTGCTTGCTGGCCCAGTGAGGGTTCCGGTCGGCTCGGCTGTTCGGTCTTTGATCTCACCGTGGATGCCGATCTTCGTCAGGGTCAGAGGTATCTGCTGGCCGAGGTCGGCGACCGCGTCGCGCACGACCCGGACGAGTCCCGAGCAGCATGGCACCTCCATATACAGCACCTCGATGTCCTGGATGCCGTTCGGGCCGATGATCTGGGCGAGCTTCTCCCGGTAGAAGGCGGCGTCATCGAGCTTGGGGCAACCGATGAGGAGCACACGGCCGGCGAGGAATCGCCTGTGGAAGTCGGCGAAGGCGAAGGGCGTGCAGTCGGCTGCGACCACGAGCCGCGCTCCTCTCAGGTAGGGAGCGGTCGGGGGCACGAGCCTGATCTGCACGGGCCAGTTTGCGAGATGTGACGGGATGGCCTCACCCCCCTGCCGCGCGCTCTCAGGCTCACGGTCAAGAGCGGCCGGGGCCGAGCCCGGGCAGGCGAAGGCGGGACCGGCAGCGGGGTGAACGTGCTCGCCGGCGTGATGGGCCCTGCCCTGTCGGGCGAGATGCTCCTCGACAGCAGCGGGATCGAACTTGTCCGCCTCCCGCACCTCGGTGGTTATCGCGCCCTGCGGGCACTCGCCCAGACACGCGCCGAGGCCGTCGCAGTAGGTCTCGCTGATCAGCCGGGCCTTGCCATCGACGATGGCGATGGCGCCCTCGGCGCAGGCGGTGGCGCACTGGCCGCAGCCATTACACTTCTCCTGATCGATCTTCACGACCGTCCTATGAGCTCGCATCATTGCCTCCGTATATGTCCTTCAGATCCGAGAGCTTCGTCTTGCTCAGGTACGTCCAGAGACGCCGGTCGACATCGGCGAGCGATCCTGCCTCGGATATCCTCAGCGCGCTCGACTCAGCCATTCCGCCCGTCCTTTCTGACTAAATCGGTGCCAGTATACCTATCTGCCGAGAGTGTCAGCAGATATTGTGTCCAGACGAGCGAACAGCGACGGAGGGGGCGAGCGGCTCCGAGGAGCGGCGCGTCACTCGCACCGGCACGGCGTGCCCTTGCATTTCGGGCAGCCGCCGGCGTACTTGCGGACCGCGACCTCCAGCTCGACACCGCAGATGCTCGCAAGGGTATTGAGCCAGGCGAGGCAGTCGGCGAATTCCTCACGTAGGTGCGCGGGATCGCCCGCGCGAATGGCGCGCGCGAGTTCACCGACCTCTTCGATGAACCAGCGGAAGGTCCCGTCGAGTCCGCGGGCATTGTCTTTCTCGAAGTAGATCGCCTCGATCTGATGTTGGAAATCACGAAGGGTCATGCCTAGCTCCAGGTAGTCGGTCGCGACAAAAATGCCGCTCCTACGGGTTCCATGCTCATGGCGAGCGAACGATGGTCGGTTGGGTGTGACCGCCTGTCGTTGGTGTGTCTGTTTTCCTCACCCCTCGTTCCCCTCTCCAGGCTTGGAGAGGGGATGTCCGAAGGACAGGGGTGAGGATCAGGGCTGCCGCTCCCACTCTTGGCGGTCAGACCCGTCGGTTGTCGGTTGACCGCGCTCTTACATGCGCCGTATAATACGTGGGCAGGAGACACGCTCCTGCCCCACTACCGTGCACGTGAAAGAGGCCGGCTCAACCGATATCGGAGAGGTCGTCGCTCGCGCCAGAGCGGGGGACCGATCGGCGTTCGATATACTCGTCGAGCAGTACACGCCGCGAGTGTACAACGTGGCGCTCCGCATCACTGGCTCCCAGGAAGAAGCGCAGGACTGCGTGCAAGAGGCGTTCATCCGCGCGTTCTCGTCGCTGAGGCATTTCCGAGGCGAGGCGGCGTTCTCGACATGGCTCTATCGCGTCGCGGTGAACGTCGCCAACGATGCCACGAGGCGGCTGAAGTCGCAGCCGCTGCTCGCCTCGGAGATGGTTCCAGCCGGCTCCGACGATCCGCCACCTGACCTGGATATGGCGGGCATTGGCATGCCTGAGATAGAGCAGCCGGATGAGCAAGTGGCGCGGGGACAGCGTCGCGATGTCATCCTGGCGGCGATACGGTCGCTGCCCGAGCACCAGCGCGCGGTGGTCGTGCTCTATGATCTCCAGGGGCTGTCATATGAGGAGGTGGCCGAGGTCATGGGCACCCGGGTCGGCACGGTGAAATCCCGCCTGAACCGGGCGCGACTCGCCCTCAAGGAACGCCTGGAGCCGCACCTGGAACTTCTGCGGAGCTGAATCCGTCTAACGGGTAAGCAGGTCCAATGATGGCTGGTGTGCCGTACGAATGTGAGCTGGTAAGAGAGCAACTGCCCGAGTACGCGGAAGGCACGCTGACGGGGCGCGAGCTGGCGCGAGTGGAGCAACACGTCTCGTCCTGCGAGCGATGTCAAGGGGAAGTGGCCGATCTCCGCCTGGTCATCAGCGCCGTTCGCTCGGTGCCGGCCGACGAAGTCCCCGACACGTTGGCGCCGCGGATCCGGAGGGCGGTGCAGCAGCGGGCGCCGGCCCGTGGCGCACGCCTGCTCTGGCCCCGGCTGGCGATCCCGGTGGCCGTTCTCACCGGCGTGATCGCAGTGAGCTTCGCGCTGCGCGCGCCGCAGCAGCAGTTCGCCCCCGGCGCTGGCGCCATTCCCACTCCGGCTGCACCTGAGCTGGCGCAGAAGGCCGCGGAGCGGGGGGTCGCAGGGGGCGCCGGAGGGGTTGGCACGGGCGCGGCCGCGCCGGAGGCCGAGCCGCTGCCTCGGGCCAACATTCCGGCCGAGCGATCTCGGATCGCTCCCGCACCCATGCCGCCGGCCCTCTTGGACCAGGCGCAGGTCGCGGCAAAGCCAGAACTGCCGCAACAGCAGTTGGCCCGGGCGAAGGCCGCCCCCCAGCCGGCTGAGGCGGCGCCCGCACCCGCGCCGCCACCTTCTGCGGACCAGATGCAGGTGGCGGGGAAGGTCGAAGCGCAGCAGCCTCCGCCACAGGAGTTCGCGGGGCCGCCAGTCCACAAGGCTCGGAGCGCTCTGGGCCAGCAGGAGGGTGGAGCGCAAGGGGGTGGCGCGGGGATGCGCCCGCCTTCGCGACAGCGCGCGTCTGGGGGTCTCCGCGGCCCGCGGGGTCCCGGCGGCGAACCGCGCTCCGGCCGAGCGGCGATGGGACCGGGGCCGCATCCATCAAGGCCGGCGTATGCCGACCGGCGGGGCCTCTACGCGCGACGAAGGGGGAGAGAGCGACCTGGACCGCAGGCCGAGGAGCAAGCCGGAGGGCTCGCAGCGGCATCCGAGGCGACAGCCGAGGCAGCCGGCGCTCCGCCCGTTTTCGCGCGTGCGACCCTGGTGAAGGGCGCGGGGCAGAGCATGATCGCGCTCGTGGTGGCCAGCGGAGCGCCGACGGACACGATCACGCTGCGCCTGGCAGGCGGACCGGCGCGATCCTATGAATGGCGGAGCGCGGGGACGCGTCCGGCAACGATCCCTCTGCCGCTGGACAAGATCGGCGCGGGCCCGGCGTCGGTGCCGGTGGAGGTGACATCGTCTGCGGGGAAACGAGATTACATCCTCTTCGTCCCGGCGATGTCACGACTCGGCGAGGTGGCGCCGTCCGCGCCTGTGGCCAGCTACCAGGCGGCGCCACTGCGGACGGTGCTCTCCGACCTCTCGAAGATGACCGGCCTGGTGATCCTGGCGGAGGAGCCACTCGACGGCGAGGTCAAGGGCGGCATCCCGAGGGGGACCCCGGCGGCCTCGCTGCGCAAGCTCGGCGAGGCGAGCGGGTTCGAGGTCGAGGCGCAGGGGGATCTGGTGTTCACGCTGACGCACCGGCGGTGATGGTATTCCTCATCCGGTGCAGCGGCGCTGCGCCTATGTCCGCCACGGCGGACTACGGCCCATGGCCGCCCTACAACTGGCAGGTCTAGCCGGTTCGGCGGCTAATCCTGAGCGTATGCGGAGTCACAGGATTACAGGACGCGCGTTCCCGATCGCGCTCATCATCTGCTTGCTGCTCGCTGCCGGTGCGACCTCGGGTATGTGTGCGGGGCCTGGCAAGCAGGCTCTTGCCGATACTCAGGAGTGGAGCCAGCTCGCCCGGCTCTGGCAGACGCTGTTGGATCATTCGTCCAATCAGGTCTACAACCCGACGCTGTTCCAGTCACTCGCGGCGGAGGTGAACGCGACCGACGCGGAGCTGGCCGCGCTGGCGAACCGCGGCGCGCTGCCCAAGCCGGTCGCCAACTACCTGCGAGAACTCTTCCACGCGCGCTATCAGTACCTGGGAGAGGTCCAGTACACCGCGCGATCCAGTGTCACAGCGACGCCGGTCGAGGCAAGCCGCCACGCCGCGCTCTGGGTGATCGAGCTGCAGCTTTCCGTGCTTCGCCGGCCGGTGCAATCCAGGGCGGACGAGGAGCTGGCTCGGGCAGCCGAGTCCAACATCGCCTACCAGCTCACCTACCTGTACAACCTCGACAAGTTCGAGGCGGAGGTGGACCGCCGCCGGATGGAACTCAAGAAGAGAGCGGACGCAGGCGAGAAGATCGATTTCAAGCCGTTCGACACCGACGTCGAACGCCGTGAGAAGCGCCTGCTCGACGCCTACAAGCTGCGCGACCTTCCCGGCGTTCCGCTGGTCAAGCAGGCGATGCCGTATATCGTCGCTCTGACCCGGCAGGAACCATCGCCGAACGGCGCGGCCCCGGCTGGCCCCTGAGCAACAATGCTCGGCTGGAACATCAACCTCGGCCTCGATCTCGGCTCGTGCATGACCCGCGTCTACCAGCGGGGCGTGGGCATCGTCCTCTCGGAGCCCAGCGCGGTCGCCCTCTCCCCCGAGCGATCCGACGTCCTCGCGGTTGGCACTGAGGCGAAGGTGATGACGGATCAGGCGCCGGCTGACGCGCGGGTCGTCTTCCCGGTGCGCTTCGGAGTGATCGCGGATCATATGGCGGCGGCGCAGATGGTCAAGGAGTTGATCAGGCGAGCGCTTGGCCGCCGAATGCTGTTCATGCCGCGCGTCATCGTCGCGGTGACCACCGCTGCCACCCCGGTCGAGCGGGCCGCGCTGCGCTCGGCGGTGCACGCCGCCGGGGCGAGGAACGTGCAGTTCGTGGACCGGACGCTCGCCGCCGCGATGGGGGCGGGAGCGGCCACGCCGTCCGAGCACGGATCGCGTCTCGTCGTGAGCATCGGCGGCGGCATCACGGAGTTCGGCGTCGTATCGCAGGGGCGGGTGGTGTGGGGCCGCAACCTCCGCTTCGGCGGGTGCGATCTCGACGAGGCGATCCGGAAGATGATGCGCAACCGCTACGATGTGAGCATCGCGCCCGGCACCGCTGAGCAGATGAAGCTGCAGGTCGGCGCGGTGATCGCGACGATGGCGCGCAGCCGCGTGCTCATCGGAGGGGGCGAGGTGTATGGGGAGCTGTTCCGCACCCTGCAGATCACGCTCGATGGCATCCCCGATCTGCTTGCACGCGCTCTCGCGCCGGTGCTCAATGAGATCCATTGGGCCATCGCCGAGGCGCCGGCCGAGCAGCGCGCCGAGATCAAGTCGAACGGGATTCTGCTCACCGGCGGCACCGCGCTGCTGCAAGGCATCCCGCAGCTCATGCGCGAGCGGCTGGGCGTTCCCGTCATCCGGGCCCGCGAACCGGCACATTCCGCCATCCTCGGCCTCGGCGCGATCCTGCAAGATCCGGGGAAGCTAAGCCGGGATGGGATGAGGTATGGAGGGGGGGTGTAGGGAGCGAGCCGCCTGCGACGCGGCAGAGGCCCCGGTGCCGACGGTGCTGAGTCCGGTCGGCCGCTCGCAGATGAGACTTGAGGTGCGCCTGGTGGCGGGGGGGGGGGGGAGGCCTGGGGTGCGCTTGATGGAGCGACCTGGTCGAGCGGGGCGGACGGCAGCATCATCCACGACGCAGACCGGGTCGCCGGCGACCTCAACACGCAGGGAGGCCCAGCTTCCGCAGTGCCGAAACGGATTTGTCTGGCACCCCATAGAGGCGCAGAAACATCGGAGGGCAGTTGCGGGGCTTTCCGAGGGCCTCCATCAGGTCACCCCTCGAGAGCGAGGCGCAACGCCACCCTTGACACGGGATGATCTCCCAGAGGAACCCGCACTTCTCATCCCATAGGTTTCCGTAGTCCAGCAATACATCGTCATCGCAGAAAGCCCTCTTCGTGCCGCTGACTGTCATCCAGCCAATGATCCCGCCAGCACCGTCGGGCACGTCGAGAAGCTTCCCGGTAGGCTTGCGCCGTCTCCACAATTCGGCCTTGTGAACACGCCCTTTACCGACGGTGGCTGTCTTCGTTTCGTAGACCAGGACGATGTCGCCTTTCTCCGGCAGCTTGACAAAACCCCGGGCCTTCTTGACATACACGTTCCGGAAGGACTCCGCAACGCTTCTTGGCACTGGCCAGTGCATAGTGATCGAGCAGTTCAATACGCACCTCCTCTCAGATCCGCGGGCCTCCCCAACGGTCGGCCAGCACATAACGCACCGCGTGCTGTCGCGCAACTCATCTGGCTCCCAGGACGCCCCTGCGGCCGCAATCGTGCTGTTCTCGGCGCTCGCTGAAATCCCTGCCAGGAGTGCGCTTGGCACCTGGTCTTGGCGAGCCGCCCGGTCGCCCGCGAGACGGGCCCAGGCTCGCGTTGACCGCGGTGCTGCACTTGTGCTACACTTGGTGGCGGAGGGATAATATGGCGGCGAAAAACCCCAGGGTTATGACGGTATTGGAGAGGCCACTGTATCAGCGCATCAAGCGCGCAGCCCGATCCCAGGGTCTGACCCTTTCAGCCAAAGTGCGCGATCTGCTGCGTGAGGCGATGCAGCAGGAGGACGAGGACGCGTACTGGGTGAGAGAGGGCGAGAAGCGACTGGCCACATGGGACGACAGCAAGGCGCTGACGGAAGAAGAAGCGTGGAAGTAGCACGTGCGGCTTCCGCTCTTCTTCCATCCGTCTGTCACACGAAGTGACGTACCAAGGCTCCATCCACTGGTTCGGCTGCGCATTCGCCGCGCGCTTAGGGAGCGCGTTTCCGTTAACCCAACCGGCTGCGGCAAGGCACTTGGCGGGACCCTGAAGGGTCTCCGATCGTTCCGCGTCGGTGACTATCGCGTTATCTACTCCGTCGCGACCGACAGGATACGCATTCTGAAGATCGGTCACCGCCGCGACGTTCACCGCGAGGCCGAGGAGCGCTTGCTCGGGTAGGAGTCATGGGAAGGACCTGCATGCCCCACAACATCACTCAGAAGATCATTGCAGATCATCTCGTGCCCGGGCATGAGCAGGCTAAAGCCTGCGCTACCCGGCCGGGCGAGGAGATCGCGCTCAGGATAGACCAGACGCTCACGCAAGATGTCACGGGCACGATGGCGTATCTGCAGTTCGAGGCGCTCGGCGTGGCGCGGGTGCGGACGAAGCTGTCGGTGAGCTACGTCGACCACAATATGCTGCAGACGGGCTTCGAGAGCGCGGACGATCATCGCTACCTGCAGAGCGTGGCGGCGAAGTATGGCGTGTACTTCTCGCGACCCGGCAATGGCATCTGCCATCAGGTCCAGCTCGAGCGCTTCGGCGTGCCTGGGCAGACGCTGATCGGCTCGGACAGCCATACCCCGACCTGCGGCGGGATAGGGATGATGGCCATCGGCGCGGGTGGGCTCGACGTGGCGGCAGCGATGGCGGGCTACCCGCTCTACCTGGCGATGCCCAGGGTGACGCTCGTGCGGCTCACCGGCGCGCTTCCGGATTGGGTGAGCGCGAAAGACGTGATCCTCGAAGTGCTGCGGCGACTGACGGTTAGAGGAGGTGTCGGCCGGGTGATGGAGTACGGCGGGCCGGGGGTGGCGACGCTGTCTGTGCCGGAGCGGGCGACGATCACGAACATGGGTGCGGAGCTTGGGGCGACGAGCTCGATCTTCCCGTCGGATGAGTGCACCCGCGCCTTCCTTCGCGCACAGGGCCGTGGGGAAGTGTGGCGTGAGATCGCGGCCGACGCGGATGCGGCGTATGACGATGTGATCGAGATAGAGCTGAGCGCGCTCGAGCCACTGGTCGCCCAGCCCTATAGCCCGGACAAGGTCGCTCCTGCGGCTCAGCTCGCGGGCACGAAGGTCTCCCAGGTTGCCATCGGAAGCTGCACGAACTCGTCTCATCGCGATCTGATGACTGTGGCGGCGATGCTCGACGGCAAGCGCGTGCACCCCGGCGTCAGCCTGGTGATCGCGCCGGGCTCCCGGCAGGTGCTCCAGATGATCGCCCACAACGGCGCACTGACGACGATGATCAGGGCGGGCGCGCGCATTCTCGAGGCCGCGTGCGGCCCGTGCATTGGCATGGGACAGGCGCCGCCGTCGGGCGCGACGACGCTGCGAAGCTTCAACCGCAACTTCGAGGGGCGGTGCGGGACGCAGGACGCGCCCACCTATCTGGCGGGTGTCGAGGTCTGCGCGGCGGCTGCGATCGCGGGTGAGATCGTCGATCCGCGCACGCTCGGCAAGCCGGTACGCGTGGCGGAGCCGGGTGCTTTCATCCAGGACGACGGGATGATTATCCCGCCCTCCGATCAGCCCGAGCAGGTGGAGATCATCCGAGGTCCCAACATCGCGCCGCTGCCCACTCGCGGGCCGCTTGCGGATACGATCAGAGGGAAGGTGCTGCTCGTCACGGGTGACAACATCACGACCGATGACATCATGCCGGCCGGCGCGAAGATACTGCCGCTGCGGTCGAACATCCCGGCGATCTCGCAGTACGTCTTCTCCCGCATGGACCCGGAGTTCGCGGAGAGGGCGAGGAGAGAGGGCGGCGGCTTCATCGTCGGCGGAACCAACTATGGTCAGGGGTCGAGCCGCGAGCACGCGGCGCTGGCGCCGATGGCGCTCGGCATCGAGGCGGTGTTCGCCAGGTCGTTCGCTCGCATCCACCACGCGAACCTCATCAACTTCGGCATGCTGCCGCTCACGCCGCCAGAGAGCATCGTGATCTCGCAGGGCGATGACCTGGAAATGGCCGGCGTGCGCGCTGCAGTTGGGGCGGGCCGGCCGGTCACGGTGACGAACCTGACGAATGGCGAGACATTCGAGGTCAGCTACGACCTCACGCCCCGCCAGGCGCGGATCGTGATCGCGGGTGGATTGCTGAATTTCATCAAGCAGAGCGTGGCGGAGTAGCGCGAATGCTCCGCAATCTGTTCCGCCACGTCACCGATCTGCTCACGGGCAGCAGTCCTGTCACCGACGAGCTGTTCGGCGAGCTCGAGGAGGTGCTGATTGCCTCCGATGTCAACGCGCGCATTTCGTCCGGGATCGTCGCGCTAGTGAAGCAGGCCGCTCGCGACCGTGGCGTCAGGACGGCGGATGGGGTGCGCGATCTGCTGCGGGCGCATATCGCGGGCGTTCTCGATGAGCACAGCGCGCCGCTCGTCGTTCAGGCGCCGGCTCCTCCCCTCTTCTACCTCGTCGTCGGCGTGAATGGCACCGGCAAGACGACGACCATCGCGAAACTCGGCGCGCGCTTCCAGCGAGAGGGCCGTAAGGTGTTATTCGCGGCGGGGGACACGTTCCGGGCGGCCGCGGTCGATCAGCTCGCGGTGTGGGCCGAGCGGCTGAAGGCAGAGCTGGTCCGACATCAGTCAGGGGGCGACCCGGCGGCGGTGATGTTCGACAGCATCCAGGCGGCGCGGGCGCGCGGGATCGATGTCGTGATCGCCGACACCGCCGGCCGGCTGCACACCCAGCGGAACCTGATGGAGGAGCTGCGCAAGGTGGATCGCGTGGTAAGGCGCGAGCTGGGTCGCGCGCCGGATGAGACGCTGCTCGTGCTCGATGCGACGACGGGGCAGAATACGCTCGTCCAGGCGCAGGTGTTTCGCGACGCGATCGGCATCACCGGGCTGGTGATGACGAAGCTGGACGGCACGGCGAAGGGCGGCACGCTCATCACCGTCGCGGAGGAGTTGGGGCTGCCGGTGAAGCTGATCGGCGTCGGCGAGAAGTTGGATGACCTGAAGGACTTCGATGCGCAGGAATACGCGGGGGAGCTGCTGCCGTAGGGTTTCAACCGCAGAGGCGCGGAGACGCGGAGAAAGATTGGCCGCCTGCGGCGGAACGACCGAACGGCAAGGCATCCGCAGATGAACGCGGATGAACACAGATGGCCGCCTGCGGCGGGAACGGCCAACAGTCTATATCGAGAGCCGGAAGCCGAGAATAGGGGGGGAACGGCCTCAAGGGCGTTCAGTGCAGAGGTGCAGGAAACGGTTGAGAGCTATCCGCAGATCACGCGGATTCCACAGAGCGCCCCGGGCGGGACGCGCCGCTACTCTTCCTCGATCTCGGCAAGCAGCTTCCGATCCTCTTCCGTCAGCGACGCGCTGTTCAGCAGCTCCGGCCGGCGCTTGAGCGTCCGGCGCAGGGCTTCTTTGCGGCGCCAGCGGCGGACTTGTTCGTGATGGCCGGAGAGGAGGACGTCGGGCACGGTCCAGCCGCGGAAGTCGGCGGGGCGGGTGTAGTGGGGGTATTCCAGCAGACCTTCGGCGAAGGAGTCGGACTCGGCCCCATCCTCGGCGCCGAGCGCGCCGGGAAGCAGGCGGGTGACGGCGTCGATCAGCACCATCGCCGGCAGCTCGCCACCGGTCAGAACGTAGTCGCCGATAGAAATCTCACGGGTCGCGAGGTGCTCGCGTACGCGCTCATCAACTCCCTCGTAGTGGCCGCAGAGAAGGATAAGATGGTCTCGGCCTGATAGCTCGCGGGCGAGGGCCTGTGTGAACGGCTCGCCCTGGGGGGTGAGGAGGATGATCTCATCGCGCGAGGTCGTGGTCGGTGCAGGCGGGACGCCTGCGCTCCCAGGGCCCAACAGTTCCTCGACTGCGGCGAAGAACGGCTCCGGCTTCATCACCATGCCGACGCCGCCACCGTACGGCGCGTCGTCGGTGGTGGCGTGCCTGTCGGCGGTCCAGCGGCGGAGGTCGTGGACGGCGACGGAGACGAGGCCTGCCTCCTGGGCGCGCTTGATGATGCTCGCACCGAGTACCGGGGCGAACATCTCGGGGAAGGTTGTCAGGACGTCGAACCTAACGCTCACGACTCGCCTCCGTCGGCCGCAGGTCAGAGCCGCTTTGGCAGCGCGCGGGGGCAGGCTAAAGCCTGCGCTACCCGGGGCCTCCGTCCTGCCGCCGCGCGGGGCAGGCTGAAGCCTGCGCTACCCGGGCCTCCGTTCTGCTGCCGCGCAGGACAGGCTGAAGCCTGCGCTACCCGGGATGGCCTGCGCTACAGACTGGGCTCCTCCTGCGGGAGCGACACGACCATCTCGCGTTTGTCCAGATCGACGCGGCGCACCACGTGCCGGACCGCCGGGATCATCGCCTTCGGGGTCACATAGACATCGTTCCCCGGGGAGCGGATGATCTCCGTCACTTCGCCGAGGTCCTCCCCTTCCTCGGTCACGACCTTCATCCCAATGATGTCGTGGAGCCAGTAGCTGTCCTCGGGGAGGGCGACTGCCATCGACTTCCTGATCTTCACCCAGGCGCCGCGCAGCAGCTCCGCCTCCTCGCGCGTATCACAGTCGCGCAGCTTGAGGTGGATTCCCTTCGGGGTCGCGCGCGCCTGCTCGATCTGGAACAGCTCCTGTTCGCCCGATGGCAGCTCGATGGAGACTTCCTCGAGATCGAGGAATCGCTCGGGGTAGTCGGTCTCGGGGCGCACGCGGAGCTCGCCCTTGACGCCGAAAGGAGCCGTGATCTGGCCGATCACCAGATCCCACGGCTCCCCACTTGCGATCCCCACGATTACGCCTCGCGGATTTCGATGATGACGCCGTCCTTGACGACGATTTGCGAGCCGGTGAGCTTCTTGATGAGATCGTCTCCCTGGCTCACGTCCACCGAGCCCTCCACAGTGCCCCGGGGGAACTCGCTTCCGATCTCAAGCGCCTCGGTTTCCTCGATCTGCCGCTGGATATCCTGTTTCACGGCATCGGCGCGACGCCGCTCGGCCTCGATCTGGCGGCGGGCGTTCATCGCCTGCGTAAGATCAGTCCGCTGGAGATCGGCAAGCAGGCGCCTGCTCTGCAGCTCCATCTGATCGGTGCGCCGCTGGGCCTCCTCGGCGGCGAGCTGAAGCTCGCTCTTCAGGTCCTGCTTGAACTCCTCAGTCACGATAGTGATAACGCCAATCGACCGTCTGACGGAAATCGCCATACCACTCAGTATCCTCGCGATGTTCTATGAGTCTCTATAGGTGTTCGCATATCGAAGTAATGGACCGTACGGCCTGCGCACAAATCAGAGCGCTTCTGGCTGGGTTTCGCCATTACTTCGTTTGGCGAAACCCACTACGGATTCTCTTGCATTACGGTGAGGACCGTAATGCAAGAGAAGCTGCCGTATGAGCCTCACGCTGTCCCCTGTAGAGTTTCTTGCATTATGTCTGCCCATAACCATAATGCAAGAAACTCTATAGGTCGCAGACTGTCGTTCGAGGCGGATTCCGTCCGCTCTCCGTGGTGCGCGCGTCCGACTTCGGCCGCAAACACCTTCAGTCCGCGGTTGCGGAGGACTCTCCCAGTTTGTTGATGTCAACCCAGATGCTCTTGCGTTCCTTGGCGCCGGCGGCCCGCACCAACGTGCGCAGCGCGTTGGCGATGCGGCCGCCCTTCCCAATGACCTTCCCAAGATCGTCCGGGGCCACTCGCACCTCGAAGATGATGCTCCGTTCCCCTTCGATCTTGTTCACTGCCACCTGCTCTGGATCGTCCACCAGGGCCCTTACGATCATCGTCACGAGCTCGTGCACAGTGCTTCCTCCAATTGCTAGCTCATAGGGTCACTTAGCGACGCCAGAGCGGCCGCGCGCCCCAGTGCGGCCCTCAACCTTATGTCAACACGGGCGCGACCACCGCCCTTTGTGCGGCTGCTCGGTTCGACGCGCCATCCACTCGCGGCTGCCACTGCGCCTGTGATAGCCGTACTACTCGCTGCCTGCCTTGGCGGCGGGAGCGGACGGCGATGCCTGCGCGGGCGCAGCAGTCCTCTGCAACACCCCGGCCTTCTCGAGAATGGACCGTGCGGTATCGCTCGGTTGTGCGCCATTGCCGAGCCAGTGCAGCGCCCGCTCTTCGTTCACCCGGATGAGCGGCGGCTCGACCCGCGGGTTATAGTGCCCGATGGTCTCGATAAACCGGCCGTCCCGCGGCGCCCGTGAGTCCGCCACGATCAACCTGTACTGGGGTTGCTTCTTCTTCCCGATCCGACGCAACCTGATACGTACTGCCACATGCACCTCCTAGAATCGGAAACCAGGAATACCAATCCGCCTCGGCGCCCGGCCCTTGCGGTCCATGTCCGCAAACTGGCCGAGCATGCTGCTCATCTGCCGGAACTGCTTCAGCAGCAGGTTCACCTCCTGCCGGGTGCTTCCGCTGCCGTTCGCGATGCGCTTCCGACGACTGCCGTCTATGATATCGGGGTTCTCCCGCTCATTCCTCGTCATCGATTGGACAATGGCGGTCATCCGACGCAGACGCTTCGGGTCCACCTCGAGCGGAACCTGCTGCCGCAGCGCCTGCACCCCGGGGATCATTGCCAACAGGTGATCCAATGACCCCATCTTGCCCAGCCGCTCGAGCTGGTCCAGGAAGTCGTTGAGGTTGAACCGCCGCTCCCGCAGCTTGCGCTCGAGCTCGGCCGCCTCCTCGTCCTCGAGCGCAGCTTCCGCCTGCTCGATCAGCGTCTGGACGTCGCCCATCCCGAGGATGCGCGAGGCCATCCTGTCGGGATGGAAGACCTCCAGCGCGTCGAGCTTCTCGCCGACGCCAGCAAGCTTGATCGGCTGGCCCGTGACTTCTCTTACTGACAGCGCCGCGCCACCCCTCGCGTCGCCGTCCAACTTAGTAAGCACGACGCCGGTGACGCCGACCGCCTTGTTGAACTCGGCGGCGACGTTGACCGCGTCCTGCCCGGTCATCGCGTCCAGAACGAGCAGCACCTCGGAGGGAGCGACGGCCTTCTTCATCTCCGTTAGCTCGGCCATCAGCTCCTGGTCGATGTGGGTACGGCCGGCCGTGTCGACGATGACAGGGCTGAGCCCATCCTTCTTCGCCCTGGCGACTGCGGCCCGTGCGATTCCGACCGGGTCGCCGCCTTCGCCCTCGAACACCGGCACGTCGACCTGCCCGCCGACGACGCGGAGCTGCTCGACCGCGGCAGGCCGCCGCAGGTCGGTGGCGGCGAGCAAAGGTCGCTTCCCCTGGTCCTTCAGGCGGCGGGCGAGCTTGCCAGCGGTGGTGGTCTTGCCGCCGCCCTGCAGCCCCACCATGAGGATAACGGCTGGCTCCCCAGCGACACGGAGCTCGCTGGTCTCACCGCCGAGCAGGGCCGTTAGCTCCTCATGGACGATCTTGACGACCTGCTGGCCGGGGGTCAGGCTGGCGATGACTTCCTGGCCAACCGCCTTCTGCTGGAGGCGGGCGACGAACTCCCGCACCACCCGGAAGTTCACGTCCGCTTCCAACAGGGCCAGCCTTATTTCGCGACAAGCGGCGGCCACCTCCTGCTCGGAGAGCCGCCCCTTCCCGCGCAGACCACGCAAGATACCTTGCAGCTTACCCGATAGGCTCTCAAACATGGCCAGACGCCTACCCCCCACGGAGGCGGGCCGTTCCCGGCGCACGGGCCCGGTCGCCCGCGACGTTGGAGTATATCAGCGAGGTGAGGAGTTTGTCAAACGATGCGGCGGAGCCCTCGACTTCGCTCGGGGCAGACAAGCCCGCCGGATACGAGCGAGATCTGCGGGGACTGCCTACGGCTGTTCGCCCATAGAAGTAATATGGGCGAACAGGTTCCGTTCAGTGATTACCTG